>Ga0194132_10002567_pt1 | contig 33717 bp, 31 predicted proteins | sample TA2KigOf80mmetaG_FD_148612 | JGI IMG/M metagenome (GOLD analysis project Ga0194132, IMG submission 148612) | Freshwater microbial communities from Lake Tanganyika, Tanzania - TA2015054 Kigoma Offshore 80m | ecosystem: Environmental > Aquatic > Freshwater > Lake | place: Tanzania: Lake... | reverse complement strand
ATGGTGGCGGGGCCTGTGCTAGTCTCCTGCATGGCGTAATCCTCCGTCGCCGCTGTCAACGGCGATCTGGTTAGGTCAGCAGGAGGTTACGCCATCTTCCTTTTTCCACAAGATTCGGGACACATCCGTCACATTTGGTGAGAAGCTGCAGCACCGGCTGACCCCGACAGCTACGCTCACCCAATCCTTCACGGGCCTCTGGAAGACGAAGGACTTCGAGGATTCGCTGTACACGATCGGCGCAGGGATCGCCGTGACCGTGTCCACCCGCACGCAACTCAAGTTCGAAGTCCTCGACGTCTACAAGAACAATCCGCCGCTTCCGACGCTCAAGAAGAACGACCTCGCCACGCTCCTCGCCGTGGTCTACAAGATCTGACCGGCGCGACTGGGTGAGCCCCGCCCGCGGGGCTCACCGGCTCTCTGCGCCAGCGTGTGAAGGGCGAGACAGACGGGTCGATGTCCGTGTAGACTCGGCACATGTCGCGTCGTGACGAAACAGACGGGTCATCGTCTGCTTATCGCTGTTCATCTCCAGTACGTCGAGCGACGACTCCGCGGCCTGCTCCGCACGCGCGCAGGGTCTCGTTTGACCGCTGGTCGAGCCGCCAGGTGGACTCGCCCCTTCTTTGAAACCCTTGGGCTCCCTCGCCTGCGCGGCCCACTTCGCTCTCCGGGGAGCGTGCATGCCTCGACCTGAAGACCATCTGGTCAGCCGTGTGCGGGAAATCCGCATGCACGGTTTGAACGGGGGTCTTGCTTTCACTCAGTCGGCCCGGCCGACTGGAGACCAGTAGGATCTACCAATGTCCACTGCGGCACATCCGAACGACCCGGCCCATCACCACGATATTCATGGTGATGTTCATGTCATGGGACGCGGGGCCATCATCTCGCTGGTCGTGTTCATCATCGTGGGGTGCCTTTTAGCCATTTACGCCGGCCTTGTCATCGGCGAGTACGCCTCCTTCTGACGCCGTCGCACGGACACGCTCGACCGCCCGCCGGGGCCGTCACTCGGTGTACGTCGTGTACCTCCGAAACCCTGCCGGAGACGGGCGTGCCGGCTACTACGTCGGAATGACCGGCCTTTCTCCAGAAGCGCGGTTCGCGAACCACAAAGCCGGACGCAAGGCCTCCCGGGTGGTCCGCAAGTTCGGTGAGCGACTAGTCCCGCGTCTCTACGCGCACCTCAATCCGATGACATACGCCCGTGCCAAGCAGATGGAGCGCTACCTCGCCGAGAGCCTCCGCAAGCGAGGCTTTCAGGTGTTTGGCGGACACTAAACACTTTCTCACGGGCCCTAACCGTCGTGAACGTCTACTGACCGGGTCCGCCGGCGGTGCTGTACACCGCTCGCTCGAATGCCTCAGCCAGCGCCAGTGACTTCGCGTCCGCGAACGGTAGGAGTTGCATCAGGATGACGCCGCCAATCCCCCGCGTGCGGTCGATCCAGAAGTAGGTGTTGTTGATCCCGCCCCAGCTCACCGAGCCGGCCGATCGCAGACCCGGCTCGGCGTCGGTGCGAATCAGGAACCCCAGCCCCCACTTATCCCGTCCATCTCGGATGAAGGAGAAGTCTCGGCTGCGGGCGGGTTGCGCAGTGCGGAGGGCGCGAGCGTTCAACGCACCGATGTGATTGCGCGTCATCTCGGCTAGGCTGGCGGCCGACAGGATGCGGGGGCCCGGATTGGGTCCACCGCCCAGATCCTGGCTGTTGCCCAGGAACATCCGCACGAATCCGGTGTAGTCCATCGCCGTCGAAAACAACCCACCGCCGCCGTTGTACTGCGTCACCGGGGCTGGAAGCTGGCGAGGTTGCTCGGTCAATCCGCCCTTGTCGTCACGCTGCCAGACGTTGACGAGACGCCCCTGCGACTCGGTGGGGACATTGAACCCCGTGTCGACCATCTCGAGCGGTCGGAAGATGTGATCGCGAAAATACGCGTCGAGCGATTTCCCGGACACCGTCTCGACGAGCCGTCCCACCCAGTCGGTCGACGTCCCGTACAACCACTCCGTTCCCGGCTCTGATATGAGCGGCCCCACGTCGAACGTTTCGCCGTCCTTTGCCTTGAAGTCTCGAACCGTGGGATGTGTGAAGCCGTAGCCCAAGCCCGAGGTATGGGTGAGCAAGTGCCGGATCGTAATCGGCGTCGAGGCCGGTGACACCGTGTATGCGCCCGAGGCCTCATCGAAGGTGCGCACCACGGCGACCCGCTCGAATGCCTTGAGACGCTTCGACACCGGATCGTCGAGCGCGATCTTGCCTTGTTCGACGAGCTGCATGGCTGCGACCGAGGTCACCGGTTTGGTCATCGACGCGATGTGGAAGATCGTGTCAGGCGCCATGATGAGATCGTTGGACACGCTGGCTTTGCCGAACGCGCCGGTGTACAGGACGGCGCTTCGGCTCGTGGCGACCGCAACCACGCCCGGTACATCGCCGCGTTCCACGGCCTGTCGCAGCACCGCGTCTATCGTTGCCATGCGGGCCGTGGGTGCCACGCCGCCCGTTTGGGCCCGAATCGCCGCCTCAGAACCGAGCATGGCAGCCAGGAGCGCCATCGTGCTCAGCCTGGCTACTGCACTGAATAGCGCGCGCTTCATCACGTCGCGACCTCCGTGTCGCAGATTCACGTCCGAGTTTATCGACCAAAGAGTCCCCCGAGGCGTTTCTTGACGGCCTCGGTGGCCTGCGTTTTCGCGCGATCCGTCTGCTCGTTCACGGCGTTTTGCAGCGCGCGCTTGGCCATGTTGCCGACATCCACCCGTGCATGTGGTGAGTCGAGGCTGCCGGACACCGTCACCGGCAGGGTGACCCGGCCTTGGTCCTGTGTGAACTTGACGAGATCGCTCCCGGCCTGCCTGGAGAGCTCGTCCGACAGTTGTACACGACCTTTCAGATCCGCCGTCGACGCGATGAGCCCAATGACGCCCTGCGCATTCAGCAGAAGATCACGGGACTCGAAGGACAGGTCGTTCGTGCTGATATTCCCGCCACGGCTGTCGAGCGTCGCGCCGAGTCGGCCGAACGGCTCGTCCTTTGATCCAGACTTCGCCGTCGACACGGCCTGACTCAGTGCCCCTGCGCGCATGGACGTCGCCGCCACCACCGCGCTCACCAGGCCCAAGTTCCTGATTTCGCCATCGGTGATATCGACCCGGGCCCTGCCCGTCGTGGTCTTCATCACGACGGACGGATCGGACCCGCTGTCGGCGAAATCGAGCTTGCCTGAGAGCCGCCCGGTGATCGTGTCTGGGCTGCCGCCGAACCGGGCGGCCGCGACGACGTCAATATTGGACAGCGTGGCGCTCCCCTTGAACCGCAGCGTCTGGCCCGGTGTAAGCCCGAGGGAACCCTGGTATTCCCCGCCAAAGATTCCGAATGACACCGGATTCAACGTCAGGCCGTGTCCCGTCACCGTGGCCTTCCCAGATAAGGCGCTCAGGGTGAGACCTCCCATCGTCGCGCTCTCGGCGTCGAGCGAGAGCACGACGTCCATCGTCGATGGCGGTCCCGAGGCCGTGGATGACGAGGGCGTGGCGCCCGATCCACCGGCCACCGAGGCAAGGCCTGCGCCCGCGGTGAAGTCGTTCACGAACGCCAGTAAACGGTCCAGGTTCAGCTTGCCCGCTTTGATCGCGAGCTCACCCACGGGGCCATTCACGTCGGTAATCTGTCCGGTGACGTTGATCGTGGTGTCATCGGCCGCCAGCGCGATACGTCGAATCTGCACCGCGGTCGTCCCTTTGGGCACGAGCTCGATGTCAACACGCAGCATCCGCCCGCCGCTCACGACCTGCACGTCGCTCAGCACGATCTCGTCAATCGACACGAGCTCGACCGGCGGCTTCGAGGGTTCCGCATCCGAGGGTGGCGCCGGCGAGCTCGCGATGGTCAAGGTTGGCAAGGGCAGCTCGATCCGGGCGCCCGTCAGGTGAAGGCTCGCGTGTTCGATGCGTCTGGAGAATAGGGCTCCGAAGTCTGTGCCCACCCGAAGATCATCGACCGTCATGCGTGCCGGTTTCCCCAGCGTCACGTTGCCCAACGTCAAGGTCAAGCGTGGCATGACTGACACGTGGAGCGCGCCAATCGAGACTGGCTGACCGATAGCCTTCTCCACCTGGGCGGCCAGCGCGATTCGAACCGCCTCGCCGGTGAGCGCCGATTTTGCCAAGAAGAAGACGCCCGCAAAGAGCAGGATGAGGGCGAGCGCCGCTCCGATGAGAATCTTTTTCAGCACGCGAGCTCCTTCCCAACGTAGGGCGTTGCCCCATGCCCCGGCTCGGTCTCTAACGGGCCGCACGTCCCCACGACCCCGCCCCGAGCCTCGACCTCGAACCGCGTCGGCGTGAAAGCCGGACGCGTCGCCCGTCTTGTTCTCGGCACGCGCGCTCCCGAGCTACACTGCAGATTACCCTGATGATGGCCGGACGTGCTCGAAAGAGTGACTCGCGCCTAGCGTGGCTCGCGTTTCGGGGGGGGCGAGCCCCCTGGGTCACCGTGCTAGTGAGCGGACTCTTGGCGGCGCCGCCGTTTGTCGCCCAGGAGACGGGCTCCGCTACGGCTGCGCTACGGTCGCGCTTGGCCGAGCCTGCGGCTTTGGCGCCAGACGAGCTGATGGCCCTCATCCACCACACCAATCAGGCCATCGAAGGACGCCGTCTGCGGGTGACCGACGGGACGACATCCAGCCCGGTCGACGATCGTGGCCGCGACGTTTTGTTCGTCACCCTGAGCGGAACCGTGCCGGTCGAGGACATCGGCCTGCAGTCGGCTCCGGCCTGGCGCCTCCGCGGCCTCCGCGCGCCGGCCACACCGCCGCGTTCTGAAGTCGGCGCGAAACAAACGCTGTGGATCGATATCGCCACGCTGTTGCCGCGACGATTCGAGTTCGCATACGAGATACCCGGCCTCGGCGACATCACATACGACTTGGTCTTCGACCCCTGACAATCAACTGTGGACCATCGACCATCGACACACGACCCGTCGACCAGCGACCGAGGACGAAACGAGTAACGACCAATGACCAACTTCAAGGAGTCTCGAATGACACGATGGGCAAGCGTTTGTGCGGCAGGCGTGGTGCTTGGCGCCTGGACGGTGACGGCCCAGCCGCTTCCCGTTGCCACGCCAGAGGCCGTCGGCGTGTCGTCTGCGCGGTTGGAACGCCTGCATTCCGGAATGCAGGATTTCATCACCCGGAAGGAGGCCGGCGGCATCGTCACCCTCCTCGCGCGCGATGGGAAGCTGATCGATTTGAAGGCGTACGGCTCTCAGGACGTCGAGAGCAACAAGCCGATGAAGACCGACACGATCTTCCGGATTGCGTCGATGACCAAGCCGGTGACGAGCGTGGCGGTAATGATGCTCGTCGAAGAGGGGAGACTCGCGCTGACCGATCCAGTGTCGAAGTACATCCCCGCGTTTCGTGAGACGCGCGTGGCCGTCAAGGGCGACGGCACCACGGTCACGTTCGAACCGGTTCGTCGCCAGATGACCGTGCGCGACCTCCTCACTCACCGATCCGGCCTCAGCTACGGTTTCGCCGATTCGGGTCCGGTGGGCGAAGCCTACCGACGCGGCAGCGTGTCCGACGGGTTGACCGTCACGGAAGGGACGATCGCCGACAACGTCGAGCGGATGGCCAAGGCGCCGCTGCTCAGCCAGCCAGGCGCGGAGTGGCACTACAGTCTCGGCATCGATGTGCTCGGGCGGCTGGTCGAGATTGCGTCCGGAATGCCGTTCGACGTGTTCCTTCGTGACCGAATCTTCACGCCGCTCAAGATGGTCGACACGGCGTTCGACGTCCCCGATGCGAAGTGGGCCCGCTTCGCCACGGTGTACTCTCCTGACGGAAACGGTGGTATTCGGCCCATGAAGGATCCGGAGCAGTTCGGCAATACCTCCATGTCGCCCGTGCAGTACTACAAGGCGCCCAAGAGGTACTTCTCCGGTGGCGCCGGACTGGCATCGACGGCCAGCGACTACGTGCGCTTCGCGCAGATGCTGCTGAATGGAGGTGAATTGGACGGCGTCCGGTTGCTCAGCCCGAAGACCGTGGACGCGATGCGGGTGAGCCACACTGAGGATCTCCATGGGGTGGAAGGCGGTCCGGGATCCGGATTCGGCCTGGGCTTCCGCGTCGTGACCGACCTTGGTGACAGCCAGATGAACGGCTCGGTCGGCATGTATGGGTGGAGCGGCATCTACGGCACCAATTTCTGGATCGACCCCAAGGAGAAGCTGGTGGCCATCATGATGGTGCAGAAGTATCCCAATCCGACCGTGGCGCCACTGTTTCAAACGTTGACGTACCAGGCCATTCTCGGTCCGCCGCAGCCGCTACCCGCGGGCCGCACCATCAGTGGACGTTTGCGTCAGACGTCTGCCGCCCCTGGGCCGGCGCCGCGTGCCTCGGCCAGCCGTTAGTGGGAGCGAAGGAGAGCTGGGGGCTGAAGACAGCTGGGGGCTGAATTGACGTCGACACGGCCCGCGCGTACAGTGCTCGGCGCCAGGGCCTACTGAGGGGCGGACGTGGGTGGAGACAGATTGAAGGCGCGAACGCGGGACGTGGTGTGGCGGTTGATCCTTGCTGTGGCGTTCGTGGGCGTCGCAGTGTGGCCCTCCGCGCAGAGTTTTCAGGGCACGCCGCACCCGCCGGATCGCGAGTGGCGGTACTACGCGGGTGACAATCACGCTACGAAGTACTCGCCCGTCGATCAGATCAATCGGTCGAACGTCGGGCAGCTCCGCGTGGCCTGGCGACGTCCGCAGATTGCGCCTGACTTCCTTGCCGCCAATCCCAAACTGCGTCTCTCGAGCAACTATCGCTCAACGCCTCTGATGGTCGGCGGCTTGCTTTACGCGACCAATGCCGTCGGTCTGGTCGAGGCCTTCGACCCGGCGACGGGTCGCACGGTGTGGACGCAGAAGGCCACCGAGGAGGCCGCCGGCAATCCCGGTCTCGGCGGCGCGCTGCGAGGCGTCGCCTTCTGGGGGGCGGGCGCCGACGCTCGGCTGTTCAGTTACTACAAGACGACCCTGTACGCACTGAACCCCAAGACGGGTGAGCCGATCCGGACATTCGGCACTGGAGGCGGTGTCGATCTCGCGGTCAATGGGCGGTTCTTGTGGAACGCCGCGCCCGTCGTCGTGCGCGACGTCGTCATCGTCGGCTCCTCGATGCCCGATCAAGATTCTGCGACGAAGAAGGAGGGCGACGTCGGCGAGGTCCGCGCCTTCGACGTCCGGACCGGTCGCCTGCGGTGGCGATTCCGTCCGATTCCCACCGAGGACGATCCCGGCGCGAAGACCTGGGAGGATCTCAGCGTCCTGCGGTTCATCGGCGCCGGCAACATCTGGGCGCCGTTCTCCGCAGACGATGAGCTCGGGTACGTGTATTTGCCCACGTCAGGCGCCACCAACGACATGTTCGGGGGCCATCGGCCCGGCGCGAATCTCTACACGTCGAGCATCGTGTGCCTCGACGCGATGACGGGACGCCGCGTCTGGCATTTCCAGACGGTGCACCACGATCTCTTCGACTACGACAATCCGGCGTCACCGATCCTAGTCGATATCACCGTAGACGGTCGAAGGGTGAAGGCGGTGGCCCAGGTCACGAAACAGGCGTTTACCTACGTGCTCGATCGGACGACCGGTCAACCGGTATGGCCCATTAAGGAACGACCGGTGCCGACATCGACGGTCCCCGGCGAGAAGCCGTCTCCCACGCAGCCGTTCCCCACCAAGCCACCGGCTTTTGACCGCCAAGGCGTGACGATCGATGATCTCATCGACTTCACGCCGGAGCTGCGCGCCGAGGCCGTCGAGATTCTGAAGAAGTATCAATACGGTCCGATCTTCACGCCGCCGTCGGTCGTGAGCCAGAACCCAGGCGGCACCAAAGGCACGGTTCAACTGCCTGGGTCAGTGGGCGGCGCGAACTGGACTGGCGCGGCGTTCGATCCGGAGACCGGCTACTTCTACGTCCCGTCGATGACCAATCCATTCGTCGCGAATCTGGTTCCCGGTGACCCCAAACAGACCAACCTGCAGTACCGTGCCTCGACGCGCGAGCTGTTGATGGGTCCGCGGGGCTTGCCGCTCTTCAAGCCGCCGTACGGTCGCATTACGGCGTTCAACCTCAATCGGGGTGAACAGGTGTGGATGGTCCCGAACGGGGATGGTCCGCGCGACCATCCCGCCATCGCGCACCTGAAGCTCCCGCCGCTCGGCCATGCCTCCCGTGGAGCGCTTCTCGTGACGAAGACCTTGCTGTTCGCGCCGGACGGCGATCAGGTGAACGTCCGGATTCCACAGCTGGGTGGAGGCACGAAGTTCCGGGCGCTCGACAAGGCGACCGGCGCCACGGTCTGGGAGACGGAGATGGGCGCCGGGGCGACCGGGGCACCCATGACCTACGTGTACAACGGCAAGCAGTACGTGGTCTTGGCGATCGGCGGACGGGAGCATCCGGCCGAGCTCCTGGCGTATAGTTTGCATTAGGACGGAGAGCTGAAAGCGTGGAGCCGAGTATATGAGGGCTGACAGACCAGCGGCGGTTGCGTTCGTGCGGCGCAGGTGGCGCGGGATGGCGGGGGCGGTCGCCATCGCGGCGATCGCGGCGACGGCTCCGAGCATGATGGCGCAATCGGCTGACGTGGAAAAGATTCGCGGGCAGTTGGTGGGAAGCTACCGTCTGGTCTGGTACCGCAGCTACGACCAGGCGGGAAAAGAGACGGTGCTGCCGTACACCGTCGGCCAGATCAGCTATGATGGCGCGGGTCGGATGTCGGCGCAGCTCATGCGTGAAAACCACAAGCGGTTTGCAAGTACGCCGCCCACGGAGCACGAGCGCGCGACGGCCTGCTCGAATTTCATCTCGTATTTCGGCGCGTACGATATCGACCCGGTGAAGCGTTCGGTCACACACCATGTGCAGGGGGCGGTCAACCCGAACATGGTGGGATCGGACCTGACCCGCTATTTCGAGTTCTCGCCCGACGGCAATTCGCTGTTCTTGACGGTTAAAGACGGCGAGCGTATCGTGGGCCGGCTCCAATGGGACAAGTACCGATGAAACTTTGGCTTACCACCCCCCTCGTCGTTGCCGTGGCGATTGCTGCCACGCTTTCGCTGACCAGCCAGCCCACGGAGGGACAGGCTCCCCGGACGTTCCGTGCACCCCGCGCGCCTGACGGGAAGCCCAACTTGAATGGGATCTGGCAGGCGATGAATACCGCCAATTGGGATCTCCAGGATCACGCCGCCCGGCAGGGTCCGGTCTTCTCCCTCGGCGCCGCGTTCAGCGTCCCCGGCGGCCTCGGCGTCGTCGAGGGCAATGAGATTCCCTACAAGCCTGAAGCGCTCGAGAAGAAGAGGCAGAACGCCCAGAATTGGTTGACCTCGGACCCTGAGATCAAGTGCTATTCGCCGGGCGTCCCGCGGGCGACCTACATGCCGTATCCCTTCCAGATCGTGCAGACGCCGTCGCACATCCTGCTGGCGTACGAGTTCGCCAGCGCGACACGCACGGTCTACATGAACTCGAAGTCCGAGGCTCCCTTTGAAACCTGGATGGGCCACTCACTCGGTCGGTGGGAGGGTGAAACGCTCGTCGTTGATGTGAATAGCTTCAACGATGCGACCTGGTTCGATCGCGCAGGCAACCACCACAGCGAGGAGTTGACGGTCACCGAGCGCTACACCGCGACCAGTCCTGATGCGCTCCTGTACGAAGCGACGATCACGGATCCGAAGGTGTTTACGCGGCCCTGGAAGATCAGCATGCCGCTCTATCGCCGGCTCGAAAGGAATGTTCAGCTACTCGAATACAAGTGCGTCGAGTTCGTCGAAGAACTGATGTACGGGCATTTGCGCAAGAAGTCGAACTAGAACTCAAGAAGGGGTAGGGCGATGCGGAACTTGAAAGCGTTCGCGCTGACGATCGGTGTGGCGATGGCAGTTGTGAGTGGTGGAATGCGCGTCGCGGCGCATCACGCGTTCTCAGCGGAATTCGATGCCAATCGGCCAATCTCACTGAAGGGGAAGGTGGTCAAGGTGGAGTGGGTGAACCCCCACGCCTGGATCCATGTCGAGGTCAAGAAAGCGGGCGGCGCCTCGGAAGTGTGGATGGTCGAGGGTGGCACGCCGAACACCCTGGCGCGGCGCGGTATCACCCGCAACTCGCTCGTCGCCGGCACCGAAATCTCGGTCGAAGGCTATCAGGCCAAGGATGGGTCCAACCGCGCCAACGGTCGTGACCTCACGCTGCCCGACGGGAAGAAGTTGTTTGTCGGGTCCTCGGGCACCGGCGCGCCACGCGACGGGCGAGACCCGACAGAGCCCGGGCGCTAGGCCGGCCCCGTCGACTTGAGGCGGCGGCGCGTGGTTTGGACCAGAGGTCGAACCCTGCCGCCGCGCTCGGCGAAACACGGTGTTGACGCCCGAGGTTGCGGCGACGACCCGCTCACCACCTCCAACGACTCGGCGGCCAGCGACCGAGTCAGTGGGTCATCGCGTACATGAGGTAGTTCACGCCTAGCTTGTACGCCTCGTTCGTCTCGCCCACCGGTCGGAATCCTCGCGCGGACCACTCCCAGAACTGCGACACGTCCGTGTTGTAGTTGATCATCATCAGCATTCGCTTCGAGGGATCGTTGTCCTGGAAGAGGGCGCGGAACACCGGCCGTCCGGCGTTGTAAGCCTGCGGGATGATGTCGAATGACGGGATCTCGAAAAACGAGTGAAAGATCGGGTGCGTCACATCGAGATCGTAGAAGCGGCCCTGGGGCATGACACGGCGCATGTTGTCGGCGAACACGTCCCAGCCGCCGCCGCCCATGCCGCCGCCCCACCCACGCACCTTGAAATCGTCGACCAGAATGAAGCCACCCTTCTCCAGGTACGCTCGGACGTTGGTGGCCTCTGCGTCGCTCATCTCCCACCAGCCGACCTCGATCAGATAGGCGAGCGGATACCGAAACAACTCGGGGCTGTCCAAGCTGATACTGGCCACGCCGTCAAGCCTCGGGTCGATGAAGGTCACCTCCTTGAGGATCCGGAGCAGGTTCTGTTCCGCAAGCGGATAGCCGTGCGCCCACGCCGGGAGGCCCCCGTACCAGAATCCTCCAGGCGCGGTTTGGTAGTTCACGCGGAGAAACACGAATCGGCCATCGTAGGTCGGGTTCTCGTGAACAAGCTCTGAGTTGGGGCGTTCACCGCCGAACCGGCCGAATCGCCGCCCCTGAGCCGAGGCGACCACGGCCAGAATCGTGACGACGAGCGCGGCAAGGCAGGCCGGCGCGAGTCGCCGGGGTAGTCTCACGGCTGCCATGGGGTGATCTTACGCGAGGTCCGGACCCGCCTCTTCACGCGAGGCGGTGACTGTGGGCGCAGGCGTTGCGGCGAGAGTAGCAGCCCGTCGAGGTCGGCGGTCATCAGCCGACGTCGACTTCGCGCGTGTAGTAGTACACGTCCAAGCGCCGCGTCCGAATCGCACGATCGGTCGCCCGAAGGGCGATCTGATAGCGCCCCGGTTCTGACGGTGTCCACACGTGCGACCACAAGCTCCACGACGGCGTCGAGTCGGCGTCAGCGCATTCGTCCACCGGCACGAACGGCTCGCGATGGCTGAAGCGGATGGTCAGCATGACGCGCCGTGCTGATCCACCCCAGCGGATGCCGACCACCCGGTACAGCCGCCGCTCGGCGCCCCGGTCGTCCGACGTGGCCCATTCCTCGACGCGGACGGGCGTGGCCGCGAGGTCGATCACGGGCGGCTCGTATTCGCGTGCGAGGCTAGGCATCCCAACCTGGTGCGTGCGCGTCGAGAACTCCCGCATGTGTGTCGTCGCCGGTTCGTCGTTCGACACGGCGTCGATGCGCGTGACCCATTTGATGGCACTGCAGCCGTAGTAGTTGGGTACGACCAGCCTGATCGGTGCGCCATGATGGGCCGTGAGCGGCTCACCGTTCATCATGGTTGCCAAGAACGCGCCGCGCTCCTCGAGCTCTTCACGTGTGAAGATCCACGCCGCCCCAGGGACAGAGGTGGTCGAGGGTTGCTCGTCATCGAACCCTGTCACGCGGACTCGTCTGAACTGGGAGTCGGCGGCGAACCGATCCAGCACCCACCCTATTGGCACTCCGGCCCACGCCGCCGCGCTGAGAAGCCCGAAGTTGGCCGGGTCATTGTTACCGGCGCACTCGAGGAGGTGCACGCCCATCGGTCGAGCCTGCGCCTGCAGTTCATCCAGCCTGAGCGCATGCTCCGCGCGCCCGCCTCCGCCCATCGTCACGAGCCACCTAGACGCCTCTGGCAGCCTCGATGGCGCGGCCGTTCGAATGTAGAAACGCGCCGTCGGCGTGAGAAGCGTCTCCGATGACAGGGTCGAGAGATCCGTGAACTGCCGCCCGTCGAGCCCCGCCCCGAGCAGTGTGTGCATCGGAGGCCTCGGACGACGGTCCAGTCGCCCGAGGGGCAGGGTCCTGACCAGGCGTGCGCCGACGAGACGCTTGTCTTGTGTCCGCGAGGGTTGGGCTCGCGATGCTGCATCGAGCCATCGTTCGATGGACAGCCAGGCGCCCGCAGAGACCATCGTCAAGAGCGCTCGCCGGCGACCGACGTTCATCGATTGATCATACGGGCTCCTGTCTGTCCTTGCGAAGCATTCGAGTCGGAGTGGGTCCATGCCACCAACGCGTGGCGCGCTCGCGCGACAAGCCCCCACTCGACCAACCACTCCAACTCTGACGGACTCAAGACGGGCCGATGGCCATCAGCTGTCGGTCAGTGCGGATGTACCACGTGCCGTCGACGAGTGCGGGGGACGCAAGAGTACGCTCGCCGATCACGTTGACGTGCAAGAGCTCGAACGTCGCGCCGGCTTTGAGGACGAACGTGTCGCCCTGATCGTTGGTGAAGAACACCTTGCCGTCCACGGCCACCGGCGACGCGGAGAAGCCTTCCCGTTGGGCTTGCCCCAGCCGGCCTTGCCAGAACACCTTGCCGGTTCGCGCCTCGAAAGCCGTGACGATGCTGGCCATGTCGTTGATGGTGTAGAGCACGTCCTGGTACAGGATGGGTGAGGGGACGAACGGCGATCCTCGCGGCGTGCTCCAGGCCAGGTGGCTTTCGGTGACGTCGCCTCGTCCGCCAGGTCGGATGGCCAGCGTGGGTCCCGCTCGACCCGAGGAGCAGAACACGAGTCCGTAGCCGACAACCGGTGTCGGAATCACCTCGAAGCTCATGCCTCGGCAACGCCACAGCTCCGCTCCGGTATCCGGGTTGTAGGCCATCACGTGAGACTGTCCGTTGACAATGATCTCGTCGTGGTCGCCCACGCGAACGGCGATCGGGGTGCCCCATCCCACCGATTGTGGGCGTGGCATCCGCCACACCTGGGCCCCTGTTCTGGCATCGAACGCGGCGATGAAGCCTCCCCGGTCGTGGTCCTGATAGAGGATCACCCGGTTGCGGTGCAGCAGCACCGAGCCCGCCGGACCGTGGTAGTTGGCGATGTCGCCTACCGCTCGTTGCCAGACGACCTGACCGTTCGGATCGAACGCGAAGAGGCCGCGGCTGCCGAACGACACGTAGATCCGCTCACCATCGGTGGCCGGTGTTCCCGATGCATGACCGTTTTTCGGATGCGCGCGATCGTCGGCGCCCGCGGGCGCGTACACTTCCCAGACCAGCTTGCCACTCGCGCGATCGAACGCGATGAGCGACAAGCGGCGACCGTTGTCGCGGGCCGTGGTGAGGTAGATCCGATCTCGCCAGACAATCGGCGAAGAGTTGCCGGCGCCCGGTATCTGGGCTTTCCATCGAACGTTCTCGGTCGCCGACCAGCGGTCGAGGTATCCGCTGCCTGAAACGAGACCCTGGCCGGAAGGTCCACGCCAGCGTGACCAGTGCTTCGCTGCCTCGCCCTCGACCGGCACCAAATGGACCGACACGTCAGTCGCCGGCTGCTCAGGCCGAGTCTGCGCCACCGACCGGATCGTGTGAGCCCAAGTGAGCGCGGCAGCGATACATACGGTCGCCACCCACGTGGCCAGGACGGGGCTGGCCTGGACCCGTGCTCGACGGCTTCGATCGTCTCGGATGGTCATCTCACTCCTCGTGTCACTCCGACCGCAGGGCGTCTAGCAACGGGGAGCGCGTCGCCGCCGCCATGGCTGCGAGGGACGAGAGCATTGCGACGACGAACACCGAGCCCAGCAGCAACAATGCCCCAGTCGAGAGCGGCAGCCTGCCCCCGCGTTCGGCCAGGGCCGGTGCTATCGCGATGGCCGCGCAGATCGCGCCCGCACCGAGGCCTCCCAGCACCACGAGCAAGTTCTCGGCCGCGGCCATGACCACGAAGTGCAACCGACGATAGCCGACCGCCGACAGCAACGCCAGCTCTCGACGCCGCTCGAGCACGTTGCGCAGCAGCACCGTGGCAAGGCCAACTGTGCCGAGCAGCAGTCCAAGGCCGCCCAGCGTCTGAAACGTCATGAGGTACGTGTTCTCCACGCGATGGAACGAAGCCAAGTACTGCCCTGTGTCGAACGCATCCGCTTCCGTGTCGCCAAGCCCTTGCTCGATATCGGCGGCGACCTTCTGCAGATCGCCTGCCGCCTGCACGAGCAGCATCTGATACCCCGGCTGGTCCGGGAACAGCCGCCGGAAGTTGGCGGACGACATCAGCACCTCGCTCTGAAAGATGCTGTCGCTCAGGGCGGCCACGAACCGGAGCCTCACCGGTGTTCCGCCGTTGTCGAGCTCGAATTCATCTCCGACGGATCGGTGGAGCACGTACGTCATGGAGTTGGCGTCCCCGATCACCGGGATCGCGCCGTCTGGCTCGACGCGATTCAGAAGGAGCCACGGGTTGGCTTCTTCCTCGTCCGTCGTGGCGAGCGAAGACTGAAACGTGAAGCGTCCTTCCCTGAGGAACTCATCGCGTGGTGCTGCAATCCGAGGGTTCTTCGGTTGATACAGATTCAAACAGCTCGTGTCGTCACCTGGGCGGATGCGCAGCGGCTCGAGTGTCGTCGACGGATCGAGCGACAACAGGTTCAGCTCTTCCCGGCCCGCTTCCGAGGTGGGATCGTGCACCATCGGGAGCGAGGTCCGCACCATGAGCTGGTAGCCACCCGTGCCGCCCGACCGCTCGTAGGTGCCGGAGTGCCCCTCTCGACGAAACGCATCGACCGTGACGAGGATGAACGTGGCACACGCCAATACGGCCATGGTCAGCACCGTTCGGCCAGGACGATGCGCAGCCTGCCTGGCGGCCAGATGCATGACCGGCATCCAGCCGTGGCCGCTGATGTCACGCCGAGCGGGACGCTGCAGCGCTATGCCCGCTGCGATCAACGCGGACGCAAGCAACGAGGCTCCCGCGCCGAAGAATCCAGCCGCTGGAGCGAGCATCTTCACCCCCGCGAGGATCGTCAGGACCACGCCAAGGGTCGCCAAGCCCACGGCTGCCATCCTCGTGTAGCGCGTGGTGGGCGATGGGCCGACGGCCGCCGCGAGGTCGCCGGCGAGGAGGCTTCGTTCCGAGACCCGTCGCAGTCCGCGCAGCGTCCACCAGATACAGACCACCGCCGCGAGCACGCCGCCAACCGCCCCTGCCAGGAGCATCGGCAACGACACGTGCAGCGACAGCTCAGTCGTGCCGACGGCATCGACCCACCATGTGGTCAGCGCCTTGATGAGGCCTGCGGCGTACGCGACCGCGCCACCGAGGCCCAAAGCGCTGCCGACCGCGGCGAGCAACACGCCCTCGGTCACGAACAAGCGCCGAATCGCGCCGGGGGAGAGGCCGGTGGCGCGAAGCAGACCGACCTCGCGGATCCGCTGCTCGACGCCGAGTCGGAAGAAGAGCACCACGAGGACGAGCGCCGAGACAACGAGGAAGAAGCTGAAGTAGATGAAGTACTCACCGAAGTCGGTGGCGCCTTGGGAAGCCGACAGGTTCTGACCGCGGATGTCTCGTACCGCCAGGCCGAATGTCGCCGGCGTGATCGCGGTCCGCAGTCCAGACCGGACCCGGTTCACTGCCTGTTCGATCGGTTCATCGGCGGAGCGGCCGATTCGGATCGCTGTGACCGAGCCGTATCGTGAGGCCCACAGCTGCTTGGCGGTTTCAATCGCCACGAACGCCTTCGGCGTTGTCCCATGATCGTCCCAGTACGCTTCGTCCACGGGTCGCACGCGACGAAGCTCCAATGGGAACGGCGGATCCCAGTCGGCCAGGTTCGTGGCATCGCTGATGCCAGGGTACGAGGGCGCGAGATCGCGATTGCCGGCCTCAATCGGCACGATGCCGGCGACCCGGAAATCCGCAGTCTTGGTCACAAGCTGCCCCTGGTCCTGCCAGAGGTAGTACTCCATCGACAGAGCGTCGCCCGTTTGCGCGGACAGCTCTTTCGCAGCCCATGCATTCAGCACGATCGGGGGTATTCCGTTAGCACTGGCGCCGACTGCGACGCCGGCTCCAAGCGTTGACAGATCGAGCCCGGTCACGAGGGAGTACGGCACTTGGTGTTCGCCGACGTGGAGCGTGTTCGCCAGGTACGTGAATACCTCCCGCCGCGCGCTGCCGGTCTGGGACGACGCCCGGACGGCGGCCGCCCGCTGGTCGTCAAGAAGGCCGGCCGCACCATTGACGATCACCTCTCGGCCATCGTCCGACGGGCGGATGGTCAGGCCAACGTCCTCCGGCTCGACTGCATCGCGCAGGATCGAGTCGCCCGTCACGCCGATGTCGTTCGGCGCGGTGCCACGGTCTGCCCGAGCCACGAGGATGGTGTTGGCGCGGTCGCCAACCTCCAGCGCCTCCTGCAGGCGGTCGAGTGGGATGAACGCCGCTGTGACCTCTCCCTGCTGCGCGTCCAGCGAGAACTCACCGAGCGCGGATACGTCGAGAATGCGACGCGTCGTCAGCCGAAGCGTTCGTCCGACATCGTCCTTGCGACCGTGGAGCGATTCGAGCGGGATGTCCGATGGGCGCTGTACGCGCACGAGAACCGCCGCGTTTGGCTGCACCTGGATTTCGCGCGCCAGCGCCTCGCTGACCGCGACCTCACGATCGTCAAGAGAGACAGGTGTCACACCGTGGAAGCGCCAGAAGCGCTCGTCGACGCCATAGACCTTGATGCGGCTCGCGCGCCGGCCGCTCTCTTGCGCCGTGACCACGCCTTCCGCGACCACGAGCGGCACCGCTGCCCTGAACACGCTCTGGAACCGCTCGTCAGCCGTCAGGTGTTCAGCGAGCCGCTCTCGGAAGAAGAGTGGGGAGGCGACGATGGCGTCGGTCGAACCAAGACGGCGATTGACCAGATCGGCAAGGCTGGCGCGGACCGAGTAGCCGACGAGTAAGGCACCGGCCAACACCGCGACGGCGGTGGCGACACCCAGCACGATGGCGAGGTTCGTGCGCCAGTAGTAAATCACGCTGCGCCAGACGAGTCGCCAGGACGTCACGGGTGTTGACAGGGTAGCAGATGCTTCGCTCGTAGCTCTAAGCGAACCGGGAACTGCGCTGCGAGCGCCGCGTTGTGCGTGACGACGATTAGGATCGTCTGCTGCTGGCGATGCAGCTCGAGCAGGAGTGCCGATACCGTCGAGGCGGTTTCGGGATCGAGGTTTCCTGTCGGCTCGTCGCACAGAATGAGACGTGGCTGGAGAATCAGCGCCCGGGCGATCGCCACGCGCTGTTTTTCGCCCCCGGAGAGCTCAGCCGGCCGATGCTCCATCCGCGGGGAGAGCCCAACCCGCTCGATGAGTTGTCGAGCGCGATCGCGGTCGGTGCCACCGGATCCCTGACGGTCACTAGAGGCGGCTGGGTGGCTGACCAGCGTCGGCACGAGGACGTTCTCCAGAACCGAGCACTGCGGAAGAAGGCAATGATCCTGGAAGACGAATCCGATTTGCTGATTGCGGAACTCGGCGACTTCCGCTGGGCTGAGCGCGAACGGATTCTGTCCACCAAGTGTGATGGTACCGCTCGTGGGTGGCTCGAGCGCGCCCAGGAGGTAGAGCAGCGTGCTCTTCCCGCTGCCCGAGGGTCCGGTGATCGCGGCGGCATCACCGGGGCTCAGCGACAGGCTCACGTCCTCCAGAATCGAGAGAGGACCTCTGGGCGTGGGGTAGACCTTGCTGACATGCGAGACCTCTAGCATCGACGGTTGACCTGCGGATTACCTTCGGGCGGTCTGGAGCGGGCGTCCGGCCTGATCGCGCACCACCGAGTCGTACACTTCGAGCAGGTGGGAGGTGGACCGAGCGATGGTGTAGTGCTCTTGAACGCCCGCAACGGCACGAGTCCCGAGTGACTGGCGCAGCGTTCGGTTAGACCAGAGCCGGTGCAGGCCGTCTCCGAGTGCCTCCGCGCTATCGGGGTCGACCAGGATTCCACCACCAGTGCTCTCGACCGTTTCGATGAACGCACCGCGGCGTGGTTGAACGACCGGCACGCCGGACGCCATGGCCTCGATGAGAAAGAGTCCCTTCGGTTCGTCGTACGTCGCCGGTACTGAGAGGACGTCGAGGCTGCGAAGAAAGTCGAGCTTTTGGTTCCTGTCGACCTCGCCTTCGTAGATGAACTCGTGTGCCAACCCGGCCCTTTGCAGACTCTGCCTAATGCCATCCAAGTAGGGCGAGCGGCCCGGGGCCGAGTAGCCCGCCGCGCGAAGCTGTGCGCGTGCGTTCCCGATGCGACGGCGAAAGTGGACATATGCTTCGGCCAGGAGGTGGAGCCCCTTCTCGGGGGCGATGCGCGCGAAGTAGCCGACGGTGAAGATGTCCGGATTCGGCGCGTGCGGGCCGTAACCCGTCGTGTTGATCCCAAGTGGCACGGTGGCCATCCGATCGGCGGGAATCTGAAGCAGCTCGCCCATGAACCGTGCGCAGTAGTCGCTCACGGCGATGAAGCGGTCGACATACTGCACCTGTCGCCGGATGAGCGACAACGCCTTCTCTCGGTGAACCGGTGGCAAGCCGTCGATGAAGAGCTCTTCGCCCTGGAGGGTGCAGCAGACCGGCCGGCCAAACTCGCGACCGAGCGGCTCAGCGAGCGCAATGAGGATGGAGTTCGGAATGTTGATGATGTCCGGCGCCGGCTCGTCACGAATCCAATCCACCAGCTTCTCGAACTCCTTGCGGATGACGCCGTGCTCGCCCTCGAGCATCGAGACCGTCAGGTCGCCGAGCATCCGGGCATCGGTCTGAACGGCCCGTTTGCTGAAGGTGGAAATCACGCGCGGCGAGTCCCACAACCGGTCGAGGAACCGCGGGGTCTTGCGGAAGAGCGATGCATGTTGCTGGAGGTAGACGCTGATGCCGCCGAAGAGCACGTGCGAATCGCTGACGTTCTGCTCATCGGTCCGCGTCGGCGTGTAGATGGGCACGAGCGATACCTCCTGCCCACGTGCGAGCAACTCGATTGCGAGCGCGTTATCGCGAAAGCAGCTGCCGCAGTACATGCCAGCCGCGCCAGCCGTGATCGAGAGGATGCGCATGTCTCGTTCGCGTCAGACCGCCAAGGCGGCCTCCTGAAATGCGCGCGGACGAAGCAGGAAGTCGTGGGCCAGGCTCACGGGGGCCATCGGTTCGGCCGCGGCGACGTATGTGAGGTCGTCGGTTTCCATGCTGTTGTGCCAATGGCCCCATCGTGGGGCGGCGATGTTCAACATGTCTCGGCGCGCTGCGCTCCCCGTTCAACACGTAGTGATCCGGCGTCGACTCCGCCTCGGAGTATCCCTCGCAGCGCCAGCGCAGGCAAGTGCTTCCGGCTGACGAGCCAGCACGCTCGTTCCGACGGCCGCCGCTGGGTCAATAGGTGCGGTCAGGGCTTACCCGGAGCGGCGAGAGGGGCGTCACCCAGGAGATAAGCCTTCATGAAGACAACCGTGGCGAAGGACTGAAAGTCGACGTTCGCCTTCTTCGCGAACCCGTGACCCTCGTCTGATGCCATCAAATACCAGACGGGGGTGCCGTTCTGTTTGACCCGCGTCACCATCTGCTCAGACTCAGTGCGCGGCACACGCGGATCATTTCCCCCCTGGACCACGAAGAGCGGCTTGGTGATCTTGCCGGCGTTGTTCAGCGGCGCCGTCCGCTCGAAGAAGGCGGCCATCGCCGGGTCGCGTTCGTCGCCGTACTCGGCGCGGCGCAGGTCCCGCCGATAGCTCTCTGTGTTCTTGAGGAAGGTATTGAAGTTCGAGATGTCAACGACATCGAGGGCGCATCGAATGCGATCGCTGTACGTCGTGGACACGGCCAGCACCAGATACCCACCGTAGCTGCCACCCGCCACCATCACGCGATCGGCGTCAAGCTCGGGCCGTGTACGAATCCAGTCGAGGAGTGCGCCGATGTCCTTGACTGCATCCTCGCGCTTCGTCCCATCGTCGAGGGTGAGAAAGGTTTTGCCGTAGCTGGAGGGCCCGCGGACATTGGGATAGATGATCGCGACGCCGAGCTCGTTCACGAAGTAGTTGCTGCGGCCGAGGAAAACGGGTAACGACTGCTCCGCGGGACCTCCGTGGATATTGATGAGCACCGGCCGATTACCGGTGAAGCGCGACGGCGGCCGATAGTAGAAGCCGGTGATCTCTCGTTCGTCGAAGGATCGCCACCGCGCGAGCTCCGCGACGGACAAGGTCGCCGGGACGAGGCCGCCCAGCTCGCTTTCCGTCCAGCGTGTGAGCTGTGTGGTCGTTGGCGCGTACGAGTACACATCCCCAGCCGAGCGGGCCGACCTGAGCGTGACGGCGAGCTCGTGCAGGGCTCGATGCCACTTCATCGAGTCGATCACTCCAGTCGGAACCTAGGACACTCTCCGATGCGTTCGCGCCGCGGTATCGAGCAGGTGGAGCGTCGAGACGCCTGCCTCGTTTGCGACGAACGCCAGCGTGCGCCCGTCGTGTGACAGCTCGATGCGATCGATGTCCCACGGGATGTCCACTGTCAGCGGCGTGAGCGCCCTGGTGGCGAGATCGAGGTAGGCGAGTCGCTGGTACTCGCTGTCTTTGTTCGTCGTCACATACACGCCCCGGCCATCGGCGCTCATCGCGGCAGCCCAATAAGCCACCGGTTCGTCGCGCGGCGTGAGCGCCGTCGTGTCACCCGTTGCAACATCGACCAGAACCAGGCGGCTCTGCGCAACAGACACCTCCTCTTGCACGAGGAGCTTCGATTCATCGGGTGACCAGGCGAGCGGCTGCCAGCCCCCGCCGGTGACCTGCAGGACGCGCCGGTCGCTCGTGGGCATCATGGGATCCATGACGTAGATGTCACGGTCGGATCGGTTACGACGGGTCGAGCTGTAGGCGATGCGCGTGCCCCTCCGGCTCCACAACACATCCCGGTTCTGTGAGCGTCCGCCGTCGGTCAGAAGCGTGGTCTGGCCCGTGTGCACGTCGTAGCGATAGAGCTGGTCGAATTCGTTTCCGCCGACGTCCTTGGCGAAGACGAAGTATCTTCCCTCGGTGGCTGATAGGTCGCGGTGGTGATCGGCTCGTCTGCGAAGGTGAGCTGCGTTCGAGCGCCGCCCGGTGCCTTCACCGCGTGGATCTGATTCGAGTTGGCGAAGCGGGTGGCAATCAGCAGCTCCCGACGGATGGGATGCCAGTCTTCGAGCGCGGCGCCGCGCGATTCCGCGTAGCGGCGCACGTCGGCCGCCAGCGAGGCGGGGATGGAGGGGATGCCCTCGGCGACGAGCGTCGGGCCGGGCGCGATCGTTTCGGACTGTGCGGCGGTACTTGAGGTGACGGCGGCGAGACCAAACGTCGCCAGGATGGTCGCACGGAGGAAGGCTGTCAGCCGGTCACGCATCAGACCCTCCACCTCAGCGATCGACAGTGGGTAGGGCGGCCTGGAGCGCGCGCAGGAGCTCGTCGATTGGTGCGTTGTCCCCGGTCGACTGGCTGACATGTGCATAGCGGTCCACATTCCCGGGGCCGAACACGAACGTCCCGCCGAGCTGGAACGGGTTCTTGCCCAACTTGCCCTGTCGATACCCGCCGGCTCTCGCTCGCCGTCTGTGCGCCGCGGTCTCGCGTCTGAACAGACCCCACACGCTCGCCGATTTCAGCTCGGCGGCAGCATAGGCCTTGCGGTCTTCGTCGATCAGGAGTGGAAACGAGATCCCCACGTCCTCGCGGAACATCCGCGCGTAGTGCCGGTCCCCGAGACCGATTGCCACGATGTTCGCACCGCTTGCTCGAATGTCGCGTTCGCGTGCGCGCAACTGCGCGGCGTGCTCTCGGCAGAACAGTCAACCATAGTGGCGCAGGAACACGACCACCGCCGGCGCGGTCTCCCAGAGCGAGCCCAGACGCCACTGCACACCGTCCGAGTCCGGCAGCTCGATGGACGCCAACGCCGAGCTGACCGAATGCCGGGGCACCATTCGAGTATAGCCCGGCCCTGACGTGGGGCCTCTCGGCCTTAGGGACCGAGGAAGGACCGAAGCCGTTCACGCGTGTTGCCCAGCGCGCGGGCCAGACTGAGTCTTGCGACGCTGTGCCCGAATACACTGTTGATGTGATCGAACGCCGCCGTCGACACCGACTCCTGTGCCTGGACGACCTCGACGTTGTCGCTGACGCCCGCTTCGAAGCGTTGTCGCGTGAGGTCGAGGGTTTCTCGCGTGACGGCCAGATTGCGTTCCGCCACTGCCACCTGCGCCGCCAGCGATGACATATCGAGGAGCGCCTTGCGAATCTCCGCCTCGACCTGTGCATGCAGGTCATCGTGGGCCGTTTGCCGACGCGCGAGCTGCGCCTGGGCCTGCTGGATCTGCCCTTCCACCCGGCCCCCCTGCCAGAGCGGCACACGAACGGTTCCGGACACGGCGAACGTCCGGCGCGCGTCAGCCGGGTTTGGGCCGAGGACGCCGTAGTCCCCGTTGAGGCGGACCGTGGGCAGATGTGCCGCACGCGCTGCGTTCAGCTCCTGCTCGGCGGCGCGGACCTCCGCGTCGGCGGCTCTGAGATCGGGCCGCTGTGCCCGCGCTTGTTCGAGCGCCGCGTCGACGTCGAGCGGCGGCCCTGCAGTGAAGGGGAGGGCGTCTTCGAGGGCGTACTGGTCCGTTGGCTGCGCGCCGATCAGGCGCGCCAGGTCGATCTTCAGCTTGGCGAAGTCGTTCTGGAGCGCGATGAGGCGCTGCTCCTGCTGGAGCACCTGCACCTGACTCCTGTCCACGTCCACTTGCGCCACGAGGCCCACGGCGCGGCGCTGTTGGGTCTGCTTGAGCAGTGCGTTGGCCGTGTCGAGTTGCGTCCGGCCGCTGTCTACGAGCGCCCGTGCGGCCATGGCCTGCAGGTAGGCGGCGCCCACGGCCAGGATTACCGCATCCCGCTCATCGTCTGCGCTGAGCTCGCTCGCGCGCAGCGACTCTCCAGCCGCGCGATAGCTGTTGATCGCCGCCCGATCGAAGACCGTGTGCGAGAAGCGTGCACGCAGATCGAACTGGTTGAACGGGCCGACCACGCTCGGCAACTGGAACCCAGGAAACGCCGACATATCGAACCGAAAGCCCATCGCCGCGAGGTTGAGCTGTTGCTGAGTATCCGTGACGTCCAGGAACGCGCTCGGGAGGAGCGGCGCACGGCTCGTGCGGCGCTGGCCCTGCGCGAAGCGAACCCCCTCGCGCCCGTTGATGACGCTGAGATTGTGCTCGACGCCCATCTGGATGGCCTCGTCCAGCGTGAGCGTGCGATTCGCCAGTGGCGGCCTGACACCTGGCGTACGTGCCTGGCCAGCGGCGGGCGACGCCGCCAGGGCGATGAGAATGACCAGAGGGGCCGCCATGCCGGTGCAGAAGGATTGGGGCGCGGAGCCAGGCGCTGCGGCGATCGGCAGTCGGTTCATCGCAGATCGTGTTCCTTGTCTCTACGTCAGTTGTTTGCGGAAACGCCACACGCTGATGGACACCAGCACCAACGCAAAGGCCGTCAGCGCCAGCACGTTGACCCAGAGGTCCGCGAATCCGCTGCCCTTGATCAAGCTCGCGCGTGTGATCACGCCGAAGTGGTAGACGGGATTCACCGCCGTCCATGGCCGCAGCCATTCCGGCAGCGCCTCGGCTGGTGTGATCGCGCCGGACAGTGACATCAGCGGGGGGGAGATGAAGAAGGTCGTGAGTTGCGCTTGCTGCGCGGACTTCGTGATCGTCGCGACGGCCGTGCCAATGCCGATTCCGCACAGCAGGCACAACGCGGATGAGATCACGACCAGCGGCACACTCCCGTGGAACGGAACCTGGAAGTAGAGCCGGATCACCGCGATGGCCACCGACGCCGTGATGCCCAGCAGGAAGAATGGCGGCGCAATCTTCGCGACGATGATCTCGGAGATGGCCGCGGGCGTCATGAGCAGCTGCTCGAGGGTCCCCGCCTCGCGTTCCTTCACCATGGTCGTCGACGCCGTGATGGTGCCGTTCATGATGAGCAGCGTGCCGAAGAGGCCGGTCACCAAGTACCATGTGGTGATCCCGCCGGGGTTGTAGAGCAGCGTCGACCGGAGCAGCGCGCGTCCCCAACCCATGGGGCGGGCGTCACCGACCGATGCCATCGCCGGCTGCACCGTCGACGCCCGCGTCTGGTTGAATCCGGCGACGACCCCAGCGACGTACCCCTGACTGATCGCCGCGGTATTCGAGTTCATGGCGTTCAACAACACCTGTATCGTCGTCGGCCGACCGCGTGTGAGATCGCGAGCGAACTCGCCTGGGATGACGATGCCGGCGTCAACGACGCTTTGGCGCAGGTCCTCGCCGAGATCGTCGGCGGACGGATACGCGTCGTAGAGCGTGAAGCTGCCACTCTGGGTGAGCGCGGCAATCAGGTCACGGCTCTGTGGCGACTGGCTGTAGTCGACGATGCCCAGGTTGACGTTGGCGACTTCGGGGTTCATGACCGAGCCAAAGAGCATCAGCTGCATGATCGGCGGCAGGATGAGCGACATCATGATCCGCCGATCGCGCCTGATCTGATTGAGCTCCTTCTGCACGAGCGCCAGGAACCGGTGCGAGATCCATCGATTGAACCAGTGGGTCATGGCGTCTCCGGCCTCACGCTTCGAGCTGCATCCGGCGCATTCGGCGCCACGCCATCGCGAAGAACAGCGAGCCGATGCCTCCGATGATGGCCACCTTGTGCCAGACCGCGGTCCAACCGCCTCCCTGGAGGAACACGTCCCGTACGATCTCGATGTAATAGCGAGACCACACGAGATTGGAGAGCCACCGCAACCCGGATGGAACGTTGCTCAAGGGGAACATCAGACCCGACAGCATGAACACGAGGAGAAAGCCCCCGAACATCACCGTTTGCATCGCCGCTGCCTGATTGGGGATCGCCGCGCCGACCATCGTGCCGAACGACGCCACGCAGAACGTGTAGAGCACGGTCGAGACCAGGAACGGCGTCGGGTCCCCTGCGAACTGGACGTCGAAGAGCGCGAAGAGTGCGAGGAGGAGCACCACACCCTCCGCCAGCGCCACGGCCATGAACGCGAGCACCTTGCCGAGAATCAGTTCGAACGCAGAGATATTCGAGACGTAGACTTGGAGGATGGTCTTCCGCTCGCCCTCGCGTGCCATCGCGAGCGTGGCAAGGAGCGGGGGGAACATCGAGAGGCCCATGACGAAGATGCCCGGGCCATAGAACCTCCGGGAGGAGAGGCTGGGGTTGTACCACAGGCGCAACGCCGTGCGCACGACGGCCTGCTGGGGCCCGCTGGGGCCGTGCGACGCGTTGAAGCCGCCAGCGACCCCGGTGGCGTAGCCGGCCAGCAGGCGAGACGTATTGGCATCTGACCCATCGACGAGCAACTGCACCGGCACATCGACGCCGCGGACCAGATCGCGGCCGAAGTCCTCCGGGATAATCAGCACGCCGCGCGCCAGATTCGCGGTGAGCGCTTCTTCAGGGCGCCGATCGGTCGGCCACGGTTCGATCCGGAACGTCAGCGATCCTCGGAACCCGTCCACCAGCGCGCGTGAGCTGGAGGAGTCGTCGAGGTCCTGCACGACAAGCGGGAGATCTCGGACCACCATGTTGATCGACAGCCCCATGAGCAGCAGCTGGAAGAGCGGCAGCACCAGCGCGAGCGCCAGCGCCATCCGATCTCGGCCGAGCTGCGTCAGCTCCTTTTTCGTCTGAGCGAGGATGCGAGCCATGACCAGCCTCAGTCGTTCAGCGCCACTTTGCCTTCCAGCCGCGCACGTTCGACGACGCTGATGAAGACGTCCTCGAGAGAGAAGCGCGATTCGCGTTGCGACTGCACGTCGACACCTTCACGCGCCAGCGCCTCGTGCAGCGTCCGCTCGGCTGACGGGTCGCGCGGCAGGATGATGTGCAGGCGGTCGCCGAAGAGCGACACGCGCCAGCGGTCCATCACGGTCTTCAAGCGATCGGCCGCGAACTGGGGCTTGTTGACGTGCAGCTCGAGGAGGCGACCATGTTGGCGGGCCTTGATCCCGGTCGGCGTGCCTTCAGCGACGAGCTCGCCGGCGACCATGAAGCCGAGACGATTGCACTGTTCAGCCTCCTCCAGGTAGTGGGTCGTGATGAGAATCGCCGTGCCGGCGTCAGCCAACCGATTGATCAAGCTCCAGAACGTGCGCCGTGCCACCGGATCGACGCCTGACGTCGGCTCGTCCAGGAAGAGCACGGTGGGCTCGTGCAAGATGGCGGCGCCGAGTGCCACGCGCTGTTTCCATCCGCCCGGCAGGCTCCCGACGAGCCGGTCTTCGCGGCCCTCAAGGTGGGCGAACGAGAGCACCCACTGAATCTTGCCGTCGCGCTCGTCCTCCGGGACGCCGTATACGCCCGCGAAGAACCGCAGATTCTCCTCCACCGACAGATCCTCGTAGAGCGAGAACTTCTGCGACATGTACCCGACGCGCTGCCGGACCGCGGACGTACGGATCTTTCGATACGCGCCGGCGAGTACGACCGACCCGTGCGTCGGGTCGAGCAGGCCGCACAGCATCTTGATCGTCGTCGTCTTGCCGGCGCCGTTGGCGCCGAGCAATCCGTAGACCTCGCCGTACTGGACCTGCAGGCTGACGTGATTGACGGCGCGAAAGCTGCCGAAGTCCTTGACGAGTTGCGTCGCACCGATCGCCACCTGGCCGATGAGGTCGTGGTGAGCATGTTGGCCAGGGAAGTCGGGGTGTTGGGGCACCTCGCCGAGTGCGTGGAGCCGCGCGACGAACGTGTTCTCGAGCAGCGGCGCATCGTGGCGGATCTCCTCGATGTCGAGTCCGGCCGCCGTCAAGCGCTGACGGACGCTCGCCTCCGTGCGGTCCGGATCGCGGACGAGCACGTCCAAGCGATCGCCGAATCGCTGCACGTCGATGATGGGGCGGTCCAATCCGCTGTCGGCCGCCAGAATCCGTTCCGCATCACCGAGCGCCCTCGTCGTACGGACCTCGAGGCGCGTTGCGCACACACTGGCTCGGAGTTCGGCCGGCGTGCCGACCTGGTGGATTTCGCCGCGAAACATCAAGGCCACCCGATGGCACCGCTCCGCTTCATCCAAGTAGGGCGTCGCGACGAGCACGGTCAGCCCATCCACCGCCAGGTGGGCCAGCGTGTCCCAGAACTCTCGCCGTGACACAGGGTCCACGCCAGTCGTGGGCTCGTCGAGCAGCAACACGCGCGGTTCCGGAACCAACGCACACGCGAGCGCGAGCTTCTGCTTCATCCCCCCGCTCAGACGACCTGCGAGCCGATCGGGGAACCGCTCCATGTTGAACATCCGCAGGTAGTGGAATCCGCGCTTGTCGATCTCCGCGCGCGGCGTTCGCCGCAGATCGCCGATGTAGCGGATGTTCTCGAGGACGGTGAGATCGGGATAGAGGCTGAAGGTCTGCGTCAGATAGCCGGTCTGCGCCCGCATGTCGCGGGCAGGACGACCGTAGACGTTCACCGTCCCACCGCTCGACTCCATCACGCCAGCCAGAATTTGGAACGTCGACGTCTTGCCGGCACCATCGGGTCCGATCAGGCCGAAGATCTCGCCAGGGCGGATCTCGAACGACACACCGCGGACCGCCTCCACCTCGCCGTAGTGCTTCTGGAGGCCGTGGACTCGGATCGCGGGCGACGTATCGTGTCCAGCTTCAGGAGCGAGGAGGGCCGAGGCGCTGCTCACGGGCGGGGACCTGTCTGGGGCCACGAGCCGCTGCCGGACACGAGGATCTCGCCATCGGCGGGCATCCCTGGCTTCGCGAAGCCGATCGCTCCCTTGACCAGCAGCTTGACGCCGACGACCTGCTTGACCCGATCGTCGCGGAAATAGGTGTTTTCGGGCGTGAACGTCGCCTGTGGATCGATGCGCGACACAATGGCGTCGATCGCCGCCTCCGGGCTGGAGTCCAGGAAGATCCGGGCGGGCTGACCCGCTTTCACCGCGCCGATCTGCCCCTCGGGCACGTAGCCGCGAAGGTACACTGCGGCCAGATCGACCAAGGTCACGATCGGTGTACCCGCCGTGACGATCTCGCCCGGTTCGGCGGCGCGCGTGACGACGGTGCCGGCGAACGGCGCCCGGATGATGAGGTCGTGCCGATTGGCTTGAGCCTCCTCGAGCTGCGCACGAGCCTGTTCGATCAGCGCCATCGCGCTCATGACCTCGGCGTTCTGCTGCGCGAGCTGACGCTGGACGCCCGCCACCTCGGCGGCCCGAATGTTCGGATTCGCCAGGTTCGCGCGGGCCGTGGCAAGCGCGCCCTGGGCTGCTTCCACCCGGCGCTGTGCGGACGCGACGGCTGAGGCCTGCTGATCAGCGGTGGACACGGCCTGTTTGCCTTGTCGCTCGGACACGGCGCCGCTTTGCGCCAGCCGTGTGTAGGCCTCCTTGTCGAAGAGCGCCAGCTGATACGACGCCTCCTGCTGTGCGAGCTGTGCCTCGGCGGCGGCCAGCTCGGCTTCCGCCTGTCGGACGCGTCCGCCCGAGTCGACCTTGGCCTGCTCGGTCTGCAATTGCGTCTGGAGCAGCTGCTCCCGAAGTACTGCGATCTGTCCACGTACGCCGGCGGCGCGCGCCTCCGCCTGGGCGAGCGCCGCCCGCGCGGCAGCCTCGCGCGCACGGACCTGATCGTCGTCCAACACGGCAATCTCATCGTTCGCGTTCACGCTGTCGCCCTCGCGGACTTTGATCTCGAGGATGCGTCCGGAGATGCGCGGTGCCAGCTTGGCCTGATCGCCTTCGATGCGCCCACTCAACTCGATGATGCCTGCGGGCGCCCGATGCGTGAAGAACTGACGGTAGCCGTAGTAGCCGGCGGCGCCGAGTGCGAGCACGAGGAGCAGGATCAACGGACGCCGCTTGCCTCCACTTCTCTCGGTGGCTCGAGTGTCAGGTGGGAGTGCGGCGGGGCGGGGAGTCTCTGAAGGAGTCGCCATGGATATCACGAACGCCGGCGCTTCGGTGCGCGCGACGCAGAAGGCGAACGTCGATTGACGGCCGCGACGCGAGACGGGGCGCGGCGAAGGTCGCGCCGAGCGTCACCCACTCGACGAGTCGCGAGACGACGAGCGCCAGCGCCGTGGAGGAATTGCGCGACATGCGCGCGGGCAAATGCGGCAGGGTCGTTCAGAGCCGGGTGCTCGGCTCCGATGGCGTTCAACTGTCGCCACACGTGCAGAGGACCACTGAACGCCATGAGCAAGATGTCCGGGTCGGCAGGCTCGAGCCACCCCTCGCGCGTGAGTCGCCGCATGAGGTCTCGCCCGAGCGCCCATCCGGCGCTGAGGCGTTCCATCAGGTCGATTCGCCCACTTCGCGTCAGGCGGACGCCGTCCGCCATCAGGATGCGAAACAGCTGCTCCTGAGACGGGCGTCGAAACATCTCGAGCGCGCTGAGGACGATGCGCTCCAGGAGCCCGCGGGCGTCGGTGATGGGGGCGTCGGTCAGCGCCGCCAAGGCCTCGACGCGCTCCTCGGACGCGTTGGCGATGAGCGCCTCGAAGAGCTGTTCCTTGCTCGAGAAGTAGTTGTACAGCGCGCTCTCGCGGACGCCGATGGCCGTGGCAATGTCGCGCAGGCTGGTGCCGAAGTAGCCCTTCTGGGCGAAGAGATCCAGGGCCGCCCGCATCACCGCCGCGCGTGTCTGACGACCGTCGGATTTCGCCGGGCGACCCATCGGAAATAAATGGTCACTCGTTAATTTATAATTGTCAAGCGGCTATACTCGGGTGTTGCATGCGAACGCGCACTCTGGCAGCCCTCCACGCGGCCGTCAGGCCCCTGTCACCGCTCGCCCGAGCTGCCGCAAGTGGGCTCGTCGGGCTCCTGCTGGTGGCGACGCGCTGACCGGACTATGTCTACCGTCGCAGCCGCGCTTCAGTCGCCCGCACCACAGTCCGAGTGCCGGTTGCGCCGTCGCGTCAATTTCTACGAGGTCGACTCGATCGGCATCGTGCACTTCAGCTGGTTCGCTCGGTACATGGAGGAAGCCGAGCACGCGCTGTGGCGGGCCGCCGGACTCAGCATTGCTCCGGTGGCGAGCGAGGTCGGGTTTCCCCGCGTGTCGATGTCCTTCGACTTCAAGTCGCCGCTGCGGTTCGAGGATGAGTTCGAGGTTCATCTTCGCGTGGCGGCGATCGGACGACGGTCGATGCGCTACGGGTGCGTGGTGAGCTGCGAGGGTCGGGTCGTCGCCACTGGCTCCTTGACCATCGCTTGTGTGCGCCGGACCCCAGAGGGGGCGATGGAGGCGACGCCGATTCCCGAATCGATCGCCGCGCGCTTCGCCGTCGCACCGGATCCGAAGGTGTGATGCTCCCCGAGGAACGTCTCGACCGTGACGCGCTTCACGCGCGTCAAATCGCAAGGCTGCGAGAGCTCCTGGCCGCACTGCAGGGCCGCAACCCGTTCTACACCCGGAAGCTCGAAGGCGCTGGCGTGACTGCGGCGTCTTTGCGGTGTCCTGACGATCTGGCCCGTTTGCCCTTCACGACGAAAGCCGAGCTCGTCGCCGATCAAGCCACGAACCCGCCGTGGGGGACGGCACTGACCTACGCCGTCGACCAGTACACCCGCTACTGCCAGACGTCGTCGACGACCGGGACGCCGCTCCGGTGGATCGACACCAACGAGAGCTGGCAGTGGATGCTCGACTGCTGGAAGGCCGTGTATCGCGCCGCGCGCGTGCCTCCGGGCGAGCGCGTGTTCTTTCCGTTCTCCTTCGGCCCGTTCCTGGGCTTCTGGGCCGGTTTCGAGGCCGGCGCCCAGGCGGGCCTGCACGTGATTCCGGGCGGCGGTATGTCGAGCGAGCTCCGCCTGGCGATGATCGACGCGACGAAACCGAGCGTGGTCTGTTGCACGCCCACGTACGCGCTCCGGTTGGCCGACGTGGCGGAAGCGCAGTCGCCGGGATGGCTCGCCTCGGCCGGTGTCCGCGTCATCATCGTGGCCGGCGAGCCCGGCGGAAGCATCGTGCCGACGCGCCGACGGATCGAGCACGCGTGGCGGGCTCGTGTGATCGATCACCACGGGTTGACCGAAGTTGGACCGGTCAGCTTCGAGTGCTGGGACGCACCGGGGTTTCTGCACCTGAACGAAGCGGAGTACATCTGCGAAGTGCTCGAGCCCGGGTCCGACCGATCGGTCGCCGACGGAGAGCGCGGCGAGTTGGTGATCACCAATCTCGGTCGCGTCGCGCATCCGGTGATTCGCTATCGCACGGGCGATGTGGTCGTCCGCCGCCGCGAGCCGTGCGCGTGCGGTCGCACGTTCGCGAGGCTCGAAGGCGGCGTCCTCGCGCGTGTGGACGACATGGTGAACGTCCGCGGCGTCAATGTCTTCCCTGCGGCTGTCGAGTCGGTGGTGCGCGAGTTCGGCGAGATCATGGAGTTTCGAGCCGTGGTTCGGCGACAAGAGTCGCTGTCATCTCTGGCAGTGCAGATCGAGGTCACGCCAACTGGTGACGAGGCCGCGGTCTGCGCGCGGTTGACCTCGCAGCTCCGTCAAGCCTTTGGCTTGACCATCCCGGTGGCCGCCGTCCCTCTCGGGTCGCTGCCACGATTCGAAGTGAAGGGTCGACGGTTCGTGATCGAGAGTCGCGAGCCGCCCGGTGAACGTCTCAACCCCTGAACCGGCGCCCTCCAGACCCCGAACGCCGAGCTCAGTCGAGGGCCTGTCCCCCCACTCCGCAATCGGACGCCCGGACCACGGCCACGGATCAGCCCGATCGGATCACCCTGGTGGCACATCAAAGCCGAGGAGCTGGCAGCCGAAGCCGTGCATGATCCGCGCGCGAGCTCGAAAGCCTCGCGATCGTACGCGCGGGTGTCGAACATCAGGCATTTCACACTGAGCTCCCATCGGCAGCCAGGCAAATGTCAACCGAAACCCGGCGGACGCCGCGCCAGCCGTACGGGCTCAGTGTAACGGAGCGGGCTACGGGAATCGGAATCGAAGTGGCGCGTGTGAGTCGCCTTGCCCCCTGGTGAACGAGCAGCCCCCATGCCGGGTCTACACCATCTCCGCGGGCTCCCCCCGGGCCTTCCTCGCGGGCTCGGGGACCTCGGTCAACGTGGCCTCGGTCAAGAGCAGCACTCCTGCCACCGAGACGGCGTTTTCGAGCGCGATGCGGATCACCTTCGTGGCGTCCATGATGCCCGCGTCTACGAGGTCGACATAAGTGCCCTTGCCCGCGTCGAAGCCGAATGCTCCCGTTCCGACACGCATGCGGTCGACGACGACACCGCTGTCGGCTTGTTATGGATGTTCAGCGGGACTTCTGTGGCGGGGGCGCCTTGGCCGTGCCCGAGGGAGATCGTATTGTTCCCGTGGTGAACGGCTACCTCGAACAGGCTGAGCGGGCCGGACTCGCGGTGTACGCGTCGAGGGATTGGCATCCGCCAGAAACGACGCACTTTCGGCACGGCGGCGGGAAGTAGCCGCCGCACTGCGTGCAGAACTCGGTCGGGGCGCAGTTCCACCCCCGGCTCAAGCTGCCGCTGGGAACCGTGGTCATCAGCAAGGGGACGGACCCGACCGCCGACGGGTATTCGGCATTCGAGGGACGGACTCCGGACGGTGCGCGTTTCCTAGACGACCTCCGGCAACACGGGGTCGGACACCTCTACGTTGCCGGGTTGGCGACCGACTACTGCGTCAAGCAGTCGGTGCTGGATGCGCTCGCAGCTGGACTGTGCGCCACGCTGCTCGAGGACGCGACGGCTGGGGTCGACCCCCAGGACAGTGCTGAGGCGGTGAAGCAGATGCGGATGCGGGGTGCCGTCGCTCGCTCCAACGCGCGCCTGAAAGAGCACGGCAACTGAAGCGGCGGCAACGTGTCCCCGCTCGTCTGGAAATCGGAGTACGCTTGAGTTTAGGGGCCGGAGTGGCGCATTCGGGCTGTCGCTGAGAAGCGCCTCGGGCGAGCGATCACACACGGCGCGTGTTCAGACTATTCCAGACCCGCAACGATGCAGGCCGATTCTCCATCTCCGTGTTTCAGCCGCGTTCTACTCACCGACTTGTACGCCTTGACGATGCTCCAGGCGTACTTCGATGAGCAGATGCGTGATCGGGCGGTGTTCAGGCTGTTCGTCCGCCGACTGCCGGCTCGGCTGAACTACCTGCTGTACCGCGGCACGGGGATTGGACAGCGCGTTGATGGTAATCAGGCTGCGGGCCTGACCGCAAACGCCGCTCGGACCTGGGCCGGGGGACGGA
>Ga0194132_10002564_pt1 | contig 33758 bp, 29 predicted proteins | sample TA2KigOf80mmetaG_FD_148612 | JGI IMG/M metagenome (GOLD analysis project Ga0194132, IMG submission 148612) | Freshwater microbial communities from Lake Tanganyika, Tanzania - TA2015054 Kigoma Offshore 80m | ecosystem: Environmental > Aquatic > Freshwater > Lake | place: Tanzania: Lake... | reverse complement strand
AGGCCTGCTTCAGGTACGATGAGAGACAGCTTGCAGGCTTGCATGGGCCGGATCCCCGCGGATGCGAGCGCTGGCCAGCGCATGATGGCGGAGCAAAGCTGCCAGCGGGACGCGGCTGACAAGAAAGGCTTCATGTCAGCGCCGGGCGCCCAGTAAGAATCACTCGGCTGAAGAATGGGATGACCGCGTCGGGGTGGTGGAAGCCGCTCCGGTTGGTGCCCGCCTAGCTGCTGTAACTACCGGGAGAACGGCTGCGGCTCCCCCCATCCCCCACATCGGAATGTGTGGGCTTCCGATCCACGCTCGACAGTGTCCGCTGCCAAGCGTGGTCGGGCCTCGCTCGTTCTTCATCACCCGTTGCATTCTGGAGAGCAACAGGTACCCGGCACATCAGCACGGCGGTCCCCCGAAATCGCTCTTCCCACCACCCCGACGCGCTGAGGAAGAAAAATCACCCGGTGAGGTTAAAAAAGAGAGGGGCAGGGACAGGAGACCGCATGCCCTCGGGCTTCTCTCTTCGCCAGCCGAGGCTTTCACTAGGATTGTGCTGTCAGCGAGAAACAGACTCCAGCCGCTGTTCGTTCTGAATCAGGATCGTCGGGTTGGGGTTGGGCTTGGGAACAGGAAGGCCTTGTTTCTTGAGCAGGCTCATATGCTCATCCATCCCCCACCTGGCTTTGTAGAGACAGTCTTCGATGGAATGGCCGACTCCGGTAAAGCCTTCGAGATCGGGCGAGTAGAAGCCAAAGAAATTCGGGTCCGCAGTCGCTTCGATGACCAAGGAGTATTTGAGATTCACCACGTTGCGCTGCTCCGCTAGCTCGTAATCGCGTCGGAAGTTATGGAACCTGGTACACGTGGCCGACTAATGGAGGTGCAATAAGCTTGCGGACGAAGTTGTCTTTCACCTGTTCCAGATAGCGCATCGTGTCCGTCGAGTAATAGGCCTCGCCGCATTGCACGCAGACTTCAGCGTCTACAGGCACGAGAAGGTGGTCACTCCCGACCTTGATTTCCGCCTGGGTCTTGGCTGACTTCACTTCGCCAGTTTTGCAGATGACGCACTGCATTGGCACTCATGCTCCACTAGCTTGTCACGGCTCCCTCTGACGCAGACGACACGTGTCTGGCGTATTTGGCCATGACGCCGCTCGTATAGCGCGGGGCCGGCTGCTTCACCTTTTTGAGCCGCGCCTTGATCTCTTTCTGCGAAAGCTCCACGTCCAGCCGGCGCTTGGCCACATCAAAGACGATCATGTCGCCGTTCTTGACCGCGGCGATCGGCCCCCCCTTGATGGCTTCGGGAGCCACGTGTCCGGCCATTAGCCCATGCGTGGCGCCGGAGAAGCGGCCGTCGGTCAGCAGCGCGACCGAGTCGCCCAACCCTTCGCCCACGATCGCCGCCGTCACGCCCAGCATCTCGCGCATGCCGGGGCCGCCCGCCGGTCCTTCGTAGCGGATCACGACCACGTCGCCCGCCTTGATCTGCCTGGCCTTCACCGCCGCAAACGCGTCCTCCTCCCGATCGAACACTTTCGCCGGACCCCGGAATGTCATCATCGAGTGGCCCGCGACCTTCACGACGCAGCCTTCCGGGGCCAGATTGCCTTTCAGAATGACCTGTCCGCCGGTCGGCTTGATCGGGTTGGACAGGGGCCGCAGGACCTGCTGGCCCGGCGTCTCGGTCGCCGTGCGCGCTTCCTCGCCGATGGTCCGGCCCGTGACGGTCGGCTGATCGGGATGCAGAATGCCGGCGTCCAACAGCCGCTTGGCAACGAGCGTGGTCCCGCCGGCCGCATAGAGGTCCGCTGCCATGAAGCGGCCGCCCGGCTTGAGGTCCGCCAGCAGCGGCACCTTGCGGTTGATCTTGTCGAAATCGTCGATGGTCAGCCTCACGCCCGCCTCCCGCGCCACGGCCAGCAGGTGCAGCACCGCGTTGGTCGAGCCGCCGGTCGTGGCCACAGCGGCGATCGCGTTTTCGATGGATTTGCGCGTGATGATCTTGCGCGGTCGCAGGTCGTTTCTCAGCAGGTCCATGACCAGTCGGCCGCACTTGAAGGCCACATCGTCCTTGTGCACGTCCATTGCCGGGACCCCGTTCATGCCCATTGGGGAGATGCCCAGGAACTCGAACGCGATCGCCATCGTGTTGGCGGTGAACTGGCCGCCGCAGGCGCCGGGACCTGGGCAGGCATGGTCCTCGAGATCGTGCAGCTCCGCGTCGGTCATCTTGCCGGCTGAGTATTTCCCCACCGCTTCAAACACATCCTGGATCGTCACGTCATGGCCTTGGAATGTGCCGGGCATGATCGAGCCGCCGTAGAGCATGAGGGAGGGCAGGTTGAGCCTGGCCAAGGCCATGACCGTGCCGGGGATTGTTTTGTCGCAGCCGGACAGGGCGACCACCGCATCGAACAGGTGGCCGCGCGCGACCAGCTCGATCGAGTCCGCGATCACTTCCCGGCTGATGAGCGAGGCCTTCATCCCCTCTGTGCCCATCGAGATCCCGTCGGACACGGCGATCGTGTTGTATTCGATCGGCGTGCCGCCCGAAGCCCGGATGCCGGCCTTCACCCGTTCGGAGAGGCGGCGGAGGTGGTAGTTGCAGGGCATGATCTCGATCCAGGTGTTGGCGACTCCCACCAAGGGTCTCGCGAGGTCTTCGTCGGTGAAGCCGACGGCCTTGAGCATCGCGCGGGCCGGCGCGCGGCCGGGGCCGTCCAGCAGGTCGTGGCTCTTGTGTCTGGGGGTGATCGTCATCGTCTCTCCTTGTTACGTCAGTCCGGGAAAAGTTTATAGACGAACTGTCTCACAGGGACGGGCGACGGGTCAATTGCGATCTTGGGCGGCCTAGCTGCTGGGTAGGCAATCAGAAGGAGTCCGGATCTCCGGCGTCGTCGTACCATTTTTCCTTGTGGATGGGGCAGAGGCCTTTCTTGCTGATGAGCGCCGCGACGTCGCGGATCATGCCGCTATTGCCGCAGAGATAGACCGCCAGATTGGCCACTGAGTTGACCCGTTCCTCGACCAGCTTGGTGACGCGGCCGGTTGAGCCGGTCCAGCCTGGCTCCCCTGGTTCAGGGCGGGAGAGGGTCGTGATGAAGCTGAAATTCTGATGTTGCTTGGCCAGGGCCTCGAACTCCTCCTGGTAATAGAGGTCTCGCCGGCTGCGCAAGCCCCAATAGAGCCTGGCTGAACGGGAGAAGCCCTGCTCGAAGACGTGGTCGAGCATGGAGCGAAAGGGAGCGATACCAGTGCCGGTCGCCACCAGAAGGAGATCGCGCGCGCCTTCTTCTTTCAGGTAAAAGGACCCGGCCGGGCCCTTGAACCGGGTCTCATCGCCTTCCTTCAAACTGAAGAGGTAGGTCGAACCGGGGCCGCCGGGGACCAGGTTGAGCAGAAGGGTGACGCGGTCCCGCCGGCTGGGCGGGGAAGCGATCGAATAGGGACGGGTCGCCGGCTTGCTGAATTTCGGATGCGGCACCTCAAACGATACGAACTGCCCCGCCTTGAAGACGATCTCTTTCGGGTCGATCAGCCGGAAGGTTATTTCACGCACATCGTGGGTGAGGGTTCTGATCCCTTCGACCTTGGCCCGATAGAGTTGGAGCGGCATGCTCTGGTGCGGCGCACAAGACCGGCGCGGGCCAATAAGGATTGCCCCGCGCCGGCTTCACGGCTAGTCTTTCTTCTTCCCCTTGCCCTTGGATTCCTTCTTCTCGGCGCCTTTTTCTTCCGTGTCGATCACCGCGCCTGTGTCCGCGTCCACATGAACCTCCGTCACCTTGTCGTCGGCTCCGACGATCTCCACTTCCCACACCGCCCTGTCGTGCTTACGTTCCAATTCGGCTTCGATGACCTTCCCGGCCACCTTTTCGGTGGCGGTCTTGATCGCCTGCTCGACCGTGACCTTGGCGGTCTTGGACATCTCCACCGCTTCCTTGCCTTCGTCTTTCTCCTTCTCCTTCTTGCCCTTCGCGTCGCTCCAGGCCGGTCCGCTCAACGCGAGGATCAGTCCGGCCGCCACGGCCAAGCCGGCTGCCATCTTCCCGGTGACTTTCATCGCACCACCTCCATACCAACCTTACCAACCTTCGGTTGAACCGCCCGCTTCGATTGTTCGACCCGGAGGCTCCCGACGGGTCACATGCGGGCGGAGTGGGTTTTTGCCTCTTGTCCTATACTTCTCTCATCAAGCGGGAGCCGCCGGCTCCCGCCTGGTTTACTGCTTCGGTTCTTTCTTCTCCTCACCCTTCTTGGCCTCCCCTTTGGGATGGCCGCTCGGTCCCCGGCCTTTCATCATGCCGTGGCCCATGCCTTCCCCCTTCCCGCCGTGACGCTCTTTCATCTGCATCGTCATTTTGTCATGCACGGCCTTGACCCGGGCGCTCTGCTCAGGAGTGAGCAGGGCCATGACATCCCGCCGGGCCTTGATGGCGGCCATGCGGAGGGAAACTTCGAGGTTTTCGCTCTCTTTCAGCTTGGCTTCAATTGATGCCAACTCGCTCTTGTCATCGTCAACCAGCGCCTGCGCTTCACGCTCTGCGATCATGATGTCGGCTTCCATCTTGATGCGGGTCTTGTCCAGGTCGAGCTGGATGGCCTTCAGCTTGGAGACCTGCTCGCCGGTCAGCCCGAACTCCTTCTCGCTCATCAGCAGGCCTCGGATGAGATGGCCGGTGGACGCATGGCGGCCTCCCATACCACAGTGGCTGCAGCCCATGCTGTGGCCTTTCTCATAGCCGCGATCCTTATCGTAGCCCCGTTCCGGGTCCGCCCACGCCGGTTGCAGGCCGATTCCGAGCGTGGTGGCAACCGCCAGAGCTGTCATCAGCAATTTCTTCGTCATCGATATGTCTCCTCCTTCCGTGAATGTGCGATACCTTCCGGTTAAGCCTTCGGCGGCGTGGCCGTCGGGCAGGTGTTGATGCCGAACAGTTTCCACGCAGGGCAGAAGCCAGCGGCTCCCGTCACCAGGGCGATGATGCCGACCAGATAGGCCGCGATGGCCCCGATCTGGGGCAGCTCCGCCAGGTATCCCGTTGCAATCAAGACAATACCCAGAATAACCCGAATCGCGCGCTCCGTGTTCCCGACGTTACAGGTCATGGCCGCACCTCCATACCAACCTTCGGTTGAACGGCGCGCTCCGTTACGCTCTATCGAGTTGACGCGCGCCGAGAAAACCCTTCAGTGCTTCTTCCTCGAAGTTATGGGCGTGGATAGTTCTTTTACCTCCACTGAAGCATGATGTGTTGAGCGTGTCGTGTTGCCGCGCCGACACGACACAGCTTGACAGACCCACCGCCACGATGCAAGCCGCTGCGGTCTTCGATCGTTCGGACAGGCTCCTAGCCCTGGCGCGCAGCCCGCAGCAAGTCGCCGCGCGGGTCGGGACGGGGCTGACGGCCGAGCTGTTCGTACAGCTTCCGGTCCTCTTCCGAGAAGGAAGCGGGCATCACGATCTGCAGGGTGAAAAACAAGTCCCCGTGTCCGCCCGAGGCGGTCGGGAGCCCCTTCCCCTTAAGCCGGAGCTTGCCCTCCGATCGGCTGCCGGTCGGCACCTTGACCTTCACCGGATCGGTCAGGGTCGGGGCCAAGACCTCCGCCCCCAGCGCTGCTTCCCAGGGCCAGACCGGCAAGGCCACGTGTATGTCGCTGCCCTGGCGGCGGAAGACCCGATCCGATTCAACATGGACCTGAAGGTAGAGGTCGCCCGGCTTGCCGCTGTTGATGCCCGGTTGCCCCTTTCCGGCGACGCGCACCCTCGTGCCGTCCTGGACGCCGGCCGGGATCTTCACGTCAATCGTGCGGGTCTCCGCCAGACTGCCGGTTCCCGTGCAGGAGGAGCAGGGACGGCCCCGGAGCCGCCCGGTCCCGCCGCAGGCTGTGCAGGGGATCGGCTGCGAGAGCTCAAGACGGCGTGACACGCCGGTCAGCACCTCGCGTAGGGTCAACCGAACGTCGGTTTCCAGGTCCTCGCCTTGCACGGCAAACCCCCGCGCGCCTGACTCGCTCCCTGGGTGAGACCGGCCCCCGAAGAAGGACTCAAAGATGTCGCCGAAGTCAAAACCCTCCCGCGAGGCGGACCCTGGCCCCCGTCCCATCCCGCCGCCCGGCCCGGCCCCGGCCTGTTGCCGGGCCTTTTCATAGGCCTCGGCCTCCTGCCAGCGATGGCCGTAGCGGTCGTACTTCTTGCGTATCTCCGGATCGCTCAAGACCTCGTGCGCGGCATTGAGCTCCTTAAACTTTTTTTCCATCTCCGCTTTGCGCGAGCCAGCATGCAGGTCGGGATGGTATTGGCGGGCCAGCTTGCGGTAGGCCTTCTTGATGTCATCCTGGGACGCACTTCGGGACAGGCCCAGGGTCTCGTAGTAATCCCGCTCTGTGGCGGCCATCCGGAGGCTCCTCGATCAGCGGCGCAATGCTCGGTCGCTACGTACTGGCAGCTTACGGTGTCTGCTGAGTTATTTCAAGGAGCCGATGGCTTATAGCAGATGGCACATGGTTAAGCGCCGGTTGCTGGCTCTTTGTTAGTCTAGCGAGTGGCGCCGGTCTTCGCGCGCGCCATCATCTTGCAGTAGGAGCAAATATCGGCTGTGGTGGGCTGCTGACAGATCTGACAGGGGTGGAGGACGGCCCGATCTTTCTCGGCCATCGAAGCAGAAGCAGGCTGCGCCTGCCCTGAGCCAGGGACCCGTTGCTCCGGGGAACCCGTTGCTTCTCTCGATGCAACGGGTCGAAGCAACGGGAGATGAAGGGCCTTGGCCTGTTTGTCGAGGAAGCCCCAGTAGAACGCCTGCTTGGTGCCGGGTGACTCCGTTTCCAGCCGGTTCAGGGCTTCCTTGTAGAGGAGCATCTTGGAACCCTTGGCCATCGGACATTCTTCCACGATGTAATCAATCTTGTTCAAGACCGCATAGGCGGCGATCTCCCGTTCCGCGAGCCGGTACAGGGGCTTGACCTTCTTGGCGAAACCTTCCACGGAAGCGGGGAGGCTGGGCCCCTGCTTGTCGAGGTACTCTTCCTGCCAGTGCAACACGTTACCCAGCAGGCGGGCCGCCTCATCGTCCAGGTTGTGGCCCGTGGCCATCACGTCGTAGTCATGGGCGACCGCGGCCCGGTTGAATTGATACCGCTTGATCGTGCCGCAGGTTGAGCAGGTTGGCCGGTTGATCTGCTGGGACAGTTCCCTGATGCCTGCTCCTTCCTCCTCCGCGACCTGATGGATCAGCAGGGTGGCGTCACGCGGCTTGGCGATCGCCTCTGCAAACCGCTCGACCTTCTCGCGCGACGTGGCGGAATAGCCAGGGATGCCCAGGTCCACGTAGAGGGCGTCGGCCCTGTAGTCGAGCTTGAGCAGGATGTCCCAGAGGGCGAGGCTGTCCTTCCCGCCGGAGACCGCGACCAGGATGCGGTCTTGACGGCCGAACATGTGCTCGGATTTGATCGCACGGGTCACCTGGTCATGGACGAACTCGTTGAAGCAGGGTTTGCAGAAGGCAGCGTTGTGGCGCGGAAGCCCGATCACCGCCTTAATCTTGCACTTTTTGCAATTCATAACAGGAGTTCTCGGTTGTCAGTTATCAGTTGTCAGTATGAAAGCATCGCAACTGTAACGAGCCCTTGTTCGAGCACTGATAACTGATGACTGTTCACTGATAACTTCCCCCGGAAATGACCGGCCTCACCTCGACGGAATCATCGTCCTTGAGCAGCTCATCCTCGGTGACCAGGTCGTCCCCGCGAATCACCAGGTGCGCTTCGGCGACCAGGTTCAGGTCCCGGAGCAGCTCGCGGACGCGCTTCGGCCCCTTGATTTCAACCTGGCGTTCCGGATGGCTGAGTTGGACTTTCATAGGGAGATGATAGGCCCCCGCCGATCCCGATTGCAATCGGGATCGGCGGGGGGCAGCCGTCAGCCATCAGCTTTCAGCTCCGGAGCATTCTGAAGCTGACCGCTGAGGGCTGCAAGCTGATCGCGCCTAGATTTCCGCTTCCCGCAGAAATTTAGCCGATTCCTCGGGCGTGATCGGGTTGATGTAGAAGCCGGTTCCCCACTCGAAGCCCGCGACCTGAGTGAGCTTGGGGATGATCTCGATATGCCAGTGATAGAAGTCCCCGGTTTTCTCGTGAAGCGGCGAGGTGTGGAGAATAAAATTGTAGGCCGGTCGCGCGAGGACCTGGTTCATTCGCCGCAGAGCCTCCGAGAGAATCCTGGCCAACAGGTCAAACTGAGTCTTCTGACTCTCCTCGAAATAGGCGGCGTGCCGCTTCGGGAGGATCCACATTTCGAAGGGGAAGCGCGGGGCGAAGGGAGTGACGCAGAGGAACTCAGGATTGTCGGTCACGAGCCGAGCATTGTCTTCCAGCTCCTGCCGGATGATGTCGCAGTAGATGCACCGTTCCTTCTGCTGGAAGTGGGCGCGGCAGCCTTCGATCTCGGCCATGACGCTGGTGGGGACGACCGGCAGCGCGATCAACTGCGAATGGGTATGCTCCAACGTGGCGCCGGCAGCCTGCCCGTGGTTCTTGAAGACCAGGATGTAGCGGAAGCGCAGATCTTTCCTGAGATCCACCATCCGGTCACGAAAAGCCCAGAGCACGTCCTCGATGTGCTTGGGCTGCATGTCGGCCAGCGTGTCCTTGTGGTCCGGGGTCTCAATGATTACCTCGTGGGCGCCGACGCCGTTCATGCGATCGTAGAGGCCGACGCCTTCACGGCCCAGGTCTCCTTCGATCTGCAAGGCGGGGAACTTATTGGGCACCGCCCGCACCGTCCAGCCCGGCAGGTTCTGCTCGCTGGGCTGCGGCCGGTAGGCGAGGGTCTCCTTGGGGGTCAGCCGCTCTTGGCCGGGGCAGAAGGGGCAGAGGCCGGTCGAGGCCGGTCGCACCGGTTCATGGTGAATGAAATCCCGCGGCCGGCCGGCCCGGTCGGTCGAGATGATCACCCAGCGTCCCATCACGGGGTCACGTCTCAAGTCAGGCATCTTTTCCTCCAGACAACGCGAAGAGCATCAAGAGCATATGGCTGATAGCCTATAGCAGATGGTTTCTAGGTCGGGCCATTAGCTATATGCCATACGCTCTTTGCTACACTTTCCACATCCTCGCTTCGAAATCACGATCCGGCACAGTGAGAACGATCGGATGATGCCGGGGGTACCGCTCGATTTCAAGCCCGTTGTGTGTGACGACGAGGCTCATCCTGAATTCCTGCCCCGCCTGGAGGTGCAGCTCCTTGAACGGCACGGCCAGCTCGATCACCTTGCGACGTTGGATAGAACCGTAGCAGCCTGTCTCCGCGAAGGGCTGATCCGGCTGCGCTGACAAGAGGGTAAAGGTATCGGGGCCTGGCGGGGTCAGCGTGAGCCGTAGCTTGTGTGAAAAGGAGTCGGTCAGGATGTGCACGTCCAAGGCAGCATCCGGCTGGGCCGCCAGGGCCTCCTCGTCGGGATCGAGCCGCAGAAACAACCCCTCCAGGTTGAAACCGAATCCGATATAGGTGAACAGGCGGGTGGCTTTCCACATGGCTCCCAAAGGCGGGGCAGGGTCGATCGTGCCGGCCCCATGCCATTCAAAAAATGTCGAGACAAGCCCGTCGATGGTGGGCGACAACAGGCTGACAGGGTGTTGCACCGAAGGAGGCTCGCTGAGCCCAATCAGAGGTTCGTTGAGGAAGGCCGGGGCAGGCAGTCCTGCCCGCAGGTAGACGTTCCGCAGATGGGTTCGGAACAGCCGATCGAACTCAGCCTTATAGTCGGTCTCGAAATCATCCCCATACCACCAGAACCAGTCGCTGCCTTCAGCAGCATACAACTCATCCCAGGCGTCTCGGGTCTGCTCCGCCGACAGCCCCCCGGCGGCCTCGATCAACCGCGCGCGCGTGTCCCGCAGCAGGTCCCATCCCCGGTTGTCTTCCTGGTGTCCCAACCAGATCTTGAAATCCGCATTGATCCAGGAGCCGGAGTGCAGGTGGTCCAGCCTGGCGGTCGGGGGCAGGATCTCCAGCGACCGGCTGATCGTGTCGGCCGTCAGGTGCAGGCTGTTGAGCGAGCCCGTTGATCCCTGTGAGCCCGGCGTCAAGGCCCTGTAGAGTCCTGTCAGGAACTGCTCGCCTCCGTCGTAGTAATGCTCCCAGGGGTTTTCCCCATCCAGGATGATAGGAACCAGCACTCGGTCCTCCGGCGCTCGGCGGGCGATGTCGGTGATGCGCGACAGCACGTCCTCAACGGCCGAGCCCGGAGCAGCCTTGGCATAGACGAAGCCGAAGGCATCGGAGATCTCCCGGTCCCGGAAGATGACGGTCACCTCCTCCCCCGGCTGCCCGGCCCGATAGGGACGATAGAGATCGGCGTCGCGGTGCCAACTCCGTCCGGCGGCCTCGATCGAGCGAGCCAAAACCCCTTCGTCCGTCGCCAGCCAGCGGAGACCCTCTTGTCGGAGCATCGGCAGCAACTCCGGACAGACCGATCCCTCCGATGGCCACAACCCCACCGGGGATGCGCCGAACAGGTCCTGGTGGAAGGCGACGGCGTTACGAATCTGTGCCTGCGCGTCGGCCGGGGCGTGGAACCGGCTCGGCAAGGGCGTCTCCGGCCTGGCCCGTCTGGCAAAGTCCGTGTCGATCAGCAAGGGGAGGATCGGATGGTAGAAGGGGCTGGTGGTGAGCTCGATGTGCCCCGCCTCGGCCAGTTTTCGGTAGAAGGGGATGATCGCTCCGACGGTATGCCGTTGCAACGCCAGCAGTTCCTGTTTCTCTTCCTCAGTGAAGCCCCGATCCTTGCGGCGCAGCGAGGCCAGCTTGGGATGGCGGGCGACGGCGCCGTAGCCGAACCAGGCCAGATTGTGCCAGACCTGCAGGTCCAGCAGGTCCTGCGTTGAGAACTGCCGGGCCAGACGAGTCAAATTCTGGCCTCGGATATCGGCGCCTCGTTTGACCAGCAGCTCATGGTAGCGCGGGAAAGGCCGCACCATGGTGGCCCAGTTGGCCGCAAAGAAATGGCGGACGAGGAAGGCGCGCTCGGCCTCGCTGAGGTCGGCCGCCGGGCGCTGGGCATGGTCCAAAAAGAGATCCTGCACGGAACCGGTCGCCAGCTCCTGGAGCTGGGCGAGGAGAGAGGGCGTGAAGTTGAACGTGGCCCGGACGTCTGGAAACTGCTCGATCAGATGGGCCATGTCGAAATAGGCTTTGGTCGCGTGCAGCCGGACCCAGGGCATGGAAGTGGTGCCGGCCACCGGATCGGTGTAATAGGGCTGGTGCATGTGCCAGAGGAAGCAAAGTTGGACGGTTTTCATAGGAGCGTGTGGCTTCGAGCTGGTCCGAGTATGTCACAGGGGGGACAGGGTTTCAACACGGACACCTCGCCCTGCGCGAGCACGTTTCAATCCTCGCCCCTCCCGAAGGAAGGGCGCTCATGGTCTGGGTATCTCGCCAGCGCACAAAGAATTTTTTCTCGCATGGCAGGGTCAAACTCATGGCCATAGAAACGGAGGAAGAGCGCCTGCCGAAGAGCCGCTGGCGACGAGTGCGGAGCCTCATGCAGCACGGAGGCGCGGACCAAGGCTTTGGCTGTCGCATGCATGGAGCAGCTCATCTTCAGCCGCTCTTCCCCGGAACGTTCGAGCAGCATCGCGCGATACTTCGCCTCAAGCTCGGGCGAGGTGTCGTTCATGCGCTGGCCTCTCGATACAAGGATTCGACGTTCAATCGGCTGGCCCATCGCTGGAGATAGTTCCGATCCAACCCCTCGACTGCTCGAAGGAGACTTCGCGCGTCAGCCAATTGAATTTCCGAGCGCGAGTCTTTCGTCCATTCCAGCTTCGACAGAATCAAATCTTCGGGCGCCACGATGAAGAACTCCCACCCCTCCACGGTCACCAGCCTTCGTCGTGCGAATTCTCCACGGCGGTATTCGGAGTCTTTTCGGACCACCAAGTCCACCTTCATGACGAACGGCCGGTGGATCAGATTGAAGACGGACTTTGCTCTGATCGCGTTCACGACCGTTTCCCTATCCACGTAGAATTCGTCCTGAAACGTTTCGACAATGCGATCAGCCTCTCCCTCGGCCACCTCCACGACGATGTCAATATCACGCGTCATGCGCGGCGTCGCGTAGTAATTCAAGGCTACGGAGCCGGTGACCATGTAGGGAATGCCGGCCCTGGTCAGCCGCCCGGTCACCGTTTTGAGGACCTCCAGCTCTTCACTCATCCTGTACGTTCATCGAGAGGTGCATCCAGACTCACTGCTCTATGACCCGATCACTGACAGACGGAGGGCTCCAGAAAGAGTTTAGGGCAAGGATACCGGTTTCTCCTTCAAGTGACAAGCTGCCGGGGCCTGGGTATAATGCGCGCGTATGGCCGCGGTGAATCCTTCGTCTCCTCAGCCGACGCTTGCTCCACCGGATCATGCCCTCGTCGCTGAGACGGTGCGGACCAAGCTCCCGTTTCGCGTCGAGTTGACCAAGCTGAGTCCTCTTGCCGGCGATGCGTCGAACCGGCGGTACTTCCGCCTGGAGCTGTCCGGCGGTCCGCCTCCTACGCTGGTTCTGATGCAACTGGCTGCGCCGGAGGCGTTTAAACAATCGGAGGAGGCGGTCAGCGGGGTTCAGCCGATCACGGAGCTGCCGTTCGTGAACGTGCTGCACCATCTGGTCAAGGCCGGCGTGGCCGTGCCGGCGCTCCACTATTACGACAAGACCGCCGGGCTGCTCTATCTGGAAGATTTAGGCGATGTGACGCTGGCGGAAGCCTGTGTCAATGCGACGAGCCGCGACACCCCGGACCTCTATCGCCAGGCCATCGATGATTTGGTCCGGCTGCACTTGCGGGCGACGTTTCCCGCCGATCCCGGCTGCATCGCGTTCGGCCGCGCCTTCGACGAGCCGCTCCTGATGTGGGAGTTCGACCATTTCATCGAGTACGGGATCGAGAAGCGGGCCAGCCGTCTGCTGCCCGAGGAGGACCGTCAGGCGATCCGGCGCGAGATGCGCCAGATCGCGGAGCTGTTAGCCGGACAGCCCCGCGTCTTTACCCACCGGGATTACCACAGTCGCAACCTCATGGTGCAGGGCGGCCGTTTGCGGGTCCTTGACTTTCAGGATGCCCTGATGGGGCCGGCTTCGTACGACCTGGCTTCCCTGCTGCGCGATTCCTACCTGTCGTTGGACGAGGAGCTGATCGAAGAGCTGGTCATTCGCTACCTGGAAGGCCGGGCCAAGGCCGGGGCCCCGCTCGACCGCCTGACCTTCATGCGCCTGTTCGATTTGACCAGCATCCAGCGGAACCTCAAAGCGGCAGGTCGGTTCGTCTACATCGAGAAGGAAAAACACAATGATCGGTACCTCCAGTTCGTTCCCCGGACGCTGGCCAACGTGAAGCGGAACCTCGCGCGGTATCCCGAAGTCGCAGCGCTCCGCAAGCGGCTGACTCCCTATGTGCCGGAACTGCAATGAGTCATGGGCTAGAGGCGAGAGGCTAGAGGCTATGGGTTGGGAATCCAAGCATATTCTTCAACCTCTCGCCCCTTGCCCCGTGCCCCTCGCCCGCGCGAGCGTCTTATGCGAGCCATGATTCTCGCGGCCGGTCTAGGGACACGCCTCCGTCCCTTGACCGACCATCTCCCGAAGCCGCTCCTGCCGGTCGCCGGCGTCCCGCTCATCGTCTGGAATCTGCTCCTGCTGCGCCGGCACGGGATCACCGAGGTGATCGTCAACCTGCACCACCTCGGCCACCTGATCGAGCAAACATTGGGCGACGGCTCACGATTCGGGATGAGGCTGACCTATTCCCGTGAGCCGGTAATCCTGGGAACTGGTGGGGGCATCAAACAGGCCGAGTCCTTCTTCCTGGGGCAACCGTTTTTGGTGATCAATGGGGATACCTTGTTGGAGCTGGATCTGGGCCTTCTCGTTGGGTTTCACCGGCAACAGGGGGGCATGGCGACAATGGTGCTCCGTGCGGATCCGGATGCGGACCGGTGGGGGGCGGTGGAGGTAGACCGCCACCAGCGGGTGCTGCGCATCAATGGGCGCGGGACGCAGGAAAAGGGGCGGACCGGCACGCGCATGTTCGCCGGCGTCCACGTCATGCACCCCCGGTTGCTCCAAACCATTCCAGCCGGCCGGGAGTCCTCGATCATCGAGGCCTATGTCAGCGAGATCGCGGGAGGGGAGTCGGTCTTCGGCTTCGACATGGAAGGCTATTGGTCGGATATCGGTACGCCGGAGCGCTATGAGCAGGCCCAGAAGGATGCAGAGGGGGGGCGCCTCAACCTGGCGGGGCGGAGCGAGGCCGGCCGCGCCGAGATCGGGTGACGCGGAGCGCGTGGTTCAGGCGGTCTGTCCGTTGGTCTGGCCGGGTTATCCTGCGATGTGGCCGCTTTTCTTGAGCGCGGCCATGAGGCGGGTCTTGTGGAGCGACATCAGGGAGCGTTGGGCGTCGGTCGGAGCGTGGGGCGGCTGTATCTCGGCCTGTTTGGAGAAGAACTGGTCCACCGACTTGAGCGCTTCGTCCAGACGCCCCCGTTGCTCCAGCAGGTCGGCGAGCCGGAGGTAGGCCGGGACGAGGAAGGCTTGGTCTCGTTCCTTGGTCGCGTTCTCAATCACGAAACGGTAGTGCTCGACGGCTTGGTCCGGATTGCTGCGCTCGGCCCGCACGGCTTCCAGGGCGCTGAGCGAGATCTGATCAGCCGTCACGCCGGCGCGCCGGGCCTGCGCCCCTTCCACGAGGCTGGCCAGCCTGGTACTGGACAAATGTAAGCGCCCTCCCTGCTGTTTCAGTTCCTTCTGAACCAACTCAGCTTCGGCCTACGCCCCATAGAGCCCGACCAGCAAGCAGCGACATCCGCCGGGGTTCGTGCAAGTCTTGGCCAGAGGCCGGAACTTGTGTGAGGCGACGACAGCCGGAAGGAAGGCCATGCCGTTAGCCTCACGACAGGCCACGCAGGCATGGGAATCCTCCGGCGTCACATGGAGGAACAGCCGGATGCCCGAGCGATCCCAGGAATCGACGGTCTTGATGTGGCCGGCCTGGACCTGCATGTTGTGCAGTTGCCAGAGGAGCAGGAGGCCCAGGATTGCGAGCAGGTAGGGAAGGATGTCGGGAATCGTGATGTCCAGCATGCTGAATCGACCTCGATCCGTTGCATCCATCTCTAGCATGAGAGTCCCGAAAAAGAAAGGGAAAGGGCTGATTAGAGAGGGGACCGACGGAGGCTTGAGCCGGGCCCGATTGAAATTTTTCGCCCTCCCCACTTGACATAGGGGGTGGGGGTATATTATCTTTCGCTCGACATAGGGGGATGGGGTATATGAATGGTACGACATCCCGGGTTTTTAACACGAGGGCAGTTCAATCACTCGACCAGCATGAAGAAGGAAGGTGCGTTCATGAATAAGCGGCAGATCCCCATGCTTCCAATCAGCCCACAACAGCCGTCCACCGGAGGTGTTGTCGATCCGGTTTGCGGGATGACGGTCGATCCCGAACGTGCTGCGGGTGCCCACGTCTATCACGGCCGGACCTATCACTTCTGCAGCAGGCACTGCGTCGAAAAGTTCAAGGCTGATCCAGCAAAGTATGTGTCACCGCAGTCGCCGACCGTGACGTTTAAAGATCCGGTCTGCGGCATGGATGTGGAACCGGACCACGCAGCCGGACGGCTTGAACACCAGGGCCGGACCCATCACTTTTGCAGTGACTCCTGCATACAGAAGTTCAGAGCCTCACCGGAGCGATACGCCGGCCACCCATCACACGACGTGTCCCACGCTCCCACCCCAGGTTCAAAAGACGACGCGACGGAATATACCTGCCCGATGGATCCTGAGGTACGCCAACGTGGGCCGGGCGCCTGTCCGAAGTGCGGCATGGTCTTGGAGCCGGCCAACGTGACCGCGCCAACGACCCGCACCGAGTATACCTGCCCCATGCACCCGGAGGTGGTACGGTCGGAGCCGGGCGCCTGTCCGATCTGCGGAATGGCGCTGGAGCCGCGCGTGGTTACGGCGGAGGAGGTCAATCCGGAGTTGGTGGACATGAGCCGCCGGTTCTGGATCAGCCTGATCCTGACCGCGCCCATTCTCTCGCTGATGGTCTCTGAGATGCTGCCGGGCCGGCCGTTGCAACAGATCATGTCCGGCAAGGGCTTGGTCTGGATGCAGTTCCTGCTGGCGACCCCGGCCGTACTCTGGGCTGGGTGGCCCCTCTTTCAGCGCGCCTGGGCGTCGGTTGCAAACCGCCACCTGAACATGTTCACCCTGATCGGCCTCGGGACCGGCGCCGCCTACCTGTACAGCGTGGCCGCCGCGCTCGTTCCGGATTTGTTTCCGGACTCGTTTCGTGGCCACGGCGGGGAAATCGCAGTCTACTTCGAACCGGCGGCGGTCATCGTGACCCTAGTGCTGCTGGGGCAGGTGCTGGAACTGCGGGCCCGGAGCAAGACGAGCAGCGCGATCAAGGCCCTGCTGGGGTTGGCGCCGCGCATGGCCCGCGTGGTCCGTGCCGACGGCCGTGAAGAAGACATACCGTTGGAGCAGGTGCGGGTCGGGGATCATCTGAGGGTGCGTCCGGGCGAGAAGGTGCCCGTGGACGGCCTCGTCGTGGAGGGCGCGAGCTCAATCGACGAATCGATGCTCACCGGCGAGCCGATCCCGGTCGAGAAGACGCCGGGAGACAAGGTGGCGGGCGCCACGGTCAACGGGACCGGGAGTTTCGTGATGAAAGCCGAGCGGGTCGGGGGTGACACGCTCTTGGCCCACATCGTGCGCATGGTCAGCGAAGCCCAGCGGACCCGGGCGCCCATTCAGCGCGTGGCGGACGTCGCCGCGGCCTATTTCGTGCCGCTCGTCATTCTCACGGCGGGGATAACGTTTGCCGTCTGGGCGCTCTACGGGCCTGAGCCGAGGATGGCCTACGCCCTGCTCAATGCCGTGGCGGTGTTGATCATCGCCTGCCCCTGCGCCTTGGGGCTGGCCACGCCGATGTCGATTATGGTCGGCACCGGACGGGGCGCCGCTGCCGGCGTGCTCGTGCGGGATGCCGAGGCCCTGGAGATTCTGGGAAGGGTGGACACGTTGGCCGTCGACAAGACCGGCACTCTGACCGAAGGCAAACCCCGCCTTATCGCGATCGTTCCTGTGCCGGGACGCAACGAGGCGGAGCTGCTCCGTCTCGCCGCAAGCCTAGAGCAAGGCAGCGAGCATCCGTTGGCAGCCGCCATTGTGGCCGGGGCAAAAGAGAAAGGCCTCGCCCTTTCCAAGACAAAGGATTTCCGTTCCGTGACAGGGAAAGGGGCAACGGGTACGGTTGACGCTCAGGTGGTGGCGATCGGCACGGCGCGATTCCTGGAGGAGCTGTCGGTCAATGTATCGCCGCTGCTGAACCAGGCCGATCGGCTGCGTCAAGAAGGGCAAACGGCTATGTTCGTCGCCGTCGGCGGGGAGCCTGCCGGGTTGCTGGGAGTGGCCGATCCGATCAAGGCCTCGGCCCGCGAAGCAATCGAGATCTTGCATCGAGAAGGCATCCGAGTCGTCATGGTGACCGGCGACAATCGCACGACCGCCGAAGCGGTGGGGCGCCGGTTCGGGATCGACGAGGTGCGGGCGGACGTCCTGCCTGAGCAGAAAGCGGAGATCGTCAAGCGCCTGCAGGTCCAGGGCCATGTGGTCGCGATGGCAGGCGACGGCATCAACGATGCGCCGGCGCTGGCCCAGGCCCACGTCGGGATCGCGATGGGGAGCGGGGCCGACGTGGCGATGGAGAGCGCCGGGGTGACCTTGGTCAAGGGAGACCTGCGTGGCATCGTGCGGGCGCGCCGATTAAGCCGGGGCACAATGCGCAACATCCGGCAGAATCTGTTTTTCGCCTTTGTCTACAATCTCCTCGGGGTTCCTATTGCGGCCGGCTTGCTCTACCCGTTCTTCGGGGTGCTGCTGAGTCCCATGATCGCGAGCGCAGCCATGACCTTTAGTTCGGTGTCCGTCATCGGCAACGCGTTGCGTCTCCGCAACCTGAAACTGTAGTCCGGGACTGAGAAGCGCGGCTGTTTGGATTGATTGCATCAGAAAGAGGGGAAAAGCAATGGCGACAAAAAAACAAACAGAGGTCGGCGCCTGCGGCTGCGACACCCAGGGACAGGCTCGCAAGGCTGTGGCGGTGGACCCGGAGATCAAGTCATCCAACCTCAAGCGCCTCCGGCGGATCGAGGGTCAAATCCGGGGTCTGCAGAAGATGGTGGAGGAGGACCGGTACTGCGCGGACATCATGGTCCAGATCTCGTCGGTGCAGGAAGCCTTGCGCGCAGTCGGTCGTGCCCTCATGCGCAACCATCTGCGCCACTGCGCCACGGCGGCTATCGGCAAGGGCTCGCCGGAAGAGGCCGAGGCGATGTACGACGAGCTTATGGGGCTGATCTATACGCACTCGCGCTAACAGGATGCTGAAAAAGGCCTCCGACTGCGTTCTCGCATCGCTCAGGCCCTCAACGTACCGCAAAAAGTACGCGTCGAGCCTTCGCTTGCTGCGGCCTTGTCGGGCGGCCTTTTTGAGCATCCTGGAGGGTATGATGGCACCGTGCGGCGATCTCTGATCACTTTATTGAGCAAGCGGGGTTGAATACTTCCAACAGCCTGTTAGAGAACAGAGTGCTGGTCGGTCCTGCGAACCATTACGAGGGAAAGGCGTCAGCTTTCCTGGTCGTCTTTTTCTGGAAGGATGTTCCTCTGCTTGATGAGGCGGGCCAGATAGGTTCGCTGGAGTTTCAGGTACTCGGCTGCCTTGGTCTGGCTGCCACGCGCGCGGCGCAGCGCGCGGAGAATGATGTGGCGGCTGTGTTCGTCCATCGATTCATGGTAGGGCAGGTTCTGGTATTGGGTCTCCTCGCCAGTTGCAGGATGTCTTCGGGCCGCTCCCGGAGCGGCGGCAGGGTCAAGGTCACGACGTTGAGGCGAAAGAACAGGTCTTCACGGAACCGGCCGGCCTTGATAGCTTCTTTGAGGTCCTTGTTGGTGGCGGCGATGACCCGAATGTCGACCCGGACCAGCCTGGTCCCGCCCACCCGGTGAAACTCGTGGTCTTGCAGCACACGCAGTAACTTGGCCTGGAGGGTCAGCGGCATGTCCCCGATCTCATCCAGGAAGACCGTCCCGCCGTCCGCCATGTCGATCTTGCCCTTCTGTTGCCGGTCGGCGCCGGTGAAGGCCCCCTTCTCGTGCCCGAAGAGCTCGTTTTCGAGCAAGGTGTCGGACAGGGCCACGCAGTTGATCACGACGAACGGGGCCGTCCGGCGTGGACTCCACTGGTGGATGGACCGGGCGAAGAGTTCCTTGCCGGTCCCGCTCTCGCCCAGCAAGAGGACGTTCACGTCCGACTCAGCCGTCCGCCGCGCGAGTCCGATCATGGTCTGCATCTGGGAACTGGCGCCGACGATGTTCGCGTATTTGGTTTCGACTTCCGTGCGGAGGTAGGCCACCTGCCGTTTGAGGGATTCCCGCTCCAGAGCTTTCCGGATGACGATGGCCAGGTGGTCCATCTCCACGGGCTTGGTGAGGAAGTCGTAGGCGCCTTCCTTCATGGCCTCCACCGCCCTGGCGATCGTCCCGTGAGCGGTCATGACGATGACGGGCAGGTCGAACCCCTCGCGTCCGCTCTGCCGCCCCTGTGCGAGCCGTTTCAATACCTCCAGGCCTGAAAGCTTGGGCAGCTCGATGTCCAGCAACATCAGGCTGGGGGTCTCCCGCTCGATGGTCTCAAGCGCCTGGAGCCCGTTGCCGGCGGCGACCGTCTCGTAGCCGATCGACTCCAGCCGGTCCCGGAGGACCGTGGCAATATCCGGCTCATCTTCAACGATCAGAATGCTGGGTTTCATAGCCTTCGCGCTCGCTCAGGCAGGCTAGAGGCGAGGGGCGAGTGGCTAGAGGGTGGACCGTCTTCCCTCTCGCCTCGTGCCACGTGCCTCGCGCCTATTCTTCGAATACGTTCATGACCAACCCAGTTAAGGGTTTGGGAAAGAAATAGGTGGACTTATGCGGCATCCGCTCGCCGGCCTCCGCGACGTCCCGCACTTCACTGACTTTCGTGGGGTTCAGGAGCAAGGCTGCATGCGCGCGGCCTTGCCGAACAAGGTCCAACGCTTCGTCATCGTCCTTCGTATAGAGGATGGGGTGCTCATCGGATTTTGAGGGAAGGAGCGGCGTGAGCACCTGGTTGTGCAGGATTGACACATCCAGACGGTCCCTGGGGGAGGTGCCGCCCGCAATGCGATGGACGGAACGCAGTGTGAGCAACACATAAGCCTTGTGACTCTGCAAGGCGAGGCCGAAGGCGTGCTTGGCTTGGCCGCGAGCCCGCAGGATGCGGATGAATTGTCTACGCGCCTCGGCCTCAGTGTCGGTCTGGAAAGGAAACTCCTCGATCGTGAAGTCCTCTCGAAGGTGTTCTTCGATCGTGGCCATTGCGGGCAGCGGGGTCATGAGCACGCGGTGGGTGGGCAGGACCGTCAGGCCCGGATCCTCCAGACTGCCCAGCAGCATCAGCACGCTGTCGAATGGTTGGAGGCTGCTGCGCGGCGGGAGACCGGCCTGTTGGCGCCGCAGCTTTTGATAGGTGAGGGCGGTCTCGTACCGGTGGTGGCCGTCCGCGATGAACAGAGGCTTGGGCTGCAACGAAGCGGTGATGTCGTGCAACACCCGGCGATCCGTGATCGACCAGAGGCGGTGGCGGAAGCCGGCGTCATCCCGGAACTCGAATCGCGGCCGATCCTCATCCACCGACTTCTCGATCAGGGCGAGCAGTCCGCCGTCCGGATCCGAGAACAGCGAAAAGATCGGGCTGAAATTCGCCCGGCAGGTCTCGATCAAGTTGAGCCGGTCCGCCTTGGCGGCGGACCTGGTGTTCTCGTGTGGATAGATGTGCCCGGTGCCGAACTCGGCCAGCTCGACCGTGGCAAGGAACCCCTTCATCACCAGAGGGTCGGCGCCGGGCGCGCAGGAAGGAGGCTGGTACTCGATAGCATAAGGATAGATAGCCGGGGCGGCATCGCGCCGCAGGGCGCCCTGCTTGAGCCAGCGGCGGAGGTCGTCCGCCGCGCGCGTGTAGCGGTTGGAGGAAGGGCCGTCATCCGGCTGGTCCAGCCCCAGCTCAAGCCGGATCACGTTGTTCGGGTGACGCTCATACAAGGCCCTCTGAAATGCCTCGTCGATGACGTCGTAGGGCGGCGCCACGACGTTCGCAATATCGCCGACGGAAGCGGGGTCGTACAAGACACCCTTGAACGGAATGAGATGAGCCATTCTTACTCCTAATGGGGCGAGAGGCTAGTGGCGAGCGGAAGAATTATTCACACCTCTAGCCGCTAGCCACTCACCCCTTGCCTTATTTATATCGCGTGACTTCAAAGCGCAACAGCTCGATCGGATCATGCCGGCCGAGGCCCGCTTTCTCCCGAGCCGCCGCGATTTGTTCCGCTACGGAGTTGATTCCTTCGATGTCCGGCAAGAGGACGCTCCGCCGTTCGCCCGAACGCAGAATGATCCCATAGCGCCGGTGATCCAGCGCGTCGGGGCCTGGCGCCGGCTCCGGCGGCCCCAGCACGTCGATGGAAATGTCCAGCTCCTGGAGTTCCGAGGGATGGACCGCGGGAAAGCGGGGATCACGGGTGGCCGCTCCGATGGCGTTGTGGACGACCTCCACCGCCAGCGTGTCGTGACACGGTTCGGTCGTCCCGATGCAGCCGCGCAGCCGGCTTTCCCGTTTCAGACACACGAACACTCCCGCCGGCCTGAGCGCCTCCGGCCACTCGGCATAGAGGGTGGCTGGCGGCTCGGTGATGCGCTGGTGGGAGAGAAAGGCTTCGATCGCCGCCGCCGCCAACCTAACCAGCGGATGGGCTGTCATCAGGCGAGGGGTAAGAGGCGAGGGGCTAGAGGGAGGAATCATACGTCCACTTGCCACTTGCCGCTCGCCTCGTGCCGGTTTCACAGCTACCGGTCGCGGTTGACCATGTATTCGGCGACGACCGACAAGGCTCGTTTGGGCGAGGAATCCTCGAACTGGGCCAGGTCTGTGTTGGCGGCGGCCACGAACTCGCGCGCGCGCTCCATCGCGTAGGCGATCGAGCCGAATTCCTGCATCAAGGCGATGATCCGGAGCAGGTCCGCCTCCGTCAAGGTGCGGGTTTCCATCCGGTCCTTGATCATCTGCTTGTCCTGCTCCGGGCAGTGCAGGAGCAGATGCAGCAGCGGGAGCGTCGCCTTGCCCTGCCGGAGATCCTGACCGAGGGTCTTCCCCAAGCGGTCGCCGTTCGCGGCATAGTCAAGCGTGTCGTCCGCCAACTGGAACGCGATCCCGAGATTCTGGCCGAACCGGAAGAGAACTGCTTCCTTGTCGGGGGACGCATTGCCGACGATCGCGCCGATCCGGCAGGCCGCGGCGATCAGGCCGGCCGTCTTGTACTCGACGATGCGCAGGTACTCGGGCTCGGTGATCGCGGGATTGCCGTTGTAGTAGAGCTGAAGCACCTCCCCCTCGGCCATTTTGCGGCAGGCCTCCGAGAGGACTTCGTTGATCGCCTGATTGCGGAAGCCGACGATGTGACAGATGGCCTTCGAGTAGAGGTAGTCGCCCACCAGGATGCTGACCTGGTTGCCCCAGACCTTGCGGGCGGTTTGCCGGCCGCGGCGCAGGTCGGCGTCGTCCACCACGTCGTCGTGCAGGAGCGTGGCGGTGTGGATGTACTCGACGAGGCTGCCGAGGATGTGATGGTCGTTGTCGCGGTAGCCGCAGAGTCTGGCGCAGAGGAGCAGCAAGAGGGGGCGGATGCGCTTGCCGCCGCTGCTGAGGATATGGGCGGCCACTGTGTTGACAAGGGCCACCGACGAATCGAGGTGCTTGCGGACCTGATCCTCGACCCCGTCCAATTCTTCCCGGTAAGCGTCCCAGACGTCCGTCATCGTGTGGACGGTCGAGGTCGCGGGTCCGTTCGACATGCGGCGAGTCTAGGGCGTGGGTCCAGGGTTTGTCAAGCGTGTGCTCAGCGCTGCTGGAGCGGGACTGCACCCTCTACGTCGCAACGGCAAGAGACGTGAAAAATCGCGCTGCAGAGGCCTACAACGGGGCGTGGATCGCTTGACAGAATCACGCTGCATCCAGTATGGTGCAGTTCAAAATCGACTGAGCGCACAGACCCTGACCGAGGTCACGAGCACGGGTCGGCATCCCCTTCCCGCACGCGCCCGGCCCGGCGGTTGGGCAGCCGACAACCCGACATGAAAATTCCCGGACTTCCCCCCCCACAAGGACTCTACGATCCCCGGTTCGAGAAAGACGGTTGCGGGATTGGCTTCGTGGCCAACATCAAGGGCCAGAAATCCCACGACATTGTCCGCAAAGGGCTCCAGGTTCTCCAGAACCTCTACCACCGAGGGGCCCAGGGCTGTGATTCCTGCACCGGCGACGGAGCCGGGATCCTGCTCCAGATTCCGCATGAGTTTCTCAAGCGGGCGACGGCCGATGTCCGCGTGAAGCTGCCGAATGCCGGCGAATACGGCGTGGGCATGGTCTTTCTGCCCCAGGACCCGGCGGCGCGCAAGCAGTGCGAGACGCTCTTCGAAAAAGTCATCAAGGAAGAGGGAATGCGGCTTCTCGGCTGGCGCGATGTGCCGGTCAAAAGCGATGCGATCGGGGTCCAGGCGCGCCGGACCGAGCCGGCCATCCGCCAGGTCTTCATCGCCCGCGATATCCTCAACGAGGCGCAGTTCGAGCGCAAGCTCTACGTGATCCGCAAGCGCGTGGAGAGCGTGGTCCGCGAGTCGGCGATCGAGGGACGGGAATACCTCTATATTTCGAGCTTGTCCGGCAACACCATCGTCTACAAAGGCCTCCTGTTGCCGCACCAGATGGATCAGTACTACCAGGACCTGACCGATGCCAGCGTGAGCAGCGCGCTGGCCGTGATCCACTCGCGCTTCAGCACCAACACGTTCCCGACCTGGCCGCTGGCGCATCCCTACCGCTACATCTGCCACAACGGCGAGATCAACACGCTGAAGGGCAACGTCAATTGGATGCGGGCGCGCCAGGGCCGCCTCCAGTCGGACCTGTTCGGGTCCGACGTTCCCAAGCTGTTCCCGATCGTCTATGAGCACCAGAGCGACTCGGCCTGCCTGGACAATGCGCTGGAGTTCCTCGTGCTGGGCGGGCGCTCGCTCCCGCACGCGATGATGATGCTGATCCCGGAACCCTGGGTCGGCAACCCCCAGATGGACCTGGACCGGCGCGGGTTCTACGAGTACCACGCCGCGATGATGGAGCCCTGGGACGGCCCGGCCGCCGTCTGCTTCACGGACGGCAAGCTGATCGGCGCCACGCTGGACCGCAACGGCCTGCGGCCCTGCCGGTATCAAGTCACCAGCGACGACCTCGTAGTCCTGGCCTCGGAAGCAGGGGTTCTGCCCGCCGAGCCCCAGCACATCCGGCAGAAGGGCCGCCTGCAGCCGGGCCGCATGTTCCTCGTGGACACGGGACAGGGACGCATCATCGACGACGAAGAGATCAAGGCCGACATCGTCGGGCGGAAGCCCTACCGGGCCTGGGTTACCCAGTACCGCATCTCGCTGGACGAGCTGCCGGAGCCGCTCAACGTTCCGCAGCCGGACCATCCGACGATCCGCCAGCGCCAACAGGCCTTCGGGTATACGGTGGAAGAGCTGAAGATGGTGGTCACGCCGATGGTGGTCGCCGGCGAGGAGCCGGTCTCCTCCATGGGGACCGACACGCCGCTGGCCGTGCTGTCGGAGCGGCCGCAGCTCCTGTTCAAATACTTCAAGCAGCTCTTCGCGCAGGTGACGAACCCGCCGATCGATCCGATCCGCGAACAGCTCGTCATGTCGCTGGTCACCAACATCGGCCCCAAGCCGAACGTGATGGATGAGACCCCGGAGGCCTGCCGTCGGATCAAGGTGCAGCAGCCGATCCTGACCAACGCCGATCTGGAGAAGATCCGCGCGATCGCCGACCCGCATTTCAAGAGCAAGACCCTGCGCATGCTCTTCCGCGTGGCGGCGGGACCGGAGGGATTGGGCCCGGCGGTGGACGAGCTTTGCCGCCAGGCCTCGCAGGCGATCAAGGACGGGTTCAAGTTTCTGATCCTGAGCGACCGGGGGGTGAACGAGGAGTGGGCCCCGATCCCGAGCCTGTTGGGCATCGCGGCCGTGCATCACCATCTCGTGCGGGAGTGCACCAGGACCGAGGTCGGGCTGATCCTGGAGACCGGCGAGCCGCGCGACGTGCACCACTTCGCCTGCCTGATCGGCTACGGCGCCGGGACGATCAATCCCTATCTCGTGTTCGAGACCCTCGTGGACATGGAGCGGGACGGGTACCTGCCCGAAGGGCTCGACGCCGCGACGGCGGAGGGCAAGTTCATCAAGGCCATCAACAAGGGCTTGCTCAAGATCTTCTCCAAGATGGGCATCTCCACGGTCCAGTCCTACTGCGGCGCGCAGATCTTCGAGGCCATCGGCCTCAACCGCGAGACGGTGGACCGCTACTTCACCGGCACCGCCTCCCGCATCGAGGGGATCGGGAGCAGGGAGATCGGCGAGGAGACGCTGCGCCGGCACGCGCTGGCCTATGAGCCGTCGCCGATCCGGCAGCTCGACTTCGGCAGCGAGATCCACTACCGCATTCAGGGCGAGCACCACAACTGGAACCCGGAGACGGTCTACAAGCTGCAGCATGCGACGAAGAACAACGATCCCAAAACCTTCAAGGAGTTCTCGGCGCTGGTGAACGACGAGAGCAAGCGCCGCTCCAACCTGCGCGGACTGCTCGACTTCAAATTCGCCCCTGAGCCGATTCCGATCGACGAAGTCGAGCCGGCCAAGGAGATCGTCAAGCGCTTTACGACCGGGGCCATGTCCTTCGGCGCGATCAGCAAGGAAGCGCACGAGACCCTGGCCATCGCCATGAACCGCATCGGCGCCAAGAGCAACACGGGCGAGGGGGGGGAGGACCCGGAGCGGTTCACGCTGCTCCCCAACGGCGACAGCAAGAACTCCTATATCAAGCAGGTCGCCTCGGCGCGGTTCGGCGTGACCTCGCACTATCTGGTCAATGCCCGCGAATTGCAGATCAAGATGGCGCAGGGGGCCAAGCCGGGCGAGGGCGGCCAGTTGCCGGGCCACAAGGTGGACGAAATCATCGCGCGGCTGCGGTACGCCACGCCGGGGGTGCAGTTGATCTCGCCGCCTCCGCACCATGACATCTATTCGATCGAGGATCTCGCCCAGTTGATCTTCGATCTGAAGAACTCCAACCCCGAGGCCGACGTCTCGGTCAAGCTGGTGGCGGAGGTCGGGGTCGGGACGGTCGCCGCCGGCGTGTCCAAGGCCCACGCGGACAAGGTCCTCATCAGCGGGGATTCCGGCGGCACCGGCGCCTCGCCGCTGTCCTCCATCAAGTACGCCGGCATCCCCTGGGAACTGGGCCTGGCCGAGACCCACCAGACGCTGGTGCTGAACGACCTGCGCGGCCGCATCAAAGTGGAGACCGACGGCCAGATGAAGACCGGCCGCGACGTCGTGATCGCCGCGCTGCTGGGCGCCGAGGAGTTCGGCTTCTCGACTGCGCCCCTCATCGTCGAGGGCTGCATCATGATGCGCAAGTGCCACCTGAACACCTGCCCGGTCGGAGTGGCCACACAGGACCCGGTGCTGCGCAAGAAGTTCGCCGGCCAACCGGAGCATGTGGTCAACTACTTTTTCTTCGTGGCTGAGGACATGCGGGAGCTGATGGCCAAGCTGGGGTTCCGCACCGTGGCCGAGATGGTCGGCCGCGTGGACAAGCTGAAAACTCAGAAGGCGATCGACCACTGGAAGGCCAAGGGACTCGATCTGTCCCCGCTGCTCAAGAGGCCGGAGGTCGGGCCGGAGATCGCCACCCACTGTGTCCAGCGACAGGATCACGGCCTGGCGGGCATTTTGGACAATCAACTGGTGGAGCGTTGCAAGCCGGCGATCGAGCGGGGCGAAAAGGTTTCGCTGGAGCTGCCGATCCGAAATGTGAACCGGACCACGGGGACCATGTTGTCCAGTCACATCGCCCGCAAGTACGGCCTGGAAGGGCTGCCGCCGGATACGATTACGATCAAATTTACCGGCTCGGCCGGCCAGTCCTTCGGCGCGTTCCTGGCCAAGGGGATCACGCTGACCCTGGAAGGCGAATCCAACGACTACCTGGGCAAGGGACTCTCCGGCGGGAAGATCATCGTCGTGCCGCCCAAGGGGATCACCTACAATCCGGAAGAGACGATCCTGATCGGCAACACCTCCCTCTATGGGGCTACGCAGGGTGAAGCCTATTTCTACGGAACGGCCGGGGAACGGTTTGCGGTCCGGAACAGCGGGGTACGGGCGGTGATCGAAGGAACCGGCGACCACGGCTGCGAATACATGACCGGGGGGGTCGTCGTAGTGCTCGGCAAGACCGGACGGAACTTCGCGGCCGGCATGTCGGGCGGGATTGCCTTCGTGCTGAACGAGGATGGGAAGTTCGAGCAGCGCTGCAACCAGGGCATGGTCGAGCTCGAGAAGGTGGCGACCGCCGAGGACAAGCAGACGCTGCGCACGATGATCGAGACCCATCACCGGCACACGGGCAGCCGCAAGGCCAAGCTGGTTCTGGACGCCTGGGAGACGATGCTGCCCAAGTTCGTCAAGATCATGCCGGTCGACTACAAGCGCGTGCTCGCCGAACGGAAGGCGGCGGCTGCCAAGGAGCAAGCGCACAAGGAGATGGCTCATACGTGAAGCGTAAGGCGTGAAACGTGAAGCGTCCCGATGACCAATGGAGCTGACAAGTGACCAAGCGGGCAAGTGAGCAAGTAGCAAGCGGGCAACGAGAACTAACTTGTCGCTTGCCACTTGAGGCTTGCAACTTGTTACTGACGCGCGATGCGAGTAACTGATGGCTGATCCGAAGGGCTTCCTGAAATACGCCCGCGAGGGGCCCAAGCGCCGGCCGGTCGAGATCCGCGTCCAGGACTGGAAAGAATTCTACGAGCCGTTTCCGGAAGACAAGCTCAAGGCTCAGGGCGCGCGCTGCATGGATTGCGGCGTGCCCTTCTGCCAGAGCGCCAACGGCTGTCCGGTGGTGAATCTGATCCCGGAGTGGAACGATCTGGTCCACCGGGGCCGTTGGCACGACGCGCTCAAGGCGCTGCACACGACGAACAATTTTCCGGAGTTCACCGGACGCCTCTGCCCGGCTCCCTGCGAATCTGCCTGCGTCCTCGGCATCAACGAAGACCCGGTTTCGATCCGGATTGTCGAGTGGAACATCATCGACAGGGGCTTCGACGAGGGCTGGGTGCAGCCCATCCTTCCCCTCTCGCGCACCGGCAAGACGGTCGCCGTCGTGGGCTCCGGGCCGGCCGGCTTGGCCGCGGCCCAGCAACTGGCGCGAGCCGGCCACAGCGTGACGGTCTTCGAGAAAGCCGACCGGATCGGCGGGCTCCTGCGTTACGGGATTCCCGATTTCAAGATGGAGAAATGGGTGCTGGACCGGCGGCTGGAGCAGATGAAGGCCGAAGGGGTCGAGTTCAAGACCAGCGCGCACGTCGGCCAGGATATCAGCGGGGAGGAGCTACGCCGCCGGTTCGATGCCGTCTGCCTCGCGATGGGCGCCGAGCAGCCTCGGGAGCTGCCGGTGCCGGGACGGGAACTGAAGGGCATCCACCCGGCGATGGACTACCTCACACAGCAGAACAAGCGCAATGCCGGCGATGTCATCGCCGATGAGCCGCTCACGGCGAAAGGCAAGAAGGTCGTGATCATCGGGGGTGGGGATACCGGGTCCGATTGTCTGGGCACCACACACCGGCAGGGCTGCACTGCGGTCCATCAATTCGAATTGTTGCCGGAGCCGCCGCCGCAGCGCGCTGCCTCCACGCCCTGGCCTCTCTGGCCGATGCAACTGCGCACCTCGCACGCGCATGAGGAGGGGTGCGACCGGCAGTGGAGCGTGTCCACCACGAAGTTCAGCGGGCGCAACGGACACGTCACCAAACTGCACGCGCATCGGGTCGCGTTCGAAAACGGGAAATTCACGCCGATGCCCGGCACCGAATTCGAGATGGACGTGGACCTGGTCCTGCTGGCGATGGGCTTCACCGGCCCAGTGAAGAACGGCTTGCTGGACAGCCTGGGCGTCAAGTACGACGTGCGGGGGAACGTGGCCACGGACGAGCGCTATATGAGCAGCGTGGAGGGCGTCTTTGCCGGGGGCGATGTCCGACGCGGCCAATCCCTCATCGTCTGGGCTATCGCCGAGGGCCGCAAGATGGCGGCGTCGGTGGATAAGTACCTCCAGGCCGGAAAATCTGCTAAGACTGCTGCCGCGTAGCTTCTTTTCCGAACCCCCACATCAAAGATGCGGCTGACGAACGGTGCTTGGGCTCGCTGGCGCCATGATGCGTTGTCCTCCAATGGCTGCTCCGATCCCTACTGTTGGCCGCTTGCCTTATCGGACCAACGGAACGGCTCGCGGCGCGTGATCGGCTTCTTGCTAGGCAACTTCCCGCTATGGCGCTGCGCTCACCAAGCATCCGTTCCAGCCGAGAAAAAAAGAAGTGGGAACGGGCAACAGGCCGCTAACAAGCCTGTTGCCCGTTCCAACCACAGGTGGTATCCCACTCCTCCGCTGAGCCCTCGCTGAACTCAGGCACATCCTGGCAAGTTGACACAAAGCGCCACAAAAAGTAGCTGCCCCTGTATTTCCCTTCTGACCGCCTCCGACCAGCCCGTCTGTGTGGAGTTGATGACTGAATATACTGCGGGCCAATATCTGGATACACCGCCCGGCTTGGCTGGCTATCCCGACCGGTGGCGCCTTGACAAAGGTTCCCAACCAGCAGATATTGCGGATGTTTTCAGCAGGGACGCTTAGGAACTGGAACGAGATACACCGCGCGTGTATCGCAGGACCCTAAGCGGTTCACTTAATAGTTAGGCCGAGCCGAACCCCCGAAACCGATGGCTGCCGATCAGAAACTGACCGAGCGTTCGAGGCTCCCGCTCAAGACGGTCACGATCGTGTGCAAAGAAGCAGGGTCAGGTCTTGACTTTGCCATTTGAGAGTCGCGCTGGCCTCTCGAAAAAAAACGAAAGGCGCGTAGGTCAAGTAGAATAGTGGTGGCGCAGTCTTCCGGCAAATAGATGGGACCGGCATGGCGCGGAGTGTATCAGCGGAGGCGGCCGACACGCTTACCGCGGCCGCGCACCGCTCAACCGAAACACTAACGGAGGAGCATGACATGACTGGCAGCGAGAGTGGTCGTCCTCCCTTCCCGCCCTTCACCAGGGAGACCGCGATCCAGAAGGTTCGCATGGCCGAGGATGCCTGGAACTCGCGCGACCCCGAACGGGTCTCGCTCGCCTACACCGTTGATAGTGTTTGGCGAAACCGCGCCGAGTTCCTGTCGGGACGCGAGGAGATCGTGCAGTTTCTCCGGCGCAAATGGGCGAAGGAACTGGACTACCGCCTCATCAAGGAACTATGGGCCTTTCATGAGGCGCGCATCGCGGTCCGCTTTGCCTATGAGTGGCATGATGATTCGGGCAATTGGTTTCGATCCTACGGCAACGAGAACTGGGAGTTTGCCGACAACGGGCTCATGCGCCGTCGCATCGCGAGCATCAACGACTTTCCCATCAAGGAGTCCGACCGGAAATACCGCTGGCCGCTGGGCCGCCGTCCGGACGATCATCCGGGACTGTCGGACTTAGGTCTCTAACGGCTGCTGAAAAAGGCCCCCAACTTCGTTCTCGTCGGTCGCCTCCCTCAACGTACCAGACAGCGTATGCCTCGGTCGCCGGCCTTCCTGCGGGCTCATTGGATGGCCTTTTTGAGCAGCCTGCCATCCTTGATAATTATCGGATTACCTTCTAGACTTGTCTCTCGATCGCCGGTCGCCTGTAGCTGAGATGCGCTTGGACTGAGCACTATGACCACACTTCTCTACCTCTGTCTCGGTTTGATCGGAATCATCCTCCTCGGTATGTTCGCGTGGCGGTTTGGTTCCCGGTGGTACACGCTTCCCTGCCCGGTTTGGTTACGATGGCTGGTGGAATTGGACAATCCCTTCACGAAAACGAACCGCTCGGAGGTGATTGTCCGGCATTTGGACTTACAACCCGGCATGGCCGTCCTGGATATCGGCTGCGGACCGGGACGGGTCACGCTTCCGGTCGCCAGGCAAGTCGGCCCGCACGGCAAGGTAGTGGCGATGGATCTTCAGCCGGGAATGCTCCGCCGCGCTCAAGAAAGAGCTCAAGCGGAGAACTTGGGGAATATTCGGTTTGTTCAGACTGGAGTGGGCGACGGCAAACTGGACGTCGGTCTGGCGGATCGCGCCTTGCTGGTCACTGTCTTGGGCGAGATTCCTGACCGGGAAGCGGCGCTAAGGGAGATCTTCGAGGCTCTCAAACCGGGTGGCGTGTTGTCTGTGACGGAAACCATTTTTGATCCCCATTATCAGCGTCGGGAAACGGTGATCCGGCTGGCAGGCGCGGCAGGGTTTCGCGAGAAAGCGTTCTTTGGGAGCCGGGTGGCGTACACACTGAAGCGCTCCGAATTCCAGTTGGACTGACGGACGAACGGACGAGGTCTGCTCGGCCGATGGTGGATCCATTGGGATCCGCCCAGGCACCTGCATCACTACACGAAAAAGACCTTGGGTAAATTATTGGAAGAGGCGGGGTTCGCTCCCGTGCGTGTCCGTACGGGAGTGACGGCGGTTCATTGCGCCGATGGCGGCGAAGCAGGATTTGCGAAAGAGAGAGCCGGAGGTAGCCACGTCGTGTCCTCCGCGAAGTATTTGGGTGATGCTGTTCGTATGCTTCATGGCCCCGTCATATTCCAAGATGTCGTTGAGTTCGTTGACCTGGTATCCATCCGCGTGGACGACCGCTGCGTCTTTGGCGGCTTGTAAAAGGGGAAGGGTTTCTTCAAGAAACGTCGGCTCCCACAGGTCGTCTTGGTCGAGGAAGGCCAGGTAGGCGCTATCTGAGAGTCGTGCGCCGTCATTACGGGCTGCCGCTTGGCCTCCGTTGGAGGCGCGGCGGAAATAGCGTACTTGCGAGTAGCGGAGGGCCAGGCGTGCGGTATCGTCGGTGGAGGCATCGTCCACGACGATGAGTTCGAAGTCTTGCATGGTCTGCGCCAAAACGCTCTCGATGGACCGGCTCAGATAGCGCGAAGCGCCGTTGTACGCCGGAATGACGACACTGACGGAGGGCATCAATTCACCACTGTAAGAGGGTTTCAATTTGGTAGTGTGTCACTATAGCAAAATGATGATCGGATGACGAGAGGAGCCGTAGATGCAGTTTGATCGTGTCCATCCTAGCCATCAGGGACCGAATACGGTCGCCATGATGCGTGTCCAGGTTGCCAAGATGATCTTGGAGACGGGGTATCGTCGCGTTCTCGATCTGCCATGCGGGAGTGGGGCCTTGACGCAGTTGTTGGTGGATGGCGGCGTGGAGGTGGTGTCGGCGGATTTGCATCCCGCCGGCTTTGTCATACCGGGACGGTCTTGTGTGTGCGCGGATTTGAATGCGAAGCTTCCCTTCTCGGATGGTGAATTTGATGCGATGGCGTGCATCGAGGGGGTTGAGCACATTGAGAATCCCCACCTGCTGGTCCGTGAAGCGAATCGGATTTTACGCAAGGGAGGCGGGTTCTATATCAGCACGCCGAACGTGCTCTCTCTGCGGTCACGTCTGAGCTATCTGTTGAGGGGCTATCCAGACCAGTTCCATTATATGGTTGAGGTCGATTCTGGGACGGGCGAGGAACAACCGATCTCGCATATCAATCCAATTGGTTTTTTGGAGCTGCGGTATGTCTTGAGTCGATGGGGATTTCGGGTTGATGCGGTCAGGACAAATCGAATACTCAAGCGTCGGTCGATGTTTCAGCAAATGCTCCGGCTGCTTCTGCGGACTCGTGGGCAACGCGCGGCCGCAACGCATCCGCTGATCGCCAAGGTCAGAGGGCAGTTGTTGTCCGACGAGGTTTTGTTCGGCGAAGGCTTGATCGTTGTGGCGTGTAAGATAAGTTGAGTGGTTTGGGCGGATCTGACCGGCGAGAAGGCGTATAGGCCTTAGAGTCGGTCGTGCGTCAGCGGAGGCGTTCCGCTCCGTCACGGTCGATAATGGCAGCGAGTTCGTCAGCTGCGCCATAGATGCCTGGGCCTACCGCCATGGGGTTCAGCTCGATTTCATTCGGCCCGGTCAGCCGTTCGTGAACGGCTTCATTGAAAGCTTCAAGGGGCGACTTCGAGGCGAGTGTTTGACCGTGAAAGTCTTTTCCGCGCTCGATGGGGTGTGGGAGCAGTTGGCGCGATAATTACAGCCCCTTGCGAAGTCGGCCACGTCCCACCCTTGCTGCGCCAACATGGCTGCGTTCACTCCATGCCCGCAGCCCACCTTTGCTACACTGCGGCGCACCGAGGTGAAGGCGGTGCAGCGCTGGCTCAATCATCGGCCCAGACGAGTCCTTCACTTTCAAACCCCTGCGGAGGTCTTTCGCTCAGGTGTTGCACTTCGCGCTTGAATCCAGCGGGCCAATTCTGGCAATCCCGGAGGAGAAAAGAAGAGCCCGAGCAGGGTGAGCGCGGTGGTGACGCTTGCGGCGAGGTACGTGAACAGCGGACGGGATGACCAAAGGGTCAGCAGCACCGGAAGCCC
>Ga0194132_10002563_pt1 | contig 33761 bp, 28 predicted proteins | sample TA2KigOf80mmetaG_FD_148612 | JGI IMG/M metagenome (GOLD analysis project Ga0194132, IMG submission 148612) | Freshwater microbial communities from Lake Tanganyika, Tanzania - TA2015054 Kigoma Offshore 80m | ecosystem: Environmental > Aquatic > Freshwater > Lake | place: Tanzania: Lake... | reverse complement strand
CAGGCACAGAAGGCCAAGCAGGCCCAGAAGCCGTCGTCCAGGCCGAAGCCGTGAGCCACGCCCAGGGCGCCACCCGCCGTACCGACGGTCCGTCCAGATTCCCGCGGTCTTACATGAGCGGCGACACCCAGACGACGGTCCTGCCGGGATCGATTCCGGAAGGCGTGGGCGGCGTCACCGAGCACGCCAAGGGCCGCGTTGTCCTGCCGTTTGCGCCGACGCTGGAGGAGACCGACCATGTGCTCGGCCACGAGCTGGTGCACGCGTTCCAGCGCGACATCCTGCGCCGGGGGAATCGATCGATTGGACTCCTTCCTCTGTGGTTCCTGGAGGGCATGGCGGAATACCTGAGCGTCGGCACCATCGATGCGACGACCGCGATGTGGCTGTCGGACGCGGTGGCCGAGAAGCGGCTGCCCACCCTGAAAGAGCTGGACGATCCACGATGGTTCCCCTACCGGTACGGGCAGGCGTTGTGGGTGTATCTGGCTGACCGCTTCGGGCCCGACATCGTCGCGCGCTGCCTGAAGACGAAGGTCGCCGGCGGCGCGAGGGCGCGGATTGCGGCCGAGACGGGTGTGGATGTTGCCACGTTGTCCAAGGACTGGCACGCGTCGCTGCGGGCGCGATTCGGCTCTCAACCGCGGGAGGGTGGGGGCGGTGCCGGTCCGCAGGAGTCGCATCAGCCCCTCATTCGGGCGACACGGGACGGCGGTCGGCTCAACGTGGGGCCGGCGCTCAGTCCTGACGGCCGGTCGCTCGTCTTTCTGTCAGAGCGCGATCGCTATTCGGTAGACGTGTACGTCGCCGATACCACAACCGGCAAGGTCACCCGCCGGCTCGTGCGGACGGCGACCAATCCTCGCATCGAGAGCCTGCAGTTCATCGGGTCGGCTGGATCCTGGAGCCCATCGGGCGATCGGTTCGTGCTGGCCGGCGTACGCGACGGCCGGCCGATGCTCACCATCCTCGACATGCGGGACGGGCAGAACGATGGCCTCTTCTTCGTCGATACGGTGGACGAGGTGTTCAGCCCGTCGTGGTCGCCGGACGAGCAGCACCTGGTGTTCTCGGCGATGCGCGGCGGCGCGTCCGATCTGTACATGCTCGATCTGGAGTCCGAGGAGCTCCGTGCGCTCACAGCGGACTTTTTCGCCGATCGGCAGCCGACGTGGTCGCCCGACGGCAGCCGGATCGCCTTCGTCACCGAACGCTACACCTCGTCACTCGACGGTCTCCGGTTTGGCCAGCTGCGTCTCGCGACGCTCGAGGTCGGAACGGGCGAGGTGCACGAAGTGGGGGGAACGACCGGCGCCCAGATCGCCCCGCAATGGTCGAACGATGGCACCGCCCTTTATTTCGTCGGTGACGTGAACGGGCGCCGAAACGTATTCCGGGTTTCCCTGGCGACAGGCGAAGCGTTTCAGGTCACCGACGTACCGTCGGGCGGTGTCGCAGGCATTTCGGCCATCAGTCCCGCCCTCTCGGTGGCGAGCCGGGTGCCAGTCGCGGCTTATTCGGTGTTTCGTCGGAGCGGCTACGAGCTGCACGTCCGTCCGCTGACAACCGCGCGGGACCGGCCTGTTCGTCAGGCGTCACCCACTTTGGCTGCGTCGCCGCGGAGTGAGGGGCTCCCGGCGGCCGCTCCTTCCGTGGCCATCCAACCGCACAATGCGCGCGGAGCCACCGCGGGAGACCTGAGGACCACGGGCCCGACTCTGACCGCGACGCCCTTCACCACCAAGAGCTATCGAGGCCGGCTCGCGCTCGAGCAGATTGGCGACCCTTACCTCAGCGCCGGTGGGGCTTCGGAAGCTATTTCCGTGCCGGTGTGTCGTTTTCGTTCGGCGACATGCTCGGACAGCACGCGCTCCGTCTGTCTGTCCAAGGTGGCCGCCACGCCACCGATTTTGGCTTCCAGACGACGTACTTCAATCGCACGTCACGGTGGAACTGGGCCGTCACCGCCCAGCAGGTAGGCGCCTCGCTGCAGCAGACCGAGGTCGTCGCACGTCCAGCTCAAGCGGGGGAGACCCATGTCTGGAGCCAAACCGATCGGTTCAGTCAGATGCACCGAGGGATGGGCGCGCAGGCGAGCTATCCGTTCAATCGGGCGACCCGTCTCGAGCTCGGCGGCGACCTGCACTGGGCCACGTTCGAGCGCGAGACCAGCGCCTTCCTGCACGCGCAGAACGGCACGTTGCTGACCGAATCACACGCGCGGACTCGACCGCTCGGCTCGCTGCTGCTCGTGCAGCCCTCGATCGCGATCGTGCACGATACGACCGTACCGGGGGCGACCGGCCCGCTCCTGGGGCGGCGGTTCAGGTTCGAGCTCGCGCCGAGCCTCGGCAACCTCCGCCTGACGACCGTGCTTGCCGACTGGCGGCAGTATGTCACGCTGGCGAGACCGTTCACGTTGGCCGTGCGCCTGAAGCAGATCGGCAGGCTCGGCAGCGGGGCAACCGATCCGCGTCTTTTGCCGCTCGTCTATTCTCTCCGCGACGTCGCGCGCGGCTATTCTGCACGATCGATTCGCGCCGCCGAATGTGGCGGCTCGCGGACGGGGTGTACCCCGTTCCACGTCTCACAGATTCGGCACGTCTCGAGCGCAAACATCGAGCTCCGCGTGCCTCTGGTCGAGCTGATCAGCGGACGCCGATCGGTGGCGTTTCCGGTCGAGACGTTTACCTTCGCCGATAACGTCGCGCTCGGTCGTGCGGACGGCGCGGCTCATCGTCTGCCGCCGACGTGGTTGTCGAGCGTCGGCGCCGGAGTCCGCGTGAACGCACGAGGTTTTGTCTTCGAAGTGGCGGGCACGCGCCCGTTGACGCGCCTCAACAGTGGATGGCGGCTGACCTTCGATTTCGGACCGGCCTTCTGACCTACCGTTGCGTCGTGCGCCGCGTGCACGGCGACCCTTGGGCACGGCGTTTGCTCCTCGCACCGACGGGACGATCGATCGATCGATCGGTCGATGAGTGCCCAGGATAGAGAGGAGTTCGATGAGACCACAACAAGTCTTGCTCGGAGCCGTGGTAATCGCACTGGCGGCGCCCCTCGCAGGGCACGCGCAGGACAGAACCCAGCAGACGACGACCACGACGACGACGACCGTGACGCGGAGTGACGACAGCTTCTACGAAGACCGCAATCAGTGGCTGACCTCCGGCTTCGTGGGCTCGTCCTTTGGCCAAGATGCCGACGATCCGAGCGTGGACTTCGGCGGTACGATTGGCTATCTCTGGCGTGGCGTCTTCGGTGGCGAGTTCCAAGCCAACTTTGCCCCCCAGTTCGAGCTGCCGCCGGCGCGCCGGGCCCTGTTGCTCGGCGAGAAGCCATGGATCAACAGCTACATGGCCAACGCGATTGCCGCTATCCCGGTTGGCACCGAGAGCCGCTTCCAGCCGTACGTCTCGGGCGGTCTCGGCGTCCTGACGCTCCAGTCCGACGTGCTGCCCGGCCAGAGCGGCGTCGATCCCGATGACAGCCGTTTCGGCGGCAATATCGGAGCCGGTGTCATGGCGTTCTGGGGCCCCGCGGGGATCCGCGGCGATGTCCGCTACTTTGGCGGGTTCGATAAGGATGTGAACCCAGAAGACGAGCTGCCGGAGCGGATCGGCACGCAGGTGTTGTCGAACCTGAACTTCTGGCGCGCTAACATCGGCGTCGCGTTTCGCTGGTAGGCTCGCGGAACGCCCACGATGAGAAAGGGGGCGGACCGCCATGCGACGGCCCGACCCCGTCTGTGCTCCGGAACCTGTTTCCCGCCCGGCGCCAACGCTCGCGTCCCGGCTCTCTACGCCATCTGTGCGGGTGCGCCTTCCCCGTGTATCATCTGCGCATGATCCGAGGACTGCGTTGGCTGAAGGCCACAGGGTTGGTGTTGGCGTGCGGGTTGGGCGTCTGGCTCGCCGCCACTAACTGGTCTGCGGGTGCGATCCACGCGCAATCGAGCCCTGAGCCGATTCCGCACTTCGAGCTCGATCCATCCTGGCCGAAGCCGCTCCCGAACAACTGGGGCTTCGGCGAAGCCTGGGGCATCGCTGTCGATGCGCGCGATCACCCGTGGGTGCTGCATTCGACCAACCACAAAGATCCGGCGATCGCTCAGCTCTTGGCCAAGGACGGGAAGAAGCTCGCGCCACCGGTCATCGAGTTCGACCCGGAAGGGAACCTCGTGCAGGCGTGGGGTGGGCCCGGGCCGGGCTACGAGTGGATCGAGGGCGTGCCTTGGGCCGAGCACGGCATGTTCATCGATCACAAGAGCAACGTGTGGGTGACCGGCGACGGCCACGTCGCGCTCAAGTTCACGCGGCAGGGCAAGTTCCTGCTCCAGATCGGACAGCTATGGAAGACCGGCGGCAGTAACGATCGCAAGCTCCTCGGCAAGCCGACGACGATGGCCGTTGATCCGACCACGAACGAGGTGTTCATCGCCGATGGCTACACCAATCAGCGCGTGGTCGTGTTCGACAACGACACCGGCGAGTACAAGCGCCACTGGGGGGCGTACGGCAAGCCGCCCGACGATGGCCCGAAGGAGAAGCTGAGCCCCACCGGGCCGGCACCCACCCGGTGGGATCCGGTGCACTGCGTGCGCATTGCGAACGACGGCCTCGTGTACGTGTGCGACCGGTGGCACAACCGATTCCACGTGTTCCGCCGCGACGGCACCTTCGTGCAGGAGGTGTTCGTCGATCGCGAGAAGCCCGCGCCGTATGAGTTCGACATGAAGGCCCTGAAGTACGTGCCGGGGAAGGGTGGCAACGGCAACGGGTCCGTGTCGATGGTCGCCTTCTCGCCCGACAAGGAACAGCAGTTCCTGTACGTCGGCTCATCCACCAGTTACCGCCGGATCTACATCTTCCGGCGCCGCGACCTGAAGCTCCTCGGATCGTTCGAGACGGTCAACGGACACCACGAGATGGCGGTCGACTCGAAGGGGAACCTCTATACGACCGACGGCCGCTCACGAAAGCCGCTCCGCTATCGATTCACCGGTCTGCGTGCAGCGAGCGCTTCGCGTTGAGGAGAGAGGCGGTCTCGGTTTCGATGCACGGATGGGCGGGCCGCTCGGTGCGGATGCGCTGCAGTGGCGCATAGCAGCGGTGCTCGTCCCCCTCGGGTGCTTACGCTCACACGTGTCGACTCCCGTGCATGCGGGGTATGCGTCCTGCTCTTTGGCGACCTCTTCGTCGCGCGCACGCACGCGACATCCAGCTCGTTCCATCTGCTCGCCGACCAGATCCGTGACTGGCGCATCGCGCTCGGCTCGTTCGCGGATCCGCCGCTCGTGGGCACGGCGAGCACGGCCGGCATGCGGGGAGAAGTGACCTTCCGGCCGGTACGGCGCTGGCGATTGTAGCGGTCCCTCGCTCCGCCCTCGCGCCGGTGGGATGCCGAAGGCTCCCCCGTTTCCGCTTAGACTGGATCGGTCACCCAGACGAACCGGTTCCCGGGTGTCGGGCCGAGGTGCGGACACGTACATGGCCGCTGTGCCTCCCAGGCGGACGCGTAGACACCAATGACCGAATTGCAGTTCGTCAGGCTGCGACAACCGGCGTGGGACGCCTGGGATCGCTGGATGGCGCGCACGCGGCCCGCGGACAGAGAGGCCATGGCTCCCGCCGAGCTCCCGAGCCGCTATCGCGCGCTGTGTCTCGATCTCTCCCTCGCTCGAGAGCGAGCCTACTCGACGCCGCTCGTTGAGGCCTTGCATCAGCGCGTCCTCGCCGCGCACCAGCGTATCTACGGCGCACGGCAGCGCCGCCAGGCAGCGTGGCTCACGTTCTTCGCGGGTGAGTTCCCGGCTCTGGTCCGGCGTGAATGGCGCGCCGTGCTCCTTGCGGCGGCCTTGTTCTTAGTACCGCTCCTGACGCTCCTCGCGGTCGTCCAGCGCGCGCCCGACGCGGTCTACCTGGTCGTTCCGGCCGGACAGATCGGGCTTACCGAGGCGATGTACGCACCCGAGAACAGGCACCTCGGGCGCCCGCCCGGGGCCACGACCGAGTGGATGATGTGGGGGCTCTACGTCGCCAACAACATCCGCATCGACTTCCAGTGTTTCGCCGGCGGCATCGCGTTTGGCCTGGGCGCAGTGTTCTTTCTCGTCTACAACGGGCTGGTCATCGGCGGCATCGCCGGGCATCTCACGCGCATCGGGTACGTCGAGACGTTCTGGGGATTCGTCGCCGGCCACAGCGCCCTCGAGCTGATGGGTGCGACGCTCTCGGGGGCAGCGGGGCTCATGATCGGTGGCGCCCTGATCGCACCGGGCCGGCTCATGCGAGCCGACGCGCTGGTGGCACGTGGTGCGGTCGCAGGTCGACTGTTGTACGGCGCCGTGGTCATGACGTTCCTCGCGGCATTCGTCGAGGCGTTCTGGTCGCCGATGCGCGGGGTCCCGCCGCCCGTCAAGTACCTCGTCGGCGCGGCGCTCTGGCTCCTGCTGATGCTCTATTTCACGATGGTGGGACGGGCACGCCGTGCAGCGTGAGGACCTGCGCGTCCGGCTGCGGGAGCGCTCCGAGTGGGAAGCGCTCGAACTGGGGCGCGAGATGTGTCGGCACTGGCGGGGCAGCGTCTACCGCGCGTGGGGGATCGCCTACGCGACTCTGGCGATCCTGAGCGTCCTGGCGTTTTGGCGCTGGCCTCTTGCAGCGCCGCTCGTCATCTGGTGGCTCAAACCGTGTCGCGATCGAGTGCTGCTGTTCGTGTACAGCCAGCACGTCTTCGGGCACGCCCCGAGTCTGGCGGACCTCCGCCGCGCGGTGCCTGCGCTGCTCGGACGCTCGGGACTCTGGAGCGGGTTGACCCTGCGCCGCTTCAGCTTCGCGCGGGCGCTCCTGCTGCCGGTCTGGCAACTCGAGGGCCAGCGGGGCTCGGCTGCGCGCAGCCGAGCGCGGGTCCTCGGCCGCCGATCCTTCCCGTACGCGGCCTGGCTGACGTTGGTGTGCGCCGGCATGACCGTGACGCTCGCGCTGTCGGCGGGCTTCGTGATCGTGCTGCTCGTGCCGGTCGGCATGAACGAGATGGTCGGCGGGCTCAGCCTGTCGACCCCGCGGTGGGTGGCGCTCGCGTGGGTCGCGCTCTTGGCCATGGCCGATGCCATCGTCGAGCCGCTGTACGTCGCGTCGGGGTTCAGCCTGTACTTGAACCGCCGGTCCGAGCTCGAGGCGTGGGACGTCGAGCTCGGATTCCGCGCCCTCGCCGCTCGCTTCGCGAGCGCCCAGAGCACACGTCGTCCATCGGGCCTCGTCGCTCTGGTACTGGCCGGTGCAGTGGTCGCGACGGGCGATCCGGGGCTGGCAGCCCAGGCACCCGCCTCCGCGCCCACTCCGCCCGCGGGGTCGGCGTCGACTGCCGCGACGGCCCGTCCCAAGGTCCTCATCACCGACGTGCTGCGCGATCCGGTCTTCGGCGCCGAGCGCCAGGTCCGCGAATGGCGGCCCAAGACCCGCCGCATCAGCGAGGGGCCATCGTGGCTGGCGAGGTTCGCCCGCAGCATCAGTCGGTCCGCCGAGCTGATGCGCCTTGCGCTCTGGCCCCTGGGCGCCGGGCTTCTGGCCTGGCTCATCGTGCTGTGGTCGCGCCAACGACCCGATGTCGCTCCGCCACTCGACGAGGCGCCGACGATCGCGTTCGGCATGGACGTGCGACCCGAGTCGCTTCCGGAGGACGTTCCGGCTGCCGCACACAATCTCATCGAACAGGGCCACGTGACGGCGGCGCTGGGTCTCCTCTACCGTGCGGCGCTCTCCATGCTCATCCAGCGGGCGGGTGTCCGGGTCGCGCCCGGGGACACCGAAGGCGAGTGCACCCGGCGGGCCGAGCCGGTGCTCGCCGAGGCGGGGCAGCGCTATTTCCGTTCGCTCGTGACGTCGTGGCAGCGCGCGGCGTACGCCGGTCTCCCTCCGTCCGACAACCTCGCGCGGTCGCTCTGCGATGGCTGGTCGGACCATTTCGACGTGGGGACCCGCTTGCCATGAGGCGCCCGGCGCTCACTGCGGTGTCGCTGCTCATCGTCCTGGTGGCGGGGGTTGCCTGGGTGGTGAGCGGCCTCGAGCGCGTCACCGTCCGCCGCCGGGAGGCGCCCAGAGCCGAGGCGTTTCGCGATCCCTATCTCGCGCTCGAGCGGTTCCTCACGCGGCTGGACCGACCGTCTGTCCGAACCGCGGACGCGGAATACCTGCGCATGCTGCCCGAGCCGGGCGTGCTGCTCCTCGACCGAGGTCGCCAACAGCATCTGAATCCGGCGCGCGAGGCCGCGCTCTGGGCCTGGGTCGAGCGGGGCGGCTACATGCTAGTCGTGCCCGAGCTGTCCGGCGAGTCGGATCGCGTAGTCGAGCGACTTGGCCTGAAGCGATCCTTCCGCCTCGACCACCCACCGGATGCTGTCGATCCGACGCAAGAGTCCGAGGCGGGCCCCGATGGCGCCGATGAGCCGGCGGAGGCGAAGGCAGACCGTACCCGGTCGTCACGCCGCGCCTGGCCTGAGGTCCCCACGACGGTGGTGGCAGTGCTTCCCGGTCATCCGCGCCCTCTCACGGTCCTGGCGTCGGCTGGTTTCGAGACGGCGTCGCAGCCGGACTGGGTCGCCCGCAATCGTGACGGCGTGCAGATCGCACACTTCTCTCGCGGTCGAGGTGCGGTGACCGTCATCGACGGCCTCGGCCAGCTGGCGTCGAACTGGTCAATCGGGGATCACGATCATGCCGAGCTCCTGTGGGCGCTTTTGCAGCGCTATGGATCCGAGGGCCCGGTGGCGATTCTGTCGAAGCTGCAGGTCATGACGTTGTGGACCTGGCTGGTGACGACTGGATTCTCGGCGACCGTCGCCGGGGTGCTCGCCGTCGCTCTCTGGCTGTGGCACCTCGGTCCGCGGTTTGGGGCCGTGGTGCCGCGCGCAGCGCCCGATCGGCGTCAACTCCGCGAGCACCTGCGCGCCGTCGGCCGTTTCGTCTGGAACACGGCCGGTCCTCGCGCCTGGTTGGCCGTCATGCGCGGTGCGGTCGAGGGCCGGCTCGACCGCCAGGGGCTCGGTCGGGAGCCGACGCCCCAATACCTCGTTCACCTCTCGGCACGAGCCGGCGTCTCCATCGATGAGCTCGCGCGCGCGCTCGGCTGGGACGTGCGCGAGGCGGGACAGTTCGTCGCCGTCACGCGGGTGCTCCAACGCCTTGATCGGAGTCTCTGATGGCCGTATTCGCCGGCACCATCCAACATGCGCACGCCTTGATCACCGCCGTGCGTGGCGAGTTGGCGAAAGCGCTCGTCGGTCAGGCGCGCACCATCGAAGAAGTGTCCTATGCCTTGCTCTGCGACGGTCATGTCCTCGTCGAAGGCGTCCCGGGGCTCGGGAAGACGTTGCTGGTCAAGGCGCTGGCCAAGGCCGTCGACGTGCAGTTCAAGCGCGTCCAGTTCACGCCTGACTTGATGCCATCAGACGTCGTGGGACACACGGTCTTCGACATGGCCTCGGGCCGTTTCGTCACGAGACAGGGTCCTGTGTTCACCAATCTGCTGCTGGCCGACGAGATCAACCGCGCGCCGGCCAAGACCCAGGCCGCGCTGCTCGAGGCGATGCAGGAGCGCCATGTCACGCTCGACGGGACGACGGCGGCGTTGCCCCGGCCGTTCATGGTGCTGGCGACCCAGAATCCGATCGAGCACGAGGGCACTTACGCGCTGCCCGAGGCGCAGCTCGATCGATTCCTGTTCAAGGTCCGGATCGACTACCCAACTGCCGAGGAGGAGTCGGCACTGACTCGGGAGGTGCTCAAGGGCCGCACCGGGGCCGAGCTCGACGTGCAGGCCGTCTCAACCGTCGTCACGCCTGACATGCTCCTGGCACTGCAGGCCTGTGCGACCCAAGTGGCGACCGACGAGCGCGTCGTCGACTACGCGGTCGCCGTCACGCGAGCGACGCGCGAGACGCCACAGTTTGCATCGGGCGCCGGACCGCGCGGCTCGATCGCCCTCGTCCGCGGCGCTCGGGCATGCGCGCTCGCCGATGGACGCGGCTACATCACGCCAGACGACGTGAAGGCCGTGGCGCGTCCGGCGCTCCGGCATCGCGTGGCCCTCTCGGCCGATGCCGACATCGAGGGCCTGACGGTCGATGCGGTCTTGGACCGCATCCTCGACCATGTACCGGCCCCGCGCGCGTGAGCCTGCGATGCTGGTCCCAACGCGGCGTCTCATCGGCCTTGCACTCGCCTGGTGCGCGTTGGGCGTCGTCGTGGCCATCGCTCCAGGATGGCTCTGGTCCTGGCAGCTCGCGGGCGTGGTGTGGATTGGTACCGCCCTGGCCGACGGATGGATGGCGCGGCATGCCGCGTCGGGCGTGACCCTTCGACGCGAGTTGGCCCGCACGCTACCGGTCGGTGTCTGGCACCAGGCGGCCGTCGTCCTGACCGCTCCGCGGCGACCGATCTCCGGACGGGTTCAAGAAGGTGTGCCTGCCGGCTTCGAGAGCCAGCACGACGGTCAATCCTTCCGCGTACCGGCCGGTCGTACGGCGCGGCTTTCGTACCGCCTCCGGCCCCTGGAGCGCGGCACGCATCGGTTCGGTCCAGCCACGCTGCGGTTCGAGTCCCCGCTGGGGTGTTGGGCTTGGCAGTGCACCCTCGGCCCGACCACGACCGCACGCGTCTATCCAGATTTCGCACGCATCGTCCACTATACGCTCCTGGCCACCGACCACCGGCTCTCGCAGCTCGGCGTACTCCAGCGTCAGCGGCGAGGCCAGGGCGCCGAATTCCACCAGCTTCGCGACTATCGGCAGGACGATTCACCGCGACAGATCGACTGGAGCGCGACCGCCCGGCTCGCGAAGTTGATCGCCCGAGAGTACGAGGACGAGCGCGACCAGCAGATCGTGCTCGTCCTGGACGCCAGCCAGCGGATGCGCGCCAAAGACGGCGATCTTTCCCACTTCGACCACTCACTGAACGCAGTGCTGCTGCTGGCGTACGTGGCGCTGCGACAGGGCGACAGTGTGGGCCTGGCGTCGTTTGGTCATGACGCACCACGATTCCTCGCGCCTCGTGCCTCGCTGGCCACGCTCCCGCGGCTCTTGAACGCGCTCTTCGAGATCCAACCGTCGCTGCAGGTCCCGGACTATGCGGCGATGGCGGTCGATTTGAGGCGGCGACTCTCGCGGCGCGCGCTCGTCCTCATTGCCACGGCCGTCGGAGAAGAGGATGGGCCGGCGCTGCGTCTGGCGGTGAAGCTCCTGTCACGGCGGCACTCGGTCGTCGTCGCGAGCCTCCGCGAATCGGCGCTGGACGCGGCACGGGCGTCGCCCATCACGACGCTCGACGCCGCCCTGGAATACGCAGCCGCCCTCGACTACCTCGAGCGCCGGCGGCGGACGCTCGCGGCCCTCAGGCACGAGGGGGTGACCGTCCTCGAAGCCCGGCCGCCCGAGCTCGCCAGGCTATTGGTGAACCACTATTGGGAGCGAAAGCGTGCAGGCGCCGCGTAATGGCGTCCGGCGCCGGCGGCGACGGGACGAGAATGATAGGCGACCGCGACGACCGGTCGGGACGTCGCCCGACGGACTTCAACTGATCCAGCACCCGCAAGGAGCCGCGCCGTGACCCTGTCGCCTGAAGAGCCCACGAAGCTGGTGCTGCCAGCTGACGCCAATCCGTTCCGCGCCCCGTCGGCGCGCGTGGCCGACCAGAGTGTGCCAGACGCCGGTCCGCTCCTCGACGAGCCACGCCGCGTGCGAATCGGCAGTGCCAGCGAATGGATCGCCACGGCGTGGCGCATGTTCAAGGAGGCACCCGGCCCCTGGATCGGCATGACGGTGGTGTATGTGCTCATCCTCATGAGCATCAGCCTCGTGCCGATCGTCGGGATCGTCAGCAACGTCCTCGGTCCGATTCTCGTGGCCGGCTTGATGATCGCCTGTGAGGCGCAGGCACGCGGTGAGTCACCCACGATCGCCAGCCTCTTCGAGGGGTTCAAGGGCAACGTCGGAAGCCTGGCCCTCATCGGCGTGCTCACCTTGGCTGCCGTGCTCGGGATCGGCCTGGTATTCGGCGCCGGGCTGTTCGCGGTGGCGGGCGCCGCCGCCGCGGCAGGTGGTGAGGGGGCGGGCATGGTCGCCCTGATCGCGGTTGCCGTCGCGGCTGGATTGGTGGCGGGGATTCTGATGTTTCCGCTTTCGCTCGCCGTGATGTGGGCGCCTGCGCTCGTCGCCATTCACGATGTCGCGCCGCTCCAGGCGCTCAAGGCCGGACTCGTCGCGAGCGTTCGCAACTGGCTCGCCTTGCTGATGCTCGGTTTCTGGGCCGTGCTGCTGCTCATCCCGGTCGTCCTCACCTTCGGGCTTGCGGCGCTTGTGGTCGGCCCGGTGCTCTTCATCACGCTCTGGGCGGGCTACCGCGATATTTTTCGCCGGTAGCGCGGGTCGGAGCCGACAGCCGTTCAGCGGGAAATGGAGCAGGAGATCCTCGACACGATCCAACGCCGCGCCACGCCTGAGGGGTGTGCGCTCGATTTGCGGCCGGCCGGCCCGATGAGCCGTGCCCTCGCCTGGTTCATCGACAGCGTCGTGCGCGTCGTGGTCTTCGCCTCCTCCTTGCAGGTCTTCGTGATGCTCGGACAGGTCGGCTTGGGCTTGGCGATGCTCACGTTCTTTCTGCTCGAGTGGATTGCGCCGGTGCTCTTCGAGCGGTTCTGGTCCGGGCAGACGCCGGGCAAGCGGGCGCTGGGCCTCGTCGTGCTGCACGACGATGGGACACCCGTCGGCTGGCAGGCGTCGCTTGCAAGAAACGCCATGAGGTTTGTCGATTTCCTGCCGTTGATGTACGCCACCGGGTTCGTGACGACCTTGATGAACGCCGATGGCAAGCGGTTGGGCGATCTCGTGGCGGGCACGATGGTGGTCCACCTGCCCTCGCCGCGTCGAAGCATCGTCGAGCCGGTCATCGGCGCCGAGCCGCCTCGAGTCGCCCTGCTGCCCGATGAACGGCGTGCCGTGCTCGACTACGCGCGCCGTGCCTCCACGCTGACCGACGAGCGATCGCTCGAGTTGGCAACCGTTGCGAGTCCGCTCGTGGACGGCGACGCGCCGGCGATGGCGCGTGCGCGGCTGTTGCGTGTCGCCAATTTCCTGGCGGGGGAGCGGTAGTGTCGGCCGCGCCCGACTCGACGCGGCCGAATCTTCCGGGTGAGGCCCCCTCCGGCCAAAGCCCGCCTACGCGATCCGTCTCCGTCCAAGCGACATCCGATAGATCGCCAGGAGGAGAATCGCGCCGAGCGTCGCCATAACGAAGCCCGCCGGTTCTTCAGGACGATAGAAGCCCAGCACCTGTCCGACCCACCCGCCCAGCACTGCCCCGACGATGCCAAGAAGGATGGTCACGATGATGCCGCCAGGATCACGACCCGGCATGATGAGTTTTGCGATGGCGCCAACGACGAGACCGAAGACGATCCAACCTAGGAATCCCATTGCACTCTCCTTGACCACGCGCCGACGAGAGGTGGTCCGTGCAATGTGTAGCAACAATCTCTCCAGGTTGCCTCTCGTGGGTCGACCGGTGTGCGCGCTCGCTTGCCGCAGATTGAGCGGGGCTCGCGCCACGGTGGAGGGAAGCGCGGTTCGTTGTACCGGTATTTGCGACTGCTGAGCTAGTCGGTGGCCGCGCTCACCGAGGCGGGATCCAGGCCTTCACCGGAATCCGCGGCAGGTCGAACAGGTCCGAAGTCCGCGCGTACCAGCCCGTCCCGTGCATCCGACCGATGAGCTTCAGCGCCGGAGTGTTCACGTAGCCAGCCTCCCGATCGAGCACGACCTCGTCGCGCACGTGCATGGCGAGCACTCGTCCGAGGGCGATCCCGCTGTTTGGAGCGAGCTCGACGAACTGGAGCAGCGCACATTCCAGGGCGACGGGGCTCTCGGCGATGCGGGGCGGCTTGACATGGACCGACGGGATCGTCGTGAGGCCCGCCTCGACGAGCTCGTCCACCTCGGACTCGAACTCGATGGCGGTGACGTTCATCGCCGACGCCGTCTCCTCGGACACGAGGTTGACGACGAACTCGCCGGTCTGCCGGATGTTCGCGCCAGTGTCCTTCGCACGACCGCTGGTGCGGCGGCCGATGCCGATCCCGACAACCGGAGGATCCGATGAGAAGGCGTTGAAGAACGAGAACGGTGCCGCGTTCAGCGCGCCGCGGGCGTCTTGGGAGACTACCCAAGCGATCGGTCGGGGCGCGATGGTCGAGACCATCAGCTTGTAGCGGATGGTGGGCGCAAGAGTCTCGAAATCGAACAGCATCGAACCCTCAAGCTGGGACCGTCCGAGAAGCGGTCGATTCGCCTACGGGCGGACGCGGTGGTCTGTCAGTTTGTGACGGCGGCTGCGGCGACGTGTGGAGTGGGCTGGTCGTCGAGCCCGAGGACCTCTGGAGCCATCGGCGAGCGAACCTTCGCGATCTTCACGTCCCACGCCAGGCCGAGGGCGCGCAGCAGGCTGATGCCGATCCAGTTGAGGTCGATCTCGTACCACGTGAGCCCGTGCCGGGCGGAGGTCGGATGAGCGTGATGGTTGTTGTGCCAGCCTTCACCGAAGGTCAGCAGCGCGACCCACCAGTTGTTGGTCGATGCGTCCTTGGTCGCAAACCGTCGCGAGCCCCACATGTGCGTGGCCGAGTTCACGAGCCACGTGCAGTGCAGCGTGAAGGTCGTCCGGAAGAAGATGCCCCACAGCACGTACGGCAGTCCGCCGAAGGCGAGGAGCGCCAGGCCGACGATGACGTTGGACGTCCAGTGCCAGCGCGAGAGCCACACGTGCACGCGGTCGCGGCTGAGATCTGGGGCGTAAGCCGCCAGGACCATCGCGTCCTGATGAAGCCCCGCACCGAAGAGAATCCAGCCCATGTGTGCCCAGAAGCCGCCTTCGAGCGGCGTGTGCGGATCGCCCACCTGGTCCGACTTCTGGTGATGGACCCGGTGCGTGGCCACCCAGAAGATGGGTCCGCCTTCGAGCGCCAGCGTCGCGCACCAGGTCAAGAAGTACTCGATCCACTTGGGCGTCTTGTAGCTGCGGTGGGTCAGTAGCCGGTGATATCCCATGCCGATGCCGAGCATGCCGCCGACGAAGTACAGCACGAGCGCGGCGAGGATCGCGCCGGCGTCGACGTGAAAGAACGCGGCGACGGCGCCGAGGTGGAACACGACCATCGCGGTGCTCGTGATCCAATTGACACCGTGCTGGTGGGCGCGTCCGTATCGAGGCGCAAGCAAGGCCATTCGTCCTCCGGCTGTCGTCGCTTTTATCGGGTATGAGGCGTCCGCACGATATCAAGGCGCGGCCGAGGCGTCTGTAACACTTCTGTAACCGGGGCCGCCGAGGAAGCCCTCGGGGCGCGCCGCCGGGCCTGGCCGACAGGAGATAAAATACGGGTTCGACGCCGGGCGAGGCTTTCTTCGGGCGCCCACGGCGGCCACGACGCAAACGCGGACAGCGGAGAAAGGACTGTGAAGAAGATGAGCAGACGATGGTACGGGTTCCTCGGGGTGACGCTGGCGATCCCCGGGCTGCTCCTGGCGCAGGACAAGCCCGTGGGAGGGCTTCCGCCCGTCACGGCGACCATCCCGGGCGTCGATGCGAACTACAAGGTGCCCCGGACGCCCTGGGGTCACCCAGACCTGCAGGGGATCTACGACGGTGCCTCGATCACGCCCAACGCGCGGCCCGAGAAGTTCCAGGACCGCGAGTTCCTGACCGAGGAAGAAGTCGTGGCGCTGGAGAAAGCGGCCGTCGAGAACCCGGGACGCAACGCCCGAGCCGAGCGCGGCTCGCACGCTGACGTCGAGGGCGCCTACAACGACGTGTACACACACCGGCGTCAGAACTACGGCCGCACCCGCCGCACGGGTCTCATCATCGACCCGCCCGACGGCAAGATGCCGGCACTGACCGCTGACGGCGAGGCGCGCCAGAAGGCGCTGCGCGCTCGTCGCGGTCCGCGCGGCGAGGGGCCGCCGCCCACCGGCCTCGACGGAAAGCCGCTGCCGTATCCCATCGACACGGAAGATGTGAAGGCGGACAACCCGGAAGACCGGACGCCCGATCGCTGCATGGGGGTCAACCTTCCGGCGCCGGCGAGCGCGATGCGGCTCGTCCAGGGACCTGACAGCATCATGATGTACACCGAATACGCCATCGGCGGCGGCGACTACCGCCACGTCGACCTCACGAAGCGGGCGCACCCGCCGGCGGGCTTTCGGCAGAAGCAGGGCCACTCGGTGGGATGGTGGGAAGGCGACACGCTCGTGATCGAGACCGCGAACTTCTCGGACAAGGGTGGCTACACGGGCGCGAACCTGAACCTCAAGTTGACCGAACGTCTGACCCGAGTGGCGGACGATCTCGTCCTCTACCGCATCACGGCCGACGATCCGACGACGTGGACCAAGCCGTGGACGGTGGAAATTCCCGCCGTGCTCCTCTCGAACAAGGCGAACCAGATCTACGAGTCAGCGTGTCACGAGGGCAATATCTCGTTGACGGGGATTCTGGGGGGCGCGCGGGCGCTCGAAAAGGAAGGGAACAGACCGAAAGGCGCCGGCAAGAAATAACGTTCTCTCCACACAAAACGAACAGCCGGCGGACAGGTCCGCCGGCTGTCGTCGTCGTGTCTCCTGCCTGCCGATCGATCCTACTGATCGGCGTTGACCGGACCACGCGGTGGTTCCGGCGCCGTGATCTTCCCCGTCTTCACGTACTCTTCGGTGCGTTTCTTCATCGCGGCCAACTGCGGCTTTCGCTCCTCCGCGGCCTCGAGCGCCGCGCGCAGCGCGTAGCCTTCGTCCGCGCGGCCCGCGTTCAAGATGTTCGGCATGCCGTAGTTCCCTTCGTGGCAGGCCCCCTGCAACATCAGGAACTCGTTGTCGAGCTTCATCGGGCGCAGGACGGTCCACGGCTTCACGAACACCTTCGGGTCGTCCGTGGTCATGCCGTACTCGATCTGATCTTCCCCGACACGGCGAAAGGTTTCGATGCGCTTCAGCGTTTCGCCGCTGCCGATGTAGCCCACCTGGAACGGCCGTCGGGACGCCAAGACGGGACCGCCATCGAGCTTGGGAATGAAGTTGGTCGTCTCGATGACGAGCTTGTCACCCTCCCATCGCCCGCGGGATCGGCCGAACCAGCCACGGATCTTGGGCGAGACTTGGGCCCGACCGTCGGTCGGAATGATGCGGGCGAATTGCAGGCCGTCGGGGAGAATGGCCACCAAGCCCTTCGACTGGATGATCCGAATCGTGCCGCCGATTCCCGTCGACGACTGCGGCGTCATGCACCGCTCGTTGAGGTTCCGGTCCTCCCACGTGTCGGCCTCGCCTCGATGCCGTCGTGCGGCTTCGCGTTCTTCCAGTCGCTTGATGAGCTCGGGCGTATAGGGCGGGATCACGCCCTCCGGCGGATCGACGATCAGGGACGTCCGCGTCCAGCGGAGCGGTCCAGGCTTGACGGGACGCTCCATCCAGACGTTGTTGTACTCCGCGCCGTAGATGCCGCGCTCGACCGTGTTCTTCGTCCGCTCGAGGTCGGCCGCGCTTCGTGGCCCGGCAGGATCGGCCGCCTTGAGGGCGCGCTCGTACCGTTCCATGGCTTGTTTCTGGATCTCGGCGATTTCCTGTTCGGTGAGGAACTCACGGGTCCCGTACTGCGCCGGACGCTGCATCGGTGTCGGCACCTGCTCCGGGGTCCAAATACCCCGTAAGTCTGGATCGCCCCACGGCAGCTTGGCCGAGAACCCTCCGGCGGCCGCGCCGCCCTTGGTATCCTGAGCGCCTTGGCCGGCCACCCGCCCGGACGCGAGCTCGAAGGTCGCGGCCATCACGGCCAGAGCCCCAATTCCCATCATCCATCGCGTGCGCATGACTCTTTTCTCCTACTTCGACTAGCGAGTCGACTTCTTGCGCAGATGTCCCCACATCGTTTCTTCCACGAACTCGACGCAGTTGTACTCGAGCACTTCGGCGTCCTTGTCGAGGCGACGATAGAGGGGCATGCTGATCTTCCACGGACGCGTGAACGTCTGGTCGTCGGTGAGCGTCACCTCATAGCTCAGCGCGTCCTTGGTCATCGGCGTCATCCGCTCGACGAGGGACAGACCGGCGCTGTGGAAATTGCCTGCACGGTCGAGCCACGTCTGGTCCATGAACGTGTTCGAGTCGATGACCAGCGTGTCACCGTCCCAGCGTCCAACGGAGTGGCCCATCCAGGCGTCCACCGGTGGCGGCTCGACCTTCTCCATGTGAACCTGTCGTGTCGCCCCCGCGAACTCGAACGACATGAGGATGATCTCGGGGCTCTGCACGACCTGGAACGGATACGGCTGATACATCACGCGCGGCACGCCCGGCAGGTAGCACTTGACCTCGGGATCGAGCGTCAACCAGTCCTTGGCGTTCGCGTTTCGCTTCGTCAACGCCTCGGGCTTGTAGGGGATTTCGCCGCCCTCGACGACGCTCTTCCCGGCCGGAATCGCGCCGACGGCGCCGAGTGGCGCGAGCGGTCCGGACCGCGCCGAATGGTCTTCGAGATCCCAGTGCGCGGTCCCGACCGCCTGCCAGATGCCATTCAAATCAGGCTTCCCGTCCTCGGTGCGAGCCCAAGACGCGTTCGCGTCGGGAGTCGCCGACGTCTCGCGACCCACGGGCCACAGCGCCGCACCAATCGCGATACCGACCAGGAGGACGAGCAGTCCTCCTATCCACTTTCCCATGAGCACGTCTCCTCGCCGCGAGCGCGGCGTGCGATCCGACTACCGTTCGGTCGGGTCCTTGCCGTCTCGTGGAGCGCCGGTGCCCGACGATCCCACGAAGAGCTTGCTGCCGTCGGGCAGCGTGATGTCACGGCCGTTGGCGCGGGTCGATCCGTCCTTGGCCTGATAGCCCTCGATGAAGACCTCGGTGCCGATCTTGAGCGAGTTCTTCGTGAATCCCCGCCGTAGGAGCGCATTCGGGGCACCGCCCTCGACCATCCACGACGTGACCTTGCCGTTGGGGTCCTTGACGTCTACGTGGATCCACGAGTGCGGGTTGATCCACTCCATCTTGGTCACCGTGCCCTTCAGCTTGACCGGGCGCTTGGCGTCGAATTCGGCCGAGAACGCGTGGTGGGCGGCCACGGGTGTCGTGGCTAACGCGACGAAGACGCCGGCCAGTGCTGCTAACCCTGTTGCTCGCATGTCTGCCTCCGATGGTGCGGTGTTCCGACGCCGGATGGAGGTCCAGCCTCATCCGGCGGCTCGTACCGGCAGTAGTGTAACTCGTCTCTGGCTTGACCGTTTGCCTTTCGCTCGGCCGCACCGGCCGGCCGACTGGGCCGGGCCAAGCCGGCCAATGGCCCATGGCGAGCGGCCCATGATTCCTCCGAGGGGACCATCGCCGCTCGTTTTGATGTCCATGTGCTGCTCATAGGCGATGCCGCCCGGCCTCGGCGAGCTGCCGGTACATCTCGGCCATGGCCTTGGCCTGACGCGTGACTCTCTGTAGAGGGCTGAGACCCGGGCGGTGGTGTGGGCCACGCGTGAAGACGTCGGCGAACGCGCTCGAAGATTCGCGGACGCCAAGGGCCCGGACCCTCGAGCTGTTCGGGCCCCGGAAAACTTCGAAGCGGAAGGCCGGGCGGCTCGGCTACTGCTTGTCGAAGACGCGGACGTACTGGACGTAGCCGTCGGGCCCGATGCCGACGGCCGTCAGCGACCGGCCATCGTCGGCGAGTCTACGGAGCATGAGGCCGGCGAAGTTGCCGTCGGCGCCGCGCGTCACCCAGTAGTGCTGGCGCTCGTTGATCTTCACAAGCGTGGCGGTGGAGAAGCCACCTTCAGGCGCACCCTGCATGGCCTGCCACGTCGCGTCGTTGAACGATGCCGCGACGCTCGCCTTCCTGGGCTGCCCGGTTCCTGTTCCGTGCTCGACCTGGTAGTCCATCGCGCTGCCGGTGACCTTGATGGTGATGACGCCGTGCGAGAGCGGCTCGGGCGCCGGCCGCTTTGGTTGGGGATGGGCCTGCCAGGCCGCGTTCGACTTGGCAACGCTCAGGCGCCAGGTTCCGTTGAAGGGGTCGGTCGTCGCCGACTGCGCGGCCAGGTGCGAGGCAGCCGCGATGACGGCGAACAGCGCGATCGCCCAGCAGCAACCGAGCGAGCGGGATCCCGTGCAGGATCCGGCGCGCCATCGATTGTTTGCGGAAGCGTGAGGTGGAACGGGGAGCATGTGCCGCACGAGGTCACCTCTGAGCCTGAGTCGAGGGCGCCAGTGGCGGTTGGGGCAGGTTGGCATCGCCGGGTTTCTTCACGCGATACGACCAGCGGTGAAGGTGGACCGTGCCGTCGGCGTTGAAGCCGACATACGCGTACTCTCTCAGATCGGGCTGCATGTGCCGGAAGAAACCGCTGCCGCTCTTGTTGAAGCTGATATGGGTGCGGTCGCTGATCTTCAACGTGACGAGGTGGTCGTCGGCCTTCAGCGTCGTGTTGGGTGGCACGTTGTTCCCGAACACGCTGATGTTGGTCGCGTTCGCCTTGACCGGATCGAACTCGTTGTAGCGGACCCCGTTGCGCCGGCGGTTGTGCCGATGTACCCCGTCCATGTCGGCGACGCCATAGGCGGTCTCGACGTCGCGCTCCTGACGGTCTCCCTCGACGGTGAACGAGATCACCTCGAAGGTGGTGTTGTCTCGACCGCTCCAGTTCACGGTTTTCGCCGGGTTGACGATCCACGTGCCGTGGAAATGATCGCTGCCGGCCGGTGGACGGACGCCCTGGGTCGCCACGACGGCCGACAGGCCGGCGATTCCGGCGGTGAGCCACACGAGGTCACGAATCATGGTGAGCTCCCGAGCAGTGAGGGTCTGCGCGTGACTCTACTCCAGACTCGCCACGGGCGGAAGGACCGCGCGCCCTCCGTTGAAACTCGGCCGCGAACGGCTTACGATGCCGACAGGACCAGTCGTGACACATGCGTGGGCAGCGGGTTGGCGTGCGTGCCGCAGGGCGCTTACGGTGTCGTGTGGCCTGTTCTGCGCATTTGCTTCCGTTGGCCGTGCGCAACCGCTGCCGCCGGCGGTCAAGTTCGATCTGAGGGCCGCCAGGGGGCAGGTCGTGTCGCCCGTCTTCGAAGGCTGGTACCAGCTCGACGGGATGACCTACGCGCTCTTCGGCTACTACAACCGCAACCTCGAGGAAGTGGTCGACGTGCCGGTGGGGCCGGACAACAACGTGCAGCCGGGTCCAGCGGATCAGGCGCAGCCGACGCGGTTTTATCCGGGACGGCACTTCGGTGTGTTCGCGATTGCCCTGCCGAAGGATCAGCCGAAGACCGAAGTGAAGTGGACGCTCACGGTCGCCGGGCAGACGATGGCGATTCCGTCGTTTCTTGATCCCCTCTATTTCGTGTTTCCCCAGCGAGAGGATGGTGGCCTCCATCCGGGGAACACGCCGCCGGTCGTGAAACTCGAGGCCTCGGGCGCCTCGGTCCAGGGGCCGGCCGGTTTGACCACAGCCCGGACGGCCACGGTCGGCACGCCTCTCACGCTCGAGGTCTGGGTGACCGACGATGGCCTGCCGCCCCCTGCCAAGACGCCCATCGTCCGAACACCCGGGTCGGCAATCTCGTCTCGACCGCAGGGGCTCGCACTGACCTGGAGCGTCTACCGGGGGCCGGGCGCGGCGCGGTTCGAGCCGTCGACGCCCGCAATCGAGGGGGGCAAGGCTCGCACGGTTGTCACCTTCAGCCAACCGGGCGACTACATGCTTCATTTGCTCGCCAGCGACTCGCGTTCGGGTACGATGTGTTGTTGGACGAACGCCTACGTCAAGGTGAAGGTGTCGGGCAGCCCGGCACAACCATAGAAGGACGCACTCATGAGGTCATTCGGCGCTCTGCGATGTCTCCCGGTTCTCGCGACCGTGGTCCTGTCGATTGGCGCGACCGTGGTCTCACAGCCCGCGTTCGCGCAGGGCGCCCGGGCGACGGGTCAATCGCCCACCTTCGCCAAGGACGTCGCGCCGATCTTCCAAGAGAAGTGTCAGGTGTGCCACCGGCCGGACAACATCGGCCCGATGTCGCTCGTCACCCACGAGGAAGTGCGGCCCTGGATTCGCTCGATCAAGTCGAGGGTGGCGAGCCGCGACATGCCACCGTGGCACCTCGATCGTACGATTGGCGTCCAGCGGTTCATCAACGACCGGTCGCTGAGCGATCAGCAGATCGACACGATCGTGCGGTGGATCGATGCGGGAGCGCCGCTTGGCAATCCGGCCGACATGCCGCCGCCCAAGCAGTGGCCGAGCGGCGATCGCTTCTTTCTCGAGGACCTCTACGGTCCGCCGGATCTCGTCATCAAGGCCAAGCCGTGGACGATGGGCGCGCACGCGCCCGACCTGTTGTTCGAGCCCTCGGTCGACATCCCGCTGAAGGAGCCGGTGTGGGTGCGGGCGGCCGAGACGAAACCGTCGCTCAAAGGGCGGCGGATCGCCCATCACGCGAACACGTACCTGCTGCGTCCGCAGACGCCGGAGGCGATTGCCGCCGAGCGGGCCGTCCGCGCCAATCAGCCCGGCGCCGACCTGGTCGTCGAAGGCCGGCGCAGTGGACCGACGGCGGCGCGGGAAGTGTTCACGGAATGGGCCCAGGGGAAGGGCGGTGAAGTCTATCCGGCCGATGTCGGAAAGCTCGTGATGCCCGGCACCAAGCTCGGCTTCCAGATCCACTATCACGCCGTCGGTGAGGAGGTCACCGATACGCTCGAGATCGGCTGGTGGTTCCACCCCAAGGGCAAGACGCCGAAGTACAGCGCCGAGTTCACCTCCGTGGGCGCCGTGCCGGGCGGGACGACCGCCGTGCAGATTCCGCCCAACACGGTGACCGAGCATCAGGGCGCCACGGTCCTCCAGGCGCCGGCCATCTTGCACAACTTCCAGCCGCACATGCATTATCGCGGCAAGGCTCAGACGCTCGAGGCGATCTACCCGGACGGTCGCCGCGAGGTGATCAACCAGGTCACGCGGTACAGCAACAACTGGCACATCAACTACATCTACGATCCCGATTACGCGCCGGTCCTGCCGAAAGGCACGGTGCTCCTCGTGACCTCGGTGCACGACAACACCGCGGCCAACAAGAACAACCCCGATCCGCGGCAATGGGTGAGCGGTGGCGACCGGACGGTCGACGAGATGGCGCACCTGAACGAGCAGGTCATCTACATCACCGAGGACGACTACCGGCGGATCGTCGAGGAACGCAAGAAGCGAAACACGACGCAGAATTGACCGTGGCCCAGCGAGGTTCGCACGCCGCGCCGCCGAGCGACTGCCCGGGGCGATCTCGTGCGCGCCGCTTCTGGGCTGGCCGGCGATTCTCCAGGGAGATTCGGATGCGTCCACAGGTCCTGCTGTTCGCTCTCATCGTCTCGGGAGCCGCGCTCGAGCCGGCTCGCGCGCAAACGAGCGGGGGCGCGCAGCTCTTCGAGAAGCATTGCGCGACGTGTCATGTGGGTCACGATATCGGTCGCGCGCCCGACCGCGAGGCGCTCGCCCAGCGCTCTCCGGACTCGATCGTGGCAGCGCTCACGAACGGACCGATGGCGGCGCAAGGCGCCGCGCTGTCGGACGCCGACCGACGCGCGATCGCCGAATACCTGACGAGCCGGTCGATCGATCCCCCTCGGCCCGAGGGTGCGCTTCAACGGTGCGCGACGAGTCCGCGGCTTCCTGCCACGATCGATGGGCCCGCGTGGAACGGGTGGGGCGCGGCGATCACCAACCCCAGGTTCCAGCCGGCCGCGCACGCGCGGCTGACTGCCGAGCACGTGCCACGCCTGCGCCTCAAATGGGCATTCGGGTTCCCGGGTGCGGCGTCAGCCCGTGCCTTGCCGGCTGTCGTGGCCGGTCGCCTCTTTGTCGGGAGCGAGAGCGGCGTCGTGTATGCGCTCGACGCCAAGACCGGATGCGCGCACTGGAGTTTCACCGCCAAAGCCGGCGTCCGAACGGGCATGGTCGTCGGTCCACGCAAGGACGCCGCGGGTAGTGGATCGCACGCCGTGTATTTCGGCGATCTCGCGGCGAACGCCTACGCGCTCGACGCCAACACGGGTGAGCTGCTGTGGACGCGGAAAGTCGACGATCATCAGTACGCGCGCATCACCGGCACGTTCGCCTTTGACGGCGAGCACGTCTACGTGCCCGTCAACGCCGTCGGCGAAGAGGGCGCCGGCAGCACGCCAGGCTACGTGTGCTGCTCGTTTCGAGGCAGCGTGGTCTCCCTCGTGGCCGCAACGGGTGCCGTGCGCTGGAAGTCCTACACGATCAAGGATCCACCGATCCCGCGCGGCAAGAACAAGCGGGGCAAGCCCGTCATGGGGCCGTCAGGCGCCTCCGTCTGGAGCGCGCCCACCCTCGATCTGAAGCGCGGCGTCCTGTATGTCGGCACGGGCAACCTCTTCAGCGGACCGCACGTCGAAGCGGGCGACGCCATCATCGCCATGGCGCTCGACACCGGTGCGATCAAGTGGATCAACCAGCGGACGCTCGGCGATATTTCGATCGGTGGCTGTCGCGACCTGGACCTCAAGAAGAGGCGGCCCGATTGCCCGGATCGGCCGGTCGGCCCCGATGTCGATTTCGGGGCCTCGCCGATGCTCGTGCCGATGCCTGATGGCCGCGACGTACTGGTCGCGGGTCAGAAGTCCGCCATCGCGTGGGGCATGGATCCCGATCACCGCGGCGAGATCGTCTGGATGTACAAGGCCGGCCGCGGTGGACCGATGGGCGGCATCGAGTGGGGCACGGCCACCGACGGCGAGCTCGCGTACCTGCCGATCTCGGACGACCAGTCGTCGATTTACCAACGAGAGGGCGACACGCCGGGCGGGCTCCATGCGATCTCGCTCGCGACCGGCAAACGGGTGTGGTTCGCACCGCCGCAGACGCCCCGCTGCGGGAGCGGCAAGGGCTGCAGCGCGGCGCAGTCAGCGGCCATCACCGCGATCCCAGGCGTGGTGTTCTCGGGGTCGATCGACGGCGTGCTCCGCGCGTATTCGTCGAAGGACGGGTCGATCGTGTGGGAGTACGACACGAATCGGGAGTTCGAGACGGTGAACGGCGTGAAGGCCAACGGCGCCTCCATCGGCGGACCGGGTCCCGTCATCGTCGACGGCATGCTCTACGTCAACTCGGGCTACAGCCTCGGGGGCCGGCCCGGGAACGTGCTGCTGGCGTTCCAGGCGGAGTGAGCGCGGGGCGCGCTTCCCCTTCGCCGCGCCGACCCTCGCCCGGCTGGCTGCCGTACGGGCACGAGCACGAGCGCGAACGCCACGTGGCCGCCCCCCTGGTGCTCAATTGACTCGTGACGGTGCGCGCTATCGACAGCGCTCGATAGCCGCTTCGGCCAGCTGCCAGCGGCCGTCGCGCAGCGCGAAGCGCGCGCGGCCGTGACCCTCGGCGGCGTCCTTGTCGAAGAGCTGCTCCTTGGGGGAGAACTCGAAGATGAACGAGGCTTCCGCCTCCTCATCCTGGACCTTCACCTCACCGATGCTTGGCGGCATGAGAAGCCGGCTGTAGTCGGGACAGGCAACAGGAAGATCCTTCCAGACGCCCCCGTCGGCTCTGAATGGACGCTCGCTCGCAAGACTTCGCTCGAGGTCGGCGCGCACCGCCTGCTGGGTGAGCGCTGGTGGCGGCGGACCACAGGCGACCGCGATCAGCGCGGCCAGGCCGAGTGCGTCCGGTGTCAAGGTTCGAGCCATGAAGGCTGCGCGGCGCACTACCGATAGGTCTCCCCAAGCAGTTTCAGCAGCCGTGCCCATGAGTCCTTGTCGGCGTCGGCGTTGTAGGCCATGGCATTCGATCCGGCATGGTCGGCGTACGGGTTGGCGTAGGAGTGCTTGACGCCCGGGTAGAGGACGACGTCGTGCGTCACGCCGGCGTCGGCCATTTCCTTCTTGAAAGGTTCGACCTGGGCGACTGGGACGATCGGATCGGCCCCACCGTTCATCACGAGCACGCGAGCCTTGAACTGGCCCTTGCGCGCCGGTGTCATCGTATTGAGCGCCCCGTGGAAGACGACCACCGCGTCGAGATCGGCGCCCGCGCGCGCCATGTTCAGGACGACCGTCCCTCCCCAGCAGTTGCCCATCGCAGCGATGTTGGCGGGATCGACATGCGGGTCGCTCTTGAGCACCTCGAGCGCCGCGTCGAAGCGAGCCTTGACGAGCGCCGGATCCTTGTCGAGCTGACCCATCACGCCGCCGGAGTGCTCGAGATGGGTCTCGACCTTACCCGTGGCGAACATGTCGAACGCGAAGCCGACGTAGCCTGATGCCGCCAGGCGCTCGGCCTGTTTCCGAACATAGTCGGTGTAGCCCCACCCCCCGTGCACGATCACGACACCCGGCCGTCGCTCCTTCCGGGCATCGTCCCATGCCACAAACCCGTGCAGGACCTCGGTGCCGCGGGTGATTCGAAGCTCCCGGGAGCGGACCGCGGCTGACGCGTCCGTCGTGAGCGACCACGCGGCCAACGTGACCAGGGTCAGCGCGAGTCGGCGAACTTGCATGACGTCAACTCCTTCTCGAGGCCTGGTCCGGCCGGAGCCGGACGCTTGGAAGAAACGAGAACCGCCCTACCTGCTTTGTCGAAGCACGAGGATCTCACCGTCGCCCTGGTACCGCGTCGCCACCTTTCCCATGACCATGTAGACGTGTCCGTCCGCCACCGCGACGTCACGGGCGGGCGACGGCGTCTTGTAGCTCGCGATAATCCGCGGCTGGGCCGGCGTCGACAGATCGACGACCTGCAGTCCCTCGGCGGCGGCCGCGACGTAGGCGAGCGCCCCGTCGAGCGTCGCGCGCTGCGTCCCGCCGGGTACGGGGAAGCTGGCCAGCTTCTTCGGTATCTTTGCGTCGGCGACGTCGTAGACCTGGAGCGCGGGTCCGCCGGCCATCACCGCGAGGTGGATCCCCGACGGCAGAGGCGCGGGGGCCACGTCGATGACCCGCGAGCCGGTCACCGATTGCTGCGAGGCCACAGGCTGGAACGGCTCGTCCTTCGACAGGTCGAACGGCTTCGAGAGGTCGAACACGTACAGTCCCGTGGGCGAATCGACGGCGTACGCCCGTGTGCCGGCAGAGGCCACGTCGCGCGCGTAGCCGTCCAGGAAGAACGACCCGAGCGATGCAGGTTTGGCCACGTCGGAGACGTCGACGAAATCGACGCCCGACATGTGGTCGGTCAGGAGCGCCGTCGTTCCGACGAGCGCCACACCCTTGGCCTGGCCAGGTGTCTTGATCGACCCGCGCAAGGAGGGGCGTGCGGGGTCGCTGACGTCGAGGATGCCGAGTCCGAAGAAATCGGCCGCGACATAGACGAGCGGAAGTCTGAGGCTGATCCCCCAGATCTTCTCAGGAAATTTGTACGCGCCGACCGTCTTCGCGGCATCTGGCGCCGAGACGTCGACGATTCGGAACGCGTGGTCAGCGGCCAGGTAGGCGTAACGGCCCTGCACCGTGACTTGGTCGACCGGGCCTGGAATCGAGCCGACCGGCGTGAACGTCGGCGCCTGGCCGACCACGGAGGGACTGCCGGTACACACGAGCGCCGCTACCGCGCACCTCACCATGGCTCTGGACCGCATGGGCGTTCCCGCCGTCCTCATCGGCGCTCCTGTCGAGCGATCCGGTAAATGGCCGAGCGCGTCCTGAGAATGAGGCTGCCGCGCAGCGCAGCCGGCGACGCCATGGCCATGTCGCCGAGCCGGTTCGTGCCGAGCAGCTTGAACTCGGGACCGGCCTGGATCACGAACGTGTCGCCATCTTCGCTCAGCGCGAAAATCCTGCCGTTGTACGCCCAGGGTGACGAGGTGAACCCGCCCGACTCCACCGAGATCCGCTTCCGCCCGTAGATCTGCTGCCCCGTCTTCGCATCATGACAGAGCAAGAAACCGCGATCGAGCAACGTGTAGTAGTGGTCTCCGTACACGAGCGTCGACGTGTTGTACGTGCCGAGCAGCGGCTGTGACCATGCGATGTAGTCGTTGCTCGTCTGCCCGGGCTTGAGCGACACATCGCCGTTGGCGCCTGGTCGAATCGCGTAGACCGGCCGGAGATCGCCGCCCGGATACCCTGAGCCGGCGTACAACAAGCCGCCCTTGACGAACGGGGTGGGAATGCTCAGCGACGACATGCCCGTGACGTGCCAGATCGGCTTGCCATCGAGGTCGTACGCCTGAACGCTGCCGTTCGGGCCCGAGCCCATCGTGATGATCTCGGTTCGCCGATCGTGCTCCCAGATGATCGGCGTCGCCCAGATGCCGGCGCCATTGGCTCGGGGCACACGCCACACCTGCCGGCCCGTCCGCTTGTCGTAGGCCGCGAGGAACGACTGTTTGGTGTTGTCGTTCAGGATGTAGAGGCGATCCTTGTACAGCAGAGGAGAGCTGGCCGGGCCGAGCTCGGTGCTCGTGTTGAAGGTCTCGACCTTTTGTGTCCAGACAACCGTGCCCTTCAGATCGAGCGCGGCCACCAGGCCAATCGAGCCGAAGTAGACGTAGATCCGCTCCCCGTCGGTGACCGCGGTCTCCGAGGCGTAGCTGTTCTTGATATGTCGGAGCATCGGCGGATACCCGCTGTGCAGCTCGCGCTCCCAGCGGATCGCGCCGGTCTTGAAGTCGATGTCGTACACCATCCAGCGCTGGTTGCCCTCGGCCTTGATGTGATCGTGCTCGTCATAGAGGCCGGGCACCGGATCCTTCTCACGCTTCTCGCTGATGGCCGACGTGATGATGATGTGGTCGTCCCAGACGATGGGCGAGCTCCACCCCATGCCTGGGATGGGTGTCTTCCACACGACGTTCTCGGTCTCGCTCCAGGTGTCGGGTAGTCGCGGATCATCGGGGATCACGCCCGCATTGGGGCCTCTGAACTGCGGCCACTGCTCGGTCGCCACCAGGGTCACAGACCCCAGCACGATCGACCCCAGACATGCGAAGATCGTCCACCTGCGCATCGAATCCTCCAGGCCCTCCACGCGAGCCGCCGCCACGCGCCGTACTTCGCGCCGTCTGCCCCGGAACCCGCTGGTTGACCTGCGTAGTTTAGCAGCCCCTGTCTCGCTCTCGTCACGGTCGCCGGGTCCTCCGGCTCGCACCTCGCGAGCGTGCCCCAGGTGTATGCTTCAAAATGCCGGACGGCCGGCTGCTCACGACGTCGTGGTCGACCATTCGGGGACGCCCAGCAGCACAACTCATCACACCGGTCGCTCGGAGCGGCCACTGGGGGCGCATCATGAGCTGGTTCAAGGGTTTCCATCTCGCTCTCGTCATGGGGTTCGTCGTGCTTCCGCGGGTGCCTTCGGCGCAAACGGTCACCACGGGGAGCATCGCCGGCGTCGTGCGCGATACGACCGGTGCGGTCCTTCCGGGGGTGACGATCGAGGCAGCCAGTCCGGCACTCATCGAGAAGACGCGGACGGTTGTCACCGATCAGCAGGGGAACTACAAGATCCTCGACCTTCGGCCCGGCATCTACAGCGTGAGCTTCAGCTTGACCGGCTTCAGCAGCGTGCGGCGCGAGGGCATCGAGTTGACGACCGGGTTCACGGCGACGGTGAATGCCGACATGCGCGTGGGCTCGATCGACGAGACGATTACGGTCTCGGGCGCCAGCCCGGTGGTCGACACGCAGAACGTCCAGACGCAGAGCGTGTTTTCACGGGAGGCACTCGATGCGCTCCCGACGCTCAAGTCGTTGCAGAGCTATGCGGCGCTGACGCTCGGCGCCAACTTCTCGAATGCCGCGGACCAGGATGTCGGTGGATCGCGGGGCGAGTTCCCGGGCTCGGGCGGGTTCATCGTCCACAACAGCCGGGCGAGCGACAACCGCATGACCATCGAAGGCATGCCGTTCAGCTCGCTCATCGGGGAGATCGCCGCAGCCAACAAGGGACAGTTCATCAACCAGCTGATGGTCGAGGAGACCGCCATTCAGACGAGCGGTGGCAGCGCGGAGTACCAGACCGGCGGCGTGTACATGAACATCGTGCAGAAGAGCGGCGGCAACGCGTTCCAGACGACGTTCGCCGTGAACGGCACCGGCTCCGATCTGCAGAGCAGCAACCTGAACGACGAGCTGCGCGGGAGAGGCGTGACGACACCGCCGAATGTGAAGAAGGTCTACGACGTGGGCGGGGCTGTCGGCGGTCCGATACGGCGCGACCGTCTGTGGTTCATCACCGCGCATCGCTGGTGGGGCACGCAGAATACGGTGCCGGGCAGCTACTACAACGCGACGCAAGGCACGCGATTCTACACGCGGGATCTCAGCCGGCCCGCGTTCACCGACCTCCCGCATCGTGACAGCAGCGTCCGGCTGACGTGGCAGATCTCCGAGAAGCACAAGCTGACGGGCTCAGAGAGCATCCAAAAGGCCAGAATGTTCTGGCAGATCGATCAACCATTTCGTGCGCCTGAAGCCGCCATCCATCAGCATTACCCGAACGCCATCACCCAACTGATGTGGAGCTATCCGGCCACGAACAGACTGCTCTTCGAAGCCGGCGCCACCATCCTGCGGGCCGAGCAGAACAATTTCCGGATGGATGGTGTGCAGCCGAACGACATTCCGATCACGGAGCTCTCGACCGGGCTCAACTACAACGCGCGCGCGGCGATTCCCGCCATGAACACCACCGACGCCGGGACGGGCCAGCGACGGGACCAGTCCAACCAGCGATTCTCCGTGTCCTATGTGACCGGCTCACACGCGCTCAAGGTGGGCGTCTACGCGATGGAGGGGTGGGGCTTCAATCACACTGAGGTGAACGAAACCCCATACGGGCCGATCGGCTTCTCCTTCCGGCTTGGCGTGCCGGTTGCGATCACCCAATGGGCCTCGCCCTTCGATGTCACCTACCGACTGATGCCCGACCTGGGGTTGTACGCGCAGGATCAGTGGACGACCAAGCGCCTGACGCTCAACGCGGGGCTTCGCTACGATCACGTCCGGCAGTACGCCCCCGCGCAGCGACAACAGGCCAACCTCTTCGTCGGGGCCCGCGATTTCCCGAAGCTGGACGACACGCCGAGCTTCCACGACATTTCGCCGCGCCTGGGCGCCGCCTACGATCTCTTCGGCACCGGTCGCACCGCCATCAAGGTCTCGGCCGGCCGTTTCGTCGGCGCCGAGGCCGCAGCGCTGGTCTTGGCCAACGCGCCGGCGGCCCGCATCGCGACCGGTGCGACCCGCACCTGGACGGACCTCGACGGTGACTTCGTGCCCGACTGCGACCTCGTCAACCCGCTCGCGAACGGAGAGTGCGCCCGCCTGTCGAACGTCAACCTCGGTCTGCCCATTCCCTCGACCAACTATGCCGACGACGTTCTCCGCGGCTGGCGCCGCCGACGGTTCATGTGGCAGAGCTCGGTGGCCGTGCAGCACGAGCTGAGACCGGGCATGGCGCTGAATGTGGGCTACTTCCGGACGTGGCACGGTAACTTCACCGTAACGGCCAACGAGGCCGTGACGCCGGCCGACTTCAACACGTTCTGCGTGACCGCACCGACCGACGGTCGTCTCGGCGACGCGAGCGGCCGGCAGATCTGCGGGCTCTACGACGTGACGGCGCAGCGATTCGGCCAGATCCGCAACCTGGTCCAGCCCGCCAAGAATTTCGGCAAGCAGGTCGACCGCTACGACGGCGTGGACATCGCCCTGAACGCGCGGTTCGGCAAAGGGGGACTCCTCACCGGCGGACTGAACACGGGACGAACGGTGGCGGACACCTGCGCCGTCGTGCAGGGGAACCCGCAGATCGGGCTGAACATCGGCGGAGGCCTGGCGTCGCTCACCGAGCGCAACTTCTGCCGCGTCGAGTTGCCGTGGTCGGCGCAGACGCAGGTCAAGCTGGCGGGCAACTACCCGTTGCCGTGGTGGGGGCTGCAGGTCAGTGGGAACTACCAGAATCTGCCCGGCATCCCGATCTTTGCCAACTACGTCGCGACCAACGCCGAGATCGCCCCCTCGCTCGGCCGCAACCTCGCCAGTTGTCCGAGCGCAACAGGGCCTTGCGCGTCCACCGCCACCATCGCCGTGCTCGCGCCGAATACGCTCTTCGAGGATCGCATCAGCCAGTTCGATGTCCGGCTTGCGAAGACCCTGCGCCTGGGACGCGCGCGTCTGCAGGGGCAGTTCGACATCTACAACCTCTTCAACGCCAGTGCCGTGCTCGCAGAAAGCTTCGTGTATGGCACAAACTGGCTCAGGCCGTCAGGCGTGCTGGGCGCACGGCTCGTCAAGTTCGGCGCTCAATTGGATTTCTGATCGTCTAGAACGGAAAGGCACTTGACGTCACGTGGTCTGTGAGGGGGACCCGACGCAACGCGGTCCCATACCACGTCACGTCAAGGGCTTTCCGGGATTCGGAGGAAAGGGCTATGACCAGGACACATCGACGGCTCGTCGCGCACACGCTTCCGATGTCCGCCGTGCTTCTCGTCGGCTGGGTCGCCGCCACCTTCGTCGACGCACAGTCGCCCACGCGTGGCCAGCGCGGGACCGGCTCCGCCGGTCGCGTGCCGCGCACTCCCGATGGGCGACCGGACCTTCAAGGTGTCTGGAGCTTCGCATGGGCGACGCCGCTCCAACGGCCTGAGGCTTTCGCCAACAAGCCCGTCCTGAGCGACGCCGAGGCGGCGGCCTTCCTGAAGGACCTGCCGAATGGCGGCTGCCGCTTTGTCAAGTGCGACGGCTCGGCGGAAGGGCGGCTCGAGTCTGCATACGACGACAGCTGGTATGACGCCGGGTCGAAGCTTGCGGACAACCGCACCTCGCTGGTCGTCGACCCGCCAGATGGGCGAGTGCCCGCCCTGACACCCGAGGCCCAGAAGAAAGTGGCCGAGATGCGCGCGCAGGACCGCGGGCGCGCGCTCATCGACGGTCCCGAGCAGGCGACGCTGGTCGACCGCTGCCTGGTGGGATTCAACTCGGGACCACCGATGAGTTCGAGCGCCTACAACAACAACGTGCAGATCACGCAGACGCGCGACTACGTGGTCATCTACAACGAGATGGTCCACAGCGCTCGGATCGTGCCGCTCGATGGACGACCCTTGCCGCCCCAGCACGTGCGACAGTGGGTGGGACAGTCGCGCGGGCGCTGGGACGGCGACACGCTCGTGGTCGAGACGAGTCGGTTCAGACCCGAATCGCTCGTCGGGCCGGGCGGCTTCCAGAGCATCGACGCGGAGAACATACGCCTGGTCGAGCGGTTCTGGAGGACCGGCGACTCGCTGCAGTACGAGTACACGATGAACGATCCACGGACCTGGACGAGGCCTTGGACCGTTCGCATGCCGATGCAGCAGAGCAGCGAACCGATCTACGAGTATGCCTGCCACGAAGGCAATCACTCGATGCCCCATCGTCTGTCAGCGGCTCGTGCGGCGGACACGCAGGGCAAGTAAGACGGGTGAGTATCGCTCAGTAGGCTCGCCGAAGCCTTCGGCGAAGGCGAGGGTTCGGGGCGGAGCGCGGGGAGGACGGGAGATTGACGCCGCGCACGCGCGTGGCGATTGATGAGGGAGAGACTTCCGGGTCGGGACCGGGGCGGGACCCCGGATGGTGAATGCCCGGCGCGGGGCGCAGGGGTCCCCGCGAGCGCCCGAGCCGGGGTTCGGGGCGGAGCCCCGGAGGGAATCGTTCGATCAACGCCGCGCTCAGCGCGGCCGC
>Ga0194132_10002562_pt1 | contig 33769 bp, 32 predicted proteins | sample TA2KigOf80mmetaG_FD_148612 | JGI IMG/M metagenome (GOLD analysis project Ga0194132, IMG submission 148612) | Freshwater microbial communities from Lake Tanganyika, Tanzania - TA2015054 Kigoma Offshore 80m | ecosystem: Environmental > Aquatic > Freshwater > Lake | place: Tanzania: Lake... | reverse complement strand
CGCTGGCGCTCCTCGCGCCTCTCCTCTCGCCGCTCACGGCGCTCGCTGCGGCGGCGGTCGCGCTCTTCTTCGCGCGTCTGCGGCGGCGCGGCGACAGGGGGCTGCGCCTGTGCCTGGATCAGCAGCGAGGCACGCGGCTCGGCCGCAGCCGGAAGCGCCGCCAGAGGCACCAGCATGCCAACATAGAGAATGGATCGGAGACGGATCATGTCGTTCCTCTCGCACGGGTGAGGGCGGCCCGAAGGGGCCGCCTGTTGCCGACTTGATAAGAACGTCCCGCCACGATCGTTCCCGCGCCGCGCACAGCGATGTCACATCGGCTGCGAAGCTAAACGGGCATCGCGCGGAAAAGGCGATCTAGCGGCGAGGGTTGCCGGAACCGCCGAGGAGGACCTCGAGCACCGCGTGGTTCGGGGCTTTCTTCAGCACCAGGTCGGCGGCCGCGCGATCGTCGATGATGTGATCGCGGAGATTGGGGAGGTTGATGGTGGCCCAGACGCGCGCGGCGAAGTCGAGCCGCTTGGGCGCATCGAGATCGCGATAGGCGTAGTAGAAGGATTTCGGATCGTCGACGCCGGCCACCATCAGGGGCAGCAGGCGTTCGGTGAACCACCCCTCGATCGTGGCCTCCTCGGCATCGAGATAGACGAGGCAGTCGATCAGCCGGGGCTTTCCGGCCTCTTCGATGCGTGCCAGATGCAGCCCGTCGAGGATCACGATGTCGGCGCCGGCGACGACATGCACCTTCTCGCGATCGATGTCGTAAGTGACATGCGAGTAGAGCGGTACCTCGACACGCTCTCCGCGCCGGATCGCCGCGACCGCGCGCCGCAGCGCCTCGATGTCGAAGGATTCGGGGAAGCCCTTGCGTCGGCGAAGCTCGCGCTCGGCCAGCACCGCATTGGGGAAAAGGAAGCCATCGGTCGAGAGGATCTCGACCCTCGGCCTGTCGGGCAGCGCTGCCATCGCCTGGCCGAGTCCCTTGGCGAAGGTGCTCTTGCCGACCGCCACCGAGCCGCCGACGCCGACGACGAAGGGCGGCCGCTCCGGCCGCCGCTTCAGGATCTCGCCGAGAATCATCTCCATCGCCGGCATGGCGCCGGATTAATACGAGAAGGTGCTGACGGCGCGCATCCCCCACCTTCGGCGGAAGGGAGGTCCGAAGGCATTTTTAGGAAAAGTTTACCAATAGTGACTAGCTTCCAGGCGGGGGGCCTAACGCGGCGGTTGTACCGTCTTTCAGTCGGGTGGATCTGGCCGAATGCTGCCGAGTCTGTTGCCGGTCGGAAATCGCCCGAGAAGTCTGCAGTTCTGGCTTCGCTGGCTGGTGATCGCCTGCATCGTGCCGGCCGCCTCGATCGCCGCCTTCCTGATCTGGGAATCCTACCAGCGCGAACGCGCCGCGCAGGAGCGCGACATGATCGCGACCGCCCGCGCGCTGATGCAGACGGTCGATGCCGAGATCAACACGATACATTCGATCCTGCAGGTGCTGGCCGCCTCGCAGACGCTCCGATCCGGCAATCTCGAAGCCTTCTACGCCGAGGCGAAGGCGCTGCTCGCGAACCAGGTCAGCAGCAACCTCGTCGTCCACGATCCGACCGGCCAGCAGCTGATCAACACCGTCCGGCCCTTCGGCTCGCCGCTGCCGCGCGAGAATACCGCGCCGATGATCGACCGCGCGATCGCGACCGGCAAGCCGGTGGTCTCCGATCTCTTCGTCGGGCCTGCGACCGGCAAGCTCGTGCTCGGCAACACGGTGCCGGTCATCGTCGACGGCGAGGTCAGGTATCTCGTCGGCATGGGCATGTTCGCCGACCGGCTGGCCGAGGTGCTGCAGCGCCAGAAGATCCCCGAAGGCTGGGTCGTCGGCATCCTCGACCGCTCCGGCACCGTGGGCGCGCTGACATTCGACCCCGGCAACTACGTCGGGACCAAGGCGCCGGCCCGGTTCATGGAGCGCACGGCGGGCGCCGACGAAGGCGCCTTCGAGATCGTCACGCCAAAGGGCGTCACCATGCTGGGCGGCTTCAGCCGCTCGCCGCGCACCGGCTGGATGATCGCCTTCGGCGTGCCCGCCATCGTCGTCGCCAAGGGGCTGATCCAGCCGCTCATCGTCAACGTCACCTTCTCGCTTCTCGTGCTGCTGGTGGGGGTGGTGCTGGCCAACGCGATCGGCATGCGCGTCACGCGCTCGCTCGACGCGTTGGCCGCGCCGGCACTCGCGCTCGGGTCCTCCGAGAAGGTCACGGTGCCGCAGGTCGAGATCAAGGAGGTCGCCGCCCTCGGCAACGCGCTCGCGAAGGCCGCTGAGCTGATCGAGACGCGAGCCCGCGAACGCGACAAGGCGGAGCAGGGCGAACGGCGCATGCTGGTCGAGAAGCAGGCGGCCGACGACGCCAACCGCGCCAAATCCGAGTTCCTCGCGCTGATGAGCCACGAGCTGCGCACGCCGATGAACGGCATCCTGGGATTTGCCCAGCTGATGACGCGCCCCTATTACGGCGAGCTGAACGACAAGCAGCGCGAGTTCGTCGGGCACATCCTGTCGAGCGGCCGGCATCTGCTCGGCCTCATCGACGACGTGCTCGACCTCTCGAAGATCGATGCCGGCAAGCTTTCGGTCTCGAACGAGCGCGTCGACCTGGTGCCGCTGGTCAAATCGGTGATCGCCACGCTGCGGCAGCCGGCGGAGAAATCCGGCATCGCGATCCAGACGGGCGACTATGGCGCCGGGCTGCCGCCGGTGCTGGCCGATCGCGTGCGGCTCGCCCAGGTGCTGATCAATCTCGGCACCAACGCGATCAAGTACAACCGGCCGAACGGCACGGTCGGCTTTTCCTTCCAGGAGATCGGCGAGGACAAGCTCAGGATCGCCATCACCGACACCGGCGAAGGTATTCCGCCCGAGCGTCGGGCCGAGCTGTTCCAGCCTTTCAATCGGCTCGGCGCCGAGTCGCGGGCGATCGAAGGCACCGGCATCGGGCTCGCGCTCAGCCGCCGGCTGGTCGAGCTGATGGGCGGCTCGATCGGCTTTACAAGCTCGCCTGAGGGCAGCGTCTTCTGGATCGACGTCTCGATCTATGCCGGCGCCCCGACAGCGGAGATCGAGCCGGCGATGCACGCCCGCGACGGCCTGGCGGGGGTCGCCGGCTTCTCCGTGCTGCATGTCGAGGACAATCCGGCCAACCGCGTGCTGCTGCGCAACGTGCTTGCCACGCTCGACGGCGTCACAGTGATCGAAGCCGCCGACGGCGAGACTGGCCTCGCGCTCGCGCGCCAGCATCGGCCGGACCTCGTCATCCTCGACATCAACCTCTCCGACGTCGACGGCTACGAGGTCCTCGCGCGCCTCCGCGCCACGCCGGAGGCCGCCGGCACGCCCGTGCTCGCTTTGAGCGCCGGCGCCCTCCCCGGCGACATCGCGCGCGGGTTGGAAGCAGGCTTCACCGCCTACCTCACCAAGCCGCTCGATGTTCGCACCTTCCTCGAAGCGGTCGATGCCGCGCTGTCACGTCGCGCGGCCGGAGATCAGGTGACGGTAGAGACGAAGGAACAAGTCTGACGGCTCGGCGAGCCGTCGATTTGACGGCTTCCCACGCAGCCAATGCTGTTTTCACAATGACCGCCGAGGGAATGGTCGCGAAGCCGACAGACTGGAGCGACCGCTCCTATTATCTTTCGATGCGCGACGGCGTCAGGCTCGCCGTCTCGCTTTACTTCCCCGGATGCACAGAGCCGCGCGAGCCGGCATCGGTCCTCCTGATCCAGACGCGCTACGGTCGCGCCGGCGTGCGACGGAAAGGACAACCACGCGGCCTCGATCCCTGGCTCAGGGCCGGGTTCGTCGCGATGGTCGTCGATGTGCGCGGCTCGACCTCGTCCTTCGGTGCACGTACCGCCGAGCTCGGACCCGAGGAGCAGGCGGACATGGACGAGATCATCGCCCATGCCGCGAGCCAGCCCTGGTCGAACGGCAAAGTGATCGCGACCGGCGTCTCCTACACCGCCAACACCGCGGACATGGCGACGACGCGGCCGGCCCCGGCCCTGATCGCGGCGATCCCGCGCCAGACCGATTTCGACTTCTGGGAGCTGTTCTGGCCGGGCGGCATCTTCAACCGCGCCATGTTCCATGACTGGATGAGCGGCATCCGCGAGATCGATTTCGGCCGCCCGCGCACGCGTACGGGCGCGCTGGTCAATCCGGACGAAGCGGGGCTCGATGCGCGCGAGCGGATCGAGGATGTACGAAAGCTCTTCCCGACGCTGCAGCCGGTCGACGAGGACCCGGACGGCGCGCTGCTCAACCAGGCCCTCCGGGCGCGCGAGCAGCTAGCCGCGCATTGGACGATCGAGGACTACGCGGCGATCGAGTTCCGCGATGACATCGCGCACAACGGTTCTTCCTTCTTCGAGGGCTGCTGCGGCTCGAAGATGGACGCCGTGCGCCGCGAGAAGAAGCCGGTGCAGTACTGGGGCTCATGGATCGACTGCAACACCGCCGAGGCCGCGCTCAGCCGCTTCAACTCGGCGGCCGACGTGCCCGCAGAGATCATCATCACCGCCAATACCCACGGCGGCGACGCGCGCGCCGACCCACTCCTACCCGATGTCGAGGAGCCGATGCCCTCGCTCAAGGAGCAGGAACGCCAGACGGTGGTCTACGCCGACCAGGTTCTGCATGGCCGCTACCCGCTTACGCTGTTGCGGAAGGCGAACCGACGCATTCGCTACTACGTGCTCGGCGCCGGCGTGATGAAGGAGGCGTCCCGGTTTTCCAGCGCGGGCAGCCGCTTCCATCTCGACGAGAATGGCCGACTGTACGGTGGCGCGCCGATGCCCGGCACCGACGTCTACGAGGTCGATCCGACCGCGACGACCGGACGAACCAACCGCTGGCACTGGATCGCGCGGCCAAGCTATCCGGATCGTCGTGAGGAAGATCGAAAGCTTCTCACCTACGACAGCGCACCGTTCTCGGAAGATTTCGAGCTCGCCGGCTGGCCGGTGATGACGCTTCGCATGCGGACGCGAACATCCGATCCCGTCGTTTTCGCCTACCTCGAGAATGTCGCGCCGGATGGCCGTGTGACCTATCTGACCGAGGGCCAGCTCCGCGCGATCAACCGCAGGATCGCCGATCCGAAGGCGCTGCCCTACGATCCAGGCCCGGCGCCGCACTCGTTCCGTCGCGCCGATGCGCTTCCCGTCATCCCCGGCGAAGCCTTCACGCTCAAGCTGAAGCTCTTCGCCACCGCGGCGCTGATCCGGGTCGGACATCGTCTCCGCCTCGCGATCGCCGGTGCCGATGCCGACACCTTCGCGCCAACCTCCGATCGGCCGGAGCGTTTCGAGATCATTCGCGGCGGCGCCGAGCCCAGCATGATCGAGCTGCCTTTGACTCGGTGGCGTACCGACTGAGCGGTCGTCAATCCGCCGCCGGCGCGCGGCCCGGCGAGGGATCGTCCTTCATCAGCCAGTTGCCGAGGAGACCGTCGCTGCGGAGCCGCCGGCGCGTGAGGCCGGCATCGGCGAGGGCGCGGCAGACCGCGTTCACGGCGGTGCCGAGCGTGCCGGGGCCGAGCGTGCGCTCGGCAATCTCGCGGTCCGAGATACCAGGATTCGCAGCGATCAGCTCAAGCGCCGCCTCACGACTGATGCCGCCGAACGTCCTCAGACCCCGTACCCTCCCAAGAGCGGCAGAGGTTAGACCGCGTCCAACTCATCCATCGGTGATTTTTCGGTAACCGAGTACCTCAACCGGCGTTCAGGATACGCCGAGCTCCTTCAGGAACTCGTCCGTCGTACGTTGGCGGCAATAGCCCTTGATCGCCCGCAACGTGAAGTCGTGACGCTCTCTGGTGTAGGTGGCGCAGGCATCGGTCACGAGCGTGACCAGGTAACCCAGGTCGCAGGCCGAGCGCACGGCGCCGTCGATGCACTGGTCGGTGACGATGCCGGAGATGACCAAGTACCTGGTGCCGAGGTTGCGCAGCAGATAGTCGATGTTGGTGGAGTGGAAGACATTGGACGAGGTCTTGGGCAGCACGATCTCGTCGTCGCCCGGCTTGATCGCGTCGATCACCTGCGCGTCCCAGGATCCCGGCGGCACCGAAAAGCCGGTGATCTTGTAGTCGAGCGAGCGGTCGCGGCCGTCCTTGGTCAGGTTCTGGATCACCGTGTACATGACCTCGATCCCGGCCTTGCGGCACCCGGCCTGGAGCCGCTGCATGTTCGGGATCACGCGCCCTTCCATCTCATCGAAGAAGTAACCCAGCTTCTCCTGGAAGACTTCCGGCGTGTGGTTGGCGAACTCCGTGCCGTCGCGCCGCGCGCAGTAGTTCTGCACGTCGATGTAGAGCAGCGTCGTCGCCTTCGGCTCGACCGCGATCTCGCGCGAGGTCGGGTGGTCCAGATTCGGCACTAGTAGGTCTCCGCGTAGAGGTCGCAGCACGCCTTCTCGTCCAGGCCCTCGAGACCGGCGAGCTCGCCGCGCTTGTGGACGAGGTAGGCGTTGTGGAAGGCGGCGCCCATCCACTCCTTTGCCGGCGCTGACGCTTCGAGCGCATCGAGCGCGGATGAGAGCGTCGCCGACAGCGGCGGGCCTTCGCTCGGCAGGTCGAGCTTGCGCCTGATGCCGTCGACGCCGGCGAAGACCAGCGCGCCTAAAGTCAGGTACGGGCTCGCCGCCGAGTCGGCGACGCGATATTCGAGATTGAACTGCCGCGCGACATCCGCGCCCGGGATCACCGGGCAGATGCGGATCGCCGCGCCGCGGTCCTGGCGCTTAAGGTCGGCGACTGTCGGCGCCCAGCGATTGGGGCGCAGCCGGATGTAGGAGACGGATGACGGCGCGGTGATCGCAGTCAGCGCCGGCATGTGATGCAGGAGCCCGGCGGCGAAGTGGCGCGCGATCGGCGAGAGGCCGAACGGATCCTTCGGATCGTGCGTCGCCGAGCCGCCATGCGCATCGCGAAAACTGAAATGGATATGCACGCCATTGCCGACGCCGGCGGGATCGAGGATCGGCGAGAAGATGGCGCGATGGCCGAGGCGATGCGCGGTCGCCCGCGCCATTTCGCGCGCGATCACGGCGCGATCGGCCGATTGCAGGCCGAGCGCCGGGGAGACGGTGAACTCGTATTGGCATGCGCCGTACTCGGGAAGGAAGGTCTCGGGCTCGGCGCCGGCCTGGCGCAGCGCTGCGGTGAAACCTTCGGCGAAGATGCCCTGCCGGCGATAGGCATCCAGCGAATAGGATTCGCCGGGCCGACTTTCGACGCCGGTATAGACGAACTCATGCTCGAAGGCGGAGAGCAGATTCACGCCTGCAACTTCCTTCAGGGCCGCGAGCGCGCGCCGGGCGAAATTGCGCGGGCAGCATTCCCAGGGCGTGCCGTCGAGCTGCCTGATGTCGCCGAGGAAGAAATGCTCCGGGGCCGAGCCGTCGCCGAACTCGGCCTTGGCTTCCGCCTCCGCGTCCGGCACCAGGATCAGATCGCCCCCGGTGCCGAAGGGCGTCGCCGGGATTTTCGAGAAGGCGTTGATCATCGAGTTGGTCGGAACCCAGCCGACGCCGCTCTTCATGCGCGAAGAAAGCTCGCGTGCGGGGAAGCCCTTGCCACGCACCCGCCCCGACATCTCGCAGGTGCAGACCATGATCAGCGCTTCGCGGTTCATAGCCTCGTCCTTCACTCCGGCCGCGTGCCGCGCGTCATCAGCCCGTGCATGCGCCGCCGTCCCTGCCCCGGGAAGGCGTCGCGCCGGTGCATGGTGCAGCGGTTATCCCACATGACGATGTCGCCCTGCTGCCACTCCTGGATGAAGCAATGCTCCGGCCGCCCGGCATGCGACCAGAGCTCGTCGAGCAACGCCTCGCTCTTCTCCAGCTTGAGGCCTGGGATATAGGCGCCGAAGCGGCGGCCGAGATAGAGCGTCTTCCGACCGCTCACCGGATGGGTGCGCACCAGCGGATGGATCGGCCCCGGCATCTCGCGCACATCGTCCGTCTCGATATGCGACCAGCCGGGCCAGCGCCCGTATTGCGGGTTGTGGCTCGCCTGATGCTTGAGCGTGAGGCGTGCGACCCGCTGCTTCATCTCCAACGACAGCGACTCATAGGCGTCATACATGTCGCAGAACCAGGTATTGCCGCCTTTCGGCGGCACCTCGCGCGCGCAGAGCAGTGTGAACTCTGAGGGGATATCGGTGAAGGAGAGATCGGTGTGCCATCCCAGCTCGCCATCGCCGTGATGGCCGATCGGCTCGCCATTCTCGACGATGTTGGAGACGACGCTCATCAGCGGCGACTCCTTCACATAGACCTTCCGGTCCTTCACATAGTCGGGCGATGTGTGGAGCGGCCCCAGCCGCTCGACGAAACGCGTGAACTCGATGTCGTCGAGCCTGTAGCCGCGGAGCCGAAGCACGTAGCGATCGAGGATCGCCTCGCGCAGCGCCTCGATATCCGCCTCGCTCGCCGTCTTGAGATCGCCGCCGGTGACTTCCGCGCCGAGCGCGTTGCCGAGCGGACGCACACGGAGACGGCTGGCCTGGACGATCGCGGTCATGGGAGCTCCGGCGGAAGGGAAGGAACGCTACGTCGAGACGCTGCTGCTTGCCAAGCCATCCGCCTGCACGCGACAGTCGCGCCATGTCGAAACTCGCCATCGGAATCGCCGGCGCCGGGCTGATCGGCCGCGCCCATATCCTGCGCCTCCAGCGCTCGCCCGCCTGCCGCCTGGCCGCCATTGCCGATCCGGCGCCAGCTATCCGGGATGCGGGATTTGGCGTGCCCATCCATGCCGACCTCGAAACGATGCTGGAGGAAGAAAAGCTCGACGGCGTCATCGTCGCCACGCCCAACGCCGCGCATGCCCCCAACGCGCTCGCCTGCATCGCGCGGGGATTGCCGGTGCTGATCGAGAAGCCGCTGGCCGAGACCGCCGCCAATGGCGAGCGCATCGTCGAGGCTGCCGAGCGCGCCAAGGTGCCGGTGCTCGTCGGCCATCACCGCCGGCACAACCCGATCATGGCCAGTGCGCGCGCGCTGATCCGCGGCGGAGAACTCGGCCGCATCGCCACCGCCTCGGCCTTCACCACCTTCCTCAAGCCCGCGCCCTATTTCGACACGGCCTGGCGGCGCGAGCCCGGCGGCGGGCCGGTGCTGATCAACCTGATTCATGTCATCGACGATCTGCGCTTCCTGCTCGGCGAGATCGCCGAGATCCAGGCGATGGGCTCGCGCGCGCTGCGCAACTTCCCCGTGGAGGACAGCGCGACCGCGATCCTCCGCTTCGCCAGCGGCGCGCTCGGCACCATCGCGCTCTCCGATGCCGCGGCGGCGCCGTGGAGCTGGGAGCTGACCTCCGGCGAGAACAAGGTCTTTCCGCGGCTGCCCGAGGATTGCTACCTCGTCGCCGGCACCGAAGGCTCGCTCGCCATGCCGAGCCTCAAGCGCTGGCGCTACACCGACGAGGCGAGCTGGACCGCGCCGCTCTCGATGGAGCGCCTCGATGTCGCGCATGCGGATCCGCTCGACCGGCAGATCGCGCATTTCGCCGACGTTATCCGTGGCGAAGCAAGGCCGGTGATCGACGGCCGCGACGCGCTGCAGACCCTGATCGCGACGCTCACGATCCACGACCAGATCCGCTAGTACTCGACGCGGTAGATGCGGCCGTCGAGGCGCAGCGTCGGATCGCGTTCGGCCGAGGACAGGCGGATGCGGATCGGCGCTCCCGGGACGATGTCGGCGGCTCGGATCTCGCCCACGGCCCAGGAAAGCCCGCTCCACACCACCTTGTCGTAGCGGATCTCGACCGGGAGCGCCTTCTCGCCCTGCGTCGCGCCGATGACGAGATGGCGCCCCATCGGGCTCTTCGAGAAGCGTCGCGCCATCGAGCCTTCCGTGTCGCGTCGTCTCAGGATGACGCGGAGGTCGCCGCGCTCCGGCGGTGCGATCACGGCCTCGATCGCGAGCGGACGCCGTCGCGCGCGCGAACTGATCTGCTCCGGCGCGGGCTCCGCCCCGTTCGGCCTCGACGCGATGAACTCGGCCGCGACCCGCTCTATCGCACGCGGAATGCGGATGTCCTCCTGGACGCCCAGATCATAGGCGGGAGCGGCGTAGCGGCCGGAGCCGATCAGCGCGAGCTGGCCGGGCCCCAGCGTGATCGTCGTCCGGCCCAGCACCGGATCGAATCCGGCGTCGCGGAACAGGATGCGCGCGCGGGTACGCGCCGTCGGCGGAAGCTCGACGTCGCGCGCGCGCTGCGAAGGATTGACCACCATGGTCAGGGCGCCGAAGACGTCCTCCGAGACGAAACCGTAGGGCGCGGCGCTGCCGAGCGTTCCGCTGCCGAAGGAACGCGTCCTGCCGGCGCTCTGGAGCGGCACATACATCCTCTGCACCTTCGCCAGCCAGCGTGCGTCCTCCTCGCCGAGCAGGTCGAGGCTCCCGTGGATGGTGTTGATCCAGCCGCCATGCGCGGCCTGCAGCAGCAGGCTGCCCTTCCAGCCTCCGGTCCCGCGCCGGTAGTTGGTGCCCGTCTCGCCGAGCATGACGCTGGTGGAGTCGACGCGACTCAACGGCACGCCGTCGCGCTCGAAGGCGCGCACCATGTGGTCTGAGTAGATGTCCATCGAGCGCCAAAAGTCCATCGCCGGCACATCGGCCGGGCGCGGGTCGCCGGAATAGAGCGTGTCGAAGACCTCCAGCCACTTGTTAGCGAAAGGCGTCAGCGGCCGGTCGACCGAGCTGATGTCGCCGACGATTCCATTGAAGGCGACGAGCACGGCATCCGGATTGGCTTCGCGGAAATCGCGCAACGCGTTGTAGAGCGCCCACTCGTTGCGCATGCGGATCTCGCGGCGGGTCATGACCGACTGGTCGCCGCTCGCCGGGACGGTAAACAGCGCGAAGTCCAGCTTGAACATGCGAATGCCGCGGTCGTACCAGTGCTGCAGCACCTCCATGAAGTCGGCAAGGAAGCCGCCCGTATAGAGCGCCATCGCATAGCCGTCCTTGTCGAGCGAGTCCTTCCACCACGCGACAGGCTTCATGTGCGTGAGCGTGTTGGTGCTGAACCAGAGCCCTGGCTCGATGCCGTTCTCCTTGCACGCTTCGATCCAGCGATCAGGCCCTTCCGGCCAGCTCTCCGGGCGCCAGGTACGATAGCCGCCTTCGGGGTCGTACCAGAAGGCATCCATCATGTAGTAGTCGATGCGCACGCCGGCCTTGCGCAGCCGGAGGATCTCCTGGAGCTGTCGCATCGCGAGCGCCTCGCTGAGCGGCACGTTGTCGGAGAGCTCGTCGTAGGCCGACCAGTTGTTGTAGACCCAGATCGGCGCCGGCAGGAACGGCGCATGCTCCTCGGCCGCGCCCGCATAGGGGGCGAGCGCCACCGACAGCGCGATGCAAAGTATGCGCACGAGAGTCCGGATCACGGCCCGATGTCCTCGAAAGGCTTGCCAACACGATAGCGCTTAAGCCACGGTTTAGCCGCACTCGGATGTCCTGATGATGGACAAGGGTAGGAAATAAAGAAGCGTTCAACGAAGAACGCGGCGTGGGGGATCGATGAGGTGGGCCTTCGAGCCGGCGCCGAGCTGGCGCAATTTCGTTTCCCCTGACCGCTTGTCTTGGGCTTTCCTGGCCCTGCTCGGCCTCTTTGCGCTCTGGCGCTTTCCCGATTACGGAGTCACCTGGGACGAAGATCTGCACGCCTACTATGGCGAGCTGATCGTGCGGTACTACGCCTCCTGGATGCAGGACACCACCGCACTCGGCTGGTGGAACCTCTACATCTATGGCGGCGCCTTCGACGTGCCGGCGACGCTGCTAACCCAGATCTCACCGCTCGGCTATTACGAGACGCGGCACGCCTTCAACGCCGCGATCGGCATTCTCGGCGTCGTCGGCACCTGGAAGCTGGCCCGCGCGCTGGGCGGCCCGCGCGCCGCGCTGATCGCGACGGTGCTGCTGGCGCTGACGCCAAACTATCTCGGTCACATGTTCAACAACCCGAAGGACATTCCCTTCGCCGTCGGTATGGTCTAGGGCCTCTCTTATCTCGTGCGGATCCCGGAGAGCTGGCCGGCCGTGCCGCTCTCGCTCGCCGCGCGCCTGGGTCTCGTCATCGGACTGACCGCCGGCGTCCGCATCGGCGGCGTGCTCCTGATCGGCTATCTCGGGCTTCTGATCGGCGCTCTGTCGTTGTGGCGCGGCCTCGCGGAGCGGAGCCTGCGCCGCATGATCGCCGACGGCATGAGCGGCCTGGTTCGTGTCGTGGTGCCCGTCGTCATCGTCGGGTATCCGGCGATGCTGCTGTTCTGGCCCTACGCGCAGCAGGCGCCGATCGCGAACCCGCTGGCCGCGCTCAACGACTTCTCGCATCACGCCTATGGCTACCAGGTGCTTCTCGACGGCACCTATTACTGGCCCAAGGACGTACCCTGGACCTATGTGCCCACATACACGCTGCTCAAGCTCCCGGAGCTGACCGTCCTCCTGGTCGTCGCGGCCTCGGCGCTGTCGCTGTGGGCGCTGACGCGGGCCTCGACCTGGCGCGATCCGGCGCGTCTGATCGCGCTGGCGAGCGTCGGCTTCGCCGTCGTGTTCCCGGTCGCCTATGCCGTCGGCATCGGCGCCACCGTGTTCAATGGCATGCGGCATTTCCTGTTCATCCTGCCGCCGCTGGCGGTGATCGCCGCGCTCATGCTCGACCGGGCGATCGACTATGCCACTGCGCTCCGCCTCGGTCGCGCGCTCGCCGCGATGCTTGCGCTCTATGCGGGATACCACCTCTCGGTGCTGACCCGCCTGCATCCGAACGAGTACGTCTACTACAACGCCTTTATCGGCGGCGTCGAAGGCGCCGATGGCCTCTACAAGCTCGACTACTGGGGCAACTCCTATGCCGAAGCCGTGCGCGGCCTCGAGAGCGTCCTGCGCGAACGCTATGGCGGCGAGTTCGAGGCGCGAACCTTCAAGATCCGCATCTGCGGGCCCAAAGTCGCGGCCAAGTACTACTTCCCGCGAAATTTCGTCGAGGCCGAGAACGAGCGCGAGGCCGATTTCGTCATCGCGCTGTCGAACTACGTGCCGGCGGCGACGCGGATCGTCGAGCTCGACGAGTGCCGGCAGATGATGGCCGGCATCCAGATACATAGCGTCGAGCGCATGAACGTGATGCTCTCCGTAGTCATCGACCGGCGCGACCTCAAGCTCGATGTCGCGCAGCGAACGCCGATCCCGAGGCTGCCGAGCCGGCCATAGGGCCTCTTGCCAAGGCTGAAGCAGCCGCGCCACTCTCGCGATCCTGCCTCGTCTCTCGAATGAGTCCCTCATGACCGAGCTTTGCGATCTCACCGCGGTGGAACTGCGCCGCATGATCGGCGCGAAGGAGATCTCGCCGGTCGAGCTCCTGAAGAGCTGCAAGAAGCGCATTCGCGCGGTGAACCCGACCCTGAACGCGGTGACGGCGACGATCTGGCCGCGCGCCGAGCAGGAGGCGAAGGCGGCCGAGGCCGCGGTGATGCGCGGCGACTATCTGGGTCCGCTGCACGGGCTGCCGCTCGGCGTGAAGGATCTCGACGACGCCGAGGGCCTGCCGACCACCTTCGGCTCGCCCATCTTCAAGAAGAACTTCCCGAAGAAGGACGGGCTCATGGTCCAGTCCTGCCGGCGGGCGGGCGCCATCGTCGTCGGCAAGACCAACGTTCCCGAGTTCGGCGCCGGCGCCAACACCAACAACCCGGTCTGGGGACCGACCGGCAATCCCTTCGATCCGAAGCGGATCTGCGGCGGCTCCTCCGGCGGCTCGGCGGTCGCGCTGGCGACCTCGATGCTGCCGCTCTGCACCGGCTCCGACACCGGCGGGTCCTTGCGTATCCCGGCCGCCTTCTGCGGCGTCGTCGGCGTGCGCGGGTCGCCCGGCCTCGTGCCTTCCGAGCGCCGCGGCCTCGGATGGACGCCGCTCTCGGTGGTCGGCCCGATGGGACGCACCACCGCGGATGCCTCGCTGATGCTCTCGGCGATCGCGGTCTATGACTCCGCCGACCCCTTCTCGCATCCCTCGAGCTCGCATTTCGCCGAGCTTCGCCCCGTCGATCTTTCGAGCCTGCGTGTTGCGGTCACCGAGGATTTCGGCTTCTGCCCGGTCGACAACCGGATCCGGAAGACCTTCCGGGATCGCGTGAAGCGGTTCCGCTCGGCCTTCGGCAGCTGCGTCGAGGCGACGCCCGACATGGGCGAGGCCGACCGCGTCTTCGAGGTTCTGCGCGCCGTCAGCTTCCTTGCCGGGCACAAGGAGAACTACGAGAAGCGCCGCGACATGCTCGGCCCCAACCTCATCGCCAATTACGAGGAGGGGCTGAAGTACACCGCCTCCGACGTCGCCTGGGCGCATGCCGAGCAGACCAAGATCTTCCGCCGCGTGCAGGAGTTCCACCAGGAGTACGACCTGATCCTGTCGCCGACCGTCGCCGTGCCGCCCTTCCCCTGGACCCAGCTCTACATGGAGAAGATCAACGGCAAGCAGCTGCGCACCTATTTCCACTGGCTGGCGCTGACCTATGCGATGACCCTGACCGGGCATCCGTCGATCTCGATCCCCTGCGGCCTGGAGCCGACCGGCACCCCCTTCGGCCTTATGGTTACCGGCCCGCACCAGTCCGACCGCTTCACGCTTGAGTGCGCCCATGCGCTGGAGCGGCTTTTCGAGGGCGATCCGAAGCTGCGCCGGCCCCTCCCGGACCTCAAAAAGCTGAGCAAACGCTAGGGCTTCGGTTCACCGCGACGCCCTGGCTGCTACGGAACAGGTTACCGTTTAGTAAATTACTGGCAAATTTAAGTAAATACCATCAAGCACTGTGATCCGTTAGGATTACCCCATGGGGTTGATACGGTGGTTCACGGCTGGCCCGACCCGGATCGTGGTCGCGGCCTTCGCGCTCGTGCTGGCCGCCTCGATCGTCGCGCTCGGGCTTGTCGCCCGGCGGGATTTCGACGAGGCGCTGGCGCAGCGCCAGGAAGCCGTCGAGCACGCCAAGGGGCAGCTCGAAATCAAGGTTCGCCGGATCGAGGACCTGGTCGGCCTGCTCAGGAGCCATGCCGAGGCGTTCCTCAAGGATCAGGCGACGCTGGCCGCGATGTCGCGCGATCCGCGCCTCTTCCGCTGGCTTTCCTATCCCGAGAAGGGCGTCCACAGCCTCGACAGCGTCCCGGCCGAGGATCGCGGGCTCGACAGCGGCAACCTTCTCGCGCTCGACGATGCGCTTGCCTATCTCGCCGGCTTTCCCCGTCCGACGCCGACGCAGATCGTCGCCGATGCCGAGGTCGCCTTCGACCTCGCGCGCCCGATACGCATCGTGCACGAGCGCAACAACAAGGGCGGATCGGTCTATTTCATCACGCCGCATGCGGTCGCTTATGTGCATCCCTTCCGTACCGCGGAGGGGTTCGACGACACTTTCTTCACCAACGACTTCTACCAGTACGGCACGCCGGAGCTGAATCCGTCGCGCTCGGCCTTCTGGACGCCGGCCTATCGAAGCGAGACCGGGCCTGGGCATGTCCTCGTCCGCGGCGCGCCGGTCTATGACGGGCAGCGCTTCGCCGGCGTCGTCGCCATGGAGGTGCCGGTCGCCGAGCTGCAGGACTTCCTGCGCTCGGCCGACAGCGAGGGGACGCTGCTGCTGGTCGACAACCGCCGGCGCATCCTCGCCGAGTCCAACCTCACGAGCCTCAGCGAGATGGGCGGCCTGCAGCAGCGCCTGCCCGAGAGCCTGCACGGTTCGGTGCTCGGCTCGCTCTCGGTGCGGCGCTTCGGCCAGGAGGTCGGCGACGGCGTCGCCGTCACCTATCGCTCCTTCGACGGCGCGCCCTGGCGGCTGATCGAGATCATGCCGCTCGACCATCTCCACGCCGAGGTGGTGCGCACCTACGCGCTGCCCGGCGGCGCCTATCTCGGCGTCCTGATGCTGCTCTTCCTGCTGACCTACGTCGTCGTCGGACGCACCTTCCGCCAGGTGCAGGAGGCGAACGACAAGCTCAGCGTCGCCCACTTCACGCTCGAGAACGCCGCCGAGGGCATCATCTGGATCGATCCCAAGGGCACGATCATCGAGGCCAACCGCATGGCGGCCACCATGGCGGGATACGAGCCGGGCGCGTTGCATGACCGCCACGCGAGCGAGGTGATCCAGATCCCGGGCGTGACGCGCGCCGACGCCGAGCGGCTGTGGCAGGCGATCAAGGACGGCAAGCGCGAGGCGCCGCTCGAGCGCAGCATGATCCGGGCCGACGGCTCGCTGATGCCGATCGAGAGCAGCATCAAGCACATCAAGACCGGAACTTACGAGTTCGCCTGCAACTTCATCCGCGACATCACCCGCCGCAAGCGGCGCGACGACGAGCTCCGTCAGGCCAAGGAGGACGCCGAGGCCGCGACGCAGGCCAAATCCTCCTTCCTCGCGATGATGAGCCACGAGATCCGCACGCCGATGAACGGCGTCATGAGCATGGCCGAGATGCTGGAGCAGACGAAGCTCTCATCCGACCAGCGCTCGATGAGCCAGGTGATCCGCAGCTCCTCGCAGGCGCTGCTGACCATCATCAACGACATCCTCGACTTCTCGAAGATCGAGGCCGGCAAGCTCGACATCGAGTCCGTCGAGTTCTCGCTGCTCGAGATCGTCGAGGGCGCCGGCGAGCTGATCGCCGGCCGCGCCGCCGACAAGGACCTGACGCTGGCCGTCGACGCCGATCCTTCCATTCCCGACCGTCTGATCGGCGATCCGACCCGTCTCCGCCAGGTCCTGCTCAACCTGTTGAGCAACGCGGTCAAGTTCACCGACAAGGGCAGCGTCGTGCTCCGGGTCGAGCGCCTGCCCTCGATCGAGGGCGCGGAGAAGCTGCGCTTCGAGGTGATCGACACCGGCATCGGGCTCAGCGAGGAACAGAAAGGCCGAATGTTCCAGGCCTTCCAGCAGGCCGACACCTCGACCGCGCGGCGCTATGGCGGCACCGGACTCGGGCTCTCGATCTGCCGGCGGCTCGTCGAGCTGATGGGAGGTTCCGTCGGCGTCGAGTCCACGCTCGGCGCCGGCTCGACCTTCTGGGCCGCGCTGCCCTTCCCCGCCGTCATGCCCGAGGCCGAGCGGCCGGATCCCAAGATCGACGATGCGCGGGTGGTCGCGCTCGGCTTCGCCGACACCCAGCGCCGGGCGCTCGAACGCCAGCTGCGCTGGGCCGGCATCGCCGCCCGCTTCGAGGCGCTCGACGCCGAGGTCGAGCCCGGCGCCGCCGATCTCGCGCTCATCGCCGCCGAAGCAGACCGGGAGACGGCGCTGTTCCGGGTTCGCATGCTCGCGGAGTCCGGGATCAAGATCGCGCTGGTCGCGCCGCGTGGGCTGGCCTCGACGCTCAGCGAGGCGGATCGCCTCGGCCTGCTCGCGGCGATGACGGTGCCGATCCGCCGCCGCCGACTCTGGCGCGTGATCGCGGCATCGCTCGGCCGTGCCGACCTGGAAGACGCCAGCCTGCCCGGCAGCGCCGACGCGACCGGCTTCGCCCCGCCGCCGATCGAGGAGGCGCGCGCCGCCGGCGTCCTGATCCTGGTCGCCGAGGACAACGAGACCAACCGCATCGTGATCTCGCGCCTGCTGAGCCAGCGGGGATATGCCCATGAGCTCGCCGAGGACGGACGCGAGGCCCTGACGCGCATCGAGGCCGGCGGCAATTACGGTCTTCTTCTCACCGACTTCCACATGCCGGAGATGGACGGCTTCGAGCTCACGCGCGCGATCCGCCGACGCGAGGCCGATGGCGGCGGCCGCCTGCCGATCGTCGCACTCACCGCCGATGCCCTCGCCGGCACCGAGCAGCAATGCCTGGACGCCGGCATGGATGCGTATCTGACCAAGCCGATCGACTCGGCGCGTCTGGCGGAAACGCTGGCGCGCTTCCTGCCTGAGGCGGCGGACTTCCGGCGTCGGCAGGAGGAGCGGCCACCGGCGACACCGGGATCACCGGCGATACCGGGCATCGATCCGCAGGTTCTCGATCTCACACCGATCGGCGAGGCCTTCGGCGGCGTCAACGAGGATTCGCTCGCCTTCCTCGGCAGCTTCGTCGTCGAGTCCGAACGCAACGCGGCGGCGATGCAGGCGGCACTGGACGCGGATGACGCGGCGCAAGCCCGGCGCCATGCGCATGCGCTCAAGGGCGCGGCGCGCTCGGTCGGCGCCGTCAGGCTCGGCCAGCTTGCCGCCGACATGCAGGATTGTCTCGACGACGGCGATCTCGACACCGCGCGCCTCTTCTCGGGAGGGCTCCGCAAGAGCCTCGACGAGGTCGCCGGCGCCGTCGCCTCCCTTCCCCAGCCCGCGTGAGGTCGGCCCATGGCCCAGGCTTCCCCCTATAACGGCGTCACCGTCCTGATCATCGAGGACGAGTCGCACACGCGGCTCCTGATCAAACGCCTGTTGCTGCAGATCGGCATCGTCTCGGTGGTCGAGGCGGGCGAGGGCAAAGCCGGGCTCGACGAGACCGTGCGGACGCGGCCGACCGTGATCCTTTGTGACGTGCACATGGAGCCGGTGAGCGGCCGCGAGTTCCTCCGGACGCTACGCGGCCTCAAGGTGCGCTCGATCGCCCTGACGCCGGTCATCTTCCTCACCGCCGACGCCAACCGCGACACCGTGCTCTTCGCCAAGGAGCACAATGTCAACGGCTATCTGGTGAAGCCGGTGTCGCTGACCGACCTCAAATCGAGGCTCGACGCGGTGCTGAAGGGATCCGCACCAAGGTGAGCGCCGCGCTGCGGAAATAGGAGCAGAACGCCGCGCTTTCGTTCATGATCGCCGCCGAGGAAGAGCCGCCCGGGGGATGGCATGAGTGAATCCAACACTTACGAAGGGGTCGTCGTCCTCGTCATCGAGGATATGACGAGCGTGCGCAAGCTCATCAAGAACATGCTGATCCAGATCGGCATCCGCACCGTGCTCGAGGCCGGCGACGGCAAGACCGGTCTCGACCAGGCCATCCAGTGGAAGCCGACTCTGATCCTCTGCGACGTGCATATGGAGCCGGTCGACGGCCGCCAGTTCATGTCGAACCTGCGCATCCTCGAGGAACGCGCGGTCGCGCGCATACCGGTGGTCTTCCTGACTTCCGACTCCAGTCGCGACACGGTGACCTTCGCCAAGGAACACAATGTCTCGGGATATCTGGTGAAGCCGGTCTCGCTCGGTGCCCTCAAGCTGCGCGTCGATGCGGTGCTCAAGAGCCTGACGATGCGCTAATCCTGGAGCGGCTCCAGCCCGCTGGCGCCACCCTTCCTCTTGAGATCGTCGTGGACCCGTATCCACTCGGCCTTGTCCGAAAAATAGATATGCGCCCTGGGTTCCATACCCACGTCGCCCTCGAATAGCGCCCGGGGGATATGCACCTCATCCGCATAGCTCTCGTGGCGGAACAACAGCTGGCTGCCGCAGATCCTGCAGAACTCGCGGCTGGCCGGCGGCGATGACTTGTAGATCGTGATGTTCTCCGCGCCCTGGGTCAGGCGCATCGCGCCCGTGGGATACCCCACCCAGGTGACGTAGCCCGCGGCATGCGCGCGCCGGCACATGGTGCAATGGCAATGCGCGACCCATTTCGGCATGCCCGTCGTCTCGAAGCGCACCGCGCCGCAGAAGCATTGCCCGGTCGCCATCGGCCTCTCCCTTGCGCCAGAGAAAGATGCTATCACGCGCGGCCATGGAAACCGCCGATTTCATCGTCATCGGCGCCGGCATCGCCGGCGCTTCATCCGCCTACGAGCTCGCCAGCGACTCCAGGGTGATCGTGCTCGAGCGCGAAAGCCAGCCGGGCTATCACACCACCGGCCGTTCGGCCGCCTTGTACACCGAGGTCTACGGCAACCGCGTGATCCGCGCGATCACCAGCGGCAGCCGCGCCTTCTTCGAGAGCCCGCCGCAGGGCTTCACCGAGCATCCGCTGCTGACGCCTCGGGGTACGCTGCTGATCGGCCGCGACGACCAGGAGGCCTCGCTCGCGCTCGCGCTCGAGGAGGGCCAGCGCACGGTCGGCTCGGTGTCGATGATCGGCGCCAACGAGCTCGCGATGAAGGTCCCGTTCCTCAAGCCCGGCTATGCCAAGGCCGCGGTGTGGGAGCCGGATGCGCGCGACATGGACGTGCACGCGATTCATCATGGCTTCCTGAAAGGGCTGCGCGCACGCGGCGGCAAGGTGATCACCGACGCCGAAGTGCTCGGCCTTTCGCGGGACGGCGACTGGACGGTCGAGACCCGCGCCGGGACCTTCCGTGCGCCTGTGGTGATCAACGCCGCCGGCGCCTGGGCCGATGTGATCGCGCGCATGGCCGGCACCAAGACCGTCGGCCTGGTGCCGAAGCGCCGCACCGCCTTCACCTTCGACGTGCCCAAGGGGACGCCTGTCGAGAAGGTGCCGGCGGTGATCGATGTCGACGAGACCTGGTACATCAAGCCCGAGTCCGGCCGGCTCCTCGGCAGCCCGGCGGACGAGACGCCGTCGGAACCCTGCGATGCGCAGCCGGAAGAGCTGGACCTCGCCATCGCCGTCGACCGCATCGAGCAGGTGCTCGCCTTCGGCGTCGGCCGCTTCCATTCCAAATGGGCGGGGCTCCGCTCCTTCGTCGCCGACAAGACGATGGTCTGCGGCTTCTCGAAGAAGACGCCGGGCTTCTTCTGGCTCGCCGGACAAGGCGGCTACGGCATCCAGACCTGCCCCGGCATGGCGCGCATCGCCGGCGACCTGGCGCGCGGCCGCCCCTTCCCCGCCGACATGGCCGACCGCGGCATCGATGCCGCCGATCTATCGCCGGACCGGCTGAGCCTGGAGGGCTAGCCGCGGTACGGAGGGCCTGTCCTGACTAGGCCGCCGGCTGCTCCATCTGCTCCAGCATGATCGCATAGAGCCGATCCTTGAGGTCGCGCTCGATCTGCGTGAGCATGCCTTCGTCCAAGCCTGCCTGTCGCCGGAACTGCTCGAATATCCTGATGAAGGCCCCGAGGCACCGCCACTGCGCGACCTCGATCGAGGGGTTGCCCGGATAGGCGAGGCGCACGACGGCGAACTGATGGAACAGTTGACGGATCGCGACGGCGGTCGGCTCGTCGGCGTAGTGAATACCGATGGCGCCCAGGTTTCGGGTAGACACTCGGCCGGCGGCAGCGCTGACTTCAGCCTCACGCACCGTCAGCTGGCCATCGTGTACGCGGTATCGAACCCAAACGTCGCTGGCGATCTCGGCCTTGCCGCCGTGACGGAGCAAACGCGACCAAAGGTCGTAGTCCTCGACGAACTTTATTGCGACGTCGAAGCGCAGATTGTGACGGAGGAGATCTGTCCTGCGGACCATCACAGTGGACGCCGTAAACGGATTGTCGAACAGCAGGAACCAGCGCGCCTCGGTGTCGCCGAATGGTCGGATCTGGCGCTCGATCGCTCTCCCCTCGGCGTCCATACGCTCGACCGAGCCACCGAGCAGGGCCAACTCAGGTTGCGAAGAGAAACGATGCGCCTGCGCTTCGAACCGGCCTGCCGTGGCCAGATCGTCGCTGTCGAGAAAGCCGATCAGATCTCCCCTGGCCTCTTCGATCCCACGATTTCGCGCGGCCGAGGTCCCGCCATTGCTCTCCATACGCAACAGCCGGACGCGTCGATCCGAGATGGCGCCCACTACCTCCGGAGTACCATCGGTCGACCCATCATCGACGACGATTACCTCGATGTTCCCACCGGAACTGCAAAGGACGCTCTCAACCGCGCGGCGGATATAGCGCCGCCGATTGTATGCCGGGATGATGACCGAGACTGACGGCACCTAGCCTCGCCGTATCCTCTGAGCCCATGCCTGGAACTCTTTCCTAGTGTGACAGTACGATCAAAAATTGACCACCCCCACCCAGCATTGAGGCGAGTGCGCGGTCGAACGGAGAGACGGTGACCGACTATGATCACAGGCCCGCCAAGATGGAACGAACATGACCAATCCCACACCCGACCCCGAGGGCAAGGCGCTCGATGTCCTGCTCTCCCGGCTCTGTTCCCGCAAGGACGACGAGGCTACCTGACATGAGCGTAGAGATGGACAACCGCGATCTCGACAATCCGGCGCTCGATCCGACGCTGCGCAAGCTCGACGATCTGTTCGTGCGCAGCTACTACGGCAAGGATCTCGACACGCTCTGGGGCAAGGCGCTCGACGCCAGCTTCATGTTCATGGATGGCAGCGACGGTCGCACGGTGCAGCGCCCCGAGTTCGACAAGACCTGCCTCGCGCAGCCGCCCTTCCGCAATCTCGTGCACGACCAGGTGGCGACGCGGATCGAGGGCGATACCGCCGTGGTCACCGCACGCAACCGCTACGAGCGCCTGATCGACGGCAAGTGGGTCGCGTTCAACACGCGCTATGTCGATGTGTTCCGGCGCGTGAACGGCGAGTGGCGCTGCTTCTTCGCGACGGTCTATCGCGTCGCTTAGGCAGGCGCGAGCGCGCGCGGCCGCGCCTCGGCGTCGACGCCGAGACAGCTCTGGCACAAGGCATAGTCCGCGAGGCGATGCTCGAGATGCGCGCGCTGCAGGCGGTGCATCGGCTCGCTCTGCCAGATCGCATCGACACCCTCGGTCGCGTGCCCGAGCGCGATGGTCCCGTCGATGTCGTTGCAGCAGGCGCTGATGCGGCCGTCCCAGAGGACCTGCAGCTTCTCCAGCGGCTCGAAGCAGGAGGGCCGGTCCGCCGTCACCTTGTGATCCGGAACGAAGGCGGCTTCCGCGATCTCGCCCGAGGCATTGTAGAACGAAACGGGGTTGCTGCTGCCGAGCTGCAGGAAGCCCACCTTCAGCCGGCCCTCCGCGATGGTGCCGAGAAAGGCGCGGGCCCTCTCGCGCGAAGCTGCCGTCTCATCCGGCAGGATGGTGACAAGCTGGACCGGCATGCGCTCGGCAAGCCCGGCGGCATCGCGCTCGGCGATGAAGGTCTCGATCGCTTCCTTGACCGCCGACCATTTGCCGCCGGCGCGGACGGCCTGATAGGTCGCGGCATCCATGCCGTCGAGCGAGATCGTGAGCCCGCGCGGCGCCGCTTCGAGCAATCGCCGTCTCAGGCTTCGCTTAGCCAGCAGCGTTCCGTTGGTCTGGACGCCGACATTCGCGCCGAGCTCCTCGCTGATGCGGATGAAGGCCTCGAAGTTCGGATGCATCAGGAACTCGCCGAGGAAGAACAGGCGCACGCCGCCGCGGAAGACATGGCGGAAGCCGCTGCCCGGCGCGATGTCGGCGAAGGTGTAGATAATCTCTCGCGCGCTCCAGCTGCTCAGGATCCGCCGCCAGACATCCTCTTCCATGTGCCCGAGCGGCCGCGTCATCGCGGTGGTCCGCGGACACATGGTGCATTTCAGATTGCAGTGGTTGGTCGGCTCCACCTGCAGCTGGGGCGGCGAGTCCGGACGCCAATAGGTCCGAACCTGTCCACCTGCCGGCGACGACACCTGCCAGAAGCGATCCGCGAGGCGGCGTCCGCTCTCGACGAGCGTGCCATCGCCGACGATGCCGCCGATATTCGCCGCATGCCGCGCCTGATCGGCGAATCCCGCGATCAGCCCCGGATCGAATGCCATCTGGCCAAGCTCGGCCATGCGGAGCTCGGCCATGCGCACGAACTGCTCGGCCAGGAGCCCGAACTGCCGCAGGCGCTCGGGCGTCAGCTCTCCGGCGCGCTGGCCGATGGTGCTTGCGGCCTGCTCATAAGCGCGCACCCAGGCCGCGACATCGCCGGTCCTGAAGGCTGTCGTGACCGACAGGTGGTGGCCGCCGATATCCAGCGGATCGGCCGCGGTCATCGCTCGGGCTCTTGCTTCCGTCTCCACGACGCTCATCCGCTTCCGGCCGCCTCCCTGAGGGTCGCCTTATAGCGGGAAGCCCCACCCGGTCATAGACGGCGGCCGCCGTTCAGCGAGTCGCGGATCTCGAGGCGCGGAGACCCTCGCGACGCGCCGCGGGGCCGGCTTCAGCCGCCGGACATCGTCCTTGACGCCGTGGTGTCCTGCACCGCCGTCGGCAGCACGCGGCGCACGGCTTCCGGCAGCGTGGTGACCGAGGCCGGTGCGGTGAGCTCCGGCGGGGGCGGCATGTCGTCCGCCTTGGGCGCGAGCAGGAAGCCGACCACGATGGGACTCGCCAGAATCAGGACGAGCACCGCCCGCAGGGCCAGGCGGCCGATCCGGCCCAGGCCGTCTTCCGATCTTTCTGCCAAGTCCGTCATTCGCGGCCTTGCCCCTCCCCAGGTGGGCTTCGGTTCCGGAATGGGTCTCGCTCCCTCGTCTTTCATACCCCGCCGGGGCATGCGGTCAAGCGAGTCGTGGGCCCCTGTGAGTAACGCCCGGAACATCAATATTCTTATGGAGTTATGGACACTTTATCATGTGACGAGCGAGATTAAGCGCAAAGATCGTGAGATACCAATAGGTTGCACAACAGCATTTCTGGCTCTTGGGGCGTATGCGGACGGAGATACCGCATTTACGATTCGCTGCAACCGCGAAGGGCTGGCGCGTCGCAGCATGGCCTTGCTAGGGTGCGCGGCCTTTCCGCCGCACCACCACCCTGAACCGGACCCCTCGATGGATCTGAAGACGCATATCCGCGGCATCCCGGACTTTCCCAAGCCGGGCATCCTCTTCTACGACATCTCGACCCTGCTGAAGCATCCGCCGGCCTGGCAGGCGACGGTCGACCGCCTCGCCGAGCAGATCGCGCCGCACAAGCCGGACATTCTGGCTGGCATCGAATCGCGGGGCTTCCTGGTCGCCGCGCCGCTGGCGCTCAAGCTCGGTTGCGGCTTCATCATGGTGCGCAAGAAGGGCAAGCTTCCGGGCAAGACCAAGGCCTTCACCTACAAGCTCGAATACGGCTCGGACACGATGGAGGTGCAGTCGGACGCGGTGGCGCCCGGCCAACGAGTCGTCGTGCTCGACGACCTGCTCGCGACCGGAGGCACGCTCGCCGCGGCGATCGGGCTGGTGCGCGACATGGGCGGCATCGTCCCGGCCGCCGCCTGCATCATCGAGCTCACCTTCCTTGGCGGCCGCAAGCGCCTCGACGTTCCGTTCTCGGCGCTCGTCGCCTACGACAGCTGAGGCTTGCTCGACCCGGATCGGCGCGCGATAACTCTCATGCCCGCGACGGTGAAAACCCTCTAAGCCGCGCGGTCATCCCCCGACCATGATCCCCCATGGAGGCACTATGACCCGCTCGTTCCTCGTCGCCGCGGTGCTCGCCGCTCTCGCTGCTTCGCCCGCTCTCGTCCCCAACGCTTTCGCCCAGGACAAGGTCACCAAGGCGACCAACTGGAAGGCACAGGCCGAGCATGGCGGCTACTATCAGGCCGTCGCTACCGGGATCTACGCCAAGTACGGCCTCGACGTGACGATCCGCCAGGGCGGGCCGCAGGTCGACAACAACCTGCTGATGCTCGCCGGCCGCATCGACTTCAACATGGGCGGCAACTCGGACAGCGTCTTCGCCTTCGCCGAGAAGAACATCCCCTTCCGCGCCGTCGCCGCGATCTTCCAGAAGGATCCGCAGATCCTGATGTCGCATCCGGGCGTCGGCAACGACAGCCTGGCCGCGCTCAAGGGCAAGAAGGTCCTGATCTCGAAGGCCGGCGTCGTCAGCTTCTATCCCTATCTCAAGAAGATGTTCGGCTTCACCGACGAGATGGTGGTGCCCTACACCTTCAACATCGCGCCCTTCCTCGCCGACAAGCAGATCAGCCAGCAGGGCTATGCGACCTCCGAGCCCTATGCCGCGATCAAGGCTGGCGTGACCCCGGTCGTGCACCTGCTCGCCGACAACGGCTATCGCACCTATTCGACGACGATCGAGGTCAGCCAGAAGCTGATCGACGAGAAGCCCGACCTCGTGCAGCGCTTCGTCGACGCCTCCATCCTCGGCTGGAAGGACTATCTCTACGGCAACCCCGCGCCCGGCAATGCCCTCATCAAGAAGGACAACCCGGACATGACCGATGACCAGATCGCCTTCTCGATCGAGGCGATGAAGAAATACGGCATCGTCGATTCCGGCGACGCCAAGACGCTCGGCATCGGCGCCATGACCGACCAGCGCTGGAAGGCGGCCTTCGACGACGCCCAGGCGCTCGGCGTCTACGCGCCGGGCACCGACTACACCAAGGCTTACACGACGAAGTTCGTGAACAAGAAGGTCGGCCTGTAGGTCTCTCGCCCTCTCCTCCGCCCCAAGCGGAGAAGAGGGCGTCTGGCCATGCCGCCGCTCGTCACGCTCTCCGGCGTCGCCAAGCGCTTTCCCAACGGCACGCTCGCGGTCGACCGCGTCGATCTCGCGATCGAGGCAGGCAGCTTCGTCTCGCTGCTCGGGCCTTCGGGCTGCGGCAAGTCGACGATCCTTCGCATGATCGCGGGCCTGATCGAGCCGAGCACCGGGCGCATCGACTGGCCGGGCCTGCCGGAAGCGACCCGCGCCGGCGGCCATCCCGAGTTGGGATTCGTCTTCCAGGAGCCGACGCTGATGCCCTGGGCCAGCGTCGCCGAGAACATCCGCCTGCCGCTTCGCGTATCCGGCGCCTCCAAGGCAGAGGCCGATACGCGCGTCGACGAGGCGATCCGCATGGTCGGCCTCGAGGGCTTCGCCAAGTCGTTTCCGCGCGAGCTTTCCGGCGGCATGAAGATGCGCGTCTCGATCGCGCGCGCGCTCGTCACGCGGCCGAAGGTGCTGCTGATGGACGAGCCCTTCGCCGCGCTCGACGAGATCACGCGCTTCAAGCTTAACAACGACCTGTTGGCGCTGTGGCAGCAGCACAAATGGACCGTGGTCTTCGTCACCCACTCGGTCTTCGAGTCGGTCTACCTCTCGAACCGCATCCTGGTGATGTCGGCGAGGCCCGGGCGCATCGTCGAGGACATCGCCATCGACGCCCCCTATCCGCGCGATGACCGCTTCCGCGTCTCCGATGCCTATGGCGATCTCTGCCGCGACGTCTCGCGCAGCCTGCACCAGGCGATTGCCGCATGACCGACACTACGGCTCAGCCGAAGTCGCGGCGCGAGTCGCTCTGGCTCAAGGTCGGCGCGCCGCTCGCCATCGGCATCGTCGTGCTCGTCGCCTGGGAGACGATGGTCCGGGTCAAGGAGATCCCCTGGTACATCCTGCCCGGCCCGCTCGCGATCGGCGAGGCGATGATCCGCGACTGGCACATGCTGTGGCCGTCGCTGGTGAACACGCTGCAGGTGACCGCGCTCGCGCTGATCGTCGCCGTGCTCGGCGGCTTCTCGCTCGCCGTGCTCTTCGCTTCCGCGCGCTGGATAGAGCTTTCGCTCTTTCCCTATGCGGTGATCCTGCAGGTGACGCCGATCGTCGCCATCGCGCCCTTGATCATCGTCTATGTCGACAACCTGACCATGGCGCTCCTGATCTGCGCCTGGATCGTCGCCTTTTTCCCGATCCTCTCCAACACCACGATCGGGCTCAACTCGGCCGACCACAATCTGCTCGACCTGATGCGGCTCTACGGCGCGAAGCGCTGGCAGGTGCTCTGGTTCATCCGCGTGCCGGGCGCGCTGCCGTTCTTCCTCGGGGGCCTGCGCATCTCCGGCGGCCTGGCCCTGATCGGCGCCATCGTCGCCGAGTTCGTCGCCGGCGGCGCCGGCTCGGGATCGGGCCTCGCCTTCCGCATCCTGGAAGCCAGCTATCGCCTCGAGATCCCGCGCATGTATGCGTCCCTCTTCCTGATCTCCGGCGCCGGCATCGTGATCTTCCTCGCCTTCACGGCCCTGAACCACCTGCTGCTGCGCCGATGGCACGAAAGCGCGATCAAGCGCGAGGGTTAGGCCGCATCCAGCGGCAGAACGCCAGGGCCGCGAGCGCGCCCACAACCTGCGCGACGATGAAGGGCGCCACATCCGCCGGCCGGATGCCGGCGAAGGTATCAGAGAGGCTGCGCGCGATCGTCACCGTCGGATTGGCGAAGGACGTGGACGCCGTGAACCAGTAGGCCGCCGTGATGTAGAGCGCGACCGAGGCGGCGACGCGCTCGCGCGCCGTCAGCAGGATCGTCAGGAGCAAGCCGAAGGTGGCGACGAACTCGGCAATCCACTGCGCGCTGCCGGTGCGGACCTTGGTTCCGACCTGGAGCAGCATCTGGTCGAACATCAGATGCGCGACGACGACGCCGAGAGTCGCGCCGGCGAGCTGCGCCACCGCGTAGAGAAGGCCCTCGCGTGCCGAAAGCTCGCGACGAAGCATGACGACCAGCGTCACCGCCGGATTGAAGTGAGCACCTGAGATCGGCGCGAGCTGGGATATCAGCACGAAGAGGATCGCGCCGGTTGCCAGCGTGTTGCCGAGGAGCGCGAGCGCGACGTTCCCGCCCGACAGGCTCGCACCCATGATCCCCGAGCCGACGACGGTGGCGAGCAGGAAGGCGCTGCCGACGAACTCCGCGGCGAGCCGCCGCGGCAGGCTCGCCTCAGACACTCTCGCCGACCATGCGGCCGATCTGCTGGATCTCGCGCTTGAGCGCGAGGCGGTCGAGCTTGTCGATGCCGAGGTTCGTGAAGAGGCGCAGCCGCGCCTGAAGCGCGACGAAGGTTTCCTTGAACGCCTTGCGCCGAGCATCGAGGGCACCCTCGACCGCGGCGGGATCCGGCAGGCCCCAATGCGCGGTCATCGGCTGACCCGGCCACACGGGGCAGCTCTCGGCCGCGGCGGAGTCGCAGACGGTGAAGACGAAGTCCATTTTCGGCGCGTCCGCTGCCTCGAACTCGTCCCAGCTCTTGCTGCGAAGGTCCGCGGTCGGAAAGCCCTGTGCCTGTAGCAGCTCGAGCGCCAGCGGATGCACCGCGCCCTTGGGCTGGCTGCCGGCGCTGTAGGCGTCGAAGCGGCCGCCGCCGAGGCGATTGAGCAGCGCTTCCGCCAGGATCGAGCGCGCCGAATTGCCGGTGCAGAGGAAGAGCACGTTGTAGGGCCGGTTCATGACTTGGTCCTCGCCAGGCGACGCTTTCCTCTTGGAGCCGGAAAGCCGCAGGCCTCCGGATTGCCGGCGCAGCAGCTTTCGGTCAGCGCGCCGATCAGCGCCTGCATCGCCGGGAAATGCGCGGCGTAGATGATCGAGCGCCCGGCCCGGCGCGAGGCGACGATGCCGGCGCGATCGAGCTGGGCCAGATGGAAGGAGAGCGTCGGCGCCGGCAGGTCCAGGCGCTCGGCGATCGCGCCGGCGGGCATTCCATCGGGCCCCGCATCGACCAGCAATCGGAAGATCGCGAGCCGCGTTTCCTGCGCGAGCGCAGAGAGGGTCGCGACGATCGCCGTTGATTTCATAGTTCTGGAAATATCGAACCTTAGCCCCGGTGTCAATCGCTAGGCATAGGCCTTGGTGAAGGGATCGAGCGGGATCACCGGCGGCTTGTCGGTCGGCACGCCGCCGCGCCTGGTGCCGAGCGCGATGTTGATCCACTTCTCGGCATAGGAGGCCGGCAGCTCGCGGCCGTCGGGCAGCGACATCCAGATCCGCATCAGGTGACGCTTCCGCACCGGGTCCGGCCCGTCGACATAGCCGGTGCGAGAGTGGAAGATCACATGGTTCTGCAGGAACTGGATGTCGCCCGGCTCGAAGTGCAGGCGGAGACAGAAGGCGTCCTCCTCGCAGATCGCATAGAAGAGATCGAGCGCCTCGGCCTGCGCGTTGGACATGCGCGGCGCGTCGGGGAAGCGCGAGAGCGACTCGATGTACTGGCGCACCGGCGCGTAGCCGTTCAATCCGCCGCGATGCCAGGTGAAGAGCGGCATGCCGAACCAGGGAAGCTTGCCCGGCGGCACCTCGCCGCGGCGGTCCATGTAGATCGGCTTGTAGAGCTCGGGCAGCAGGTCGGGGCGCCTCTTCATCATCGCGTCATGCACCGAGACGGCGCCGACGATCATGCTCTCGCCGCCGCGCTCGGCCCGGTTGATGCAGAGAAGCGAGACGACGTCGCACGAATCCGCGTGGAAGCAGAGTTCGGCATTGGTCTGGGTGATGCGCTTGTTGGCATCTGCGACCGCGTCGCCGACATCGATGACATGGCCGACGAGATGCCCGTTGCGGTTCTGCGTCACCGGATCGCCGATATGACGACAGAGCCCCCAATAGATGCGCATCAGGGTCTCGCGGTCGTAGCGCTCGACCGGCAGCCCCTTGATGTAGCCGAAACCGAGGCCCGAGCGGATCTGCGCGCGCAACGCGCCGAGCCGCGTCGTCAGGCGATCGAGGGCGAAGTCGTCGCGGCCGATCTCCTGGATCTGCAGGCCGCGCTTGCGCGTCGCGTCGAGCGCGGCCTCGATCTCCGTGATTGCATCGGCATCGAGCCGGCAGATCCAATCCTCGCGCCGCATCACCTCCGGCACCGTCCAGGCGAAGCTGCCGCCGACCGGCGCGGGCGGCATCTCCCCATCAAAACTGCCCATGATCGCTCCTCCACTTTATTGGAACATCTTCTTACATTGACATATTCAAATCCATCGATATATTGAAACGCATGGACCTGAGCCCACAGATCAAGGCCCTCGCCGACCCGGCCCGGCTGCGGATCGTCGAGTTCCTGCGCAATCCGGACGCCGGCTGCTGCGTGCTGCCCGATCGCGTCTGCGCCTGCGACATCGAGAGCCTGCTCGGTCTCTCGCAGCCCGCGATCAGCCATCACATGAAGATCCTGACCCAGGCCGGGCTGGTCAGTGGCGAGAAGCAGGGCCGCTGGATGTACTACCGGCTCGAACCTACCGCCTTCGCCGATCTCGTCGCTTTCCTTCAGCCGCTGGCGACCCCGCCCGCGGCCTCCCCGCCGCGCGCCTGCGCCGCCTGAACCCGAAAGGTCGTCCCATGAGCCTTCCCATCGCCGTCATCGGCGCCGGCCCCGTCGGTCTTGCCGCCGCGGCGCATCTCCTTCAACGCGGCCTGACACCGCTCGTTCTCGAAGCCGGCCCGAAGGTCGGTCACGCCGTGCGCCAGTGGGCGCATGTGCAGATGTTCTCGCCCTGGGGCTTCACCACCGATCGCGTCGCACGCGCGCTGCTGGAAGCGACCGGCTGGGAAGCGCCGCCCGCCGACGAGGTGCCGACCGGCGGCGACCTGGTCTCCCGGTATCTCGAGCCGCTCGCCGCGCATCCCGCGATCAGCCCGCATCTGCGCTTCAACACCATGGTCGTCTCGATCGGCCGCAAGGGCTTCGACAAGGTGAAGACCGCCGGACGCGAGGCGCAGCCTTTCGTCATCGAGACCGTCGGACGCGACGGCACACGCGACTGGATCGAGGCCAGCGCCGTCATCGATGCGTCCGGCACCTGGAATTCTCCCAACCCGATCGGCTCCGGCGGCCTGCCGGTGCCGGGCGAGAGCGAGGTCGGCAACAAGATCGCCTATGGCATTCCCGATGTTCTGGGTGAGGCGCGCGATACCTATCGCGACAAGGCGGTGATGGTCATCGGCAGCGGCCACTCGGCGCTGAACGCGCTGCTCGAGCTGACCGAGCTACAGGAGACGGCGCCGGCGACGCGCATCCTCTGGGCGACGCGGCGCGAGCAGGTCGACAGCGCCTTCGGCGGCGGCGCGGCCGACGCGCTGCCGGAACGCGGTGCCCTCGGCCTGCGCGCCAAGCGCGCGGTCGAAGACGGCCGCGTCGAGGTCCTCTCGCCCTTCCGCATCGCCAGGCTCGCGCGCCGCAGCGACGGCGCCGTCGAGGTCGAAGGCGCGCTGCGCGACAACACCGTCCGCGTCATCGCCGATCGCCTGATCGTCGCCACCGGCTTCCGCCCCGACTTCGATCCGCTGCGCGAGATCCGCCTCGATCTCGATCCGTGGCTGGAATCGACGCGTGCGCTCGGCCCGCTGATCGATCCGAACCTGCACAGCTGCGGCACCGTGCGTCCGCACGGCGCCAAGGAGCTCGCGCATCCGGAGAAGGACTTCTACATCGCCGGCATCAAGAGTTATGGCCGCGCCCCGACCTTCCTGCTCGCCACCGGGCATGAGCAGGTGCGTTCGATCGCAGCCGCTCTCGCCGGCGATCACGAAGCCGCGGCGCGCGTCGAGCTCGAGCTGCCGGAGACCGGCGTCTGTCACGCGACGCCGAAAATCGGCAAGTCGCTCGCAGCAGCCGAAGCCTCCGCGGGATGCTGCGGCGGCGCGGCACCGGCCGAAGCCGCTGCCTGTTGCGTCGCCGATGTGGAGGCGAAGGCTGCGGGCGAGGCGGGCTGCGGCTGTCCTGCGCCCGCCGAGTCCGTCGCCGCGCGATAGGATTTGGAACGCGACGGCGTGAGGCGTTAGACCTCACGCATGACGCTGTCGACAGGCCGCCGTCGGCGGGTGATCGCGGCGCTCGGCATAGCGCAGATCCTCGCCTGGGGTGCCTCCTACTATCTCCCGGCGATCCTCGCACGGCCGATCGAGGCCGAGATGGGCTGGCCGCTTGCCTGGGTGGTCGGCGGACTCTCGGTCGGCCTTCTCGTCGCCGGCCTCGTTGCCGTTCGTGTCGGGCATGCGATCGAACGACATGGCGGCCGGCCCGTGCTGGCGACGAGCGTCGTGCTGCTCGCGCTCGGCCTCGCGATCCTCGCGGCGACCAATGGCCTCGTCGTCTTCTTTCTCGCCTGGGTCGTGCTCGGCATCGGCATGGCAGCGGGGCTCTACGATGCAGCCTTCTCCTGCCTTGGCCGCATCTTCGGCAGCGAGGCCCGTCCGGCGATCACCGCGCTCACGCTCTGGGGCGGCTTCGCCAGCACCGTGTGCTGGCCGATCTCCGCCTTCCTCGCCGAGACCTTCGGCTGGCGCGGCGCTTGCCTCGTCTATGCCGCCGTCTTCCTGATCGTCGTGCTGCCGCTTCTCCTCGTCATCCTGCCGCGCGAGGAAAGGCGCGAGAGCGGCATGAAGCATGCCGCCGCCCCGGAGTCGGGCGAGACACCGCCCGGGCGCCGCCGGCTCGCCTTCGCCATCCTGTCGCTGATGATGACGGCGGGCGGCGCGATCATGGCCGTATGGTCCGTGCACGCGATCACGATCCTGCAGGCAGGCGGTCTCACTCTCGCCGGCGCCGTGGCGCTCGGCGCGCTGGTCGGGCCGGCGCAGGTTGGCGGCCGCGTCATCGAGATGCTGACCGGCGGCCGCTGCCACGCGATGTGGACCCTCGCGGCCTCCGTGATCCTGGTCGCGCTCGGTATGACGCTTCTCTGGATGGGCTTCCCGATCCCGGCGCTGTCGCTGGTCCTCTACGGCGCCGGCAACGGCATCTGGTCGATCGCGCGGGGCACGGTGCCGCTGGCGCTGTTCGGCCCGCATGGCTACGCGGTGCTGATCGGCAAGCTCGCCGTGCCGAGCCTGCTGGCGCAGGCCGCCGCACCGCCGATCGGCGCCTTGCTGCTCGACTCCGTCGGGGCCGATGGCACGCTCGCGGTGCTGGCCGCGATCGCGCTCGGCAGTCTTGCGGGCTTCCTCCTGCTCGCAACGACGAGCATTCCGCGCCGCTAGCCCGGCCTATTCACGAGCGAGCATGATTTGAATTGCGGCGATGGAAGGCGATCAGATGGCATGCTTTGTCGTTGCGCCTTTTTCATCGCGGGTTGGTTCGTCGGGTGTCGGGTTATTGGTTTGGGATTGAGGGAACGGGTGTTTTCGGGGCATCGGCCCCGTCGGTCATGGAGCGGCGGGTCGAA
>Ga0194132_10002559_pt1 | contig 33787 bp, 36 predicted proteins | sample TA2KigOf80mmetaG_FD_148612 | JGI IMG/M metagenome (GOLD analysis project Ga0194132, IMG submission 148612) | Freshwater microbial communities from Lake Tanganyika, Tanzania - TA2015054 Kigoma Offshore 80m | ecosystem: Environmental > Aquatic > Freshwater > Lake | place: Tanzania: Lake... | reverse complement strand
CCGACCACCCAGGAGAAGGTCCCTGTCGCGTCGGGGTCGCCGGGGACCTCGGTCTTGCCGACCACCGCGATCCCGTAGAACACGAGGAACGCGCCGACCACGACCAGGGTGATCGCGAACACGGGCGCCAGCGGACGGCCGCGGGACACGCGCACGGTGACGGGCACCCCCGGAGGCTAGGCCAGCGGCCGCTCGTGCGGGGGCCGGAAGGGGTACACGAGCTGGGCCACGTACCCCGCGGCCGGCACCGGCTCGTCGGTCCCGAAGCTCCGGGCCCGGCGACCTCGGGGCAGGTACGCCGTGCCGAAGGCCAGGTCGACCACGGGCAGACCGAAGTTGCGGTCACGGGCCTCCGGGTCTCGGGCGTGGTGCCAGTGGTGCCACTCCGGCGTGTTCACCACCCACCGCAGGCCCGGGAACCGCAGCCGCACGTTGGCGTGCTGGAAGATCGCCAGGAGCGCGACGGCCACCGTCAACCCCGCGACCGCGCCGGGGCGGTACCCGAGCAGGACGAGCGGCATCGCGGTGAACGTCTGGGTGATCGCCTGGTCGAGCGGGTGGAGCCGGGCCGACGCGACCCAGTCCATCTCCTCGATGCTGTGGTGCACGGCATGGAACCGCCACAGCGCGGGCACCTGATGCGTGAAGCGGTGCGCCCAGTACTGCGCCACGAGGACCAGGACGACCGCGAGCGCGACCGAGGCCGGGGCCGGCAGCCGCCCCTCGACGTCGACGGCCCGCACCCACCACAGCGGCGCGGTGCTGACGACGACGCCCACGATGGTGAGCACGGCGACGATCGTCGCGTTCAGGAGCAGGTGGGTGAGGTCGGCGAGGAGGCCGCGACGCAGGACCCGGATGCGATGCAGCGCGACGCACCGCTCGAGTGGGACGAACACCGCCGCGAGCACCACGACTCCGACCACGGCGCCCGGGCCGCGCACCACCAGAGCCGCCGCGACCGCGCACAGGAACGTGAGGAGGGCCATGCACCCGTTGTCGCCGTCGCGTGTGAGGCGCGTTCGACACGAACGTGAGGGGTAGGTGAAGATGACGCCATGACCGACGCACACGACGGAATCACCCTGCTCGACCCGGTGTACGCCGCCCTCGTCAGCGAGCTGCCGGCCTTCCACCTGTCCGATGAGACCGTGGTCGCGATGCGGGAGCAGATCGCGGGGATGGCACCGCCGTTCGCCCCGTCGGGCAAGGTCCGCCACGAGGACCTCACCGTGGCCTCGGTCGACGGGCAGGACATCGTCCTGCGCATCTACACGCCCGAGGGCCGCACCGGCGCCCGGCCGTGTGTGTACGCGATCCACGGCGGCGGCTACGTGATGGGCACCTACGAGATGCTCGACCGGGTGATGGACGAGTGGTGCGCCACCCTCGGCATCGTCGGCGTGTCGGTCGAGTACCGCCTCGCGCCGGAGGCGGCATACCCCATCCCCCTCGAGGACTGCTACGCCGGCCTCGCCTGGGTGCACGCGCACGCCGCCGACCTCGGGATCGACCCCGACCGCATCGGCATCCAGGGCACGAGCGCCGGCGGCGGCCTCGCCGCGGCCCTGGCCCTGCTGGCCCGCGACCGGGGTGAGATCCCGATCGCGTTCCAGGTGCTCGAGTGCCCGATGATCGACGACCGCCTCCACACCGCGTCGAGCAACATCCACAACCTCCAGGTGTGGAGCCGCGAGGCCAACGTGTACGGCTGGCGCGCCTACCTGGGCGACCGCCACGGCACCGACGACGTGCCCTACACCGCGGCCCCGGCACGGTGCGAGGACCTCTCGGGCCTGCCGCCTGCCATCGTGTGCGTCGGTGGCGCCGACGGGTTCCGCGACGAGGACGTGCTCTACGCGCTGGCGCTGATGCGGGCCGGGGTGTCGACCGAGCTCCACGTCTACCCGGGCGCGCCACACGGCGCGCACATCGTGCCCCACGCGCCCGCCGCCCAGCAGTGGGTGCGCGACGTCGACGACTGGGTCGCCCGCCAGGTCGCCGACTGACCGGTGAGCCCCTGCGCCCGCAGGCGCTTGCAGAGCAGGCCGTCGTCCATGGCCTCATCGTCGCACGGGCGGACCGGGCAACCCCCTCCGGGGCCGTACCCTGGGGGCCTCACCCACCCGAGCGAGGTCCTGATGGCCAACCCGGCACTGAACGACAAGCGGTTCGAGCACGAGACCGACGAGTGGAGGGCCGGCTGGGCCTCCCCCGCCACGGCCACCGCCGTCACCGAGTCCGGCACCCGCCCGGCCCCGCCCACCGCGCGCGGCGCGGTGATGACGGCCAACGGCACCTTCTTCAAGACGTTCCTGCTGTTCCTGCTGGTGATCGCCGGCGGTGTGTTCGGCTGGCAGCAGACCGACGTCTCCCCCACCAACCAGATCGAGCTCTCCGCGGTCGTCTGGATCAGCCTGTTCGTCGGGTTCGGCCTGGCGATGGTCTGCATCTTCAAGCCGAAGCTGTCACCGGTCCTCGCGCCGCTGTACGCCATCGCCGAGGGTGTCTTCCTCGGCGGCATCTCGAAGGCGTTCGAGCTGCGGTGGGACGGCATCGTCTTCCAGGCCGTCCTCGCCACCATCGGGGTCTTCTTCGCCACGCTCGCGCTCTACGTGTTCGGCGTCGTCAAGGTCACCAAGAAGTTCCAGGCGGTGGTGATCGGGGCCACCCTCGGGATCATGGTCATGTACCTGCTCGGGCTGGTGCTGTCGCTGTTCGGCGTCGACATGGTGTTCTGGAACGACCCCACGCCGCTCGGGATCCTCATCAGCGTCGTGATCTGCGTGGTCGCCGCGCTGAATCTGTTCCTCGACTACGAGTTCATCCGGCGAGCGTCGCTCGCCGGCGCGCCGAAGTACATGGAGTGGTACGGGGCCTTCGGGATCATGGTCACCCTGGTGTGGCTGTACCTGGAGATCCTCCGCCTGCTGTCGCTGCTGCGCCGTTAAGATTCGGCCCAGGGGCCGAGTGCCCCCGCGTCACCGATCGCGAGGGGCTGGGGGGACCATGCAGCGCGGACTCATGGCGCGCAGCGGGGCGTTCATCGTGCGGCATCGCCGTTGGGTCGCCCTCGCCTGGGTCCTCGTCATCCTCGCGGCCGGGTACCTCAACGGCGTCGACAAGAAGTCGGTCTCCAACTCGTTCCGCATCCCCCACGCCGACTCGCAGGACGCGTACGACCTGCTGAAGGAGCGGTTCACGTCGCAGAACGCCGCGACCGCGAGGGTGGTGTTCTCGGTCCCCGCGGGGCAGCAGCTCTCCGACGCCGACAACGCCGCGGTCGTCGCCGCGGTGATGGAGGCCATCGGGAAGGCCAAGGGCATCTCGTCGGCACCCGACCCACTGACCACCGACGCCGCGTCGGCGCTCCAGCACGTCACGGACCAGCTGCCGGCCGACGAGGCCGCCGCCCTTGCCGCGGTCGCGAAGAACCTCCCGCCCACGGTGTCCGCCAACGGGCGGGTGGCGGTCGCCAACGTGTCGTTCGACCGGTCGATCGTCGACCTGATCGACCAGTTCCCCGTCAACCCCGACGAGCAGGCCACCGACTACGACAACCCGTACGACCGCCTCCAGCGGGCGATCGACTCGGTGGAGACCGGCCGCGTGCAGGTGGACATCGGCGGTGAGGTTGCCGACATGTGGAACGTGCCGGTCTCGTGGTGGGCCAGCCACGCCGACGAGGTGGGCCTGGGGCTCGGCGCCGTCCTCCTGCTCGTCGCGTTCGGGTCGCTGTTCGGGATGGCCATCCCCATCGCCACCGCACTGCTCGGCGCGATCACCGCGAGCGGCCTCGTCTACTTCCTCGCCAGCCACATCACGATCTCGTCGGCCGCCCCGCCGGTGACCCTGATGATCAGCCTGGGCGTCGGGCTCGACTACTCGCTGCTGATCGTCACCCGCTACCGGCAGTACCTGAAGGCCGGCCTCGCACCGGAGGACGCGGTCGCCCGGGCGATGGGGTCGGCCGGCAAGGCCTCGATGTTCGCGGGCGTCACCGTGTGCGTCGCCCTCCTCGGCCTGGTCTTCGTCCCGATCCCCCTCGTGCAGACGCTGGGCGTCGCCGCGGCGGTCGGCGTCGCGGTGATGATGGTCGCCGCGCTCACCCTGCTCCCCGCGCTCCTCGGCTTCGCCGGCCGGAAGATCGACGCGGTGCGGTTGAAGTTCATCGCCAAGGACGGCCCGGCCGACCCCACGACGACGTTCTGGGGCCGATTCGCCCGGCGGGTCACGCACCGCCCCTGGATCTTCCTCGTCTCGGGCGGCGTGGTGCTGCTCGTGATCGCGATGCCGTTCCTCCGCATCCACTTCGGCATGCCCGACGACAGCTCGCTGCCGAACGATCTCTCCCAGCAGCAGGCGTTCACCATCACCACCGACGCGTTCGGACCCGGCACCAACGGGCCGCTCGTCGTCGCCGTCGCCCTGCCGGAGAACGACCCACAGACCTACCTCGACGCGTTCGAGGCGCTCGCGCCGGTGAACAAGGCACTGGGCGCGCTCCAGCCCCCGGGCACCGTCGAGGGGGTCGAGTACTCGGTTGGGCCGATCCCCAACAACGCCGACAAGGTGACGGCGGTCGTCTACGAGCTCACGCCGACCACCGCGCCCGACGATCCGGCGACCACCGACCTGGTGGAGCGCCTGCGGGCCGATCTCGCCGCCGCGACCGCCGGCACCGACCTCGTGGCGTCGGTCGGTGGACCAACGGCCACGCTCATCGACCTGACCGACGTCGTGACGCGCTACCTGCCGTGGGTGATCGGCGCCGTCGTGCTCGGCGCGTTCATCCTGCTCGTGATCGTGTTCCGGTCGATCCTCGTGCCGCTCAAGGCCGCGATCATGAACCTGGTGTCGATCGCGGCTGCGTACGGCGTGGTCGTCGCCGTCTTCCAGTGGGGCTGGGCGAAGGGGGCCGTCGGCCTCACGTCGACGATCCCCATCGTGTCGTTCGTGCCGCTGGTGATGTTCGTCATCCTCTTCGGCCTGTCGATGGACTACGAGGTCTTCTTGATGTCGCGCATCAAGGAGGAGTGGGACCGCAGTGGCGACCCCCAGGAGTCGGTGGTGCTCGGCGTCGCCAACACCGCGCGGGTGATCACCACCGCCGCGCTGATCATGATCGTGGTGTTCGGCTCCTTCGTCACCAACGCGAGCCCGACCGTGAAGCTGATCGGCTTCGGCATGGCCGTCGCGGTGCTGATCGACTCCACACTCCTCCGCATGGTGATGGTGCCCGCGGTGATGGCCCTCCTCGGGAAGTCGGCCTGGTGGTTCCCCCGGTGGCTGGGGTGGCTGCCGCACCTCCGGCTGGAGGAGGGCGACCCGCCCGACGCACCGCCCGCGCCCACTGATCCCGGAGTGGCGGTTCCGTCGTAGGCGGGGGTCGGGAGAAGGCGGTCGTGACCGTCGCACCCGGCTGCCAGACTGACGGCCGACCCATGGGATCCCGGGCCGCACCCCACCCGTCAGGAAGCACCCCATGTCTCCCGATCCCGACCTGATGATCGAGGCCCGCGGCCTCCACAAGCACTTCGGTGACGTCCGCGCCCTCGACGGGCTCGACCTCACCGCCGAGGCCGGACAGGTCTTCGCCATCCTCGGCCCCAACGGCGCGGGCAAGACCACGTTCATCCGGGCGATCTCCACCCTCACCCGGTTCGACTCCGGCTCGCTCTCCGTCTGTGGCATCGACGTCGCCCGGCACCCCAAGCAGGTCCGCCGCGCCATCGGCCTCGCCGGCCAGTACGCCGCCGTCGAGCCCGCGCTGACCGGTCGCGAGAACCTGCGGATGGTCGCCCGCCTCTTCGGCCACGACGCGAGCACCGCTACCCGGGCCGCCGACATCGTGCTCGAGCAGCTCGGGCTCACCGACGCCGGCGACCGACTCGTGCGCACCTACTCCGGGGGCATGCAGCGCCGCCTCGACCTGGGCGCCGGCCTCGTGGGCGCGCCCAGGCTGCTCCTGCTCGACGAGCCCACCACCGGCCTCGACCCGCGCAGCCGCAACGACCTGTGGCTCGCGATCGAGGACCTCGCCGCCCGCGGCACCGACGTCATCCTCACCACCCAGTAACTCGACGAGGCCGACCGCCTCGCCGACACGATCGCGATCATCGACCACGGACGCCTCGTGGCCTCGGGCACCGGCGACGAGCTCAAGTCCCGCCTCGGACGCGACGTCGTCGACGTGAAGGTGCACGACCACGAGAACCTCGAGCGGGCGGCCGCCGCGCTCGGCCCCGAGGCCAAGGTCGACCTCGAGGGCTGCCGGGTCTCGGTGCCGGTGGCGGGCGGGCCCGACGAGCTCGTCGCCGCTATCCAGGCGCTCGGTGCGGCCGACATCGCCCTCGACGACGTCGCTCTCCGGCGTCCGACGCTCGACGACGTGTTCCTGGCGCTCACCGGCAAGAAGACGGTCGAGAAGCAGGCCGAGGAGGTGGCGCCGTGACCGCCCTGTCCACCGAGCACATCCCCGCGCCGTCCGGCACCGCCGGCTTCGGCGTCACCGCCAAGGCGATCGCGGTCCGTACCGCCAGGAAGATCCTGCGGTCGCCGCAGATCCTCGGCATCGCGATCGTGCAGAGCATCGTGTTCCTGCTCATGTTCCGCTACATCCTCGGCGGAGCGATCGGGATCACCGGGGTCGACTACGTCGACTTCCTCGTCCCTGGCTTCGTGATCTCGGGCATGCTCTTCACCGCGGGCGGCTCCGCCGTCGCGGTCGCCGAGGAGGCGGCCGGCGGGCTCTACGACCGGCTGCGTTCGCTGCCCGTCTCCGACTGGGCCGTCCTCGCCGGCCGGGGCATCGCCGACGCGTTCCTCTTGGTGGTCGTGGCACTGGTCACCACTGGCGTCGGGTTCCTGGTCGGCTTCCGCATGGACACCAGTCCCGGCGACGTCGCGCTCGCACTGGTGCTGCTGTGCGTCTACGCGCTCGTCGTGGCCTGCGTCTTCGTCTGGCTCGGTCTCGTCGCCGGCAACGCCCAGGCCGCCCAGGGACTGAGCATCCTCGGGGTGCCCTTCTCGTTCATCTCCAGCGCCTTCGTGCCGATCGCCACGATGCCGGGCTGGATCCAGTGGTTCGCCGAGGCCCAGCCGCTCACGTTCTGGATCAACTCGTGGCGCGGGCTGCTCCTCGGCGATCCCGTGGTGCAGTCGTTCGAGCACGACCTGTCGTACTACATCGTGGGCGGCCTGCTGTGGGCGGTCGTGCTGCTCGCGGTGTTCAGCCCGCTGGCGCTGCGGGCCTACCGGAAGCGGTAGGCACACCCCGGGGCGGGGAAGCCCTCAGGCGGTCGCCCGCCCCCGCAGCACCTCGAGCGCCTTGTCGGCGTGGGTGTTCATGTTCACCTCGCTCTTGATGACGGCGAGCAGCGTGCGATCGGTGTCGATCACGAACGTGTGCCGCTTCACCTTGAGCAGGCCGAGGCTGCGCTTCACGCCGAAGATCTCGGCGACCTCCCGGTCGGGGTCCGACAGCAGCGGGTAGTCGAACGTGTGCTTGTCGGCGAACTGGGCCTGCTTCGCGACGGTGTCGGCGCTGATCCCCACCCGCTGCGCGCCGAGCGCCTCGAACTCGGCCTTGAGGTCGCGGAAGTGGCAGCTCTCCCGGGTGCACCCCGACGTCATCGCCGCCGGGTAGAAGAAGAGCACCACCGGGCCGCCGGCGAGGAGGTCGCCGAGCGAGCGCGGCGCGCCCGTCTGGTCGAGGAGCTCGAAGTCGGGGATCCGGTCGCCTACCTGCATGCCGGCAACCTACCCCGGCGCCGGACCCTCCCCGACCACCACCGTCAGATTCCAGTGCTAGTTCACGAGGTGCAGGTCCTCGTCGAGCGAGAGCATGTCGAGCGCGTTGCCCCGCAGGATCTTGTGGACGATCTCGTCGGGGACGTTGGCGAGCACCTTCTCGACGTACTCGTGCGTGTGCGGCCACGTGGTGTCGGTGTGCGGGTAGTCGGTCTCGTAGGTGACGTTGTTGACGCCGACCTTGTGGATCGACTCGATGCCGTGGTTGTCACGGAAGAAGCACCCGAAGACGTGGTCGGCGTAGTAGGTGGAGGGAGGCTCGGGCACCAGCTTCCGGGTGTGCATCCAGCCTTCGTGGGTCTCCCACACGTCGTCGGCCCGCTCGAGCACGTAGGGCAGCCAGCCGATCTGGCCCTCCGAGTACGCGACCCGCAGGTTCGGGAACCGCGGGAAGAGCCCGGAGAACAGATAGTCGGACAGCGACGCCATCGCGTTGTTGAACGTGAGCGTCGCGGTGACCGCGATCGGCGCGTCGTCGGAGGTGGCGAGCATCTTCGACGACGAGCCGATGTGCATGCAGACCGTGGTCTTCGTCTCGTTGCACGCCTCGAAGAACGGGTCCCAGTACCCGGAGTGGATGCTCGGCAGCCCGAGGTGGATCGGGAGCTCGGAGAACGCCACCGCCCGTACCCCGCGGGCCGCGTTGCGACGGATCTCGGCGGCCGCGAGCTCGACGTCCCACAGCGGCACGATGCACAACGGGACGTTGCGGTTGCCGTACGGCCCGCACCACTCCTCGACCATCCAGTCGTTGTAGGCCTGGACGCCGAGGAGCGCGACCTCCTTGTCGGAGGCCTCGAGGAACACCTGGCCGCAGAAGCGCACCGCGGTGGGGAACCCGAGCGACGCCTCGACCCCGGCCGCCTCGAGGTCCCGGATGCGCGCCTGCGGGTCGGTGCAGCCGATCCACATGTCGTCGTAGGTGATGCAGGTGAGGTCCATCTTCGACTTGTCGAACTTGGTGATGTCGCCACCGGGCACCGCCCAGTTGGGGATCGCGACGTGCGACTTGTGGACGTAGATCACCTTGTCGTCGTAGATCCAGCAGTCGGCCGGCCGGCCCTCGTCACCCTCGATCAGCTCGTAGATGCCGGCGCCGACCATCCTCGTGCTCACGATGTTGCGCCGCTCCACGCGGGGCGCCTGGTCGGCCAGCTTGCTCGGGAAGCGCGAGATCCAGAGATCGGGGGGCTCGATGATGTGGTCGTCGACGCTCACGATCATGGGCAGCGGGCCAGAGCTCATCGGGGCGGGTCCTCTCTCGCATCCACGGGCGTTGCGCCGATGCTGACGGACGCACCCGGACCCCGAGTAGGGACCAAGGTCCCGAAATCTGACGGGTCGTCAGATTTGCTCCGCGCGGGAAGTCCCCAACGTGTTGCGGTTGAGCTTGCCGGCCTCGGTGCGCGGCACCCGCTCGACGACCTCGAAGGTCTTCGGCGTCTTGTACGACGCCAAGCGCTCCTTGCAGAACGCCCGCAGCTCGTCGTCGGTCGGCGGGTGGTGGGGATCGACCACCTGGAGGATGGCGTGGACCCGCTGACCCCACTCGTCGTCGGGGACTCCCACCACCACCTGGTCGACGACCGCCGGATGCTCGCTGAGGGCGTTCTCGACCTCGGCCGGGAAGACGTTGGCGCCACCGCTGACGATCATGTCCGTGCGGCGGTCGGTGACGTAGAGGTACCCGTCCTCGTCGAGCCACCCGACGTCGCCGATCGTGTAGTAGCCGTCGGCCGACGGCTCCGGCGTGGGCACGCCGATGTACTCGAACATCCGCCGGGGCCCGGTCGGCCGCATGTGGATCTCGCCGATCTCGCCCGGCGGGAGCTCGGTGCCCGCCTCGTCGCGGATGCTCAGCTCGCAGTCGAACGGCAAGCCCGCCGCCCCCGGGTGGGAGGGCCACTCGGCACCGGTCATCATCACCAGGCCGACCTTCTCGCTCGACCCGTAGGTGAACACGAACACCGACGGGTCGACCAGCGCGAGCCAACGTTCGACGACCCAGTCCGGGACCTTGGCCCCGCCGTAGACGATCCGGTGCAGGCTCGCGAAGTCGGAGGGCTCGAGGTCGGCGAGGCGCGCGACCCGCTGGAGCATGGTGGGGACCATCACGGTGAACGTGATCTGGTGCTTCCGGATGAGATCCACGGCCCGCGACGCGTCGAACTTCTCGAGGATCACCACGTGACCACCCTCGAGCATCGCCGGAGCCGCGAAGGCGAAGCCGTTCACGTGGTAGAGCGGCGAGAGGACGAGCACCCGCATCGGGCCGACACCCTTGGTCGACCCCTGCTGGGCGTCGCCACCCACCACGCCGCGCGACGGCGTGACGATGAGCTTGGGGAACCCCGTCGAGCCCGACGACGCGACGAGGTTGACGCAGTCCGACACCGCGTCCGGAAGGGCATGGCCGGGGAGGTCGTCGGTCGCGGCCAGGTCGGCCCGGGTGAGCACCTGGCACCCGGCGGTGTGCTGGTCGCTCACGAGCACGCGTGGGGTCGCCAGCGCCAGCATCCGGTCCATCTCCCAGGCCGGGAGGTCGTGGCGGAGCGGGAGCAGTGTGGCGCCGAGCTTCCAGATGGCCACGGTCACGAAGACGTGCTCCACGCAGCTCGGGAGCGCGAGCGCCACGATGTCGTCCGACTGCACCCCCCGGGCCGCGAGGGCGCGAGCGATCTGGTTGGCCCGGGTCTCGAGCTCACGCCACGTGACCGCGCGCTCGTTGCCCTCGCGGTCGACGACGATCAGGTCGACGGCGTCGGGCCGCTCGGCGGCGATCTCGGTGAGCCGGCGGCCGTAGGAGACCTCGCCGGTGGGCGTGTCGGTCGAAGCCTCCGTCATCGGATCTGCTCCTTCCAGTCCTCGGGCCAGGTGCGCATGTCCATGTGCGGCGTCGCGACCAGCAGATGCTCCTGCACCAGCATCGCACCCAGGCGCCCCGCCGGGTCGCGCATCGCGCCGTGGTAGGTCGCCCGACGGGAGAACGCCTTGCCCGGCCACAGGTGGACCAGCACCCAGTCGTCGGCCCGGACGGGGTGCTGGAACCACATCGCGTGGTCGATGCTCGGACCGCCGTAGCCGATCTCGTCGTTCTGCATCTGGCCGAAGCCGGTGCCGATGTCGGACATGAAGGTCAGCGCGCACGCGTGCACGAGCGCGTCGTCGGGCAGCGGATGGCTCGACCGCACCCAGAACGTGTCGGAGTACTTCTGCGCGTCGGTGTACTCGTGCTCGGTCACCTGCATCATGTCGACCGGCATCCGCGTGGGCCACACCACGCAGTCCTCCGGCGGCGGCATCGGCGTGGCGTCGACGTCGTCGACCTCCACGCCGTCGGCCCCGACATGGAAGGAGGCGAGCATCGAGAAGATCACCTCGCCGTCCTGCACGGCCGCGACGTGGCGGGCCGAGAACGACCGGCCGTCGCGGTCGCGATGGACCTGCAGGTTGACGGGCACGTCGGGGATCCCGGGCCGCAGGAAGTAGCCGTGGAGCGAGTGGGGCACCCGCCGGTCGGGGACGGTGAGGCCCGCGGCCATGAGGGCCTGGGCGGCCACCTGCCCGCCGTACAGCGTGGGGCGGCCGGGCTCCATCATCGAGTACGTGCCCCGGTAGAGGTCGCGGTCGAGCTGCTCGAGGTCGAGCAGCTGCACCACGGACCCGGCCGGGAGCGCCTTGGCGGACGAGGTCATCCCCCGGGTCTACCGCCCGGCCGTCCGTCGCACCAACCCGTCCCGCTCACGCAGCCGGCGTGCGCTCCTGCTCGACGGCGACGCGCATGCGCTCGAGGGTCTGCTCCATGCCCGCGTGCAGATCGGACCGGCGGTCCTTGCGGCCGAAGAGCCCGCCGATGATGAACCACCCGAACCGCGACAACGGCGTGGTCACCTCGTACGACTCGGTGACGAGCGTGCCGCCCCCCTCGGGCTCGAAGCGGTAGGTCCACTCGACGGTGCCCGCGAACCTCTCGGTGCGGGCGAACGCGAACCGCCGGCCCGGCTCGACGACGGTGACCACCGGGTGGTTGTTCCACGCCGGCCGGCGGGGCACCTTGTTGCGGGCGGTGAACCGCGCGCCGACCGCAGGGCCCGTCGCGCCGTCCCGCCAGGTGCAGCGGAGGATCTCCGGGCTGAACTCGGGCATGCGGGTCACGTCGGCCACCAGCGCGTACACGGCCTCGGGCGGCGCATCCATGTGGAGGCTGACGGTGTCGTGGTCGAGGTCCTGGATCATCGGGCATCCTTCCTGGGGTTGTCGAGGTAGAGGTCGACCAGCCGGTCGAGGTGGCGGGTCCAGCGAGTCCCGCCGGGGTCGTTGCTCGCCTGGGAGTCGATCAGCCCGGCGACCATGGCGATGATGCAGTCGACGTCGGCCGGGTCGTCGACCCCCGCAGCCTCGAGAACGTCGACCCCCCGGGCCAGCACCGCCTCGGCGATGGCGTAGGACTCCGGGCTCGGCACGAACCCGGGGATCGGCCGATGGAACAGGAGCTGGCGGCGGGCCTCGTCCGCCAGCGCGAACTCGACGAACGCCCGCAGCACGACCTTCACCGCCCGCCGCGGGTCGGTGGGGAGGCGCAGGTTCTCGAGCCGGCCGAGGAGCTGCCGGTTGCCGTCGGCGAACAGCGCGTCGTACAGAGCGTGCTTCGACTCGAAGTACTCGTACAGCGACGGCTGGCTGAGGTCGAGCTCGCGGGCGAGGCCCCGCAGCGTCAGCCCGGCGACGCCGTCCCGGCCCGCGAGCACCCAGGCCGCGTCGAGGATCGCCGCCGTCCGGTCCTCGCGCGAGGCCGATCGATCGAGTTTGCCTATCATCGATAGGCACTATACCTATCAGCGATAGGGTGTGTCAAGCCGGTAGAACGGGCAGACCCGAGATGGCGTCGAGAGGAGCCGACGGTGGAGCTGTGGGAGCTGGCCGCGCGGGAGTCGATCCGCGACCTGGTGGCGCGCTACAACGCCAACGGCGACAGTGGGCGCTTCGACCAGGTGATGGCGCTGTTCGCCCCCGACGCGGTGATGGAGATCGAGGGTGACGCCCCGAGGGTGGGCCACGAGGAGATCCGCACCATCTTCACGGGCGCGGCCGGCCGGGCCGACTGGGGCGACCGGCCCGTCCACCTGCGCCACATCACCGGCACCCACCAGATCGACCTGGTCGACGAGTCCCGCGCGACCGGGCGCTGCTACTACTTCGTGCTCACCGCCGTGGGCCTCGACCACTGGGGCCGGTACCTCGACGAGTACCGGGTGGTCGACGGGCAGTGGCGGTTCGCGAAGCGGCGGGTATCGACCGACGGGCGCAGCCCCGACACCCTGTTCGCGAAGGAGCAGTAGCCACCGTGGGCACGACCGCCGACCGGTACTCCCACGGGCACGCCGAGTCGGTCCTGCGCAGCCACCGCTGGCGCACTGCCGAGAACTCGGCCGGGTTCCTGCTCCCCCACCTCGCGCCGGGGCACCGGGTGCTCGACGTCGGCTGCGGGCCCGGCACGATCACGGCCGACCTGGCCCGCCGGGTGTTCCCCGGCGAGGTCCTCGGCGTCGACGTGTCCGACGACGTGGTCGCGGCCGCGGCGCGTGACTTCCCGCCGGGCGACGACGCGCGCCTGTCGTTCGCGGTGGGCGACGTGTACTCGCTCGACCACGACGACGCGTCGTTCGACGTGGTGTACGCCCACCAGGTGCTCCAGCACCTGAGCGAGCCGGTCACCGCGCTGCGCGAGGTGAAGCGGGTGCTGCGGCCCGGCGGACTCGTCGCGGTGCGCGACGGCGACTACGGCGCGTTCGTGTGGACGCCGGAGGACTCCCGGCTCGATCGCTGGATGGCGATCTACCACGACCTCACCCGGCGCAACGCGGCCGAGGCCGACGCGGGTCGATACCTCCACCGGTGGGTTCGCGAGGCCGGCTTCACCGATCTCGTCGTGTCGTCGTCGACCTGGACGTTCCAGGCGCCCGACGACCGCGCGTGGTGGGGCGGCCTCTGGGCCGATCGCGTGCGCGACAGCGAGTACGCGCGTCAGGGCCTCGAGTACGGCCTCACCACCCGCGCCGAGCTCGACGCGATCGCCACCGCGTTCCACGAATGGGCAGCCGACGACGACGCCCTGTTCGTCGTCCTCCACGGAGAGGTCCTCGCCCGCGCCCCCCAACCGAGCATGTGACGCTCAGCCACACATTGTGTGGCTGACCGTCACATGCTCGTGGGGCGACCTACTTGGCGGAGAAGCGGGTCCCGGCGTCGAGACGGATGGTGCCGCCGTTGAGCATGGGGTTCTCGACGATCGCGAGGGCAAGCTTGGCGTACTCGTCGGCCTTGCCCATGCGCCGCGGGAACGCGGCGTCCTTGGTGAGCGCGGCCTCGAACTCCGGGTTGATGCCCTGGGCGAGGCCGGTGGCGAACAGGCTCGGGGCGATCGCGTTGACCCGGATGCCCAGGCTCCCCATGTCACGCGCCATGACCAGCGACATGCCGGCGATGCCGGCCTTCGCCGCGGTGTAGGCCACCTGGCCGATCTGGCCCTCGAACGCGGCGATCGACGACGTGTTGATGATCACGCCCCGCTCGCCCTCCTCGTCGGGCTCGTTCTTCGACATGATCCAGGCCTCGAGCCGGTCGAGGTTGAACGTCGCGATCAGGTTGAGCTCGATCACGCCCCGGAAGTCCTCGAGCGGGTGGGGGCCGTCCTTGCCGATCGTCCGCTTGGCCACACCACCGCCGGGCGTGTTCACCGCGATGTGGAAGCCGCCCAGCGCCTCGGCCGCGGCGTCGAGCGCGGCCTCGGTGCCCTCGGCGTCGAGCACGTCGAGCGCGTGGAACGTGCCGCCGAGCTGCTCGGCGACCTCGGGACCCGCGGTCCCCTCCCGGTCGAGGATGGCGACCTTGGCGCCGCGGGCGGCCAGCAGCTCCGCCGTGGCCCGGGCGAAGCCCGACGCACCCCCGACGATGACCGCGTTGCTCCCCTTGACCTGCATTCTGGAATCTCCCCGTTCGGACGACCCGGTGACGCTAGTGGCCGATCCCCGCTTGACGACCGCCCGAAGGGGGCATTCGGCGCATGCAGGGGCTGCCCACGGGCACGGTCACATTCCAGCTCACGGACCTCGCCGGTTCGACGCGCCTGGGGGAGGACGTTCCGGCGCGACGCGGATCGTCGCTCAGCCCGACGCCCTGATCGCCGCCGAGGCCGCGTCCGGAGCCGGCGAGGAGGAGCATCCCCCCGCCAGGCCCTAGTGTTCGGCCCCATGTCGATCGCCATCACCGAAGACCACCGCGCCCTGGCCGAGACGGCCGCCGACCTCCTGAAGCGCCGCGACACCCGCGCCGCCGCCCGGGCCCTGCTCGAGGCCGCCGACGAGCCGATGCCGGACGTGTGGAAGGACGTCATCGAGCTGGGTTGGCTGGGCCTGCACGTCCCCGAGGCGCTGGGTGGCTCGGGCTACGGCCTCGAAGAGCTCGTCGTCGTGGTCGAGGAGACCGGCCGGGCGCTGGTGCCGGGGCCGTTCGTCCCGACCGTCATCGCCAGCGCCGCCCTCGTGGCCGCGGCCGACGACGCCACGCAGCAGCGCTTCGTGCCCGGCCTCGCCGACGGCGCCCTCACCGCGGGCATCGGCTTCGGTGGGTCGCTCACCGTGACCGCCGGGAAGGCCTCCGGCCCCGCGGGCACCGTCCTCGGCGGCGGCCTCGCGTCCGTGCTCGTGGCCGCGGCCGGCGACGACCTCGTGGTCGTGGAGATGGCGGGCGACGGCGTGACCGTCGAGTCGCCGACCCAGTTCGACCCCACCCGCCGCAGCGCCCGGGTCACCCTCGACGGGGCGCCCGCCACGGTCGTCCCCGGCGGCGCGGCGGCCCTCACCGACGCAGTCCGCCTGATCCTCGCGGCGGAAGCCGTGGGCATCGCCCGCGAGACCACCGAGCAGGGCGCGGAGTACGCCAAGGTGCGCATCCAGTTCGGCCGCCCGATCGCGATGTACCAGGCGGTCAAGCACCACTGCGCCAACATGCTCGTGGCCACCGAGCTCGCCACGGCCGCGGTGTGGGACGCCGCGCGCGCGTTCGACACCGGCGGCGACCAGCGGGCCTTCACCGCGGCCATCGCCGCGAGCCAGGCCGGCCCGGCCGCGGTGCTCGCTGCCAACCTCAACATCCAGGTGCACGGCGGCATCGGCTTCACCTGGGAGCACGACGCCCACATCTACCTCCGGCGGGCCACGGTCATCGAAGGCCTGATCGACCCCGACGGCGCCGCGGCCGACGTCACCGGCCTCACCCGCACCGGCGTGGTGCGGGCCAAGACCATCGATCTGCCGCCCGAGGCCGAAGCGATGCGCGAGGAGATCCGCGCCTTCGCCGACTCGATCAAGGACCTCGACCGCGACGCGCAGAAGACGCAGCTCATCGAGACCGGCTACGTGATGCCCCACTGGCCCACCCCCTGGGGCCGCGAGGCGGGCGCCGTCGAGCAGCTCGTCATCGAGCAGGAGTTCGAGGCCGCGGGCGTGAAGCGCCCCGGCTACGGAATCACCGGCTGGGTCATCCTCACGCTCATCCAGTACGCCGACGACGACCAGGTGCAGCGTTGGGTCAAGCCCGCGCTCACCCAGGAGGTCGTGTGGTGCCAGCTGTTCTCGGAGCCCGACGCCGGCTCCGACGCCGCCGGCATCAAGACCAAGGCCACCCGGGTCGACGGCGGCTGGCTGATCAACGGCCAGAAGGTGTGGACCTCGGGCGCACACATCTCGGGGATGGGCTTCGCCACCGTGCGCACCGACCCGGAGGCACCCAAGCACGAGGGCATCACCACCATGGTGATCGACATGCACGCGGAGGGCGTGGAGGTGCGCCCGTTGCGCATGACCAGCGGCGCGTCGGAGTTCAACGAGGTCTTCTTCAACGACGTGTTCGTGCCGGATGACGACGTCGTCGGCCCGATCAACGGCGGCTGGACCGTCGCCCGGGCCACGCTCGGCAACGAGAGCGTGAGCATCGGCGGCGGCGAAGGCGGCATGGGCATGCCCGGCAGCATGATGGTGCCGGTGCTCGACCAGCGCGAGGAGCACCTCCCGGGCGGCGAGTCCCGCGTGGGCCACTACATCGCGATGCAGCAGGCCATGGGCCTGCTCAACCTGCGCAGCGCGAACCGCGCGGTCACCGGCGCCGGCCCCGGCCCGGAGGGCGCGATCACCAAGCTCGTGATGTCGGAGCTCGGCCACGAGGCCGCGGCGATCATGTCGTCGCTCTCCTCCGAGGAGAGCGCGTTCATGGACGGGCCCGGCATGGTCAGCGGCTCGATCGTGCTCATGCACCGCGCGATGTCGATCGCCGGTGGCACCTCGGAGATCAAGCGCAACCAGATCGGTGAGCGGATCCTCGGGCTCCCCCGCGATCCGCTGATCAAGTGACCCGCCGGGGACCGGCCATCGCAGCGACCACGCGGACCCGCTGACCGCGACGCCGCCCACCGTCGATCGTCTCGCGATCCGGTACCGTTAGGATCCGTCCGTGTCCGGTGGCTCTCGCATCACCGTCGCCACCACCCGAGCCGCCGAGGGCGACGCCCGCGGAGCCCGGTACACGGATCTCATCGACGCGGACGCCGCGCGCAGCCTTCGACCGGGGTCCTGATGGCCCGGCGCAGGCCGATCCACCGCCTGACCCGATATCTGACCAGCTGGGAGGGGATCCGGACCGCCGCGGCTCGGATGGTGCGCCCGGCAGACGCGAGGAGGCGCGCGCGGTGGCGACGTCGCGACCACGCCCACCTCGGAGTACCTCCGCCCCACGCCGATGCGCTCGTCGCCGTCATCGCCCACTGGCGTCAGCCGGCATCCGAAGCGGCAGGACCCGCCCGTTCGGTGGACAGACGCGCCGATCACCTGGCGCAGGCCATCGATGGCCTCCTCGCCATGGACGTCCCCACCATCACCGTCGTCGTGCAGAGCAACGACGCCGCCGGCGCAGCCGACAGCCTCCGACGCCGACTCCGCCCTTCCCCGGGTGCTCCGCCGGCGGTCCGCGTCGCCCCCCGCCTCACGGCACTGTTCACCACTCCGATGCCCCGCCGCTCGGTCGTCGCGCTCCAGTGGCGACCCGGCGTCCTCCGGCGGCACGGCTTCTACCTGACGTGGGGTCACATCGCAGTGATGCGGGCGGCCCTGGCATCGGGGCAGTACTCGCACTTCGTGTACCTCGAAGACGACATCGGCTTCACACAGGAGAACCTCGACTACTGGTGTCGGTATCGCTCCCATCTGGCATCGGCCGGCCTGCTGCCGGGCTTCGTCCGGTTCGAGGAGAAGGCGGACGAGCGCTTCGTCATCGATCTGAAGCAGCCGGTTCCCCGCGCGCACCCGCGCCGACACGTCGAGTGCGGCGAGGAGGGCACGCGCACGTTCCTGGTGATGCCCAACCCCTATCAGGCGATGTACGTCGTCGACCGCCCGCTCGCGGCGGAGCACTTCCGGTTCTCCCCCGCCCGCTCCCCCTTCACGAGCCTCGGCGCGCGCGGCGGCGGATGGGGCGTGCGAGAACGCGCCGCCATGGGTCCCATCTTCGACGACGTTCCGCGCGGTCTCCACGCGCGCAACGCGGTCCTGGAACGAGCGGAGCCGACCGGACCACAGCTGCATCCCGGATGCATGATCGGCCACCTCGCGGGTGGGTACGTGGACGAGCCGCAATTCGGCCTTCCGGTCGTCCGGATGGCGGAGACCTTCGTCCCCTGAGCCGCCTCGCTCAGCGACCCTTCCACACCGGATCGCGCTTCTCCACGAACGCGGTCGCGCCCTCGACGGCGTCCTCGCTCCGGAACACCACCGGGAACCATTCCTTCTGGCGCGCGTGGGCCTGCTCCACGCTCGTCACCGCGAGGCGAACCAGCTCCTTGGTGGCCTTCACGCCGAGCGGACCGTTGGCCGCGATCTTCCCGGCGAGCTCCAGTGCCGCGTCGAGCACCTGGTCGGCGGGCACCACCCGGTTCACGAGGCCGAGGGCGTAGGCGCGCTCGGCGTCGATGTAGTCGCCGGTGAGGTTGATCTCGAGCGCGATCGGCAGCGGGATGCGGGTGGCGAGGAGGATGCCGTCGCCACCGGGGAACAGCGCCCGCTTCACCTCGGGGAGCCCGAACTTGGCGTCGCCGGACGCGACGACGAGGTCGCAGCCCATGACGATCTCGAAGCCACCGGCCACGGCCGAGGCCTGCACTGCCGCGATCACCGGGACGGTGACCTCGCCCCGCATCAGACGCATGAAGTTGCCGCTCGCCGCCTCCGCGCCCGGCGCGGGCGTGTCGCCCTCCGAGAACGCCCGCAGGTCCATGCCCGAGCAGAACGCGCGGTCGCCGGTGCCGGTGATCACGAGGACGCGGATGTCGTCGCCCTCCTCGGCTTCCTGGATCGCGGCGCCGAGCGCGCCGATCATGGCGCTGTTGAGGGCGTTGCGGGCCTCGGGACGGTTGAGGCGCAGCACGAGCACGTGGCCGTGCTGTTCCCTGACGACGACGGTCTCGGTGGTCGGATCGCTCATCTGTCGCGGCGCGTCTCCTCGTGGGATGATCGCGCCACCCTAATCAGCCCGGGTCGGCACCCCAGGAGAGGCCATGGCACGGTTCACCGAGGACGTCACCGTCGTGAACCGGCTCTCGGGCCGGGTGTTCGAATGGGAGCTGTGCGAGCCGGTCTCGTACCGGACCGTCGACACGCCCGACTCCGAGACCGTCAACGTCCCACCCGAGTTCGCGACCGACTTCGCCTCGGTGCCCCGACCGTTCTGGGCGATCATCTCGCCGTGGGGGCGCCACGGCCGCGCCGCGATCGTCCACGACTTCCTCTACCAGCTGGGTGGGGTCACCGACGTCGGCGCGCAGACCATGCGCCGGCCCTCCAAGCGCGAAGCCGACCGCATCTTCCGCGAGGCGATGCGGGTCCTCGACGTCGCGATCCTCGGGCGGCGATCCCGCCCTCGATTCCGGGTCTGGGTCGCGGGCTGGCGGCGCTGGACGATGTGGGCCGCCGTCGCCGCGTTCGGGTTCAAGGCCTACCGGCGTCAGCAGACCAAGGGCAGCGCACCCCCGCTCGAGCACGCGATGCTCCTGCAGGTCGAGAAGATGGTCGCCGCCGGGGAGGCCCGGTGACCGGCGACGCGGCGCCCGACCTCGCGCTCCGTCACGCGCTGCGCCGCGACCTTCCCGAGGTCGTCAGCGTCTGGGTCGACGCGTTCACCCGGGACCCGTATCTGCGGTGGATGGCCCCCGACGACGCGACCTGGGCCCGCTTCGGTCCCGCGTGGCTCGGCTTCATCGCCGACCAGTGCTTCGAGTGCGGCCACACGTACCTCGGCCGGTCCGGCGACGTCGCGGTCGCGTGGATCCCACCCGACGTGACCTTCGCGACCCCGGACGTCTTCGACCGGGCCTACGAGACCGTCGCCGCCATCGTGGGTGAGGAGCGCGCGGCGGCGTCGATCGAGACCGTGCTCCAGGCCCGGGCGCACTCGATCGCCGAGTCCCACTGGACGCTCCAGTACTTCGGCGTCCGGACCTCGGCGCAGGGACGCGGGGTCGGCGCCCTCGCCGTCGCCCCGATCCTCACGGTGTGCGACACCGAAGGCGTACCGTGCGGCCTCGTCTCGACCAACCCGCGCAACGTGTCGTTCTACGAGCGCCAGGGCTTCCGCACGATGGCCGAGGTGGCCACGCCCGACGGCGGAGCCGTCCTCCGGCCGATGCACCGCGCCCCGCGGGCCTGACGGCGAGCGCGCTCCCGCGTCAGGCGTCGTGGGCGGGCACGTCGTCGCCGGCTTCGCCCGCGTCACCACCGTCGTCGGCAGCGGGACTGCGGCGGGACCGGAGCCCGACGGACCGACGACGGCGCCCGGGCTCGGTGGTGAGCCGGCTGGCGACCACCTCCTGCTCGATCGTGTGCCGCGAGATCACCGCCTGGATCACCGCGGTCGCCGGGAGGGCGAGGATCGCGCCCACGGCGCCGAGCAGCAGCCCACCGGCGAAGACGGTGCCGATCGCGAGGGCCGGATGGACCGACATCGTCTGGCGGGTGATCCGGGGTCCGAGCACGTAGTTCTCGAACTGCTGGTAGGCCACGAGGAACCCGAGGACGATCAGCGCCGTCGACGGGCTCTCCTTGAACGCGACGAGCACGGGGAGCACCATCGCGATGTAGGTGCCGATGGTGGGGATGAACTGCGAGATGATCCCCACCCACACGCCCAGCGCGATCGCGAACGGCACGTCGAGCACGAGCAGGAACGCCATCGTGACGACCGCGGAGATGACCGCCTGGATCCCCCGGGAGTAGAGGTACCCTCCGGTCTTGTCGATCGCGACCTCCCAGGTGGAGAGCACGACCTCCTGGTGGCGTCGGGGCAGGCGCGAGCAGATCGTGCGGCGCATGCGCGGCCCGTCGGCCGTCATGTAGAACGCGAACACGAGCACGGTGGCGATCTGGAGCAGGGCACCGCCGACGCCGAGGCCCACGTCGAGGGCCGTGCGGGTGATCGCGCCCTGGTCCACGTCGACCGCGTCGCCGCTGCGGAGGTCGCGCACGAGGGAGTCGGCGTCCCAGTCGATGCCGAGGTCGTCGTTGACGAAACGCTCGAGGTCCCGGGCGTACTTCGGGGCGTTGTCGATCAGGTCCTTCGCCTCGGTGACCACGACCGAGGCGGTGGCGCCGATCAACGACGCCATGACCACGAGCAGCCCGAGCATCACCACGCCCGTGGCCGAGCCACGGCGCCACCCCCGCTGGGCGAGCCGGTCGACCAGCGGCTCCATCGCCAGCGACAGGAACAGCGCGACGGCGAGCATCATCACGAGGACCCGCAGCTCGACCAGCACCCAGCGGGCCGCGTAGAGCGCGACCACCAGCCCGCCGACCGCGACGAGCCCCCGGGTGAACCACGGCGGCAGTGCCCCGGGCAGCGCCGCAGCCGGAGCCGCGGCGTCGGCCGGGGGCTCGATCGGGTCCCTCGGTTCGATCGAGTCGGTCGGGTCGGTCGGGTCCGTCACTCGGAATCAGTGAACCAGACCGCGTCGTCCCGGTCGCGCATCTTCCCGACCGGTGCGCCCTAACGTGCTTCGAACGGCCGGGCCCGACCAACGAGAAGGAGCGATCATGTCGAACGGCACGATGCGAAACCCGACCCGGACGCGGATGCGGTTCCGGAGCAGCCCACCGCCCGAGCGCTCCGACCCGGCGGCGACCCTCCTCTGGCTGCGCGATCGCGAGCTGATCCGCGACCTGTACGCCCGGTACGCGTACGGCGTCGACTCCATCGACATGGACCTCGTGCGATCGGTGTTCGCTCCCGACTGCGTCGTCGTGGGGACCATGGAGGAGGGCTCGCTCGACGACTACCTCGACGGCCTCGAGGCGGGGCTCGCCGCGTACGAGGCCACCATGCACTTCCGTGGGAACCAGTACATCGAGATCGACGGTGACCGCGGCTTCGTCGAGACGTGGGTCATCGGCTACCACATGGAGGCCCCCGGCAGCCCCCTGCAGCACCTCACGCTGGCGCTCCGCTACGAGGACGAGGTCGTTCGGTCGGGCGACGACTGGAAGATCGCGCGCCGCGAGGCCGTGCGCCAGTGGCACACCGGGCCGCTCCCGCGTCCGTTCATCGGGCCGCCGCCCTACCCGCGCCCGGCGCACGAGTCCCGGGCCCGCACGCAGGACTGAACCGGCGCCGCCCGGCGGCCCCGGTGGGAGGCGGTGCACCGGCCGCTCCGATAGCGTCCCCGCATGATCGACGCCTCCCGCTACGGACCCTGGGCGGTGATCGCCGGCGCCTCCGAAGGCATCGGCGAGCACGCCGCCCGCCAGCTCGCCGCCGCCGGCTGCTCGGTCGTCCTCGTCTCCCGCCGGCCCGAGGTGCTCGACGCGCTGCGGACCTCCATCCTCGCCGACGACGCCGCGCCCGGCGCGGAGGTGCGCTGCGTGGCCCTCGATCTCGCGACCGACGACGCCGCCGACCGGCTGTGCGCCGAGGTGGCCGACCTCGACGTCGGCCTGCTCTTCTACAACGCCGGCGCCGACGTGCGGGGCCAGGTGTTCCTCGACCGCGACGCCGACGAAGTCCTCGGCATGGTCCGCTGCAACGTGGTCACGGCGACGGCCCTGTGCCACGCGCTCGGGCGGCGGATGCGCGACCGGGGCCGGGGCGGCGTCGTGGTGATGTCGTCGGGCGCCGCGATCGCGGGCGCCGCGCTCATCGCCACCTACTCGGCCACCAAGGCGTACCAGCAGATCCTCTGTGAGGCGCTGTGGGCGGAGCTCGACGGCACCGGTGTCGACGTCGTGTGCGTGCTGGCCGGCACCACCGCCACCCCGGCCTTCCTCCGGACCGCCGTCCTGACCGCCGACGACCCGTCGGTGATGGATCCGGCCGTGGTCGCGGCCAACGCGCTCGCGGCGCTCGGCCACGGACCCGCCGTCGGCGCCAGCGACGAGCTGACCCAGATGTTCGCCGGCCTCTACACCGTGCCCCGCACGATGCTCATCGAGGGCGTGTCGGCCGGCACCCGCGCCAACTTCGGCCTCGACGGCTGAGTCCGCGGTGGCGCCGACCGTTGCGCGGCGGGGCGCCGAGCGACGGCGGAGGCCCCGGTGCCGGCGCGCCGTCACGCCCCCGAACGGTGGGGTCGTCCGAGCCGTGCTCCCCGACCCGATGTGTCATACAGATAGGATCTTCTGTATGACGATGCTCAGCTTCCGGGTCGCAACCGAGGACGCCGAGGCCGCGACGGGCTGGGCCGGGCGACTCGGCATCGACCGCTCGCAGCTGCTGCGCGATGCCCTGCGCCACCACCTCGTCCGGTTGGCCGGGGAACGCGACGTCGATGCGTGGCTCATCCGCCCCCTCGACGAGCGCGAACGGGCGCTCGCCGACGTCGCCGACTGGGGCCCGGCCGAGGACTGGTCCGAGTGGGCGAACCGGTCGGATCCCCCCGATGGGTCGGGCGCCCCGGGGAGCCCCGATGCGGCGCGGTGAGATCTGGTTCGCCGAGACGCCGGGCGGCGACCGCCCCGTCCTCGTGCTCACGCGCGACCCCGTCGCCGACCGAGTCGGGTCGGTCGTGGTCGCGGCCCTGACCCGCACCGAGCGGGGCCTGGTGTCGGAGCTCGCACTGACCCCCGAGGTCGACGGGGTGCCGACACCGTGCGTGGTGAGCTTCGACAACCTCCACACGGTGCCGCGGCACCGCTTCCGACGACGGGTCGCCGCGCTCTCCCCCGCCCGTATGCGGCGAGCGTGCGAGGCGCTCCGAGCGGCCACCGACTGCTGAGGCCACCGGGGCCACCGGCCTCGTGCACCAATTCACCGGCGTTCGTAGACTCATGCGGATGCGGATCCTCATCACCGGCACCGACGCCGACGGCCGCTCGTGCGCGACGTTCCACGACGCGCCCACCTTCGGCCCGCTCGGCCCCGGGTTCGAGATCGCCGCGGTGTTCGACACCGGTGGTGCGCCGCCCGGACCGCGCCCCATCGGCCGGGCCGAGCTCCACGACCTGGCGCTGCCGGCCGGTGCCGTCCGGTGGATGCTCGTCGACTACGCGCCGGGTGCCGACACGCCGAACCACCAGACCGACTCGATCGACTTCGAGGTGCTCCTCGCGGGCAGCGTCACGGTCACCCTCGACGACGGCCCCCACGAGGTGCACGCGGGCGACTGCATCGTGATGACCGGGGTCGACCATGCGTGGAAGGCCGGCCCCGAGGGCTGCCGGATCAGCGTGGTGTGCCTGGGGACGCCGCCACCGGGGTGAGCACCGGCGGTGCGGGCCCCGGCCGGCGGCCCGCGGTGGTCAGACGATGAACTCGCCGGCGTTGACCCAGATGGTCTGCCCGGTCACCATCCGGGCCCGGTCGCTCATCAGGAAGCACGACATCTCGGCCACGTCGTCGTCCTCGGGGATCACCCGCAGCGCCATGTTGGACGCGATCTCGTCGATGACGACCTGCTCGTCGACGCCGCGGTCCTGCGCCGTGAACTGCACGTACATCTGGACCGGCGGACCCCACATCCAGGTGGCGATCACGTTGTTGACCCGCACTCCCGACGGTCCGAGCTCCACCGCCAGCAGCCGCCCGAGGGTGCGCAGCGCGCCCTTCGACGACGCGTACGCGAACTGGGGCAGCCGGGGCAGGTCGCTCGACTGCGTGCCGATGAACACCACCGAGCCGCCCCCGTCCTTCAGCGCGGGGATGGCCGCCTGCACGAGCTGCATCGAGCCGAAGACGTTCATCTCGTAGGTGCGACGCCACTCGTCGAGATCGGCGCCCTCGAGGGTGCCGAACACCGCGTCGAGCGCGGCCACGTGGACGATGCCGTCGAGCTTCCCGAACCGGGCGAGCACGGCGTCGACCAGCGAAGCGCACGAGGCCGGGTCGAGGATGTCGGCCTGCACGGCCTCGATCCGCTCCCCCGTCGGGTCGAGCTCGGCGCAGATCCCCCGCAGCCGGTCGATCTGGCGGGCCGCGGCCACGACCTCGGCGCCCTCCCGCAGCGCGATGCGCGCGGTCTCCGACCCGAGGCCCGGCCCCACGCCGGACACCAGGATGGTCTTCCCTTCCAGATCTGCCATTGCACGCTCCCTCCGGGGTCCGACCGACGCACCCTAGGCCGGATCGCTCGAAGCCCCGACGCAGTACCCTCCGGATGCCGCACGCATGTGGCACTGCCCGCCACACCACGGCCCAAGGGACGACGAGTGCGATGATCCGACCGAACGCTCGAATCCGGCGCCTCGTCGCGTCCGCCGTGCCGACCCGGGTGCTCCGGGCCGTCGAGGCCAGGAGACGCCGCCGCACCGCCACGGCGCTCGAGCGCTCGGGCGGCGTCCCCGTCTGCGACGACGTCGCGGCTTGGGCGGTGGCCAACGGCCGACCGGTCCGCCGGGTACTCGAGGCGTCGGAGGGGCACCGCAACCTCCCCCACACCATCGAGCCGGAGGTCCTCCCGGTCTTCAGGCAGCGCCTCGAAGCCCGCCACGGAGCCCGTGACCTCGTGGAGCTCGACGGAGCCCGCCTCATCGGCCGAACCGGTCTCGTGTTCCTCCCCGACGGCCGGCTGGTGTCGGCGTCGGTCTTCGGGAACGCGGTGCTGGAGGCCGAGCCGGAGTTCTCCCGGGTGGCGCGCCGCCGGCGCGTCACGAAGCCGGGGCGGTACTTCTCGCTGCTGGTGCTCTACGCACGCGAGGGCATCTACTACCACTGGGTTCACGACACGCTCGAGCTGCTCGCCGGCGTGCTCGACGTCCTGCCGCCCGACACCCGGTTCATCGTCCCGGCCACGCTCCGCCCGTACCAGCACGAGACCCTGCGCGTCCTCGGGATCGACGACCGGCTGGAGCCGTTCAGCGGCGACGAGGTCTGGGACCTCGAGACACTCTTCTTCGCACCGCCGGCGGTGCACTCGGGATCGAATCGGACCGACGTCGATGTCTGGCTGCGCGACCGCTTCTTCGACGCGTACTCCGTCGTGCCGGTGTCCTCCGGTCGTCGCATCTACCTCACCCGCCGGGAGCAGGCCCGGAGACGGGTGCGCAACGAAGCGGCCGTCGAGGAGACGATGCGCCGCTACGGGTTCGAGACCGTCGCACCCGAGTCACTCCCGCTGGCGGAGCAGGTCGCGCTGTTCGCCGAGTGCGAAGCCGTCGTGTCGACGCACGGCTCGGCACTCACCAACATCCTGTTCGCCCCCACCGGACTCAAGGTCCTCGACATCGTCGAGCCCGGGATGAGCGATCTCGCGTACATCTTCTGGTCGCTCTCCGAGTCCCTCGGCCACGAGTACTGGTACTTCCTGACCGAGTCGGTCGAGCAGGTGCACGAGCGCGCCAACGAGCCGGTCGTCGACATCGAGAAGCTCACGGCGTCGCTCGATTCGATGGGGCTCGGGCCGCCCGCCTGAGCGACGCGACGGTGCCCGGGCCTGAACCCGGGCACCGAGGTCTTGGTGTGCGCTCGACCGGCCGCAGGGCCGCCGAGCACAGGAACCGCTACGAGCAGCCGGAGGTGGCGCCGCAGCTGGGGCAGGCGTGGCAGGAGCCGGCCCGCTGCATGATGTCGCCGCAGACGTAGCACAGCACCATCTCACCCTCGCTGCGAGCCTCGGGCGCCGCGGGCGGCGGGTTGAAACCCGGACGGGTGTCGGACGGGGCCCGGTCCTCCGGCGGCAGCAGGTCGAGGCCCGGAGTGGACTCGATGGCCGCCTCCTCCACGCCCGGCAGCGTCGGCTGGGTCCGCTCACCGATGGTGAGGATGCCCATGTCGCGGCGCTCGTCGTAGGTGAGGTACTCCACCGCCATGCGGCGGAAGATGTAGTCGACCAGGCTCGAGGCGAACCGGATGTCGGGGTCGTCGGTCATGCCCGCGGGCTCGAAGCGCATGTTGGTGAACATGTCGACGAACGCCTTCAGCGGCACGCCGTACTGCAGGCCGTGGCTCACCGAGATGGCGAAGGCGTCCATGATGCCGGCGAGGGTCGAGCCCTGCTTCGCCACCTTGAGGAACACCTCACCCGGGCGCCCGTCCTCGTACTCGCCCACCGTGGCGTAGCCGTGGCAGTCGGCCACCCGGAACGAGAACGTCTTCGAGGTACGGGTGCGGGGCAGCTTCTGGCGGACCGGCTGCTGCACGATCACCGTCTCGACGATGCGCTCGACCTCGGCCCCGACGGCCTCGGCCCTGTCGGCGTCGTCGCCCGCCTTCTTCTGCGTGGCGAGCGGCTGGGCCACCTTGCAGTTGTCGCGGTAGAGCGCGACGGCCTTGAGGCCGAGGCGCCACGACTCGATGTAGACGTCCTCCACGTCTTCCACCGAGACCTCCTCGGGGAGGTTCACGGTCTTCGAGATCGCCCCCGAGAGGAACGGCTGGACCGCCGCCATCATCTTTACGTGGCCCATGTAGTGGATGGTGTTGTCGCCCATCGAGCAGGCGAACACCGGCAGGTGCTCGGGGTCGAAGTGCGGCGCCCCGAGGATCGTCTTGTGCTCGTTGATGTGCTCGACGATCGCGTCGGCCTGCTCGGCCGAGTAGCCCAGCTTGGCCAGCGCCCGCGGGATCGTCTGGTTGACGATCAGCATGGTGCCGCCACCCACGAGCTTCTTCGCCTTGGTGAGGGCGAGGTCGGGCTCGATGCCGGTGGTGTCGCAGTCCATCATGAGCCCGATGGTCCCGGTGGGGGCGAGCACCGAGGCCTGCGAGTTGCGCACGCCGTGGATCTCACCCACCTCGACGGCCTCGTCCCACGACCGCTGGGCGGCGCCGAGCAGGTCGTGCGGGACGAGATCCTCGTCGATCTCCGCCGCCGCGGCCCGGTGCATGCGCAAGACGTCCAGCATCGGGTCGGCGTTGTCGGCGTAGCCCGCGAACGGGCCCATGCGGCCCGCGGTGCGGGCGCTGGTGGCGTAGGCGTGCCCCGTCATCAACGACGTGATCGCCCCGGCCCACGCCCGCCCCTCATCGGAGTCGTAGGGCAGGCCCTGGGCCATCAGCAGGGCGCCGAGGTTGGCGTAGCCGAGGCCGAGCTGGCGGAACTGGCGGCTGGTCTCGCCGATCGACGGCGTCGGGTAGTCGGCGTTGCCGACCAGGATCTCCTGGGCGGTGAAGACCACCTCGACCGTGTGGCGGAACGCCTCGACGTCGAAGCTGCCGTCGTCGAGGAGGTAGTGCAGCAGGTTGATGCTGGCGAGGTTGCACGCCGAGTTGTCGAGGTGCATGTACTCGGAGCACGGGTTGGACGCGTTGATCCGGCCCGTGTTGGGCGCGGTGTGCCACCGGTTGATCGTGGTGTCGTACTGCATGCCGGGGTCGGCGCACTCCCACGCGGCCTGCGAGATGTCACGCATGAGGTCGCGGGCGCGCAGCGTCCGGATCGGCTCATCCGTGGTGACCGAGCGCAGCGCCCAGTCGGCGTCGTCGAGGACGGCCTGCATGAAGTCGTCGGTGACGCGCACCGAGTTGTTGGCGTTCTGGTACTGGATCGAGTGGCTGTCGGCGCCGTCGAGGTCCATGTCGAAGCCGGCGTCGCGCAGCACCCGGGCCTTGCGCTCCTCCCGGGCCTTGCACCAGAGGAACTCCTCCACGTCGGGGTGGTCGACGTCGAGGATGACCATCTTGGCGGCGCGGCGGGTCTTGCCGCCCGACTTGATGGTGCCGGCCGACGCGTCGGCGCCGCGCATGAACGACACCGGGCCACTGGCGGTGCCACCGCCGGCGAGGTGCTCGTACGAGGAGCGGATGTTGGAGAGGTTGGTGCCGGCGCCGGAGCCGCCCTTGAAGATCACGCCCTCTTCGCGGTACCAGTTGAGGATCCCGTCCATGGTGTCCTCGACGGAGAGGATGAAGCAGGCGCTGGCCTGCTGGGGCACGCCGTGCACGCCGATGTTGAACCACACCGGCGAGTTGAAGGCGGCCCGCTGCGTGACGAGCACGTACTTGAGCTCGTTGCGGAACGCCGCGGCCTCGTCGTCGTCGACGAAGTAGCCGTCGCGAAGGCCCCACGCGGTGATCGTGTCGGCCACGCGGTCGATGACCTGCTTGAGCGAGGTCTCGCGCTCGGGCGTGCCGAGGGTGCCCCGGAAGTACTTCTGGGCGACGATGTTGGTGGCGTTCTGCGACCAGCCCACGGGGAACTCGACGTCGGGCTGGTAGAAGGCGTCGGTGCCGTCCTTCCAGTTGGTGATGCGGGCCTCGCGCCGCTCCCACTGGACGGTGTCGTACGCGTGAACCCCCGCCTTCGTGAAGAAGCGGCGGATCCCGATGCCGATCTGCTCCGGCGCCATCGCCATGGTGCGTCGTCCCTTCCCCGGCCGGGGGCCGGATGCTGCTCGTGCCTGCATGCGGCCTCGGTGGAGACCGGTGGAGGTGCCTGCCCGCAGTCCCACCGACCCCAAACCACAACATGTTGTGGTTTCCGTGAAGGGCTACGCGAGATGCGGCGTGGATTACACCACTGAAATTCCAGTCGTGTCAACGCCTGACCGGAAAAAAGGTGCACGGATCCCGAGATTTTCCCCGACGGTGACGCTGCGGCGGACGGACCCCCGACCGGGCTCGGACCCGACGCTGCGGTCGGGCCCGCCCTACGCCCGGCGCTTGGGTGCCGTGGTCTTCTGGAGCTCCTCGACCTCGGCCTCGAAGTCGCCGACGTCCTCGAAGCCCTTGTAGACCGAGGCGAAGCGCAGGTACGAGACCGGGTCGAGCGCCCGCAGGTGCTCGAGCACCGCGAGGCCGAGGAACTCGCTCGTGACCTCGCGGCCCTGGGCCCGGACCCGCTCGTCGATGTCGTCGGCGATGATCTCGGCCGCACCGTCGGCCACCGAGCGCCCGGCGATCGCCCGCTGGATCCCGGCGAGCAGCTTCTCGCGGTCGTACGGCTCGACGAGCCCCGAGCGCTTGCGCACCAGGACGGGCACCTCCTCGTGGCGCTCGTAGGTGGTGAAGCGCCGACCGCATTCGAGGCACTCCCGCCGGCGCCGCACCGCCGACCCCTCGTCGGAGGGACGCGAGTCGACGACCTTGTCGTTGTCGACCTCGCAGTAGGGGCAGCGCACGCGGCCACGGTAGCCACCCGTCGCGACGGGCGCGCGTCGGCCCGTGCCCCGGAATCAGCGCGGGACCTGGATCACCTCCCCCGGGACCAGCGGTGCGCCGCGCCGGGCCTCGACCAGCTGGTCGACCCGCGGGCGGGGGTCGGAGCCCGGGAAGGTGCGCTCGACGATCGACCAGGGCGAGTCGCCCGGGCGGACCCGGACGTCGACCCACGTCTGCGACGCGGCTGGGCGGCGCTCGGGGGCTGCGAGGGGAGAGCCCCCGAGCGCGTCACCCGCCTGCGCAACCACGACGACGAGGCCCAGCGCGATGGCGACGACGGCGAGGCGCCGTCGCCAGAACACGATGGGGGTCGCTCGGCGGGCCCGCGTGATGGCGGCACGGGGGGTCTCCCGGTACGGGGCGGGGCGTCCCGGGATTCCATCGCCGAAGAACGCCGTGACTGCGGCCACTTGCTTCTCTCCTGTGCTCCTGTGCTCGACCGGTGGGGCCGGTCGGGTCGGTTGGTCGGACGAACGGATCGAACCAAGCGGATCGAACCACGGGGGTGTGACAGCTACGTCGCCGTCGCCCCGGGTGCACCCCGAACCGAACGCCCGTTCGCCCATTCAACACGAACGGCTGTTCGGGGTCAAGGAGAATTTCGAACAGATGTTTGCCCCGAACGCACATTCGTGATACGTTCCGACCATGAACGACACCACGCCCGACCTCACCCCCCGCCAGCGCCAGGTCCTCGAGTTCATCGATGCCCAGGTGCGCGAGCGCGGCTACCCGCCGTCGGTGCGCGAGATCGGCGAGGCCGTGGGCCTCTCCTCCTCCAGCACGGTCCACGCCCATCTGGCCGCCCTGCAGGAGAAGGGGTTCCTGCGCCGCGACCCCACCAAGCCCCGGGCAATCGAGGTCTGCTTCGACGGCGGCTCCGGCTCGGTGGTCGAGCGCCGGCCGGCCCGCTTCGTGCCCCTCGTGGGCGACGTCGCCGCCGGCACCGGCGTGCTCGCCGACGAGCACGTGGAGGAGACGCTGCCCCTGCCCGAGGACTTCACCGGCGACGGCACGCTCTTCATGCTGCGGGTCCGCGGCGAGTCGATGGTCGACGCCGGCATCCTCGACGGCGACTTCGTCGTGGTCCGCCAGCAGCCCACCGCCGAGCCGGGCGACACCGTCGTCGCCGGCATCCCCGGCGAGGAGGCCACGGTGAAGACCTACCTCGTGCGCCGCAACAAGGTGGTGCTGCGCCCCGAGAACGCCACGATGGACGAGATGGTCTTCGACCCCGCCGACGTCACCATCTACGGCAAGGTCGTCTCGCTCCTCCGCCGCTTCTGAGCCGGCGCCCCGGAAGGGGCCTCAGCGCCCCGCGATGTGGTCGAGGATCAGGTCGGAGAGCCGGTCGGGCACGACCTCGGGGATCCAGTGGCTCACGCCCTCGATCACCACGAACGTGTACGGACCGCTCACGAAGTCGCCGGTCTGCTCGGCCGGGAGCCGACCCAGGGCCACGTCGTCGTCGGACCACACGTACAGCGTGGGCACGGTGACGACGCCCGTGCCGTCGAGCGCATCGTCCCAGGCCCGGTACCAGTCGAGGCCCGCGTCGAGGGCCCCGGGGTCGGTGAGCACGCGCAGGTGCTCGGCCAGGATCTCGGGGCCGGCCTCGGCCAAGGCCAGCTTCAAGAGCGCGGCGTCGTCGGCGAGGAACGCGTCGGCCGCGGCGGGATCGTCCTTGAACCCCTGGATGTAGGTCGAGCGGGCCTGCTGGTCGGGGTCGGTCGCCCGGGCCGCGGCGAACGGCTGCGGGTGCGGGACCGACACGATCGTCAGGCTGCGCAGCCGCTCCGGATACCGGTCGGCGAACGCCCATGCCACCAGCGCGCCCCAGTCGTGGCCCACGAGGTGGAACCGGTCGGCGCCGAGGCCATCGGCCAGGCCGACGACGTCGGCCACGAGGTGGTCGATGTGGTACTGCGCCACGCCGGCGGGGCGGGCGCCGGGCGCGTAGCCGCGCTGGTTGGGGGCCACCGCTCGGTAGCCGGCGCCGGCGAGGCGGGGCAGCACGTGGGTCCACTCGGCCGCCGACTCGGGGAACCCGTGCAGGAGGAGCACCAGATCGCCGGCGGCCGGACCGTCGGCGAGCGCGTCGAAGACGAGGTCGCCCACCGCGAGGTCGATGCGTTCCATGGGTCGTCCTGTGCTCGGCGGCGCGATCAGGTCGCGACGCCGTGGTCGCGCAGCACGTCGTTGAGCGCCGACTTCTCGTGGCGCTCCCCCTCGGTGAGGTGCTTGAGCACGAGCACGCAGGGCATGCCGAACTCGCCCCCGGGGAACGTGCGGGGCCGGGTGGCGGAGACGGCGACGCACCAGTCGGGCACGACGCCCCGGCTCAGCTCCTCGCCGGTCTGGGCGTCGATCACGGGGATCGACGCGGTGAGGATGCTGCCGGCGCCCAGCACGGCCCCGGTGCCGACCCGCGCGCCTTCGGCGACGATGCAGCGCGATCCGATGAGGGCGTCGTCGCCCACGATCACCGGCGCGGCCTGGGGCGGCTCGAGCACGCCCCCGATGCCCACCCCGCCCGAGAGGTGCACCCGCTCGCCGATCTGGGCGCAGGAGCCCACCGTCGCCCAGGTGTCGACCATGGTGTCGGCCCCCACGTGGGCGCCGATGTTCACGTAGCTGGGCATCATCACGACGCCCGGGGCGAGGTACGAGCCCCAGCGGGCCGACGCCCCGGGCACCACCCGGACCCGGGCGCCCGCGTAGTCGTGCTTGAGCGGGATCTTGTCGACGTACTCGAACGGGCCGAGCTCCATCGTCTCCATCTGCGAGAGCCGGAACAGCAGCAGCACCGCGTACTTCAGCCACTCGTTGACGACGACCTCGCCGTCGACGATCTCGGCGACCCGGGCCTGCCCGGAGTCGAGCAGCGCGATCGCGGCGTGGACCGCGGCCCGGGCCTCGTGCTCGGGCATGACGGCCGTCAGGTCGTCGCGAGACTCCCACAACGCGGTGATCGGGGCGGCGAGTTCGGACACGACGGGCTCCTTGCTGCGGACCGGCGGGGTGGGGCGATCGGCCGGGGCGCTCCCGGGGACCATCGCCGGGAGGTTAGGCGGAGAGGCGCGCCACCACCGTCTCGATGTCGGCGTCGTGCAGGCTGAGGGCGATGCGGGCGTGCATCGCGCCCGCCGGGCCGTAGAGGTCGCCCGGGGCGGCGAGCAGCCCGGCCGTCTCGGCGAGCCGGGCGGCCATCTGCCAGCCGTCCTCGCCCCGCTCGGAGCCGAGCCACAGGTAGAAGGTCGACGGGCCGCCGTCGGACCGGTAGCCGCGTGCGGCGAGCACCGGCGCGAGCCGGGCCCGGCGGGCGGCGTAACGAGCCCGCTGCTCCTCGACG
>Ga0194132_10002557_pt1 | contig 33793 bp, 28 predicted proteins | sample TA2KigOf80mmetaG_FD_148612 | JGI IMG/M metagenome (GOLD analysis project Ga0194132, IMG submission 148612) | Freshwater microbial communities from Lake Tanganyika, Tanzania - TA2015054 Kigoma Offshore 80m | ecosystem: Environmental > Aquatic > Freshwater > Lake | place: Tanzania: Lake... | reverse complement strand
GGTCTCGACACCCGCCGGCTGACACGCCGCATTCGCGACAAGGGCCCGCCGAACGGTGTCGTTGCGCACAACACCGCCGGTACATTCGATCTCGGCGCGCTGCACAAGGAGGCCAAAGCTTGGCCCGGCCTGAACGGCATGGACCTTGCCAAGGATGTCACCTGCGCGCAGTCCTACGCCTGGTCCGAAACCCGCTGGAACCGCGTCGGCGGATTCGGCGATCTCAATCGCGACGGGCGCAAGCCCGCGTTCAACGTGGTCGCGATCGATTACGGCGTGAAGCGCAACATTCTTCGCTGCCTGGCCGATGCCGGCTGCAAGGTCACCGTTGTTCCGGCCACCACCTCGGCCGACGACATCCTGCGCCATCAGCCCGACGGGGTGTTCCTGTCGAACGGCCCGGGCGATCCCGCGGCGACAGGGGTCTATGCCGTCCCCGTGATCCAGAAATTGATTGCCAGCGGCATTCCGATTTTCGGAATCTGTCTTGGACATCAAATGCTGGCACTGGCCGTCGGCGCCAAGACCTACAAATTACCGCGCGGCCATCGTGGCGCAAATCAACCGGTCAAAGACCTCGAGACCGGTAAGGTCGAGATCACTTCGCAAAACCACGGCTTCTGTGTCGATCGGGCATCGCTGCCGAAGAACGCGGTCGAAACCCACGCGTCGTTGTTCGACGGCGTGGTTGAAGGCCTGCGCCTCACCGACAAGCCTGTGTTCTCGGTGCAGTACCATCCCGAAGCTTCACCGGGCCCGCAGGACAGCCACTACCTTTTTGAACGATTCACGGACGCGATGGCCAAGCATCGCGCCGGAAAGCGCTGACGGACCCGACGGACGCCCATGCCGAAACGCACCGACATCAACAGCATCATGATCATCGGCGCCGGGCCGATCGTCATCGGTCAGGCCTGCGAGTTCGATTACTCCGGCGCCCAAGCGTGCAAGACGCTCAGGCAGGAGGGTTACCGCGTCATCCTGGTCAACTCGAATCCGGCGACGATCATGACCGACCCGGGCCTTGCAAACGCCACCTATGTCGAGCCGATCACGCCCGAGATGGTGGCGAAGATCATCGAAAAAGAAAAACCCGACGCGCTGCTGCCGACCATGGGCGGTCAGACCGCCCTCAATACGGCGATGAAACTGACCGACATGGGCGTGCTCAAAGCCAACAACGTCGAAATGATCGGCGCCAAGCGCGACGTCATCGCCAAGGCCGAGGACCGCGAGCTGTTCCGCGACGCGATGACAAAAATCGGCCTTGAGAGTCCGCGCAGCCAGATGATCACAACCATGGAGGAAGCGCGCAAGGCGCTCGCCATGACCGGCCTGCCCGCGATCATCCGGCCGTCATTTACGTTGGGCGGCGAAGGCGGCGGCATCGCCTACAACACCGAAGAGTTCGAGGCCATCGTCGCCTCCGGTCTTGCCGCGTCCCCCGTCAAGTCCGTGCTGATCGAGGAATCCGTTCTCGGCTGGAAAGAGTTCGAGATGGAAGTGGTGCGCGACCGCAAGGATAACTGCATCATCATCTGCGCCATCGAGAACGTCGACCCGATGGGCATTCACACCGGCGACTCGATCACGGTCGCCCCTGCCCTGACGCTGACCGACAAAGAATACCAGATCATGCGCAACGCCTCGATCGCGTGCCTGCGCGAGATCGGCGTCGACACCGGCGGTTCGAACGTGCAGTTCGCGATCAATCCGGCCGACGGCCGAATGGTCGTGATCGAGATGAACCCGCGCGTGTCGCGCTCGTCGGCGCTGGCGTCCAAAGCGACAGGCTTTCCGATCGCCAAGGTCGCGGCCAAGCTCGCGGTGGGGTACACCCTCGACGAAGTCACCAACGACATCACCAAGGCGACACCGGCCTCGTTCGAGCCGACCATCGACTATGTGATCACCAAGATTCCGCGATTCACGTTCGAGAAATTCCCCGACACCAAGGCGCTGCTGACGACATCGATGAAGTCGGTCGGCGAGGCCATGTCGGTCGGTCGGACGTTCGCCGAGAGCCTGCAGAAGGGCTTGCGCTCGATGGACATCGGGCTCTCAGGCCTCAACGAAATCTCGCTTGCCGACGATGGCAAACCGACCACCGACAAGGAAGCGCTCCGCGCCGCCCTGACGCAGCCCCGGCCCGACCGCCTGCTTGTCGCCGCCCAGGCGCTCCGTGTCGGTATTTCGGTCGAGGAGATCTGCGGTCTCGCAAAGTACGATCCGTGGTTCGTGCGGCAGGTCGAAGTCATTATTTCGACCGAGGCCCGCGTCCGCGCCAAAGGGCTGCCGACCGATACCCAGGACATGCTGGCCCTGAAGAAGCTCGGCTTCTCCGACAAGCGATTGGCCGAACTGGTCGGCCGCAAGGAAATCGATGTCGCGGCCGCCCGCCGCAATCTCAGCATCCGGCCGGTGTTCAAGCGCATCGATACCTGCGCCGCGGAGTTCGCCTCGCCCACGCCGTACATGTACTCCTGCTACGAAGGCGACGGCCTCAATCCGGCCGAGTGCGAGGCCCAGCCGTCGGCGCGCAAGAAAATCGTTATCCTCGGCGGCGGTCCCAACCGCATCGGCCAAGGCATCGAATTCGACTACTGCTGCGTCCACGCCGCCTTTGCGTTGAGAGACGCCGGGTTCGAGACCATCATGGTCAACTGCAACCCCGAGACCGTCTCCACCGACTACGACACCTCGGATCGCCTCTACTTCGAGCCACTCACGGCCGAGGACGTGATCGAGCTGGTCCACACCGAAAACAGGAACGGCGAAGTGCTTGGGGTTGTCGTGCAGCTTGGCGGGCAGACTCCGCTGAAGTTGGCGAAACAGCTGGAAGCCGCGGGGATTCCGATCCTCGGCACGTCGCCCGATGCGATCGACCTCGCCGAAGACCGCGAGCGCTTCCAGAAACTGCTGGTCGACCTCAAGCTGCGCCAGCCGGCCAACGGCACGGCGATGACCGTGGCCGAGGCAAAGGCCGCCGCCAATCGAATCGGCTATCCGGTGGTCATTCGCCCGTCGTACGTGCTCGGAGGCCGCGCCATGAGCATCGTCCACGACGACAGCTCACTCGACACCTTCATTCGCGACGCTGTGAAAGTCACCGGAGACAATCCGCTCCTGATCGACTCATATCTGTCAGGCGCGATCGAAGTCGATGTCGACGCGATCTGCGACTGCACCGACGTCTATGTCGCCGGGATCATGGAGCACATCGAGGAAGCCGGTATCCACTCGGGCGATTCGGCCTGCTCGCTACCGCCCTATTCGCTGGCGCCTGCCTTGGTCGATGAACTTCGTCGCCAGACTGTTGCGCTCGCCCGCGCGCTCAAGGTCGTCGGATTGATGAATGTCCAGTACGCCATCAAGGACAACGTTATCTACATCCTCGAGGTCAATCCGCGCGCCAGCCGTACCGTGCCGTTTGTCGCCAAGGCGACCGGCGTGGCGGTGGCCAAGATCGCGGCGCGGGTCATGGCCGGCGAGAAACTCGCGGGCTTCAAGCTCGGCGCCGACTACTCCTCCGCGCCAAGCCTCAAGAAACACTACGCCGTCAAGGAGGCAGTGTTCCCCTTCAACCGGTTCCCTGGCGTCGATATCGTGCTCGGTCCGGAGATGAAGTCGACCGGCGAAGTCATGGGTCTCGACCTCGACTTCCCGCGCGCCTTCGCCAAATCACAGCTTGCCGCTAACACCAACCTGCCGCTCAAGGGCACCGCCTTCATTTCCGTCCGCGAGCGCGACAAGGATGCGGCCATTGCATTGGCCAAACGGCTGGCGGGGCTGGGCTTCAAGTTGATTGCGACCCGGGGCACTCAGGCCCATCTCGCCAAGCACGGCATATCGGTCGAAGCCGTCAACAAAGTCGCCGAAGGACGGCCGCACTGCGTTGATCTGATGATCTCCGGCCAGGTCCAGATGGTGGTGAACACCTCCGAAGGCGCGCGGTCGCTTAAGGACAGCTTCGATATCCGCCGTACCGCCTTGATGAAGAGTATCTGCCATTTCACGACGATGTCGGCGGCCAACGCCGCCGCCGAGGCCATTGCGGCCCTGCGTGACGGGGCCCTTGATGTCGCGCCCCTGCAGTCATATTTTAAGAGCGTGCCTGTAATACCGGGCTGAGTGGTGCCCTCGCCTTTGTGGCGTGGGCTTTTCGTTTCTTTGGCTCTCGGGCCACGCGGAGATTGGGCGTCATGGACAAAGTGCCAATGACGGCAGAGGGCTTGGCTCCTCTGCAGGAAGAACTGCACCGCTTGAAGACGGCCGACCGGCCGTCGATCATCAAGCAGATCGCGGAAGCCCGCGAGCACGGGGATCTCTCGGAGAACGCCGAGTATCATGCCGCGCGCGAACGCCAGAGTTTCATTGAAGGGCGCATCCTCGAACTCGAGGACATCATCAGCCGCGCCGATGTGATCGACGTTTCCAAACTGTCGGGAAAGACGGTTCGATTTGGCGCGACCGTCAAGGTGGTCGATTGCGATACCGACGAGGAATCGACCCTGCAAATCGTCGGTCCCTACGAGGCCGATCTCAAAAAGAAGAAGATTTCCGTGCAGTCGCCCTTGGGTCGGGCATTGATCGGCAAGACGGTCGGCGACACCGCCGAAGTCACCGCACCGGGCGGCGGGAAGGCCTACGAAGTCCTGGCGGTCAAATTCAAATAAGCGTGCCTTGCCCGCCGCCATTTCTTGGTTTGCGCGCCAAAGGCGCGCAGGCGGCAAGGCCTACGAAGTCCTGGCGGTCAAATTCAAATAAGTGTGCCTTGCCCGCCGCCATTCCATGATTTGCGCGCCAAGAGCGCGCAAGCGGCAAGGCCTACGACGTCCTGGCAGTCAAATTCAATTGTGCCGAGCCTGACCCACGGCTGCGATCAAGACAAAGTATTGTCACCCTGGCGAAAGCCAGGGTCCATCTTGCAATGCGTGAGGTGCCTGCATGGATCCTGGCCTTCGCCAGGATGACGCCTGAGAATGTGTCGTGCCTCGCGCGCACAGAATCACGGGTGAGAGACGCAAGAGGCATCGAACCCGCGGCGTCATTCGGGCGCCAGAGCTCAAGTCGCCGGCGGTTTCGGCTGTTCGACCTCGATCGGCACGCCAGGCAGGTTTTTGGCGCTGCGAATGCCAAGCGCCGACTTGACCTGCGACACCTTGGGGGCGGCCGTCAGCTTTTCGGTCACGAACCGCTGATAGGCATCCCAGTCTTTGGCGACGATCCTGAGCAGGAAATCGGTCTCGCCCGCCAGCATGTGGCACTCGCGCACTTCCGGCCATTCCCTGACCAGATTTTCGAACGCCACCAGATCGGCCTCGGCCTGGCTGTTGAGGCCAACCTGGGCGAAGACCGTGACCGTAAAGCCCATTTTCGCCGCATCGACTTCGGCGTGGTAACCCTTGATGTAGCCTGAGTCTTCCAGGGCCTTGACCCGCCTGAGGCAGGGCGGCGCGGAGATCCCGGCGCGCTGCGACAATTCGACGTTGGTCATCCGGCCCTGGGCTTGCAGGTCGTTCAACAGCTGGCGGTCGATGCGGTCGAGCCGCACCCGCTGGGCGCGCGATTTCTCCGGCTTTGTCTCCGGCATAGGACCCACCCCAGCTCCCCGTTAGAGCGGCTAAGCAATAATATTTCAAAGCTAGCCCAGCCCAGAGGCTGTATGCAACACAGACCCTGCCGGACGCGAAATTCCTGTTTTGTTTCATCTGGGTGTGATGCGTCACTCCGGCCGGCCCGGCAGATTGCGGACCGGTCGGTGGGTTCGTATGTTGGTCAGGCGCCAGCGCAAGACTGGCCCTCCACCATTCCTGAACAACACAGCCGTTTAGATCACCCTATGTCCGAGCATCGTTCCAAAGTCCTGATCCTGGGATCGGGACCGGCGGGCCTGACCGCCGCCATATACGCCGCCCGCGCCAACCTGGCGCCGATTGTCGTCCACGGCATGCAGCCCGGCGGCCAGATGACCATCACGACCGATGTCGAAAACTACCCGGGCTTCGCCAATGTCATCCAGGGCCCGTGGCTGATGGAGCAAATGCAGAAACAGGCCGAGCACGTCGGCACCCGGATGATGGCCGACACCATCGTCAAGGTCGACCTGAGCAAGCGGCCGTTTGTGTGCACGGGCGACGGCGGCGACACCTACGTCGGCGAGACCCTGATCATCACCACCGGCGCCTCGGCACGCTGGCTGGGCCTGCCGTCGGAGCAGAAATTTCGCGGCTTCGGCGTCTCGGCATGCGCCACCTGTGACGGCTTCTTTTTCCGCGGCAAGGAAGTGGCCGTGGTCGGCGGCGGCAACACCGCCGTCGAAGAGGCTCTGTACCTCACCAATCACGCCACCAAGGTGACGCTAATTCACCGGCGCGATTCGTTGAAGGCCGAGAAGATCGGTCAGAAGCGCCTGTTCGAGAATCCCAAGGTCAAAGTGATTTGGGATTCCGCGGTCGACGAAGTCGTCGGCACCAGCGATCCCAACAGTGTGACGGGCCTCAAGGTCAAAAACGTCAAGACCGGCGCGTTGTCGGACCTCAAGGTCGATGGACTGTTCGTCGCCATTGGCCACACGCCGAATACCGAACTTTTCCGCGACGCCCTCGACATGGACGAGAACGGCTACCTGCTCACCAAGGCCGGCACCACACGCACCAAGATCCCAGGCGTGTTCGCCGCCGGCGACGTGCAGGATCACATCTATCGCCAGGCCGTGACCGCCGCCGGAACCGGCTGCATGGCAGCCCTTGAGGCCGACCGTTTCCTGGCCGGCCAAGGACACTGAGCGAGGCAAACATGCCACAGCGCAGCACCTGCAAACTCGATTGGAATAAGCTCCGTGTCTTCCACGCTGTGGCCGAAGCCGGCAGCTTCACCCACGCGAGCGAGTCGCTCAATCTCAGCCAATCAGCCGTCAGCCGCCAGATCAGCGCGCTGGAAGAATCGCTGGGTGTGTCGCTGTTCCACCGTCATGCCCGCGGCCTGGTCATGACCGAGGCCGGCGATCTTCTGTACAAGACCGTGCACGACGTGTTCGCCAAGCTCAACAACGTCGAGAGCATGCTGACCGAAACGCGCGAGAACCCCGAGGGCCCGCTGCGCGTCACGACCACGGTTGCCTTCGGATCGGTGTGGCTGACGTCACGCCTGAAGGAATTTGTCCGGTCGTATCCCAATATCGAGGTCACGTTGCGCTTGGACGATCGTGAACTCGACCTCGCCATGCGCGAGGCCGATGTGGCGATCCGCTTCAGCGAGCCGACCGATCCCAACCTGATCAAGAAGCACGGCGGCTCGATGCGGGTGATGCTGTTCGCATCGCCCGATTACTTGAAAGAGCGCGGCGCGCCGCGGTCGTTCGAAGATCTGGCACGGCATGAGTTAGTGGTTTTCGGCGAAGGCGCCTATCCGTTTGGCCAGGTTCATTGGCTGACGGAAGAACTGCAACGGCGCGGCGTGACGGCACGCATTGGGCTTCGCGTAAATAATCTGTACGGCATCTACCGCGCCGTGAGATCGGGCATCGGCATCAGTGCGTTGCCGGAATATTTCTATCGCGAAGGCCACGGCCTGGTGCATGTGTTGCCCGACATCGAGGGCCCGGAGATTCACGGCTACTTCGTGTATCCGGAAGAGCTCCGTAATTCGGCGCGGGTCGGCGTGTTCCGCGACTACCTCTTCCGCGAAATCGCCCGCGCCAAGGCCCAGAACACCGTGCTGGCCGAGGTGGCGAGACCCTCCAAAAGCGCGATCGCGTGAGTGCGGGTCAATTGCGTCTGTAAATGGATGCTCTTCCCTCCGCTTGCAGGGGGGAAGCTCTAGGCACGCTCATTCACCTTGGACTTGGCGTCATGGCGCGACTTGATCGCGCCATCGAGAGGTTTCTGTTCGCAAAGCGAGCATGAAACTCTGGATACCGCGCCTACGCGCGGTATGACGTCACGATCTTGATCCACGTGTTGTGAAAGATGGGCCGCGTAGAAAAACTCTTGGCGCGATAACCGTTGGCCTGTTCGCCCTTAATTTTCAGCCACTTAGGCGGCCCCTTTGTCTATGCTATTGCTGCATGGCAGCATTGACATTATTCCCTTTGAATACAGGCATTAGTTGCCGTACTTATACTTCAGATGCTGCACCGCAGCATTTGCCCCTCTCCTCCCCCTCCCCGGATAGTGGCTATCCATATCTGCGGTGCAGCATTTTTATTTGGTGGGACGCGCAGCGGCGGGCATGCCCGCCGCCATTCTGGAAAATGCGCGCCGAAGGGCGCTCGGGAATCAATCCGGTCCGATCGAGGTTGTCCCAACGAACTCAAGCCCCGGCCTTCGACCGGGGCTTTTTCTTTTGGCGCGATGATGCACCAATCGAAAAGGGCCCCACCAACCGGTGGAGCCCTTCCCAAAACAATTTAGGTGACGCATAGCCGCCAATCGTGACGCTGCCAGAAATGCCGAGATACATGCCCGCCAAAGGCGTACCAAAAATGTCAGCTATGGATGTATCGAGGGTAAACGTGCCCGAAACGCCGCTGCCCACGGAAATTCCGGCACCTGCAAGCGGCGCGGCAACATTGAAGACTGTTCCGGTGAAATTATAGGTAATTAAGGCCGCTTGGGCTTGTCCGGCGAAGCCGATGCTCAGCAGCGCGGCTGCTGAAAGTTTCTGGATAACGTTCATTGGTAGAGCTTCCCCCTGTGGATAACCGGCATCGTCGCCCGGCACGAGCATTCTAATGCAAACGGCGCGCCAACTATTGGAAATCGTTTAATTTCAACTGGTTACGAAATATCGCCGCGTTCTAGGGGGGCAAACTGTCAAATTTTCTTTACAGTACTTTGGTATGAAACCAAGGATGCCAATTCGAAACATTCAGAAATATCATTTTTTATCAATTATAAACGCTGTCCTTTGGAAGCCATGTCCAACTGTAAAGAAAATTTGACACTTGATCGAATTCCTCAGCGATTCAGCGATCCGCCGGCGCTTCAAGATTTATTCTTGATAGCGCAATTCAACTCCAAATTGGGCGCGAGATCGCGGTCGACAAAGAACTTCAGCGCTGTCCACATTGCGGTGGACGGAACGCCAGTTATTTCAGCGACGCACAGAACTGCTGGATGCGCTCGCAGGCTTTCTTAAGCGCCTCGGTCGAGGTCGCGTAGGAAATCCGGAAGTACGGCGACAGGCCGAACGCAGCGCCCTGGACCACCGCCACCAGCGCCTCTTCGAGCAAGGCCTCGACGAAGTCGGTGTCGGTGTTGATCTTACGGCCCTTGGGCGTGGTCTTGCCGATGCAGCCGGCGCAGCTCGGGTAGACATAGAACGCGCCCTCGGGCGTCTGGCAGACGATGCCCTTGGCCTCGTTCAGCATCTTGACCACCATGTCGCGGCGCATCTTGTAGGTGTCGTTGCGCGGCTTCAGAAACGTCAACGGATCGTTGAGCGCCGTCACCGCGGCCGCCTGCGTGATTGAGGTCGGATGCGAGGTGCTCTGGCTCTGCACCATGTTCATCGCCTTGATCAGTTCGACCGGGCCGCAGGCATAACCCAGGCGCCAGCCGGTCATGGCATAGGCCTTCGACACGCCGTTCATGGTCAGCGTGCGATCCAGCAGCTTGGGCTCGATCTGGCCGATCGTCTTGAAGGTGAAGCCGTCGTAGGTGAGGTGTTCGTACATGTCGTCGGTCATCACCCAGACGTGCGGATGCTTGAGCAGCACGTCGGCGATGGCGCGCAGCTCCTTCTCGGTGTAGGCGGCGCCGGTCGGGTTATTGGGCGAGTTCAGAATCAACCACTTGGTCTTGGGCGTGATCGCGGCATCGAGCGCCTCGGCGCTCAGTTTGAAATGCGCGTTCTCGCCGCACGGCACAAACACCGGCTTACCGCCGAACATCATGACGATGTCAGAGTAGCTCACCCAATAGGGTGTCGGGATGACGACTTCATCGCCCTCCTGCACCGTCGCCAGCACAGCGTTGAAAATGACCTGCTTGCCGCCAACACCGACGGTGACCTGATCGGCCTTGTAGTCGAGGCCGTTCTCGCGCTTGAACTTGTCGACGATCGCCTTGCGCAGCGCCGGCGTGCCGTTGGTCGGCGTGTACTTGGTCTCGCCCTTGTCGATCGCGGCCTTGCCCGCCGCCTTGATGTGGTCCGGGGTATCGAAATCAGGCTCGCCCGCACCGAGGCCGATGACGTCGAGGCCCTGCGCTTTCAGCTCGGCGGCCTTACTGGTCACCGCCATGGTCGGCGATGGCTTCACGGCAGCGAGACGTTTGGCGAGGATCGACACGGGATGCTCCTTTGGATGAATTGGCGCCGGCACTTTGGAAAAAAGCACGCCGGCAAAAGGCGGCGGACAATACTGCCCGGCCGAGGCCATCGCAACAGAGGCAATTCAAGCTTTCGCGTTGGCTTTCAAAACGGCATCGAGGATCGTGTTTGGCGCATAAGCCGATATTTCAGGGGGTAAAGGCGTGTCGCTGCCGATCCCCTTATCGGCTGTCGGTGTGCCCAAATGCTGCCGAACCGGAATCGTCCCCGCCCACACCGGCAACGCATAGTCCTCGGGCTCGTCGACCACGCCGGCGACGCGCACTTTCGCGGACGCCTGATCGATGGTCATGGCGGCGATTGAAATCGTCTTGAGTTCGCGCTCGGTCGCCGGCCGCGCGTGGTTCAGCCGGCCCGGATAGAGCCGCTCAAGGAAAGCGTCCATCGCCGCTTTCTTCTCGGACAAGTCCTCGATCAATTCGCATCTGCCGAACAGCATCACCGAGCGATAATCGATGCTGTGATGAAACTGTGAGCGCGCCAGAACCAGCCCATCGAGAAACGTGACAGTGACGCACACGTTGGCGCCGATGACCGATTCGATCATCCGGCTCGCCGCCGAACCGTGCCAGAAAATTCGATCACCGTGCCGCCAATACGCCGTCGGCGTGACGAAAGGCTGCCCGTCGAGCACGTAGCCAACGTGGCACATCAATCCAGCGTCCAGGATGGCGTAGACCGACGCGCGATCGTAGGCGGCACGCTGAGGTCGGCGCCGAACCCGGTTACGGGCATCGACGGAATAGGCTTCGGACACGACAGGCTCCTTGCATCAGATAGGCGCCGGACATACCTTCGCCGAGTGGCCTGTGTGAAGGTCCACTTTTAGCGTTTTCGTAGGACCACTTCGGAAGGCGACCCCATGCCGCGTGCGTCGTGGATCGATCATCATCCGTGGATTGTCGATCGTACCGGCGATGTGCCGTTGTACCGGCAGGTGTATCAGCAACTTCGCGACGCCATTGCCAACGGCGCGATTTCCCCGGGTGACCGTTTGCCATCGACGCGCCGGCTCGCCGAAACAGTCGGGGTCGCACGCGCGGTCATCGTCACCGCCTTCGAACTGCTTCTGGCCGAGAATGTCATCGCCGGAAAAGTCGGATCCGGGACCTACGTCGCCGACGATCTTCCGCACGATCTGACGCGCCGCAGACGCCGGCCATCCAAGAGTGATGTGAAATTCGACGTCCCGCCGCACTTGCGCGACGGCTTCCTCGAACACGCCACAGCCCATGACGATCGACCGTTCGCGACCGGGCGTACGCTGCTCGATCCGCGCTCGGCCAAAGTCTGGCGCCGGCTGACGCAGCGGGCCGTGCGTGACATCGGGCCGATCCATCTTGGCTATGCCGACCCGCGCGGCGCCGCGGATTTACGGTCCGCCATCTGCACGTATCTCCGAACCGCCCGGGGTGTCCGCGCCGAGCCTGATCAAGTCATCGTCACCACCGGCGCGCAGCAGGCGGTCGATCTTGCCATCCGCGTGCTGATGCGGCCCGGCGACGAGGCGTGGGTCGAGGATCCCGGCTATCCGCTGACGACGCGCGCGCTCCAAGCGGCACATGTGCGCTTGAAACCGATTGCGGTCGATGCGTATGGCATCGACGTCGCTGAAGGCATCCGCCGGGCAGCGAAGGCGCGCGCCGCGTTCGTCACGCCATCGCACCAGTTTCCGACCGGCGTTGTGATGTCGTTGTCACGGCGGCTCGAACTGTTGGCCTGGGCGCGCGAACGTAAATCCTGGATCATCGAGGACGACTACGTCAGCGAGTACCGCTACTCGGGGAAGCCGCTATCCTCACTGCAAGGTCTCGATGATGCCGGACGCGTCATCTATGTCGGCACTTTGAATAAGGCTTTGTTCCCGGGCCTGCGCATGGGCTATCTGGTGGCGCCGCCGGAGCTGGTCGCCGCCATGGTCGGCACGCGCTATCTGACCGACCGTCAGCCCGCCAGTCTCACGCAGGCGATGGTCACGGCGTTTATCAGCGAAGGTCACTTCGCCACCCACCTGCGACGCACCCGTGCGGCCTACGCCGAACAGCGCGACACCCTCGCCGACACCTTGAAGGCGCACGCGAACGACCTCCTCGATGTCAGGGTGCCCGATCAGGGCTTGCATCTGGTCGCCTACTTGAAGCGCCATCGATCCGATATTCGCCTGGAGCCGATCGCGCGCCAAAGCGGCATCATCGTCCGCGCCATGAGCCGGCTCTACCTTGCCGGAACGCCGCGCCAGGCTTTGATGCTGGGGTTCTCGGGATTTCCGCCGGAATCCTTGCGACCGGCCGCGAAAAAACTGGCAGCGCTGCTGCACTCCCTATGACTGCGGCGCATTCACTCGGCCAGAAACGCCGCGACCGTCGGCGCGACCGCGGCGGCGCGGTATTCGACCATGCTATTGCCCTGCCCCGGAAACTCGACATAGCGGCCGCGCTTGAGCAGCTTGGCGCCGCGGCGTGAGGGCTCGATCAATGAATCCTCGTCCGAGCAGACCAGAAGAATTTCGTGGTCGATTGTCGGCAGTACGTCGCCGAGGATGTACAGGTTGGCCGCCCGCGGCCCCCACCACATGCACGGCCCGGCGCGGACGGTTTCGTAGAAGCGAAAGGCATTCTGGTCGGAATCGAGCTTGCCGCGATTGAGCGTGTGATAGCGCGCCCACAGGGCGGCGTAGTGCCCGCCGTCGTCGCGCACCGGGATCAGTTCCATCCGCTTTTGCCAGCCGCGTTGTTCTTCCAGTGAATAGACGCCAGCCGTGCTCATGACGACCTTGCGGACGACTTTGGGGCGCTCCCGAACGGTCGCGATCGCGATCTTTCCCCCGGTATGATCGCCCATGACGTCGACCTGCGGCAGGCCCAGCGCATCGATGAACGCCGCCATGTGCCCGGCATAGCCCGGCACGTCGAGCCAGGCTGGGGGTTTGAAGGACTCGCCATATCCAGCAGAATCGACGGCAATAATCGTCCGGCCGGTCACCGACAACGCCGACATCAATTGTTCGTAGTACGCGCTCGACCGCGGACTCATGTGAAAGCACAACAGCGGCGGCGCCGCGGTGGCGCCGGCAATCATGCGGTAATGTATTTGCCCGGCCGGTGTGGTGACAAAACGGCGCACCAGCGCGCCAGTTGGCGCGGGCGCGTCGGGATTTTTGATTGGCCGCACATCCGCGGGTTCGCCGCCAAGGTGTGCGAGAATTTTCGCCGACCACTCTTTGTCGCGCCACGTCGGCGTGTCGCGCGTCCAGGACGGCTGAGCATCGATGTCGGAGAATTCAGAAAGGCCCTGGCCCTCGCCCCTTCCGGTGATGGCAGTGATTTGCTGCGACAGCGCGCCCACCAGCGAAAGCGATCCGACGTGGCGCGGTGTCAGCGCGCGCGATCGAAGCAGGTCGGCAAAGTCGCGATCGCGAATGCCAAGCGGCGTCTTGTCGGCATATCCCGCGTTAAACGCCGACCAGGCCGCGGTGAGAAACGCCGTGTCTTCACGATTGGCCGGTTCGGGTCGCGGCGCGAGGGTACCCGGCTGTGGCCGCACGCCGAGCAGGATCAATCGCCCGATGCGCGACGGCACCATCGCGGCCAACAGCAGCGCCACATGGGCGCCAAGACCGTCGCCGACGACATCGAACCGGCCGAGCCCAAGCTGGTCGGCCATGCGCATCACTGTCGCGGCGTGACCCTCGACGGAGATGGCGGGGTCGCCATCCGAGTCCCCATGCGCCGGCAGATCGGGTGCGATGACCGATCGGGCCGCCGCAAGAAGCGGTAGGGCGTGATCCCACACGCGGCCCGACAGGCCGCCCTCGTGCAGCAACACAAGCGGCCGATGGCGCGGGCGATCGGGCTGAGCCCAGCGCACATGCACTTGCCGACCCGGATCGCCGAGATAGGCACGTTGGACGCCCTTCGGCGTGGTCCACCACTTGAGAAGATCGAGCGCCGCAGCGTCGAGCGGAAACCCGGTGGTGTCACGATCGAGCTGATCCTCGGCGTTCGCGATCTGTGGCGCGGCAACAAGGCCGGCGACGTTGGCGATCAGGCTGCGGCGCGCAATCATGGTCCAACTCCGGTCATGGACAGGGCCCGGCTAATCTAGCGCGAACCACGCACGCAAGCACACATCAAGGCTCGCTGGCGAAATCGAAACGACAGACCTATCTTCACATCCATGTCCGTCGTCACCCCGACCCTGTTGCAGCCTCTCTACGCGCGGCCCGAGCCGGGAACGCGGGCCGCGTTCAAGCTGGTCAGTCCGTTCAAGCCGGCCGGTGACCAGCCGGCCGCGATCGAGGCGTTGATCGCCGGTGTCAACGCGCACGAGCGCAATCAGGTGCTGCTCGGCGTCACCGGCTCGGGCAAGACCTTCACCATGGCCCATGTGATTGCCGCCACGGGACGGCCGGCGCTCATTCTCGCACCCAACAAGACCCTCGCGGCGCAGCTCTACGGCGAGATGAAATCGTTTTTTCCCGAGAACGCGGTCGAATACTTCGTCTCGTATTACGACTACTACCAGCCCGAGGCTTACGTCCCGCGCACCGACACTTACATCGAGAAAGACGCCAGCGTGAACGAGCAGATCGACCGTATGCGCCATGCGGCGACGCGCGCAATCCTGGAGCGGCGCGACGTGGTCATCGTGGCGTCAGTGTCGTGCATCTACGGTCTCGGCTCGGTTGAATCCTATGCCAGCATGACCGTGACGCTGGCGGTGGGCGGCGCGATTTCGCGGAATGAGTTGCTGAAGCAGCTCGTCGCCCTGCAGTACCAGCGCAACGATTTGGATTTTCACCGCGGCACCTTTCGGGTCCGCGGCGATATCGTGGAAATATTCCCGGCCCACTACGAAGACCGCGCCTGGCGGGTGTCGCTGTTCGGCGACGATATCGAGTCCATCTCCGAGTTCGACCCGTTGACCGGCGAGAAGACCGCGGCCCTGCAGCAGATCACGGTGTTTCCCGGCAGCCACTATGTGACGCCTCGCCCGGCGCTGTCGCAGGCGGTGAAACAGATCAAGATCGACTTGAAAGAGCGCCTTGCCGAACTGCACGCGGCGAACAAGTTGCTGGAGGCGCAACGGCTCGAACAACGCGCCATGTTCGATCTCGAAATGATGGAAACGACCGGCCACTGCGCCGGCATCGAAAACTATTCGCGCTACCTGACCGGGCGCGCACCGGGTCAGCCGCCGCCGACGCTGTTCGAGTATATTCCGCCCGATGCGCTTCTGTTCGTCGACGAGAGCCACGTCACCGTGCCGCAGATCGGCGGCATGTATCGCGGCGACTTTCGGCGCAAGTCGACGCTCGCCGAATACGGCTTTCGCCTGCCGTCCTGCTGCGACAATCGCCCGCTCAAGTTCGAAGAATGGGACCAGATGCGCCCCGACACTGTCTATGTCTCGGCGACGCCCGGACCCTGGGAGATGGAGCGCACCGGCGGCACGTTCGTCGAGCAGGTGATCCGCCCGACGGGACTGATCGATCCGGTCTGCGTCGTACGGCCGGCCTCGAGCCAGGTTGACGACTTGTTGGGCGAGGTTCGCGCCGTTGCTCTCAGGGGACAACGCGTGCTGGTGACGACCCTCACCAAGCGCATGGCCGAGGATCTGACCGAGTACATGCACGAACAGGGCGTGCGCGTGCGCTATATGCACTCGGATGTCGAGACGTTGGAACGCATCGAGATCATCCGCGATCTTCGTCTCGGTGCCTTCGATGTGCTGATCGGGATCAACCTTCTGCGCGAAGGCCTCGACATCCCGGAATGCGCGCTGGTCGCCATTCTCGATGCCGACAAGGAGGGCTTCCTTCGCTCGCAGACGTCGCTGGTGCAGACCATCGGCCGCGCCGCGCGCAACATCGACGGCCGCGTGATTCTGTACGCCGATCACATGACTGGATCGTTGGAGTACGCCATTCGCGAAACCAACCGCCGGCGCGAGAAGCAGCAGGCCTACAATCAGGCCTACGGGATTACCCCCGAGAGCGTGCGCAAGGGCATCGGCGATGCGCTCGGCACGGTGTATGAGCAGGACTACGTCACGGTCGACACCGGCGTCGCCGAAGAAGGCCATCTCATCGGCCACAATCTCCGCGCCACCATCGGTGAACTGGAGAAGAAAATGCGTGCCGCCGCGGCCGACCTCGAGTTCGAAGAAGCCGCGCGGCTGCGCGACGAGGTTCGCCGCCTCGAACAATTCGAACTCACATTCGGCGGCGACACGGCAACAGACGAAGCCGAGGCCCTGGGCGACGCCTCGGGCGTTTCGGCGACGGTGCCGATCACCAAAACGCGGAACGTGCCCCGACCGAAGAAGCGCCGCCGGGACCCCTGATCGGCCGCTATGCCGCCGGCGCGGGAGCGGCGGAGCGCTTGGCTTGGCGTTGATAAGTCCAGGCGCTGACCGGAATGCTCAACAGGTAGATGAAACCGACGACGCTGAGCGTCCGCCACGGATCGGTGACCAAGAAGGCCGCCAACGTGCCGACGCCGAGCATGACGGGAATGACCCAGCTTGGCTTGAGCCGTAACGCCTTGGTGGAATAGGTGGGGACCTTGCTGACCATCAGGATCGACGACATCAGCAGAAACGCGCCAACGATCCAGGGACTGTCGAAAATCCCCTTCCCGGTCTCGAGAAACAGGATCAGCGGCAGGATGGCGAAGCCGGCGCCGGACGGCGCCGGCACACCGGTGAAATAACTATGCGCCCACGGCGGCAGTTCGGGCTCGCCGATCATGGTGTTGAAACGTGCCAGCCGGAGAACGCAGCAGATGGCGTGCAGCAGACACAGCGCCCAGCCCAGACTGCCGGCATCCTTCATCGACCAGAGATAAACCACCATCGCCGGGACGACGCCGAAGTTGATGGCATCCGCCAGCGAATCAAGTTCCGCGCCGAACTTGGTGGTGCCGCGCAACATGCGCGCGACCCGGCCGTCGAGCGCATCGATGATCGCAGCGATGACGATGGCGATGACGGCTTTATCGAAATCGCCGACGAAGGAATAACGAATCGCCGTCATGCCCGCGCAGATCGCGAGTAGCGTCATCAAATTCGGCAGAATGCGATTGAACGACAGGCTCTTGAACCGACGTACAGGTCGAACCAGCCGTGACGTCGTGTCGCCGTCGGGCTCGTCGAGCGGCATCAACAGACCTCTCCGCGGCGCGCCGTCTCGTTCGACGTCGCATCGGCCAACACGGTTTCGCCGGCGACGGCTTTTTGTCCGACGGCGACCAAGGGCGCGACGCCGGCCGGCAGATAGACATCGACCCGGCTGCCGAAACGAATCAGGCCGACGCGCTGTCCGGCGACCACTTGCTGTCCGGCGCGGGCATCGCATCGGATGCGACGGGCGACCAGGCCCGCAATCTGAACCATGGCGTAGTCGGCGCCGCTCTCGGTCTTGAACAACAGCGCCTGGCGCTCGTTGTCTTCGCTCGCCTTGTCGAGGGTGGCGTTGAGGAATTTGCCGGGCGTGTATTCCTCCTTCACCACCGATCCCGCGATCGGCGCACGATTCACGTGGCAATCGAACACGCTCATGAACACGCTGATGCGGGTGCGTGGCGTCGGGTCCATCCCCAGTTCCGGCGGCGGCGCGGCGTCGACGATCATCTGGACGATGCCGTCGGCCGGCGAGATCACCAGGCCGTCGCGGGCCGGGGTAACGCGGTCCGGATCACGAAAAAAATAGAAGCACCACACCGTGGCGCCAAGACCGGCGAGCCCGAGCGGCGTCCAGATCAAATACAGGATCAGCGCCGCCAGCGCGAACACGGCCACGAATCCGGGCCCCTCGGGATGCAGGGGCGGCAGCAGGTAGGTGCGCCAGGTAATCTGAGCCGATTTCGCTTGTTCTGCAGACATTGTGTGCGCGCCGGGGTCAAAACAGGGTTATGCCCCCTTTATAGCACTGTTCCGGAGGCGAATTAAGTCACCCGGACGGCTTGCCGGGGGTGGGCATCTGAAAAACCTGACCGGGGTAAATGAGATTGGGATCGCGAATTTGCTCGCGATTGGCGTCGAAGATCACGGTGTAGAGCGTGCCCTTGCCGTACACCCGCCGGGCGATCCGCCACAGGCTATTGCCCCGCACGATCGTCACCGACCCGCCATCCGCGGTCGCCTGTTCCTGGGCGACCGTGAACGGCACCTCGACCCGCGCCAGGATAGTGTCGTTCACGCCGATCTCGTCGGCACGCACGGTGTGCGGCCCGGGCAACGCTTTTTGATCCGGCGCAAGCTGCCACTGCCCACGGGCGTCGGTCGTCGCTTCGCCGATCGGCGCGTTGTCGAGATAGACCCTGACCCGCGAGCCAACTTCGGATTTACCGCCGACGGTGATGCGGCCCTGATCGTCGTAGTCCAACGCGTCAATCGTCAGCGCCGTCATACCGGCCGGTGCGTCGGGCCCTTGCAGCACACGCGACTGCCCGCCTTGCCGCGATTGCTCGACGATCAGCACTTCGCCGCCACGCTCCGGCACCGACATGACGACGACGGTCTCGGAGATCAGTGTCGTACCGTCCGGCCCCACCGCCGACAGCGACAATTCGCGCGAACCGGGCGGCAGCGGCTGGTCGGGGGTGAACACCCACTCGCCCTGGTCGTTCGCGACAACGCGCCCGAGTTCCGTCGTGCCATCGAGGATCGTCACGGTCGCGCCGGGCACGGCCCGGCCGGCCATCACGGTGTTGCCCTGCGCGTCGATTCGGACAACATCGAAACTGGGCGCAAGCGGTTGTTGCGCCGACGACACTGACGAAGCCCGCCCGGCGGACCCGCCGACATCAGGCGGGCGCAGCGTCAAGTTGAGAGCGACGGCAGCGGCGACAACCACCAGACCAAGAACGGCAATGACGAGAGGTCGGTTCACGAGGCCTCGGGAACATCTTCAGGAAGGCCGCGCTAGCGTACATCATCCCGGGGTTTCTTTGGCCATGACACGCTTGTCATATACGCCTGTACCGGATTAAGGATTGTGGCGGGCCGCCACAATGATCACCGCCAACGTCGCTGGGATCGCGGCCATGCCGGCAAGGGCCAAGACATAGAAAATATCGCTGATTCGACCACCCGGCATCGGGATGCGCCGCGCCGTGCGATCGGCAAAAAGGGCCAACAGCGCCACAGCAAACCCGGCAATGGCTGCAGAGTGAGATGCGGAGACCGCCCACGCGCCTCCAAACAGAACGGCGAGCACGGGGAGCAGCGCGGCCCACGTCACCGGCAAACCGAAGACCCGGTTCGCGACTACGTGACCCAGCCATGCGCTGAGGGCCCCGAGCGAGGACTTGGCGACGACCGCATCGCCAACCGTCGTGGCGATCGCGCAGACGGCGCCAAGCAAAACGACACCAATGGTCTGGGCCGTTGCCGCGTGGCCACGAAGCACTTCGAATTTGAGAATGGTTCCCAGCCAGGCTCCGGCCAGGGCAAGACCGCCGAGCAGCGCCATCAGGCTTGGCGCCGCGCGCACGGCAATGCCGCCGGCAACCGACAGCCACGCGCAACCGACGACGAAGCCGCCGAGCAGGATGCCCCGCCACAACGGTCTGGCGACAATCGTATCGAGCGCAGTGCTGATCAGGATCGCGCCAAGCACCATGTGTCCGATCCGATCATGGGCGGTTTTCGGGGCCCACGCGGGATCGACCAGCAATTGCCAGCCCAGCAGAACGCCGGCGCCGACGGCAACCCCGCTCCAGCGAGCCGCTCTTTCAGGGCTTGTCAGGAACTTGAGGCCAACGCCCCCGATCAAGGCGACAAGGAACGGGGCCGCGTAGATGATCCACGACATGAAATTTCGGTGCGATGCAGACGTGACAGGGCCGAGCGCCGCACTCTATCATCATCTCGGGCATCACGTGGAGAGCACTCCCATGGCGGACAAGGAATCGCGGTCATTCAAACTTTGGGACGTACCGACGCGGTTGTTTCACTGGGCGCTGGTCTTGCTGGTGCTGGTGTCTTACCTCACCGGCGAAGTCGGCGGCTTCGAATTCACCATGCCCGGCAGCGGCAACATGGTCGCCAACATGAACATCCACATTTGGAGCGGCCTCTCGATCCTAACGTTGCTGATCTTCCGCATCGTCTGGGGCTTGATCGGTTCAAGCTCGTCGCGCTTCAGCGGTTTTGTCCGAGGCCCGGGCGCGATCATCGATTATCTCAAAGGCATCGCCAAACGATCGGTCGCGTTTTTCGCCGGGCACAATCCTGCCGGCGGGGCGGTGGTCGTGCTGATGATCGTGCTGCTGCTTGCCCAGGCGAGTACCGGGCTGTTCGCCAAGGAAGACGACTTCTTCGGACTGGCCGGGCCGCTCAATGGCATGGTCAGCGAGGAAACCGCCAATCAAATCACCGGAATTCATGCTCGTATCTGGAGCGTGATCGAAATCGTCGTCATCGCCCACATCGCCGGGAATCTGTTCTACTGGCTGGTGCTGAAGCACAACCTGATCGTACCCATGATCACGGGCCGCGCCGATGCGCCGGCGGGGGCCCCGCCGCCCAGTCTCAAGTTTGCAAGCAACGTCACCGCGATCATCGTGTTCGCCAATTCCGCGGCGATCGTCGCTTGGATCAAGAGTTTTGGCGGTTAGTGCGGGCGGGCCAGCAATATGAATTGTCACCCCGCGCATGAAGCGCGGCATGACAGGCAGATTCATTCTGTCTTGAAGAAACGGTAACCTCTAAAGGAACGCCTCATGAAAGCCAATCTTCTGACGCTGGCCGCGCTGATCATGGCGGTGCCAACCCAGGCGCAAGACCCCGGCCGAATCAGCCTCAAGGATCTCCGGGCCAAACATGCCGACGCTGGCTCGCGATACGTCACGATCGATGGCGCCGAGATTCACATGCGCGACGAAGGCCAGGGTCCGGTGGTCGTACTCCTGCACGCTTCCTATTTCAACTTAGAATCCTGGCGCGCGGTCGCGGACGCGTTGCGGCCGAATTACCGCGTCATTCGCCTCGACTTTCCCAACGTTGGGCTGAGCGGCCCCGAAACCAAGGAACCGCCCGGCGGCACGTTCAACCTGATCGAACGCAACGTCGAGGTGCTGGCCGGTTTGGTCGACGCGCTTAAGCTGGACCGTTTCGCGCTGATCGCGACCTCCAGCGGCGGCAGTGTCGGTTTCCGCTATGCCTCTCGCTTTCCTTCGAAGGTGAGCCGCCTCGTGCTGATCAATTCGGCGGGCATGCCGCGCACGGCGCAGACCGACCCAAACCGCGACCGACCCGACACCGCGCATTGGAATGCGATGCCGATCAAACCGCGGGAGTACTGGGCTTACACGGTTGGCAAGAATTTTCCGGCGGCGCCGCCGCCCGACTGGTTTTTGGATCTTGCCTACGACATCGGCCGCCGCGGCGACACCACGCCCGATACGAAGTACCGGTTCGCGACGGGCGACACCAAATCGATTCTATCGGGGATCACGGCGCCAACGCTGATCATGTGGGGCATGGCCAACCCGACAGTCATGCATCTCGAAGCCGACGTGTTCGAGCATTGGATAACCTCAGCGCCGACGCTGACCAAGAAGTACGAAGGCCTCGGGCATTACCCCTATGTCGAGGCGCCCGATCGCGTGATCCCGGACATCCGCGCTTTTCTCGCGGGCGCCATGGACCAGGATTTGCGTCAGACACAGCGCGTCAAAGTCAGCAAGTAGATCGCTGGCTCCAGAAGTGCAAACGCCCGCTCCTGACGGAGCGGGCGTTTCCATATTCAAAGGTCGTGCGGCTTACTTCTGATCCGGCACGCGATAGACGTCGTGGCAGGACTTGCAGGTCAGCATGTCCCTGATCTTGGCTTGAGCGCCGGCCTTATCGCCCTTGTCGGCGAGATCGGCGACAACGACTGCGGCCGCCTCAAGTTTGGCCAGGCGATCCGAAAAATCCTTCCAGTTGTCCCAAATTTCGCCCTTCGACGTTCCGCCGACGGCCTTGGACTCGAACGCCTTCATGGACTGCTTCATGCCGAGCGCGATCGAGCGGGCGTGCAAGCCAATATTGTCGTTCGGCACCTTGCCCTGCATGGCGGCGCCGAGGCCCGCGGCTTGGGCACCCATCGCCTTCATGATGTTGATGCGATAGTCGATGGTCGCTTTGTCGTCGGCCAAGGCCGGAACCGATAGCATCGCCGCCACGGCAGTTGCGCCGAGCAGCGTAACAAACGTCTTCATTTTGCGTTCTCCCCAGAAAGTCCCGAACGGTCGGAACAGGTTGATCGGCATGACGCGGCCGGCGCGTTGACCCACGCTTCGAACAAGTACAAAGAAGCCCGTTCGATGGCAAGCGAACCCGTGGCGCCGTGTTCATTTTGAAGGGAGTCAAGGCGGTTTCATGAAGACCCCACCCCGCCTCACGTATTTGTGTGTCTTTTGCGGCTCCCAGGTCGGCGCCGACCCTGCCTACAAAGCCCAAGCCTCGCTGTTGGGCTCGGCCATGGCCGCACGGGGGGTTGCGCTGGTGTTCGGTGGCGGGCGGGTCGGCCTGATGGGCGCCTGTGCGGATGCCGTCCTCGCCGGCGGCGGCAAGGTGGTCGGCGTCATCCCCGAGTTTCTCCGCGACAAGGAACTGGCGCATCCGCGCGCGACCGAGATGGTCGTGGTCCCCGACATGCACACCCGCAAGCGGATCATGTTCGAGCGCGCGGACGCGTTCTGCATTCTGCCGGGAGGCATCGGTACGCTCGACGAATTCTTCGAGATCGTCACCTGGCGCCAACTGCATCGTCACAACAAGCCGATCGTCGTGCTCAACACCGCCGGCTACTGGAATCACCTGCGCGGGCTGATGGACGTGATCATCGACCGTGGCTTCGCCCACGGTGGCCACAATGCGCTGATCGACTTCATCGACCGCGCCGAGGATGTAATTCCAATCATCGACGCCGAATTGGCGGCGCCGAAGCCGGCCGTGGTATTCAAGGTTTAGCCTGAACATCCTTCAGAAACGCATCCACGTCCCTGTTCAGCACATCGGCACGCGCCGCGAGATCTTGAGCAGCAACCGAGACGCTCTTTGCCACATCCCCGGTCTGATGAGCTGACTCGGCGATTTCGCTGATGCTGCCCGAGACTTCAGTCGTTCCGCCCGAGGCCTGCGCGGCATTGCGGGCAATCTCGGTCGTGGCCTGAGCCTGCTCGTCGACGGCGATCGCGATGGAGCCCGAGATCTGTTCGAGTTCCGCGACTCGCTTGAAGATGCGATCGATCGCTTCGACCGACGATCGTATCGCTTTTTGAATTCCGCCGACTTGATTTTGAATGTCTTCCGTTGCCCGGGCAGTCTGATTGGCTAAATTCTTGACCTCGGATGCGACCACCGCGAATCCTTTGCCTGCCTCGCCGGCCCGCGCCGCCTCGATGGTTGCGTTCAAAGCCAGCAGATTGGTCTGCGCCGCGACTTCCGAGATCACGCCAACCACGTCGCCGATGGTTTGGGACGGCGTATCGAGGGTCCGCACTTGTTGCTGCGCGACGTTTGCCTCCTCAACCGCCTGACTGGTGGCAACCGAGGCCTCCTTCACGCGGCGACCGATTTCCTGGACTGAGGCCGACAATTCCTCGGCAGCGGCGGCGACCACCTGAACATTGGCGGACGCATCGCGCGCGGCGGTGGCAACGGTTTCGGACCGCTGGCCTGAAATCGTCGCGGCCGACTGCATGGCTGACGACGATTCCGCCATGCTGCGCGACATTTGCGAGATCGCGTTCGTAATGTCGCCGATCCCTGCCTGAAATTCCGCGATCAATCGATCGACCCGCGCTTTTTCCTCGGCTTTGCGTTGAGTTTCGCGCTCTTTGCGCTCTTCTTCGACGCGTCGTTCACGCAAGCTGGACTGGAAAAATGCCAGCGCGCCGGACATGGCGCCGACTTCGTTGGCGCGGTCCGTGCCGTCGATAGCGACGTCAATCTCGCCCTTGGCCAAACGCCGCATGGTCGCCGTCATGCCGACAATAGGCCGCGCCAACAGCCCGCCAACCAGCCAGGCGACGATCATGCCAATGAGGATCGCGACCGCCGCAAGCGCCAACGCGAAATTGCGGAGCGCGATGGCATCCGCTTCAATCTCTGTGCGCGGTACCGTCAAGACCAGGGTCCAGCGTGCGTCGGTCCGCGCAAACAGAACCGGCACGGCGATCTGAAACATCTCGACGCCGTCCATTTCTCCGAATGCAGAAGCATTTTCGGACTCGCCGACTGCCGCGCGCACCTCGCGAGGCAAGCCCAGACGGTCGACGGATTCCCCCAGCGCACCCGAGTCACGGTGGCCGACAATGCTTCCCGAACCCGTCGAGAGAACCGCCGTGCCTGTCTGATAGACACTGATTTTCGAGACGCGATCCTGCATGGCGGCCAAGGTCAAATCGACTCCAACCACGCCTTCGACGATCCGGCCGTCAAGCAGGGGAACCGCTGCTGTCGTCATCAAGACTTTTGAACCATCGGCGAGATCTTCGGCGTAGGGTTCGATCAGCTCGCGGCGACGCGAGCTTTCAGGAGCCGTGTAGTAGTCCTCGATAAAATAGTCCTCGGTCGGATCCTGGTCTTCGACGCGAACACGGCCGTCCTCGCGAACGTAATATCCGACGTAGCGGCCTTTGTTGTCGTGGCCTGATGTTCCGACGAATTTGTCGTCGTCCGGCATCACGCCGGCCGGAATCTGCGCCCAGGTTCCGAACAGGTGGGGTTCTGCTCAAGGATCGTTTCGAGACTGCGGCCGAGCGCGGCACGGTCGAAAGCCTCGCTCTTGGATTGCGTCACGAATCCGGCGGCGATCGATTGGGCCGCTTCGAACGCGCGGTCGATCTCACCGGCCACAGCTGCCGCATGCTTTCCGGCGGCTTCCGCCGCATAGAGCTGAGCGAGCCGCGTTGCATCGGCGCTGGCGCGCATCTGCACGGCGGCAACCAGCGCGACAAACGCCAGCACCAGAATGGCGCCAAAGGTCGCGGCGATCTGAATTCGGAGGGTCAAATTGAGAAATGCCGAGGCCATCGGGGCAGCACCTTGGTTACGGTCGAGACCGAGGACGATTCCTCACCAACCCTTGGAATGTAATGGAGCGATTTTGGCTGACTTTGCAGCGGATTGCGTCGCGGGATTGCGACCTTGCCTCGGCCGGGTCCGGTGGCTAAGGTCCGCCCCGATTTTGGGGGCAAAGTCGGCCGAAACGGGACGGGCAGGGAGCACAGCATGGCGAAAATCAAGGTCAAAACACCGATTGTCGATCTCGACGGCGACGAGATGACCCGGATCATCTGGCAGTTCATCAAGGACAAACTGATCCTGCCGTATCTCGACTTGCAGATCGAGTACTACGACCTTGGCATGGATTCCCGCGACAAGACCGACGACAAGATCACGGTCGATTCCGCCAACGCCATCAAGAAATACGGCGTCGGTGTCAAGTGCGCCACCATCACCCCCGACGAAGCGCGGGTGAAGGAATTCAAGCTCAAGAAAATGTGGAAGTCGCCGAACGGCACCATCCGCAACATCCTCGGCGGCACCATCTTCCGCGAGCCGATCATCTGTAAGAATGTTCCAAGACTGGTGCCCGGTTGGACTCAGCCGATTGTCATCGGCCGCCACGGCTTTGGCGACCAATACCGTGCCACCGATTTCAAGGTGCCGGGCAAGGGCAAGCTGACGATGACCTTTACGCCCGAAGGCGGCGGCGCGCCGACGACGTACGACGTCTATGACTTCCCAGGACCCGGCGTCGCCATGGGCATGTACAACCTGGATGACTCGATCGCCGACTTCGCGCATTCCTGCCTCAATTACGGTTTGATGCGCGGTTGGCCGGTGTACCTGTCGACCAAGAACACCATCCTCAAGGGCTACGATGGACGGTTCAAGGATATCTTCCAGGCCGTCTACGAGAAAGATTACAAGGCCAGGTTCGACGCCAAGAAGATCACCTATGAACATCGCCTGATCGACGACATGGTGGCTTCGGCGTTGAAGTGGTCCGGTGCTTTCGTGTGGGCCTGCAAGAACTACGACGGCGACGTGCAGTCCGACACGGTCGCGCAGGGTTTCGGCTCGCTCGGCCTGATGACGTCGGTATTGATGACCGCCGACGGCAACACGATCGAGGCCGAAGCCGCGCACGGCACGGTGACGCGTCACTACCGTCTGCACCAACAGGGCAAGGAAACCTCGACCAACCCGATTGCCTCGATCTTCGCCTGGACGCAGGGCCTCAAGTATCGCGGCAAGTTCGACAACACCCCGGATGTCGTCGACTTCGGCGACCGGCTGGAGAAGATCTGCGTGAAGGCGGTTGAGTCGGGGTTCATGACGAAGGATTTGGCCATCCTGGTTGGCCCCGATCAGCCCTGGCTGACGACGACGGCTTTCCTCGACAAGCTCGACAGCATGATGAAAGCCGAGATGAAGTAGACTTACCGCGTGTCGTAGAAATATCGATAGCTCAGCTGGAGCAGGGTTTCGTCGACACGCCGCGGCAGGCCAAATCGCGGACGGGCGTCGCGGCTCGACCGCACATGGAGAGCCTCGATCGTCAACCGTTGGCGGTCGTCCGGACGGAACACATAGGCAGCCGTCCAAGCCCGGCCGCGTTCGCCGTTGGGGTCGTCCCCGGTTCGATCTCGATCTTTGACGGTGAATCGCTCGACGCGAGCGGAAAGCCTGTGCCGATCCCAGGCATACGACGCAAGGGCGAACGCCGCATGGAATCGGTTGTCGACCACCGGAGACGCCATCTTGGTTCGGCCGCTCATCGCTTGCGCGACCAGTTCGATGCGATCGCCGATCGGCACTTCCCCGCCGATGGCGCCGAAGCGCGTGTGCCAGGCATACTGTTCGCCGTTGAATGATCGGTCGTTCGATCGGTTGTCGTAAACCAGAGCGCGAACCCGAACGCCTTCGTTTTCCGCCCATTCGCCGGCAGCGTACCAACCGACGCGGCCATCGATCTCGGCAACCGGATCGACGTCGTTCGCCTGTCCGGCAGCCGATCCTCCGGGCCGAAAGGCCGCCAACGGCGCCAACGGCAACCGGCCGAATAGACCGGTTTCGCGGTCGTGGATTGCCCAGCCGCGCCGCGCTAAGACCGAGCCAACCGGATCGTTGAACCCGAACACGGCTCCCGTCAGCGACCACTCACCTGCGTCGCTCCTCCGCACCGCGCTTCCCTCGACGCCGATAGTGCGAAGTTCTTCACCGACCCAGCTGTTGAGCGCCGACGAACTCAACGTATAGGGGCTGGTCCACGCCAGGCCCGTGTTTTCCAGTGAGATCGGGGGAAAAAAGGCGCCGGCCTTGGCCCGGACGACCAACCCTTGGCGCGGCGCGGGTTTGTAGGCGAGGAAAGACTCGATTGCGTCGACCCCCGGCCGTTGCTGCGCGCCTGCAACGACGTGAGCGACCGCCGAAATGTCCCATGTCAACCGCGCCTGGACGATCGCGGCAACCTCGGCAACTTGCGCGCCGGCGGACTCGGGGCCGCCGAGGCGGGTTTTGCCCGGGCCGCGATCGAGCCAGGACACCGCATCATCGCCGTGGGCAAGCCGAAGATCGATGAAGCCGGCAGCTCGCAACTCCATCGGCTCGGCCGCAGCAAGCTGCCGCGCAGCGGCAATAGCAAAAATCACGGAAGCCAACAGGGGCAGCATGGGTGATTTCTCGCTCTTCCGCGAAGTTTCTGACAATCAAATTGTGGTGAGGCGATACGCATCTCACCGCAAGCTCGCTGTGCGGATGCGGTAGCGACAAACGCCCAAAGTCGATACACTTTGCTTCCGGTTTATTGGAGCAAGCGTCCATGACACTCAGCAACCAACGCGTCGATCGCGGTTTCGTCGGGCCGATGCCCGCCCTCACCCGGCGGTCGGACGAGGCCTACACCGAGTTCATGTCCGACACCCGGAACGCGCTGTTGCACGCCCACTGGAAAAACATGATGGGCATCGGCGATGCGGCCATGAAAGCCGCCGCGCAACCCATCGCGCACACCAAGGCCGGCGTCGAAGGCGCGCGCAAGGTGATCCGCGACAATACGTCGATCGCGACTTTCCTCCGCGTCAAGCGCACCTGCCAGGAAATTTACAAGCAACGCATCATCGACTCGTACAACCTGCGCCGCGAAGAATTGGAACGGATGCTGGACGAGGCCGACACGCGCGGGCCGGGCTCGGTGACGTGGGATCCGAACTTCGTCTATCCCGACTACGCCACCGTCGATATTCATATCTCGCCCGGCGGATATACCCGTTCGAAGTTCTCGGGCCTGCTGTACGATTACGGCACCAGCATCTTCTACGGCGGCGCCAACGCCGGCGACGCGCTGCACGCGCGCCTCGCCAAGGAGACGGCAACGCCGCAGGACGGTAAAATCCGCCGCATCCTCGACATCGGCTGCAGCTGCGGCCAGTACACGACCGAATTGAAGAAGCGCTTCCCCGACGCCGAGGTGATCGGCATCGATATCGGCGCACCGATGGTGCGCTACGCCCACTGGCGTGCGACCCAGAACAATCTCGACGTCCATTTTGCCCAGATGCCGTCGGAGGATCTCGAATTTCCCGACCGCCATTTCGACCTGGTCGGGTGCCATATCCTGTTTCACGAGATCCCGCTGGAAGTGATCAAGAAGACACTGGCCGAAGCGCACCGCGTGCTCCGGCCCGGCGGCACCTTCGTGCTGTGGGACTTCGCCACCGCCACGGCGGACAATCTCGGCTATGGCGGCTTCGTTGGACTGATGGACGCCTCGGACAATGGCGAGCCCTACGCTCACAACTACGTCCATTGCAACGTCGAGAACCTGATGGCCGAGGCCGGCTTCAGCCTCCGTGCCCGGCCCGGCCCCAAAGCGCAGATGCACGACCGCGTGTGCGACAAGGCGGCGTAAGAATTTGAGTTTCGTCAAAGCTGGTTCTGACCAAGCCAGCACTATGCGGCATTGGTAGATTCAAGGAGTCATCCCATGCCCCGTAACCCGATGCATGAAATGCTGTCGCAGCCGACGCACGACGAGCGCGCGCGGCAGAGCTGGGTGTTCACGCTCAAGATGCACATCGGCCGCAAGGTGCGGCCCGGCAATCGGTTGATCTACGACCGGCTCGCCAAACCGAAGTTCGAGAAGGCGCACGGCCGCGGACCTTCCGATCGCCATCAAGTTGGCGACGTGATGTGCCAGGAGCCAGGCTATCAGTTCTTCTCGGGCCTCGCCCGCAATGCCCAGGAGCTGATGTGGGATTCGCTCGCTGATCCGATCGCGCGCAACATCGACCGGCTCTCCGCGGCTTACGCCCGCCTCCATGCCTCGCCCAACCGCAAAGGCAGCGTGACGCTCGACCCGGCGTTCAAGCCGCCGGAAGGTATTCGCCAGGTCAATATTCACCTGCAGCCGGTCAACTACGCCGAAGACTACGGCGGCGACGACGTTATGGCCGGGGCGTTCTACGAAGCCGGCAGCAATCTCTATTCCATGAGCGGCGGGATCGGCACGGTCGAGGGCAAGGCCGAGGTGATTCAGCGCTTCCTCAAGGAGCGCTATCCCGGTTTTACGCCGACCCGGATTCTCGACTTCGGCTGTTCGGCCGGATCGTCGTCGACGCCGTGGGCGCTCAATTTCCCCAAGGCCGACGTTCACGCGCTCGATGTCGGCGCCGGCATGCTTCGCTATGCGCATGCGCGCGCCGAATCTCTGGGTGCTCGCGTTCACTTTCATCAAAAGGACGCGGCAGTGACGACATTTCCTGACGCTTCGTTCGACCTTGTGGTGTCGCACAACGCCATGCATGAGATGCCGCTCAAAACCCAGAAGGCCATGTTCAAGGAAAGCTTTCGCCTTCTGAAGCCGGGCGGCATCGCCATCCATCAGGACGTGCCGCTCCGTTACTCGGAAAAGGACGCCTTCGGTCAGTTTGACGCGAGCTGGGATCTCAAGAACAACAATGAGCCCTATTGGGAAGCGTATGCCACCAACGATCCGGTGCAGATGTTTTGCGATGCGGGGTTTCCGAAAGAGTCGATCTGGATGGGCAAGTACGATCAGATCGACAAGACGATTTCTTGGACCGTCAGCACGGCGCGCAAACCCTGACCCCGATCGCACGCATCCTCGTTTGCTTTCTCGCACTGGCGACTGCGGCCGGCGCGGCCGAGACCGGCCCACAGCTGCGCCGCGCGACATTGTTCGTTTCGGACGTCGAGCGCTCGCGCGCGTTCTATGAAGCCGTCGGATTTCGCACCTGGCTTGACTGGACGGGAGATCAGGATCCCCAAAATCCGTCAGCGCTTCCCCTGACGGCGCCAGCCAAGAAATCCCGAATTGTCATTGTTGCCGGGCGCGACGACTACGCCGCCATGATCGGTCTGCTGGAAATGAAGGACTCCGCGCTCGATTCAAATCGCAAAATGGCCGAGCGGCTCGGCATTCACGATGTCATGCTGGTGATCGAATCCGATCGCGACCTCGACGCGTTCGCGCGGCGTGTCGAGGTGCTCGGCGGCGCGACTCTGCGTCCGCCAACGCCCTATACCTCAATTGGCCCGGCCGGCCGCAAGACCGGCGTCAGCATGCTGGTGCGCGACCCCGACGGCTATGTCGTCGAAGTGACGCACACGACGGACCTGAAACCACCGGGTTGAACTTCCATCTGCGCGGACTATGTTGACGCGCGACCCAAGAAAAGCGGGGCCCCCGTGGACGCATTGATCGAAGGATATCGCCACTTTCGCAAGACCTATTATCGCGAGAACGAAAAACTGCTGAAAGACCTGTTCGAGCGCGGCCAATCGCCGAAGACAATGATGATCGCATGTTCCGACAGCCGCATCGATCCGGCGCTGCAACTGGGCGCCCGGCCGGGCGACGTGTTCATGGTGCGCAACGTCGCGAATCTGGTCCCGCCGTACCGGCCCGACAGCGAGTTTCACTCGACCAGCGCTGCTTTGGAGTTCGCGGTTTTGGCCCTTAAGGTCGAGCACATCATCGTGCTCGGACACGCGCGCTGTGGCGGTATTGCCGCCTTGCTCTCCGGAGCGCACGCGGGCCGATCGGACTTCGTCGGCAACTGGATCCGGATTGCCGAACCGGCGCGGCAAGCGGTCGAAGCTGCAAATCTGCACGATGACGATCAACGACGGCTGCTGGCCGAACTCGAGTCAGTCAAAGTCTCGCTGAAGAATCTGCGGACTTTTCCGTGGGTGAAGACTGCCGAAGACGCGGGCCACCTGAAGATACACGGCTGGTACTTCAACATCGGCACCGGATTGCTCTGGCGCCAGAACGCGGATGGAAAGTTTGAGCAGGTGTGAGGCTGCCTACTCCGCCGCCATCTTCGCCGCGCCCAAGCCCCAGCCCTGCCCGCCCTGGACGTAGCCTTTGGGCACGCCGGCGTCGGGGGTGAAGCCGTACATCTCGTCCGGCACCGCGGCTTTGACGATGTCGCGCACCTTGAGCAGCGCCGCGAGATCGATCCCGGTCTTGAGGCCCATGCTGTCGAGCATGAATACCAGATCCTCGGTGACGATGTTGCCCGACGCGCCCGGCGCAAACGGGCAGCCGCCGAGGCCACCCAAGGAGCTGTCAAACGTCGTCAATCCGACATCGAGAGCCGCCAGCACGTTGGCGAGGCCGAGGCCGCGCGTGTTGTGAATGTGAATGCCGGTCAACTTGTCGCGGCCGACGGCCGCCCAGATCGATTTGATCATGCTCTTGACCTGGGCCGGGTTGGCATAGCCGGTCGTGTCGGCAAGGCCGACTTCGTCGCACCCCAGCGCGACCAACCGCTCGCCCAACTTCACCACCGTCACTTCGGGGATCAAACCCTCCAGCGTACATCCGAACGCCGTGGACAGACTTCCTTCGAACTGGGGGCGCCGGTCTACCGGCAGTGTCTTGATCAGCGCGACGATCTGGCGAACTTCCTCGAACACCTCTTCGTGGGTCTTGCGCAAATTCTTGAGGCTGTGGGTTTCGCTCACCGACAGCGGCAGCGTGATCTTGTGTGCGCCGGCAGCGATGGCGGCCTCGGCGCCCTTGAAATTCGGCACCAGCGCCGCGACCTTGAGCCCCTTGATGGTGCGCGCGTAGCTCACCACCTCGGCGGTATCGGCCATCTGCGGCAGCAGCTTGGCGGGAACGAATGAGCCAACCTCGACTTCGCGCACGCCGGCAGCGGCTTCGGCGGCGATCCATGCCTTCTTGGCGTCGGTCGGCATCACCGACGTGATGCTTTGCAGACCATCTCGCGGACCGACTTCGCTGATCAGCACGTCGATGCCGGACATCAGGGTATCCATATCGATCATCCTACTGGTGAGACTTTGTTCTCGGTTCTTAGGCGAGAGCGTGCCGCTCGCCAAGGCCCACTCGCCAAGGGTTGTCCTCGCTGAACCAAGATATAAGATCGATCATCCGCTCGCGCCTGCCGGCGTCGTGCCCTAGTGTTATAAGATATTGATTTCAAAGGTGATTTGATGTCCGCAGGTATGCCCCTTTCGGGTCTCAAGGTGGTCGAGTTCACCCACATGGTGATGGGCCCGACGGTTGGCGTCGTGCTCGGCGATCTTGGCGCCGACGTCATCAAGATCGAGCCCTTGGGCGGCGACAATACGCGGCGCCTCAAGGGCTCGGGCGCCGGTTACTTCCCGATGTACAACCGCAACAAGCGCAGCATCTGCCTCGACCTCAAATCGCCCGAAGGCAGAAAGGTCGCTCTGCAGCTGATCGAGAAGGCCGATGTTCTGATCGAGAATTTCCGCCCCGGCGCCATGGACAAGCTGGGATTCGGCTATGAAGCCATCAACAAGTTGAATCCGAAACTGATCTACTGCTCGGAGAAAGGATTCCTGAAAGGCCCGTACGAGCATCGCACCGCGCTCGACGAAGTGGCGCAGATGATGGGCGGCCTCGCCTACATGACCGGACCGCCTGGCAGGCCGTTGCGTGCCGGGGCCTCGGTCATCGATGTCACCGGCGGCATGTTCGGGGTTATCGGCATTCTGGCGGCGCTGTACCAGCGCCAGGCGACCGGCAAGGGCCAGATGGTCCAGGCCTCGCTGTTCGAGACCACCATCTTCCTGGTCGGCCAGCACATGGCGCAATTCGCCGTAACCGGTTCGCCGGCGGCGCCGATGCCGGCACGCATTTCGGCGTGGGCGATTTACGACGTGTTCGACACCAAGGACGACGACAAGGTCTTCGTCGGCGTGGTCAGCGACACCCAGTGGAAAGTGTTCTGCGAAGCCTTCGACCTGAAGGACTTCGCCGCGGATGAATCGCTCGCCGCCAACAACGGCCGGGTCGCGGCGCGCGATCGGGTCAAGCCGCGCATCGAGGCCCTGTTCAAGACATATACCAAGGCCGAGCTGATGGCGAAGTTGGAGCAAACCGGCATGCCGTTTGCGCCCATCAGCAAACCGCACGAGATGTTCGACGACG
>Ga0194132_10002555_pt1 | contig 33810 bp, 22 predicted proteins | sample TA2KigOf80mmetaG_FD_148612 | JGI IMG/M metagenome (GOLD analysis project Ga0194132, IMG submission 148612) | Freshwater microbial communities from Lake Tanganyika, Tanzania - TA2015054 Kigoma Offshore 80m | ecosystem: Environmental > Aquatic > Freshwater > Lake | place: Tanzania: Lake... | reverse complement strand
GTAGGTGGACAATTTGCCACCTACCAAGGAAACACAAGAAACCGTCTAGTTAGACTTAATACTATAGATGCTAGCGATGATACAGCTACATTTGCCATAGGAACCGGATTTAATAGCACTGTTCGATCTCTAGCCCTAGACTCAACTAACGGTAAGCTCTACGTAGGTGGAGATTTTTTAACCTACCAACAAATTACTCTCGGTACTGTTGCTTGTTTGCTACCATCAAACGCCTCTGAGGTGAATTATTCAAAATCAACTAATTTATTAAATCTAACCAACGGCAAAATTATAAACTTTACCGCAATAACTCCATCTAGATATTCTATCACGGTAGCGCCAACTACTCTAGGCATAGTTAACGCTCAGATCTCTTCTGCAACAAGTCAAAACTTAGTCAACACCAGCAATCTTGCTTCCAATACTTATAGTTTTAACTACAATCTAGGCGTCACCCTAGCATCGTCAGTAGTATCTCAACATCCTGATGGGTATGGAACCTCTCTTGCTAACGTTCCTTTTACTGCTACTTTCTCAAGTCCGGTTGTAGGCTCTTACACCTTCAATGGTGCTGTTACTTGCTCCACACAAGATGATAGTTATATTTATGTTGCGGGTGGATTTACCTCTATTACCTCTTTCACAACAACTCATAATTGCAATCGGATAGCTAGATTTAAAAAAACTACCGGCGAACTAGATCTATCATTTCCTACAGGTATAGGTTTTTCAAGCAACGTACACGCTTTAGCTATAGATTCCAATTCTCAAAAACTATACGTTGCTGGAGCCTTTACAACGTACAATAACTTCGCTTGCAATCGTATCGCCTGTATAAGCACCATTGATGGTGGCATCATAACTTCCTTTGTGGTAGGATCCGGTTTTGATAGCTCAACTTTTGCTTTAGCCTTAGATACTACCAATAATAAGCTATATGTCGGCGGTGAATTTAATACCTATAAAGCAATATCAACCCCCAAGCTAGCGTGTATAGATACAACCGATGGTTCCAATAGCTCTTTCTCGTTAGGAACCGGACTAAATAACTCTGTTAGAGCGTTAGCATTTGATAATGTAGACGCTAAGCTTTATGTAGGCGGTTCTTTCACAAAATACAATGAAGATATTTTTAACCAGCTCATTTGCTTAAATACCGCATCTCCAAATATTGGAACTCCAGTATCTTCATTCGATACTATGAATGGCTTTGGTAGCGCACAGGTTCATTCTTTAGCTTTAAATCCCTCTACACAAAAGCTATATGTAGGAGGAAACTTTACAACTTACGGAAAAGGGACAATCACTGAAACATCTACCGAACTAATCTCATCTGGATCAAGATACTGGACCTCTATTGCTAGTTCAAATGGAATAAATCTTCTAGCCTCAGTTGGTGGTACTGGACTTGAACTTGATACGTATCTCTATACCTCTGCAGATTCAGGAGCTACATGGATACAAAGAACTGCTGCTGGATTAAAGTCCTGGTACCGTGTTACTTCTAATTTTGATGGCAATATTCTTGCTGCTGTTCCTACAGGTAATATTCACATTTCTACAAACTCTGGAGCCACGTGGTCAGAAATATCCACCGCAATAAATAGTAATCCACTAACCCCAAGACAATGGACATCTATAACAACAGATAGCGTAGGCTCGACTATAATAGCAGCTGACTCTAGCATTGGAGCTATTTGCGTATCTACAAACTTTGGTGCCACCTGGATAGAAAAAACATCTAACTTAAAGCCTTGGGCATCTATGGTTTTGACCGCAGCTGGAAATCAACTCATAGCAGCAACATCCTCTACTGATGGTTACATTTATGTTTCTAGCGATCTAGGAACAACATGGAATCAAAGAATCTCTGCAGGTCAAAAACATTGGAGATCGGTTGCTAGCGATGCATTTGGTAATAACATTGTAGCGTCCGCTCTAGATCTTTTAGATAACAACGACTACATATACACCTCAACAAACCAAGGAGTTACATGGATTCAGAGAACCTCCGCTGGTCAAAGGCACTGGGAGTCTGTATCTTCTAGTGCAAATGGGGACAGGCTAGCTGCCGCTGATTATGATGGCTATATTTATACTTCTACCAATGCAGGAAGCACCTGGACACAACAGACCACTCTTGGTCAAAGACCATGGTCTTCAATTACTCTAAATGCAGACGGAACTAAGCTCTACGCCACCGCAGAAGAGACAAATATATGGAACTATACCGTCGTACTACCTAGTATCACAAGCAACAGACTAATTTGCTTAGATACTGCAGATGCCTCATATGATGTTAATTTTAACGTAGGAGCAGGTCCAAATAGCACCGCCAGCTCTTTAACCTTAGACTCTACCAACGGAAAACTTTACGTCGGCGGCTACTTTAGCTCTTACAACGGTTCCACTATCAACGGTTTAGTAAGAATTGATGCTACCAATGCCGCCATCGATACATCTTTTAACATCGGAACTGGCTTCAGTAGTCCTTCTTTCTCTGGTCCTCCAGCTCCAAGCCTAGTTCCTGGCACTGCTACTACTGTATCTATAGATAGTATAAACAATAAAATTTTCATTGGCGGCAGCTTTGACCTCTTTAACGGCTCACCTCGAAAGAATTTTGTTAGTTTAGATGCTAGCAGCTATGCAGAAACACAATTTAATGCAAACAGCTTAAATATATCCAATGGGTCTCTTGTTTCTAGTTCTTTCAGTCAAGTCAGTGGCACTTCCTACTCGTTCCAAGTCTCCCCGACAAGCAACGGAGCAGTGCTAGTTGAAATTCCAGCCAATGTGGCAAAAACAACCGTAAGCTCTGTAGATTTTGCGAATTTAAGTACTTCGTTTGCTTTTGTGTATGATAATACAATACCAAATATTTCAGATGGTAATATCATCTACACTGGAATGACTAGCACTAGCATAACACTTGATTGGTCGGATGCTACTGATACTCTCTCTTCCCCAATAACATATGATGCTTACTGCTCACTAAATAACAACATCGCAACCGTACCTGACATTTTAGCAAACGGTACCTACAAGGGCACTTTCACCACCTCTACAGGTACTATTACTGGTCTTACAGAAACCCTATATTATTTTAATATTATTGCTAGAGATGTTTTGAATAATAAAGCTTCTTATATCCAATACAGCCAAGTAATTGACGTAACACCACCATCTAGATCCAACTCAACTTTAACTATCACAAATGCAGTTGGTAGTAATCTAACACTTGCTTGGACTAAAGCTACAGATAATTGTTTTACTCAGGCTGAATTAGAATATAAAGTGTATTACTCTTCCTCGCCTGTATTTAACACCGTCTCAGCTGTAGAGGCTGGCACACCTGTTCCTACTGCTCCAAGTGGTTTACCACACGACTTTATTGCAGATATTAACTCAATTAATGTTATTAATATTCCAGATGGATACCACTACTACAACGTAGTTGTAAAAGATCCAATTGGAAATAAAGCAGTTTATAGTGCAATAGGTGAAGTTACAGATATAACACCGCCCGTAGTTACTGACTCTACTATTACTACTTCTAGCATCACCTCTTCTAGTATTACTATCACTTGGCCTATAGCTACAGACAATCTAGCCTCATCATCTAACTTAACATATAAAGCTTACTATTCCACAGACACCAATCTTAACACTGCATCTGATATAGAAAGCAATGGAACACTTTTTGCAACCACATCAGGCTCAGATCTCGTTACTGTAGATATAAATGGCCCAGGTACCGGATACTATGGTGTTACTCTTAATCCACCACCGAACCATCCCAGTATCGCTTATGCTGTAGCTCAACAAGTGCAAGAAACAGGTAGTCTACAAAGCATTACTGCCTATATATTATGTCTTTACGATACTAATTATACAAATTCTTATCCACTTGCAGCACTTCAATTGAGAGTATTTGGAACAGACATAAACGGTCTTCCAGATCCTACGCAGTTTCTAGGCTGGAGTGATACAGTGCTAATTTCATCTCTAGTAAGCGGAGGCTCAACTAGTTCACCAGTAATATTTAACTTCTCAACTCCAATATTACTTACAAATAACCTAGTCGCTATTGTTCCCGTACTAATAGGCACTCTTGCTCAGCCTTCTTCTTTATATTGTCATCTTATTACGTCTTCTTACGTAAAAGGTACAGCCCTATATTACGGAAGTTCACTCTCACAGTATGATCTGAAAATGAGTCTTTCATTGGCTAGCTCAAGCGTAAGCGCTACAAAAACCAGCCTTGATGATTCTACAATATATTATTTTAATGTTATTGCACTTGACCAAACAGGTAATAAGGCTGTTTATGCTAAAGCAACTCAAGCTACTTTAGATATCACTCCACCAGTAGCAGTTAATAAAACACTTTTAGCAACTCCAGTACTAAGCACTAGCATTACACTCAACTGGACTGAAGCTCAAGATCCTAAAACTGCCGGTACCCCACAATCCAATTTGCAGTACGACGCTTACTATTCACTTAATCCAAATCTAAATACCTTACAACAAGTTGATGCTTATGGTACTTATGGTGGAACCTTTACTGGAACAAGTACTGGTACAGTAATAAACTTAAATAGTTCAACATTATACCGCTTTAACATTGTTGTTCGCGACGCAGCTGGAAATAGAACCCTCTACAACCAACTAACTAAAGCAACTCTAGACGTAACCGCACCATCAGCGCTACCAGCTGACTTAGAAGCATTTAGCATAACAAGTTCTGGGTTTATCTTAAGATGGAATAAATCCACTGACGATTTTTCAGCTCAATCTACATTAAGATATGCTATCTACCGCTCGACAGACGCTAGTAACCTTTCCGAGCTACCAGCAATAGATAACTCTATTGCTCTAGGCACGTCTGAACTAATACAATGGCCCAACGGACAAGACTATCACGATGCGGAAGGTGAAGGATTTACCGATCCTTCAGATGCTAGCAAGGCTTATAGAATTATCTACGGATTAACCAACGATACAACTTACTACTTCAATGTCGTAGCTAAGGACGAGGCTGGAAATAGGTTTGCTTATAATCAAATAGAGATCACTACTACAGAAACACTAGTTTCCGCTCGTAACTTCCTAAAACTCCGCTCAGGCGTAGTATTTGATCCTTACGGCGATCCTCCAGATGTTGGAGGATTGAGCTATAATCCAGATTCTAATGCTCTTCGGTTTAGAAGCGAAGCAGGACAAAATGGTGTTCATAGTTTAGTATTCTCTTCCAGTAGTCAAATTCCTGACACTCTTACTGACTTAGGAATTCAAGATGGCAACGCCGGAGACATACTAACAACTGACGGCAATGGAAATTTCTCCTTTACAGCACTCAGCAGTTCTAGCACTACCGCTACCAGCATAGATATAGCAGGAGCTACTGGTCTTACTACCTACCTAACTTTTGTCGAAAATGTAGATACTGCTCAACTTCTTAGAGCGGAAGTAGATCTATCGTACAGAGCTAGCACAAATACTCTAACAATTGGTTCTGGATCCGCCGGTAGTCTTCGTACAACCAACTTCATTGGACCAATTGGCAACTCTTCAAACATCATATCAGACAACGGATCAGGTACTTTATCGACACACATTACCTTTAATAGTGTAGGTAGCATTAAAACAACCTTCATGCAAGGAGCGTTTATTTTTGGCTCTTCAGGAGCTCCTGTTAGTGTTGACTTTACAAATGCCACCGTCACTGGATTGGCTCAAGTAGCGCTAATTAACAGTGTACTAGATGGTTATGCAACTACTACTAGCTTAACTTCTCTCTCTTCAAGCCTAGCTACAGTTGCAACAACAGGTAGTTACAGTGATCTAGCCAATAAACCTAGCCTAGATGGATATGCACTCACAGCAAGCCTAGCTACAGTTGCAACAACAGGTAGCTACAGTGATCTAGCCAATAAGCCTAGTCTAGATGGTTACGCAACTACTACTAGCCTAACTTCTCTCTCTTCAAGCCTAGCTACAGTTGCAACAACAGGTAGTTACAGTGATCTAGCCAATAAACCTAGCCTAGATGGATATGCACTCGCAGCAAGCCTAGCTACAGTTGCAACAACAGGTAGCTACAGTGATCTAGCCAATAAGCCTAGCCTAGATGGTTATGCACTTTCTTCAAGTCTAGCTACAGTTGCAACAACAGGTAGTTACAGCGATCTAGCCAATAAACCTACAATTCCTTCTTCATTGCTTAATTTAGGAATTTTAGATGGCTCTCCAGGTCAAGCTCTTGTTACAAATGGTGCTGGCAACTTCTCTTTTGCCACAATAAGTGGTTCTGGTGCAGGACTATCATTTACTGATCTTAGCGCTACTACTGCTTCTATTCCAAACAATGGCGGCTCATTATCTTACAATAATCTTGGAGTATTTACCTATACCCCTCCTCAATTAGATGGTTATGCACTCTCTTCAAGCCTAGCTACAGTAGCAACAACAGGTAGTTATGATGATCTCAGCAATAAACCTAATCTAGATGGCTACGCCAGTACCGCTAGCCTAGCTAGTGTCGCGACTTCTGGTGACTATGAAGATTTAATTAATAAGCCAAATGGCTTAGGTTTAAGTTCTCGAGCTACAACTTCAGCCACTACAGCCTCCATTAGTAATGGTCAATCGGATAATATTACTATTACCGGTTTTAAATCTTACTCTTTACTTAAAGTACAAACATCTGCAGCAGCGTGGGTAGTAATCTATACAGATACTATCTCTAGAGCAAGCGATGCATCTAGGATTGAAACAGCAGATCCAGCTCCAGGTTCTGGTGTGCTTGCTGAAGTAATTACCACTGGTTCCCAGACTATTCTAATTACACCAACAGTTATAGGATTTAATAACGATAACACTCCATCGACTAATATTTACTTAAAGGTTATGAATAAGAGCGGCTCTACACAAGCAATAACTGTGACACTTACGCTATTGCAACTGGAGACTTAAATGACTACTCTTAATGAATATATCGTTACTCTACATAATTTTGAAGATTTGGAGAGCTTTTACGATGATATGGAGACGCCAGGCGGCGATCTTTATATTCCAAATCGCAAAGTCATTTTAACTCAAAGAAGACCAATAAGTAGAAATACACATTATTTCCTTACTGATCAAGAAGCTGATCAGTTACGTAGTGATCCTCGAGTCCTCGCCGTAGAGTTAACACCAGAAGGACTAGGACTGAATCCCAGACCATTATTTCAGCAAATCTCAACCTGGAACAAATCGTCCCTTTTATCCAATCTATATTCCAACTGGGGACTTTTAAGATGTGTAGAAGGTACGCAAAGAGTAAATTGGGGCTCAGACGCAACAATAAATCAAAGCGGATCTATTATTGTTAACGCTGAAGGCCGCAATGTGGATGTAGTGATTGTAGATGGTCATTTTGATCCTCTACATCCTGAATATGCTTTAAATTCTGATGGTACTGGTGGATCTCGAGTAGTACAGTACAACTGGTTTCAGCATAATAATAATGTTTGGCCTAGTAATCCTAGCTCTACCTATACTTACACACCCTACGATGGAGGAGGTGATCCTGAACAGGAAGCAGATAATAATCATGGTGCCCATGTAGCAGGCACAGTTGCTGGTAACACTCAAGGTTGGGCTAGGCAGGCTAATATATACAATATTAATCCTTACGCAACAAATCCAAATAGTTTTGATACTCTCTATCTTATTGATTATATACGCGAATTTCATCGTAATAAAGCTATTAATGCTGCAACAGGTCGTAAAAATCCTACAATAACAAATCATAGCTGGGGTTACGGTATTCAGAATCCCATTTCTGCTATTTCCGCTATCATTTGGAGAGGTACAACGTACTACGGACCTTTTACGGCAAATACACTAAGAAATACTTATGGCATTAATGTTACTAATGTTGGCGGTACTGATAACTTCTTTGTCCCCGCCGTTTATACCGCATTTGAAGTTGATGTGCAAGACGCAATCAGCGAAGGAATAATATTTGTGGGCGCAGCTTCTAATGATTCTATGAAAATAGATATAAATGGGGGCCAAGACTACAACAATAGAATATTTACTTCTAGCTATTATCATTATTATCATCGCGGATCAACTCCAGGCCGAGCGCCAAACGTAATCTGTGTTGGAGCAATTGGTACATTAGCCAATGATTCAAAAGCAACCTACAGCAACAGCGGTCCTCGAGTTGATATATTTGCTCCAGGTAGTAGCATTATGAGTAGCGTTAATACTACTGGAATCGCCGATTCACGTAATTCTAGTTATAAAATTAATAAATTTTCTGGAACTAGTATGGCTTCCCCACAGGTTTGTGGTATTTTAGCATGTGCTCTTGAAATATATCCTAATATGACGCCTACACAAGCCTTACAATATATCTCAGGGACTGCTAAATCTGGCCAGATCACTACCTCTTCTGGAGGTTATGGAGATTACTACGATATCCAAGGTGCCTCCAACAGATATCTGGCTCTTCGTCAAGAGCGCCCAATAAACGGAGAGGTTTTTCCTAAACATAACTACTTCATTAGACCTACTTCCGGAGTTACATATCCTAGAGTTAGAGTGAAGAAATTTTTATAAATGATGTATTGATTTTTTACCTAGATTGAGTCAATCTTTTGATTGTACTATATAAAACATATTCTACCCTTGCAAAGGAGCATCAATAATGAGTAAAGTATGGGATTCTTTCATGCAAAGCGAGCTTGCTCGTGAAGTTATGGCTGAGCTTGAAAATGTAAAACAAAATAAGCAAGCACAAGCACTAAGCCCTTCAACCCAAACCATGGGTGTTGCATCCGGTGGTGGCTCCATTGTTGGCGGCGGAGATTCAAAAGCTTTGTATACCACAAAGCCAGCTCCTGTTCAAGGTGACGGAACTGTTGAAGGTCTAGAAGATAAGCATGAAGCCATGCTTGAAGTAGCCCACAAAGCTCCCACTGGCAAGGCTGCTTCAACTGTAAAACCTTTTGCTAAAAAAGCACAACAAATGGACCCTGCTGGTGCAGCAGCCATGAAAGATGCTTTCAAGATGATGGATAAAGAAGGTGAAGAAGATTCTGACGGCGCCTCCATGATGATGGATAAAGAAGGCGACGCTTCTATGATGGCAAGCTGTTCAATGCACGGCGAAGGTTGCGATGAAGATCATGGAGATCACGCTGCTACCGACTCACTTGAGGATCTTCTTGCAGATATGCATAGCGATGATGAAGATCACGACCACGATCACCACGAAGATCACGATCACCACGAAGATCACGATCACCACGAAGATGCTGACCACAAAGACCTTTCTCTAGAAGATCTACTCGCCACAGCTTCAACACGTGAACATAAAACAGTAGCACTCTTAAAAGAGTTGGTTAAAATCGCCAACGAACTAGACTTAGAAGGCGCTACAGAAGAAGCTAATGAAATTGACGCTGTAATTACAGCAGAAGTAAAGTCTTTAAAAAAAAGTAGCACAGCAATTTAGGTCTTATCCTTGCTCCGGTTGTGGTAAAATGGCCCCTATCAAAAACGTTCTAAAAAGTCCTGTCACAGTGGCCTGTCCAACTTGTGGTGAAATGCTAGCAAAAGTCAGCAAATAAGATACTTAACATACATAATAATAAAAAACCTAGCTCAAGGCTAGGTTTTTTATTATTATACTCTCCACAATTTAACGGATTAGACTTTAATATTGATTATATTTTCTCCTACAGATATTGTATGCACAAATTTATAGGACCACCATGAGTAAGATCAACTTTTTTGAAGACTTCTTCAATGCGCTCGACGTAGTTCAATTTGTTGAACAATGCCTCATTCTAGAAGGCCAACCAATGAAAGTAACCGGTAATGGTCGGGAATTTGTCGCCGACATTATGCGCTATGCTGCTCATGTACTTCCTTACTCTCAAAATGCTAAGCCAGTAGTAGTACTAAAGGGTCGTCAGGTAGGTATGAGTACCACTACCGCAGCTTTAATGTTATATTTTATGTACGCAGAAAAACACAAAGCATTTGCTCACTTCTTTCCAGATGTTGGTCACGCTCGTCGTCACAGCAGTAAGCGCTTTATTGAAATGATCGAAGACTCAATCAACAACGGTCGTCTTCCCCGCGAATTCCTCAATAAGGCAGGAACTCAAAGCCAGGCTCAAAAAGATTTTCAAAACTCCAATACTGCTTATATAGAAGGTGTTAGTACCGATGCTCGTAGGGTTCGTGGTATGTCAATTAGTGGACTACCAATCTACGATGAGTTTGGCGAAACAACCAGATCAGCCTATAAGGTAAGTCTTGATGCCGCCGCCAACACACACTTTGGCTATGTAGACCATGGTCGACAAATTCCTCACCTTGTATTTGGTACGCCTCTAGAAGAAGGAAGCCTCTTTCAAGATATTTGGAATAAATCCAACAAGCAAGAATATCATTTTAAATGTATTCACTGCGGTCATTATTTTCCATTATTCTACGAAGTAATAACTAGAACAGAGGTGTTTACCAACTTAATTCAAGGTACCTTAATAAAGTGCTTAGATCAGCACGGCCAAGGCTGCCAAAAAATTATGGATAAGAAAAGCGATGCCATGAAAAACGGTAAATGGGCATCCACACTACCAGTAGATGCTCCATATGATTTTGTAGGCTTTTATGTTCCTCAGTATTTAAGCGCAATTATCACGCGAGAAGTTGTAGATCACAAGCGACTAAACGATCCACCTCGCGAATTCTATAATGAGTGCTTAGGTAAGTTCTATTCTGCTCAGGAAGATGTACTCACAGCAGCACAAATACAAAAACTTGTAACTGAAAACCCCCCTACGGGTGAATGGGATCTACCTGCCTTCATTAAAGATAAAAAAACTTTCATGGGAATTGACTGGGGTCTTCGAGTTTCTGGAGATGAAGACAGTGGCCAAGGTTCTTATACAGTTATAACTATTTTATCTCACCTACCCACAGGTCAACTAAAGCTAGAGCACGCCATTAGACTAACCATGAAAGACATTGATGAACAAATACAGGTTGTTAATGATCTTGCTCGTAAGTTTAATGTGCTTAAGATAGTAGCTGACCGCGGTGCTGGCGAAGCACAATGGCAGCGATTAGAAAAATATCATGGAGTCGACAGATTCACACCCTGCCAATGGTCAGGTAACATGAAGCGCACTTTTACTTATACTAAAGATCTAAATCTAATTACGGCAGCTAAGCACTCTGTACACGAAGAGTTTTTTGATTTATTAAGGCAAGGTAAGTTTTGCTTTCCTAACTCATCTAGAGCTGAAGAAGAGATTGGATGGATTTACGAGCATATGTCTAATATAGACGTTGTACTTAAAGAAGCAAATGGTATGATCAAAAAATTCTACGAGAAAAAAAGAGGTAAACCTACAGACGGGCTAGCAAGTCTAGTATTCGCATATACTGCTTTTTTGTTTGTAAAAACTCAAGGATTTATAATGACAAACTCTCAAATCTCCTCTGCTGCCCCTAGCAGTAAAAGATCCTTACTGTCGACCGCATCAATTCTACCCACTAGACCTAGTGCAGGTCACTCCTCAAATAACTCTATTAACTATAGTAGAAGTGATCGTAGAAGGATAAGATAATGATTTATCACTATGCTTACCGTAGATGGACAAAACAAGAAGAAGAAATTCTTCGAGATATGTTTATTACCGGCAGAGAGCATAATCAATCTCATAAACAACTATGGGAAACTATAGCTAAAACTCTACAAAGAAAACCATCTGAAGTTCAACGAAAACTAATTAGAATGTATCGCAACGATGAATTACTACAATCGTTCAAGCGACTTAAGTGGTCTCGTGAAAATGTGCTAGCAAGATTAAAAGAGTTATATCTTGTAGGACACAATATGAATAAGTCCTCGCTTCCAACTCAATTATGCTTTACAATTTTAAAAGTATGTCCACCTTCAGCACCTAAGCACCGCGAGTGGTTTAAATCTCTAGATCACGCCATTGCTGAAGCAATACTCTCAGTAGGATATAGGCGAGACCTCAGCAATACAATAGACACAACTGATCCAATTAACTCTTTAGAAGAGGCACTTGAGTATGTTAAGTTTGGCCATAAAAAAAGGCATACATGGTCTTTAGATGAGATAAGATCTATCTTAGATCTACTACACAAATGTGATTTTCCCTTAACACTTCCTTTTTTGAGTAATCACTATGATTTATACGGGCACGTACTAGGTCTCAATCGTAAGCTAGAAAGCTTCAAAGATGTAATTAAGAAATTTATTGAGGATGGCTCAATTAAGTCTTATCCCGAACTTGTTTGCACAATAGCTCCTGAATACATTGCTTATTATAATCAAGATAAGACAAGACTCAAGCTTTCAACGGAAGAAATTCGAGTGAAAAAGTTTTTAGATAGATATCGTATCCCATACATAATTCCAAAACTAGGAGATAAGTTACCAACACAATCCAAAGATTTTCCAAATGTTGTACCAGACTTTGTGTTAACTAGCAACGAGCTACCTATCGCCATAGTCGAAGTCTTCGGTTCCATCGGCGATCGCGAAAACAGCGGTGTTAATGAAATGTATGCTAATAAAATAAAGGCTAAGCAACAATTCTATAACAATCTTAAAGATATTAAATTTATCGAAATTCACAATAATAACGATAAATGCGACCTCTCAGATCAAAGACTCTTCGAGCTATTAGGCTCTTTTATCAAGTATTGATTGTGTAATATTAGTATTAAGATGTCAACGTTGAAGGTGCCTTGTGAAAAAGCGTGATTTTTTAAGAGAATTATCCAAATTAGGTTGGTTTAAGGTTCGAGACAAAGGCCCCCATGAAATATGGGGAAACGGAACCTATACTATGCCTATTCCTCGTCACGTTGAGCTTCACAAATTTCTCGCTCTTCGTCTCCTAAGAGAAGCCGACGATCTTAATAGGAAGAAGCTTCTACAAGAAACAGATGCACCACCTCCAGCACCCACTTCTCCTAAAAAAGTTTCAAATATTAGTCCTCGTCGATCAATTCAGAATATAGCAAAGGCTAGGCTGTCGGTTCTAAAAGCTTTAGCAACCGTAGAAGGGAACTTCACAAAGACAGCTCAGAGTTGGTGGAGGAACTTTGCCCCCAATACTCCAATTATACCTAAAGTAACTACTATTCCTAACATTCCAACGAAAGGCGTAGATCCCACAGCCCTACTGGATGCAACACAGTTAAATAAAACCTTACAAGACGCCAATAATAACTCTTCTAATGAAGAGCCTACTCCTGAGTCAATTACAACTAGCTTTGAAATAGATTCAGATACTCAAAAACTTTTCAAAAATTTTCAATTTGAACAATCAGGAACTGGCGGTTCCGCCGCTAATGCAGGTAACAATAAAAGCTCTCCTGGAGCTAGCTGGAAAGTAACTCAACCTATTACTAATAGTACCGAAGACAGTAAAGCATCGGCAACTCCAGAAATCACTCCTAATACTGAGTTACCTTCTACTATTTCCCAGACTCCAGTATCGCCTCCTGCTACCTCCACAGATTCCTCATCGAGTAGTTACCAAACACCTAACGCTACACCTAGTAAATCTAATTCTTATACTGTAAGACCAGGCGATATGTTATCAACTATAGCTCAAAAGCACAACACCACCTGGAAAAAGTTATGGGAATTAAATAAGAATAAATCATATACCGATAGTTCAGGTAAGCAGAAGAAATTTACTAGCCCCAATCTTATTTATCCAGGGCTTCAACTTAAGTTGAGATAGGAACTATGACCAAGCATTTTGATGATATGTGGTTAGCACTTGATAACGAATTAACTTCGTTTGATACATATCTTTCAGATAAAGATTGGATGAGTACAAATAACTCTTCATCTAGCGCTTCTCCTCTTCCATCGTCATCTCAAGATATTAATACTCCAAACTTAAGCCCTCAAAGTTACGACAATTTACTACAAACCCTATCTGCTCCAGATCCATCCTTTAATGAATTACACTCTAAGTCGCGATCTGAAAGAATTGAAGCTGTAAAACAATTTTATAATAAAATGCCAACAATTATTAATGCCAGCTCCCTAGCTAGACTTCACACAGTGGCGAGCAGATTATACAAGTCCGGCAAGGTTAAAGCAGCCAACTCTCTAACCGCATGTGAAAATAAACTCGTTAAACAACATTCTCAGACCTCAGTTCGCTTAGATGACGCCGACTTCTTTAAGGAATTGATGATCTCTCAAAAAGACGACTCAGTACGTGTCACACTTGTAGTGCAAAATAAGGCTACTGGAGATTCTTACACTAAGAACTTCGATAATCTTCTTGAAGCAGCTAAATTTCTTAATAAATAATATAGACTTTAGAGTTAAGTTTAATAAAGTTATATTAACTCACATTGTAGGGAAGCAGTAGAAAGATCATTAAATGGCCGACAATAACGACAATCCAAATAATGTTTCCAATAAATCTACACAAACACGTCGTAGAACAGGTCTACCTCTTCCTCCAAGCTTAGAAAAAACAGCAATTAATAAGACAACCGATGTCCGCCCAGGTGGCAGTAAAAACAGCCGAACAGCATTGGGCTCCGCTTCCGCATCCGTCATCAGAACACAACCCAAAGTCTACTCGCCACAGTATTTAGATAGTAATCTAAATTTTCCTCGAGACTTAAGAACACAAAATGCATGGAATAGAAATTTTTACGCTACTAATCCAATTGTACGTAGTGCAGTAAATTTACACGCAGCCTACACAATATCTAAGTTTCAATTAGAGTGCCCCGATATTAGGATCAAGCAATTTTTTGATGATATGCTAGAAAAAATGGATTTTTATAGTCTATTACATGAGATTGCTTTAGAGTTTTGGAAAATTGGAGAGGTATTTCCCTATCTCGAACTTGATCAAGAGCAAGGTGTTTGGGAATACGGTCTGGTTCACAACCCCGACTTCATTCGCGTTAAACCAGGCCTTCTATCTAAGGATCCAATTATTACTCTTGTTCCTGATGAAGCCTTGAAGCGTATGATCACTTCTAACCTACCTCAAGATCGCGCAGCCAAAGAGGGGCTACCAGCCGAAGTAATCTTTCATGTACAACGAGGAGAGGATATCCCTCTCGAAAACTTTAATATAAGCCATATTAAGCTACTTTCATCACCTTACGATCCCCGCGGTACTTCATTAATCACAGCTTGCTATAGAGACCTCATGCTTTTTGATAAAATTAGAGAAGCCAAATTTGTACAGGCAGATAATTTTATTAATCCACTAACCCTTATCAAGTTAGGCGATGCATCCGGAAACTGGAAACCAACAGACGACGATATTAGACAATGGCAAGAGCAAATGCTAGATAGCGTTTCAGATCAAGGGTATCAAATCATTACTCATGGCATGGTTGACGTACAAAAAGTAACCAACTCTGGCCAAACCCTAGACATGAATCCAGATCTAGAAGCTGCTGTGAAAAATATAATGATCGGTATGATGGTTCCTTCTTCTCTTTTTGATCAGGATTACGGCTCCTATGCAAACGCCTCAGTTGGTCTAGAGGTTCTAAAAGGTCGCTATGATAGTTTTAGGCTTCAACTTAAAAAATGGATAGAACGCAAAGTTTTAGAACCCATTGCAAAAATTCAAGATTTTTATGTTACTAAAAATGGTGAACCTACTTTAATTTATCCTCGCGTTAAATGGGGTAAGCTACAACTGAAAGAGACCGACACCTATATTAATGCACTTGGTAATCATCTTGCTCAAGCTGGTCAACCAGGCACCGGTAGAATTTCCGATCAAACCTTTCTTGAAATCATAGATACTGACTATAATACTGAGCAACGTCGCAAATTTCTTGAGGCCCGCGACCAGATTATTTTGCAAAAACAAGTTCAAGCAATGCAGCGAATGGATATTAATGAGCTTAAAACTCTAACCCCAGAGGTACCAATTCTTGATGTGCGAGAGATAGACTCAATTGAGCAGACACAAGATGTTTCAGGTGCCTCCGACAGTAGTGGAGGAGCTGCTGGTGCTCCCAGCGCACCACTAGATTTGGGCGGCGGTGCTCCACCTCCCTTAGATATGGGAGCGCCTTCTCCTCCTGGACCAGAAGCTCCACCTCCTCCTACTTAATAAAACCTCAAAAAAGTTGTATTGATTATTTTATTTCATATGATGAACTCTTTGTATACACTCAAATCTATTGCAGATGAACTAGATCGTCTTGGCTTATATCATCAAGCCGACATTGTTGATCGAGTTTTATCAAAATACGCTCAAGTAGCTCCTCCTTCTCCAGTTCCAGCTCCGTCACCACCTATTCCCACATTACCATCTCCCGACACCACACTCGATGCAAAATATACAATAGCAAGAACTTTATTTTTAAAGTTTAAAAAACTTAAACAGCTTTATGATGATCACCTAATTCAATTTGAATATCTTGGTACTGACAATATAAGAGCAATCCTTTCCGCCTTCGATCAATTTATACTAGTATTTGAGGCAGTGCTACGAAATAAGCCTACTGAAGTAGATAACGACGATCTTCAAACTTTTAGCGGCACCCTCAAAAGAAAAGAAGACGAAATAGAACGCTCTTTAGCATTTCGACCTACTCCTTTAAAACTAAAAGTAGATAAAGGCAACTTCTTCGATCCTTTAGTAGTTTTGTGCGAGTCTCTAAAGAGACAATATGATGGCGGACTTTCCGAGCTAAATCCAGTAGTACGCCGCGCCCGAGCATTGCAGAATACATTCTCAAATGTACTCCAATCAACATCTGAACAAATAGCTCATTCAAGCCTTATTGATTTAAGATAAGAGGTTTTTATGTTAAAAAAAATTGTTAAAGCAACACTAAATGCAGTTAATGTTATTGCCCCTGAAGATGCTTCTAATGCATTAGAAGCACAAACTAAAAAGGCAGAACAAGGAGAGGTTGATACTAATGACGACAAAGCTAAATCTAACTAATCTCATAGAGCACTTTACCGATAAGAATCCTAAAGTTGCTACTAGACTAGCTAACCTAACAAAACAAGCAGAAGAAGACTCTGACACTCACAATCCTTTTGAGAGTGCGCTTCTTAAGCGCAAAGAGACTCAGCTTTTAGTAGAAAGTCTAAATAGAAAATCTACCATAGAAGAGTTCAACACAGCTAAAGACGCTGTCCAGTCTATTATAGAAACTTCCGATCAATTTTCTCCTAAAAAGAAACTTCAAAACCTAGCAGAACTAGCCCTAGTTAGTACACCTACCGCTCTAATTAGCTTCTTTTACAACAAAATACTAGCTGCTGAAGGTCTTCGAGTTATTGCTACATCATCGCAGGATACTCCTACAAATCTACATAGCGTTGTGGATTCTCTAGTTGAAGTTGCCAATAAGTTAGATCTAGAAGATCCAACGCTCGCTAAAGAAGCAGATCAAATCCTAGAATCCTTACTCAAGCAAGCTCAACTAGGCGAATGGGACTCCTGGGACGATGAATTAGTGGATCAAGATGAATGGGATTCTGAATCAGAAGATTCATGGGAACCAGAACAAGAAGTAGATGCTCAAGAACATCTCGAGATTGTTGATCCTGACCTAGAAGAGCCTTCACAAGAGCCTGAATGCGATGAAGTATCGATTGACGATCTTCAAGACCGCGTCAACAATATGAAATGGCGTCTTGCAGATAAAACAACTAAAGAGCGTTTTCAAAAAGCACTAGAGCATGCTCATCGCGCAAAACAGTATCTTGACGCTCATAAAAAATACAAAGACGTAGCTCACAGCATTTTTGATAAAGCTGGTGATAAACTACGCTTTAAATTTGACTAAGGGGTTTTTATGCTAAAGAAGTTTGCTAATGCTACTATTAATGTTGATTCAAGTAAAATTCTTACCGCTGAAAGAGCTCTTCAGTCAGAGATCATTACTGACAGGTTCAGAACTCTAACCGCCGAGATCCGCCGCGTGGCACCTCGCTCTGAAGATTTTCTATACTTTGTTGCTCGTGGCATCCACGCTATGGAAGCTGCTGCGATTGATCCAGTTTCTCGAGAGTTCAATCCTAAAATAGGTCATATAGCCTATGACAATGGTCATGGCAAATGCAAAACCTGCGAAGTAGAACTATTTAAAGGTACCCGTGGTGAAGCTCTTTCCGGTATGTGGTGTAAGGCCTCTACTGTAGAACCATTTATAAACCAAAATGGCGACGCTTTTTCTGAAAGCGAACTACTCGCCGAGACAGTAGATCCACAAAACCCTTCTCGTAAAATACAAGCTTACCAAACATTCATTGGCCGTGGCCTTTTTACTGACCACAAATCAGGTCAAGTTGAGAACATTCGTGGTATTATTCTTGACGCCGCTTACGATCCAAAATCTAAAGGTGTTGATCTTCTTATTGCTTTAGATAAGGTTGCTTATCCAGAACTAGCTAGGCAAGTGACTGCTGGTTATTCTACCGATGTCTCGATGGGATGTCAAGTTTCCCACAGTCTTTGCTCGGAGTGTGGCAATAAGGCAATTACTGAAAACGATTACTGTACACACGTTAAGAGTGGTAAGGGAATTGCTCGCGCCGGCAATCGAAAGGTATACGAAGTAAACAACGGTCTCAATTTTATTGAGATCTCAATGGTTACAAATGGAGCAGATCCTCGAGCTAAGATTAGAACCATTTTAGCGTCCCTAAATCGAATTCGTCAAGCTCAAAATCACGAAACAACGACTTCAGAACCAGAAAATCAATTGATTACAGACAGTATTAATAGAATCGAGAGCGAAGTAGAAGACCTCGAACACCGTCTCGATACAGATATCACCGAATCTACAGCAGATAATGCTAAAGATCTTTCAGATAGAATTCAAAAATTAGAACAGCAACTTAAACAGTTAGATCAAAAAATAGATCAAAAAGTTAAAATTGGAGGCAATCAAATGACCCAGAAGAAGCAGGACAAAAAGGCTTACATGCAAGGTACAGCCGAGCCAGAAGACAAAGTCTTCGAAATGTCTGATAAAGACTATCACCAACATTGGGAAGAAGACAAACACATGGTTGGCCAAGGTATGGAGAGCGGCTCTGAAGGTCTAGCTCCAGGTTATGGCATGGGCTCCGATGAAGATGTTAAGAAAATGTATCAACGTGCAAGTGCACAACAACGTAAAGCATGGCGCAAACAAATTCTTGAACGTCTTGCTTACATGCAAGGTACAGCCGAGCCAGAAGACAAAGTCTTCGAAATGTCTGATAAAGACTATCACCAACATTGGGAAGAAGACAAACACATGGTTGGCCAAGGTATGGAGAGCGGCTCTGAAGGTCTAGCTCCAGGTTATGGCATGGGCTCCGATGAAGATGTTAAGAAACAACTTCTTCGCGCAAAACTTCGTGCACGTCTAGAAAAAGCTGCAAGCACTGGCGAATATCGCTGGGATGTGTTTGCCGGCGATGAAAAAGTCCTCTCAGTTACAGCTGACCAAGCTTATGGTTCTGATCTAACCAAAGTTGCTGAAGGTCTAGACACTGAAAAACCAATTACAAACTTTGAGTGGTTTGCTTCTAAACCATATGGAATCAATCTTATCAAGGCTATTAAGAGTTACGGACTAACTAAAGTTGCTGCAGAAATTGACGCTGCAAGTAGAACTGTTACAGCTCAAGCTGTCCCAGCTCCTGATATGGGTGCCCCAGCACCAGCCGCTCCAGCAGCAGAGGCTGCTCCTGCTCCAGAAGCTCCCGCAGATGAAGCTGATGAAATGCAAGCTGCCGAAGCTATTCGCTCAGCTGCTGATCAAATCGAAGAAGCTGTTGCTCAAATTGTTTCTGTTGTAGATGATCTAGGTGGCTCCGAAGAAGGCGAAGCTCTGGCAACCGATCTAGCAGAAGCTGGTAGCGAACTTGGTGAGCTAGGCGCTGAAATGGCAGCTCCAAAAACTCCTGCTCAAGCAGCTGCTCTTCGTGGATTAACTCGCTATGCTTTAACTCATGCTGATAAACTACTAGAAGAAGCAGAAGAATTTATTGAAATTCAAGCTGCTAAAAAACATAAAAAAGATGATAAAAAGAAAGCAAAAAAACCTGAAATGAAAAAGAAAGCACAACAAATGGACCCTGCTGGTGCAGCAGCCATGAAAGATGCTTTCAAGATGATGGATAAAGAAGCTAAAGATGACGATGAAGATTCGGAAGATAAATACGAAAACATGCCTAAAGCTCTCAGAGAGTGGCACGAAGAGCAAGATAAAAAAGAGAAAAAAGCCTCTATGAAAGATATCATGGCTCGCCGCGCAGCTCGTCGTAAACTAGCTTCAGAACTTTACAATCTTACTGATGGTGACATGATTGCTGAAGCTCATCCAGAAGGTGGAAACACAACTACTTTCCCAGGCCAACCACAAGGCAAAGTTGAAACTGTTACTGAAGCGCAAGAAGCTGATGTTGAAGTAGCACAATCAACTCCTCGTGGTGAACTTACAGCGCGTCAACAACAACGTGCTCGTCTAGTACGCTCGGCAGAAGCTGAAGTTGAAAAAGCAGCAAACGAGGCTGCACAAGCGGCTAAGAAAAAAGTTACTGATGCTGCTAAAGCCGCAGCACAAACAGCAAAAACTCCTGCAACTGCAGCAACCAAAGTCGCCGAAGTCGATAAAGAAACTAAACAATACTATGCAGAACTCGCAAGCGAGTCTGCAACTGGCACCAAACCAGACGCGGAAGTAGCTAAGTTCTACAAAGAGCTAACCGAAGACTTCTCAACCAAAAAAGCAAGCACTGTTGCTGTCCACAACTACGGCATGAGAATGAAGCGAGCTTTTGCTCTTGCAATGAGACGCGCAAGTCTTGGTCAAATTGAAAATAGCCAAGCTGCCGTTGAGTCTGACGTTGATCGTCTAATGCGCCTTGACGACGATCAATTCACAGCATTTGCTTCAGTTGTAGAAAACACAAAACCTGTAAAAGCTGCAGCATCAGCTCCTGCTAAATCACAAGTTCGTACTGCCGGTGCAATTAATGTAGGTGTTCGTACAGCAGAAGACGCCGAAACTACTGTTCGTGAAACTTTTGTTGGTGAACTATCTAAACTTCCTTGGCACTAAGAGTTAAGGGATATCTTTAAATCAAACAAGATCCCCATTGGCTCGCCTTTGGGGATTCTGTTTAAAGGGAGATTTATGAAATTTCAAATAGCTAGATTAGCGATCAAAACTGCGCAACTTGTAATGGGTCCAGAGACTAAAGAAATAGATCTAGAACTTGTTATGAAAGAAGACGAAGACGTAGTTCCTCTTTTACAAGAAGCCTTAATGGCCGAATTCCAACAGTGGGATTTATACTATGCGTACAAGGCCTTACTTATGGGGCTTTCAAGAGATCCTATTGCAGATCACTTTGCTGATCACGCAGGAGACGAAGCAGATCATATAGATCTCTTACAAAGATATATTGTTGGTATGGGGCATAGACCTACAGTTAAACGTCTTCCTATTCCGAACCTTGAAAGTCTTGAAATTGAGCAAATCATCGCTCTTCAGCTTAAGTTTGAAAAAGAAGCCGTTAAGACATATCAACAAATCCTCCAAGTACTGGATAGTCGACCATCTTCAGCGCTAAAAATTGACATAGAAAATCTGTTAGCTAAAGAAGTAGAGCACGCTCACGACTTGCAACTTCTCTTAAGAAAAGAGTGATAACATTTCGCTACATCAAAAATTTAGCAAGAGCGCTCAAGAGCACAAGTATCTGATCCCAGAGCTTCCTCAAGAACTAAGATTTGCAAAAACAGATAGAGAGAAGGCTTATCTTAGCTACATAAGACAGCTTCTTGAGAAGATTCGTCAAGATTTTCTCACAGGCTTTGAACATAAAGAAGAGTTTCAAAGTAGGGAAAAAGACAAAGGAGTCTATATTTTTATAGATTCTGATGGCTTAAAGAAATTAAACGATGCGCTAGGTCATGCCGCAGGTACTGCTGCTATTTTAGCAACCGCAAACGGCATTAGAAATGCTCTTCGCTCTAAAGATAAGGCGAGTGTTTCTAGATATGGTGGAGATGAATTTATTGTTCATATTGAAGACGCCACTGTCAGTGTAGGTGTAATTATTGCTAAACGAATTCTAGAAAGTATTCACAATCAGAACATTGGCAATTTTTATAATGGCGACGATCAAGAACTTAAACAAAAACTTAATAATACTCCCTTAAAAGCTTCCTTAGGTGTAGGCAATACCGAATCTGACGCCGATAAAGCTCTCTACATGGCTAAAAACAAAGGAAGAGATAGAGTTGAATTCTTTAAAGAAGAAGAACAACCAACTGATAAGACTGCTACCATCAAACACGCAAGATCTCATATCAATCGCACACTTCGTTCCATCACAGATTAATACACAGACATTATTCTGTATAGTTTTATTTCCATAAAATGGCTAAAAGTAAAATAACCTCAGGTACACTTTTTGGATACTGGCTAGTCGTAGAGGTAAGAGGTAGAAAGTCTCTCTGCTTCTGCACTGGCTGCAACACTACTCACCGCGAAGTTCTTCATAGAAACCTAGCATTGGGTCGTTCTAGCTCCTGTGGTTGTCAAAAGTTACAATCTACTCAACAAACATGTATCCAAAAATATGGTACACCGAACTATGCTCAATCTGAAGAGAGAAAGCTGAAGCTTAATGAGATCACTCAAAAAAGAACACAAACCTCTTTATTAAAGTATAATAATCCTCACCCCTCACAATCTTCATCGGTTCGTGCAAAGATATCTCAATCTCAACAGAATCATTCTCCAGAGCAAAAACAGCTCTCAAATGAAAAACGTACTAAAACTATTCAAGAACGCTATCAAGTCGAAAACATTGCTCAAACAGAGCATAAAAAACAAAAAACTCTTAGCACTAATCTAGCAAAGTACGGAGTTGAGAACTATGCAAAATTGCCGGAATGTCAAGATAAAATGAAAAAAACGAATCTCTCTAGATACGGCACCGAAAATCACTCTCAGTCGGAACATTTCCAAGAATTTCTTATAGCGAACAATCGCAAAACAATTCTTCCTTCAGGTCAATGCTTAACCGATGCCGCCAAGCAAAAACAAGTACCAATTAGCACTTTACATAAAATACATGCTAACTTTGGCCCCTCTGCAACTCTAGAATATATCGACAACTACCAGAACAATATTTACTCTACTGAGGCATGCTTCATTAGTCTATTTAAGGATGTTTTTTGTGACATACAAAAATTTGACCAAAAACCATTAGAGGCTAATTTAAGCTATCGACCTGATTTTCGTTTAGAAAAAAATGGCAAAATCCTATACATCAACATAGACGGATTATACGACCACTCGGTAGGTGGAAGAAGAAATCTAAATAAAAGCTACCACTCTAATTTAGCTAGCGAGTTTGTAAAACACAACCTAAGAATCATGCAGTTCAGAGCTGATGAATTAGAATCTAAACCACATCTAATCAAATCTACTATTCTCAATTATTTTGGTCTTACACTTAAGCTTAATGCTAGATCTTGTAAAATTAAAACTCTATCTCAATCAGAGAGCTCTAAATTTTTTAATGAAAACCACCTAATGGGAAACAAGCTAGGCGCTTCGTGTTATGGATTATTTCTAGATGCCGAATTAGTTGCCGCAATATCGATTCGTAAAATTCAAAATAAAATAAGTATCGAGAGATTTTGTAGTAAACAGAACTCAACCGTCCGTGGCGGTTTCTCTAAATTATTGAATCATGTTATAAAAATATATAATCCCTCTCTCGTAGAAAGCTTTTGCGATCTTAGATATGCATCAGGAGAATCATACATAAAATGTGGGTTTAAGCTAGCTTATATTGATACTTCTGGCTTTGTATGGACAGACTTTAAGCGAACCTTCAATCGTAGGCAATGTCGTGCAAACATGGATGAACGCAAACAATCAGAAGCATACTATGCAGCTGAAAAGAAATGGTTCAAGATCTACGATGCAGGTCAAGCTAAGTACCTTAAGGAATTAAGTAATGATACTACGCCCAGTTCTAGCTAATCCGTTAGTATGGTCAGCACCAGTCGACCCTTCAGCAACCTTTGAAGCTGGTCAGATCGCAGGCCTCATCGAAATAAACGGTGAACTATTCATCACTGTCTCCAACGGAACCTCCATTCCCCCTATTGGGGTTATCGACGACAATAAAGTCAAAGCTTTTACTGGAACTAGTATAGACGAGATCCAGATTGTTCCAGCTACTCCAACCAATGTCAACGGCACTTTAGTTAGCTCAGTCGACGTAATGGGCTCTCTTATAGAGACTAACATAATTGAGAGTAGCTTCACTGCCAACATTGGAATTGTACTTAACCCTAAAAAGGGTACATTCATAATACCTGCAGGCACCCCACTAAATTACGAAGATACTGGAACAGGAGTTATGGGGTTTGAGGTAATATCTTCCTATCGATTTAAGATTGTAGACTTTCCTGGTGCAGATACTACCGATGGTTCTGGTCAAATCTCAATTCATTTCAATCGCGGTATTTTTACCACCAACGTCTTCGACACTCTAACTGTGTACCAACCAGGCAGCCCCCTATTCGTAGATGTAGAAGGAAAACTTACCGCTCAAGAGACTGGCTCACCTATGGTTGCAATTGCTCTACAACCCTCTACCTCTGTTAGTAATGAACTTATGTTCATGTGGCTATAGGAGTATATTTTGTCTCGCACATATAAAAGAATGAAGATAGGAGATCAATTCAATTACTGGAAAGTAATTGAGCTGACCTCAAAGGCACAGGCTTTATGTCAATGTACAGCATGCAACAACACGACCAAGCTCGTCTATAAGACCGACATTAAGCTTGGTAATTCTAAATCATGCGGCTGTATGCGAGCTAAATATGTAGAAGAGACGTGTTTCCAAAAATATGGGGTCAAAAGCTCTACACTTGACCCTAACGTTAAAGCTAAGAAACTAGACTCTTTACAGAAAAAATACGGTAACGGAATAGTCAACTCATTTCAAGCATCCGAAGTTAAAGAGAAAGCTAAAAAAACCAATTTAGAAAAATATGGTACCGAATTCGCATGTCAATCGACTGAGGTAAAGGCCCGCCGCGAAAAAACTAACCTTGAAAGATACGGCACTAAAAATCCTTCTAGTCTTCCAGAGATTAGGCAAAAGGTGCTAGAGACTAATATTAAATTATACGGGACAGCACATCCAGCTAAACTACCTGTTTTTCAGGAAAAAGCAAAGGAGAGTAACCTTCAAAGGTATGGGGCCGCTAGTCATAGTCAACTTCCAGAAAATCGGAATAAACTAAAAGCATGGTGTGAGTCAAATCCAGGCTACAATGGACAGTCTAAGTCTGAGCTCGAACTACTGGAATGGGTTAAGACATATTATTCTTCAGCCACTAAAATAAAGCAGCAAGGGCACGAACTTGATATTTACATTCCCGAGCTCAAATTAGGAATTGAATACAATGGTCTTTTTTGGCATTCTGAGATAAATAAAAGTAAAACTTACCATCTTAATAAAACCAAATACTTTCAGTCTCAAGGTATTCGAGTTATACACATTTGGGAGCACGAATGGCTTCAAAAACAAACTCAAGTAAAATCGTTCTTACTTTCTGCTTTAGAGAAAAATCAACATAAGATTGGTGCTCGAAAATGCCACATAATTTGGTCCTCGGCACCATCTGAAATTGAAAAGGCACACAACCTTCTTAATGCAACTCATATTCAAGGGCACACGAACTCTACAAGATATGCCGCCAATGTATATTATAAAGACGAACTAGTAGCAACTGCTACATTTGGTCTGCATCATAGAAATTCTCAAGAATGGGTTCTGAGTCGTTTTACTACTAAGACTAATTTTACTATTCAAGGTATTCTATCCAGAGTAACTAAGTTAGCAGTTCAAAATCTAAAAACGCCAATAATTTCTTGGGCTAACTATCGACTAAGTACCGGTAATGGATACGAGAAGGCAGGTTGGGTAGTTAGTAAAAAGTTACCCCCAGACTATTTTTATTTTAAAGGTACTAAGGTAATTTCTAAACAATCAAGACAAAAGAATAAAATTAAAACACCAGTAGGAATGACAGAAGCACAACATGCCGAACAGGACGGACTCTTGCGAGTTTGGGATTGCGGGAAAATTAAGTATGTATTCAATCAACAAGAAGAAGAAGAAGTAAGAGACCTCTTTGATAGTTTATGAGAATTAGACCTGCTAAGGAGCATTAAGTGAAGATTTCATATCGTATAGCTAAACAATTTTACAATCAAGGTAAATATACTTTAGCAAAGCTCATTATGGCTCAAACTTCAACTCAACAAGATGCAGTACCGTATGCTCCAGGGAAAGCTCCAGCCCAACAACAACAAAAAGCTGCTCCAGTAAGCTCAGAAAGTAGCTATACTGTAAGGCCGGGAGATACTCTTTCTGGAATTGCTGCAAAGCATGGTTTAAAGTGGCAAGATCTACAAAAATTAAATAATATTAAAAACCCCAATTTGATTTTTCCAAATCAAGTAATTAAATTGCCTAGCAAGGTCCTAACTCAGCAACAACAACAACAAGCTGCTCCACAAGCTGCTCCACAAGCTGCTCCACAAGCTGCTCCACAAGCTGCTCCACAAGCTGCTCCACAAGCTGCTCCACAAGCTACTCCACAAGCTGCTCCACAAGCTGCTCCACAAGCTGCTCCACAAGCTGCTCCACAAGCTGCTCCACAAGCTGCTCCACAAGCTGCTCCACAAGCTGCTCCAGCTGTATATGATGCATATCGTGGAGTATGGGTCCAACCTGGATCTACTAAATAGAATGAGCCTGAATATGAGCACACAAAAATCTAAACCTACAGAGGCTGAAAAGTATCAAGCAATTGTACTCTCTCATCCTATTGAGGCTACTACTGTTACTGAGAATGAAAGACGTAAGGAGCGTACTAAGCTTCAATCTAACCCCACTAAATCTCAAGAGTTTAAAATCCGTACACAAAGTATGGTAAAAAAGGATTGGTGAATTGTCTAAAAGTTCTCCCCCATCCGAACAAGAAATAAGAGATCTCTTTGATGCTGTACAGTATCTCAAAGAGAGATTTAAAATTTCTCAAGCTATACAGTTCAATCTATCGAGCATTGGTAAGGAAGACAATACTCTCGCCAACTGCTCTATGGACGGCAATATTATTACGATCAAGTTTGATATTTTTAAATATAAAGGTGATAAAAAGTGGGACCATCTTGCTCATGAATTTGTCCATGCTCTACAGTTTAGTAAAGGTAAATTGAAGAATATCGCAGTAGAAACAGATGATGGTCCAATGATTGAGTGGAATAAAGAGTATTGGCCACTCGATACTGTATGGGGAGAGGCTCCCTGGGAGCAAGAAGCAAATGCAGTTGCACCAACTCTTGCTGAACATCTTAAGAAGAGATATTCAAATAAATCAGCAATCTTATCTCTCAGTAGACTTATTAAGTTTGCTGATAAAACTACAAGCATAAAACTTCTTGCAGCATCCACCTTTAAAGCAATCCAAGACTTTTCTAATCTTAAAAACACCAACAACTGCGATTTAAGCAGCGAACTCATAGAGTCTCACATAAAGCTATACGAAGGTTATGTAAAAGCCTTAAATCGAATCCAAAAAGAGTTATCAGAGATAAATAAAGAAGATAATGGATACAGCTATGGCAAGTATAGCGAATATAAAAGAAGACTAGCAGTTCCCTACAACGGAGCACTACTTCATGAGCTATACTTTGAACATCTTGCCACTAAAGAAAATAAAGATCCTGCAGATAAACTAAAAGAGCTAGTAGAAAACAAGTGGGGTAGTGTAGCAGAATATCTAGAAGATGTTAAGTCTACAGCACTAGCAGCAGGAAATGGATGGGTAGTTACTTTTTACGATCCTATTTACGGATTAGAAAACGCTCTGATCACCGAGCACCACATAGGACACATAGTTGGTCAAGTACCAATTATGGTTTTGGATGTTTGGGAGCACGCTTTTGCATTTGACTACAAGACAGACAGAGAAGCATATGTAGATAAATTTTTAGAAAATCTAGATTTTGACCTTTTAAATCAAAGACTACAAAGCGAGCCCAAATAAATTTTACCGGTTTTTTTAAAAGTATTGATAAATTCCTAAGTACTGAACTATAGCGTGTGCAATTATAGCCATAGTTGCAATACGATAGATAGATTTATAATCCTAATGGAGGTACAATAAAATGGCTTTGTTTCCCGTTTATACAACTGAGAGAGCAGCTACTGGCGTTTTCCCAGCCGATCCAAGCTTTGCTGGCGGCGAAGGTGGCCTAGTTGTTCAAATTGCTGCTGATAGCGATGATGGCTATACAGCAGTTGTTAAGGCTGCTAGTACTAGCGACTGCACAAGTGCTATGCACGGTCTTCTTGACGAACAACTTTCCGGTCCTGGAACCCTTGTTGGTTCATATGGTACTACTGCTATGGGTCCAGCAACACACCTTGCTTCTGGCAAAGTTACTGTATGGCAAGCTAGCGGCTACTACCTAACCGACACCCACGCAATTGGTTCGGGTGCACAGGCTGCTTCTGCTTTAGATGTAGTTGCTTCAGGTGCTAATGCAGGCAAGCTCACAGACGCTAATACAGGTGTTGGCTCCCGCGTTTCCTTTATGGGTCGCGTTAGCAATCCAGCAGATCTTCTAGCTTCTCGCGTTTCTCCAGTTGCTCTTCCAGCAGCCGGTTACGCACTAGTTTACCAAGCTTAATAAGAATAGTTAAAGGAGTTAAATAAATTATGAATACCATGTTCGACCGCAATGGCCAGCTTAATGCCTACGATAAAGCAGAAGCTCTTTCACAGCTTGTTAGGCTTGCTAACGCTATTTCAAATAATCAACCAGCAAATGCTGGTACAGGCTCTGTTCGCACTTACAGTGACGAAGCATCCGAAGCTATGCTCAAACGCGCTCTTGAAACAACCGAAGGTAAAATTGCCCTAGGTCAATCAATGGCTAACCCAATCCGTCGTAACCTTGATTACATGGGTGTTGGTCGTAAAGCTCTTGTAGTAGATCCACTACCACAAGGCGCTCTACCACTTTACGAAAAAGATATCGACGTCAGCGCCGTTATCGTTTCATCCCATGGTTCAGCTCCTGAATCACGCGTCCAAGGCGACCGCGTTCTTGTTCCAGAGTTTGAAATCGTTTCAAACCCAACAGTTCGCATTGCTGAAGTAAAACGTCGTCGTTTCAACGTTATTGATCGTGCTCAACAAAAAGCTCGTCAAGAAATCCAAGCTCAAGAAGATGCAAACATCTTTGGCGCTTTGGATTACGCTTCACAAGCATCAGGTGGTGAAAACACCCGCCGTCAGTTCGCTAACAGCACAACACTTGAGATGGTTGACCTTCTCAATATTAAAAAAGAAATTGATCGTCATGATTTGGTAACAACCAAATACTTCATGAACATCACCCAGTTTACTGATATCCTCGGCTGGTCATACCGCGCCGGTGGTAGCAGTAGCAACAACCAATATGGTGGCTTCGATCCAGTAACCACCCGCGAAGTTCTTCAAACTGGCCTTTACGGTCACATCTGGGGCGCAGACATTGTTGTCTCTAAAATCGTTCCAGAAGGCACCGTTTACGGTCTAGCTGAGCCAGAATTTGTAGGTGTTTTCCCCGTTCGTCAAGACATCGAAGTTCTTCCAGCTGATGAACCAAAACAGCTAAAACTCGGTTGGGTCGTCAACGAAATTGTGGGAGTTAGCGTTGTTAACACCCGTGGCGTCGCTTCAGCATCTAAAACTGGTACCTAAAAATAAGTTTCTACAAACAAAGGAAAACGGAGCTTCGGCTCCGTTTTTTTTTTTGACCTAGACGTACTCAAACATATCTATCCTAAATAGGAGATAATAGGTATGTCTTACTTTTTACCACATCAATCGGAAGCAGATAGGTTAAATTTAATTCTTAAAGAGCAAAGCCTGCAAGAGCTTCAGGTAAACCCCGACCTTCTAGGAAGACACAGCTCTATTGAGGTTTATTTTAAATGTGTTGTTTGCGGTGAGGCTCATAAGCTTTCTAAAAAACGTATCCTTGACGGTAAGGGCTTAACACATCCTGGTACTTGTAGGACCAGTTTTAAAAGAGCTGGAGGCCAACGCGCTCGTCAAAATGAAGATCAAAATTTTAAAAAAATCCGCGCAGAACGTCTTCGTGAAAAAATGTCTAAAGACGGTCGCAACATTGTCTCTAAGAGACAGCAAACTATGGTTGAAAAGTATGGCACCACTAAATTAAGCGAAATAGAATCTATACGCAACAATATTTCGCAAGCTGTTAAGCGAACTACTGCTAACGCTGTCTTAAAAAGAAAAAGTACTAATATCCAAAAATATGGAGCCACTAACTTTCTCGCTAGTCAAGAAGGAACTGCTCTTATCAAGAGTAAAAATCAAGCAATCTTTGGTTGCGATTACCCTTTTCAAAATTCCTCAATAAGAATAAAAAGTAAGCAATCCATGCAAGATAGGTATGGAGTTGACAATGCTCAAAAACTTCCTGAGAATAGGTTAAGACTAAAGCAATGGTGCGAGGATAATCCTGAAAAGCTTTTTACATCTAAGGCCGAGCAAGAGATCTTAGATTGGGTAAGGCAGTTTTATCCAAACACTCATAAATATAGAGTTCAAAACTACGAAATAGATATTTATGTTCCTGAACTTAAGTTAGGAATTGAATATAACGGCCTATTCTGGCATTCTGAATCTTGTAAGTCTCGCTCTTATCATATTGATAAAACTGAATTTTTTCAAACTCTAGGAATTAGAATTATTCATATTTTTGAACACGAATGGCACAATAAAAGACAACAAATCCTTTCATTTCTATCTTCCGCTCTAAATCTTAACAGCATTAAGCTTAATATACGCGACTGCAACGTTATATGGTCTTCTAGTTCGCAAGAATTAAAACTAGCACACAAACTACTTGATGAAGTTCATATACAAGGGCATAGTAATTCTACCCAATACGTAGCTAACATTTATCACAACAATAGCCTAGTATCGACAGCCACTTTTGGTCGTCATCATAGAAACTCCACTGAATGGGTTCTTACTAGATTCTGTACTAAAAATGATATTACCATAAGAGGAGCTCTAGGAAAGATATCAAAGCTTGCTTTTTTAAACTTAAAAAGTCCTATCCTATCATGGGCCGACTTTAGACTTAGTAATGGGAACGGATATGAAAAGGCTGGTTGGAAAATGCATACAAAACATGGCCCCGATTATTTTTACTTTAAAATTACAACAGGACAAATTTTTTCTAAACAATCTAGACAAAAACGAGTAGTTAATACTCCACCTTCAATGACTGAGCGCGAGCACGCTGCTTTAGATGGACTAGAGCGTGTTTGGGATTGTGGAAAATTAAAATATGTTTTTGAAAAAATTAATTAATCCTCACAAAATTGTCTTTGCCTTACAAATTAAACTTAGTACCAATCTATAGGAGCACACAATGTCTGGCTTTTTTCCTCCCAATTATTACGGAGCTACAACCACAACTAGCGGCACCTACCAAGTTCAATCAGGTAATTACACTAACTACTTCACCTCAGTCCCAGTAGGCGACTACCTAATCGAATTTGACGCTACTAGGGAGGCGCTAGTTATAAAAAATGCAAACAATAAAGAATGCATTTCAATTCAAAACAATACAATCTTTCTGGACGGTAAAAGTATCTACGAAGTAATCTTTGAGGTAGTACAAATGATTGTAGGTAAGCAGAGTCTTACGGCATGGCTCACTGATGAAAACATACACAAAAGAGCTTTTGCTGAAGAACTTTACAAAGCGCATAATAAAGTATAAATATCCAACACTCATAAGTACTCTAGCTTAGACGCTCTATTGATTTCATAGCAACTCATATGGGCGTTTATCTTGTTACAAACACTACAAATTTAAGTGGTAATCCAGTACAAATAGCAATTGCGGACATACCGAATTGTCCTATTTTCTATATTGATTCCGGAGAAACTGTAGATCTTGAACTGGTCTGCACTCGTAATCAAATACTAGATAGTAAACATCTTCGAGAACACGTTCTTGCTGGTAGAGCCACTATCGATACACAAGGAACCTCTCCTACAAATAGAATTTTTGTTGATGCAAATGTTTCTGGTATCACGATTGAAGAAGTTACCATCTCTGGCCCTATCTCCTCTAGCAACTTTCCAAATACTGTAGATACAAACTATGGTTCAGTAGGAAACAGCACTCTTAGAACCGCTGCACAGCTAGGAAATACTACTGGACAAGCAGATTTTAATACTGGAGCTACTGGAACTCAAACACTAAGAACCACCAGTAACCTTAGTGATGGATACGGGAATAAGATATCCTCCACCAACGGAACTCTTAATGTTAGTGTAGCTAACGAAATAACCACAAACCAAGGTACTTCCCCGTGGCTGGTATCAGGAACAGTTACCGGTACTGTTAACGCAATAGCTCCAAGCGGGAATGTAGATGCTTTTGGAAGAACACGCGTTTCTAATCCTACAACGCTAGGCGACTACTATCACGTCAGTGGTGAAGATCCTGGTATGATAACTAAGACCACCGGCAGCGGTCTAGGGCTAACAGACATTCTAACTAGTTCCTACACCCTATCAGTAGGACCTGGTCCTACCGACTCTGTAATACATCAAAGCAAAATGTATCATCACTATCTTCCAGGAAAAAGCCAACTTATTAAAGAGAGTTTTCAATTCGGTCCATCCCGTGAAAATACTATCAAGCGTATTGGATACTTTGACGATCGCAACGGCATCTTTCTTCAACAATCAGGAGACGGAACGCTTGCTTTTGTTATGAGAAGCTATACATCAGGCTCTCCTATAGATGTGGTTGTAACACAATCAAATTGGAATCAAGACACCTGCGATACCTCTATTGTAGGTGCAGGCCTACTGCGTGATGGATCTGAAGCTCCTAATTATGGCCGATTAGGTTCCTGGGATTTAGATATCGCTAAAGTTCAACTTTTAATGATGGACTTTCAATGGCTTGGTGTAGGTAGAGTAAGAGTAGGCTTTGTACATGACGGCAACTGGATTATAGCTCATGAATTTTATCACAGCAACTACGATAGCAACGTATACTGGTCTCAGCCTAGCCTACCTGTAAGGTGCGAAATCCGAAATACTGGCGCCGCAATAGGAACAGCTACATTAAAGCAGATCTGCGCAACTGTAATAAGTGAGGGAGGTTACGTAGAAACTGGCCTAACCTTCAACACTAACTCATCCCTAACCGGAAGAACACTTCAAAATGGTGGCAGTACTTTACCTATCGTAGCTATTAGACTTAAAAATTCCATGAATGGAGATCTAGTTAGAGGGATTGTTAGACCTCTAATGTTATCTATTCTCTGTACAGATGGTCCAATATACTACGAATTAAGACGATTTGATAGTCATACTGCAATCACTGGTGGTACCTGGACATCGGCAGATCCATCAAGCATTGTAGAATACAACGTAGGTGGAACTGCTTACGTGGGTGGTCAAGCCATCGCGTCAGATTTTCTAGCAGCCGCTGCATCTAAAAGTACAACTGCAAGCGGAGATATTACTTCACCTACAACAAATAAGCGTGGCTTTATAGCTCAAAATTATGATAGCTCTGACTCTGAATGCTACGCACTGATTACTACAGCCCTAGGAAATGCAAATA
>Ga0194132_10002553_pt1 | contig 33842 bp, 29 predicted proteins | sample TA2KigOf80mmetaG_FD_148612 | JGI IMG/M metagenome (GOLD analysis project Ga0194132, IMG submission 148612) | Freshwater microbial communities from Lake Tanganyika, Tanzania - TA2015054 Kigoma Offshore 80m | ecosystem: Environmental > Aquatic > Freshwater > Lake | place: Tanzania: Lake... | reverse complement strand
CTTGACGACGGCATCACTACTTCGACCGAGAAGTTTCAGGTCACGGTGACGCCGTAGCATTCAAGCCGGGCGTCGATTCGGCCGCCGTTTGTAGAGGTCTGTCAATAAGCATTGCGGTGGAACAGCCCGTGCCAGATGGTCATCCACAGGATGCGAATGTCCAGCCAGGGTGTCCAGTGGGTGATGTAGTAGAGGTCGAACTGCACGCGTTTGCGCAGCGAGGTGTTGCCGCGCCAGCCGTGTACCTGAGCCCAGCCGGTGATGCCGGACTTCACGGCATGGCGGGCATTGTAATTCGGAATGGTCTTGCTGAACTTCTGAATGAACACCGGCCGTTCGGGACGCGGGCCCACCAGGCTCATGTGTCCCATCAAGACGTTGATGAACTGCGGCAATTCGTCGAGACTCGTCTTGCGCAAAAACGTGCCTAGCTTGGTGCGGCGCGGGTCGTCCTTGCTGGCCCACACCGCCCCGGTCGCGGACTCGGCATCGACGCGCATGCTTCGGAACTTCAACATCTGGAAGGTCTGTCCGTTCAACCCGCAACGCTCCTGCCGATAGAACACCGGCCCCTTGCTGGTCATCTTGATGACCAGCGCGATGATCGCCATCGGGATCGCCAGCACGACCAGCGCGACCAGCGCCAGCGCGATGTCCATGACGCGCTTGACGACGACGTTGAGCCCGAAGTGCGGACTCTCGCGCAAGCCCACGACCGGCATGCCGTCCAGGTTGGTCGTCGTCAGCGACAGGCCAGCCATGTCTGGAATGTCCGCCACCAGCCGAACCTCGACCATCGACCGCGACAGGATGTCGAATATGTGCCGCGACTCGTGATAGCGGCGCATGGGCAGCGCGATGAACACATGATTGACCATGTACTTGTCGATGAGCCGCGGCAGGTCGGCCGTCGTGCCCAGGATATCGAGGTCATCGGTCCAGGAACTCGGCTGGTCTTCGATGAAGCCGAGGTTCTTGATGCCCATCCACTTGGCGGCACGCAGGGCGCGGGCGGTCTTGCGAGCCGTTCGGCCGGTGCCGACGATCAACGACCGTGCCTGGTTGTAGCCGCGGCTGCGCAGCCAGCCTACCGCCCACCAGCTCAGCCGTCGCGCCATCAACGTGAAAACGCCAGATAGGACGATGAAGAGCAGGATCGTGCCGCGCGACTCGTACGGGCTATGAAAGCCAAAAGTGGCCGCCATCACCAGCAGGCCCATCAGCCCTGTTCCCTTGACGACGCTGAGCAGTTCCTCGCGCAAGCGCCGCAGACGATGGACCACGTAATGTCCCGAGAGTCGATAAGCAATCACCGCCAGCAACACCACCATCGGCGTCGTCCGCAGGCAGTATTGGAACTCGGGCGTCTCTTTCTCGCTGGGAAACCAGTCCGTGTGAAAGCGCAAGAAGTAGGCAAGCAACCAGGCAGCGGCCGTGAGCAACACGTCCCAGGCCAGAAACCACGCGCACAAGATTTGACTTCGCCGGTGGATCATGACCCAATCCCGTCCGTGGGAGTTTCGCACCAGCCGCCAGGCGCCATCCTTGCGGCTCCGACAAGACAGGGAATATAGACAGTCTGGCGGGATACTGTCAAGGCGAAGGGCAACCTACCGGTAGCGAAAATCATCTTCCGGATTGCGCGGCGGCCCGGACGCGCCCCAGCCGTCGTCTTCGCGCTCGGGGCCGCCACGGTCGTAGTCGCCCAGCCGTTCCGTCTCGGCGTCGCTCCAGGCCGGTGCCTCGCCGGCGAAGGCGGCGCGGACATGCTGCCGGCTCAAGAGCACGACGATGATGAACAGATAGACCATGATCAGCACGTACACCACGATGATGCCGACGATCATGAGCGTGACCATGGTTTCGACCAGCCGCAACGCGTCCTGTTCCTTGAGGCCGGCGCCTTTTTGCTGCACCATCGCCGGCACGGCGACCTGAAAGGCGTTGTTCATGGCCGGGATGATGTACACAACCGTGTAAATGGTCTGGATGGCGCTCAAGAGAATAGTCCCCAGGGCGGCAACGAGAGTCAATTTTCGCGCCCAGCGATGCATGCTGAACAGGCCGATGCCGCCGATGAGCAGGGCGAGCGCTGCGGCCAGGCCGATAACCGTGCCTGCCATCTGATATGCTTGGAAGCCGGGCGCATCGCGATCGAGTTGCTTGTCCAGTTCCTTCTGAAACTTCTCCTGGTTGGGATCGCCGCCGCCGAACATGTTCTTGCCCATGCCGCCCTGGGCGGCCATGCCGGCCACGCCCACCAGACCGCACAGCGAGAACAGGCCCCCGTAGATGATCGCCAACACACCGGCCGCGGTCACGGCCCCAGGACGCACTACCGACATGACGGCATCCTCCAGGTGAATGAGCTGAGGTCGTGCATGACTCGGTTCTGCATGTTCACTTCTTCGCTGTCAACACTTCATTCTGTTCTCGCCGATGCTGATTTCAACCGCGGCACGGATTCACGGCTTTCAGATCCTTGCGAGCACGAGACCTGCTCGCGCACCAGCTCACCAAAAAGCTCCGGCCGCCTGGTGCGCAGCGTGTAGTTCGGCAGCGCGCGCTGCTTCGCCAGCATCCCGGCGTCGAGCGTGGCCACGATCATCTCATCGCGGACCTTGTCCGGCTGCGACGAGGCCAGGATCTCGCCGTCCGGTCCGAAGATCAGGGCGGCGCCGGCGTGGTGCGGCTGGCTGGGGCTGTCCTTGGGATAGGTGTCCACGTAGCCGGCGCGGCCCGCCTGGTCGGCAAGCACGCCGAAGCAGAAGTTCTCGCGAGCGCGCATCGCCAGGCCGCCCAGGTACTCGTGCGTGTAACGGCGGGCGGTTGCTTCACTCTCAGGCGTGTCGGTCCACATCTTGATGCGCGCCGCGTGCGGCATCAGCAACACATCGGCGCCGCGCAGGGCCAGCACGCGGGCCACCTCGGGAAACTGATTGTCGTAGCAGATGACGATGCCGACCTTGCATGGGCCGACATCGAAGACGGTGATATCGCGGCCGCCCTTGTAGTGCAGCACCTCGTCCCGCGACAGGTGCAGCTTGCGTTGCTTGCCGATGTAGCCGCCCGGCCCGACAACCACCTGGGTGTTGTAGACGATGTCACGCTCCTTCTCGCACAGGCCCACGCACAGGACCATGCGATAGTGCCTGGCAAGCTGCGCCAGCCGCTGCACGCTCGGCCCGTCCGGGATCGGCTCGGCCAGCTCCCAGGTATTGGGCGTGCAATGTCCGTGTACCACCAGCTCCGGAAAGAGCGCCAGCTCGACCTTGTCGGCCGCCGCCCGCTCGCACCAGCCGGCGATGGCGTTGAGAATTCTCTCCGGCTCACCGAGAAGGCCGTTCATGCTGATGGCTGCAACACGCGTGGTTCGCATGGTCATGTCCTCGTCTTGAGCAGCTTCCGCCGGCGTTTGGTCCAGATGATGATATACGACTTTGCAACGGCCACAGTGGAGGCAACTCTCTGCCGATTGAGAGGGAGGGCGAGACGTCCCTGATAGCGGGCCGCATCAGAGCTTCGTTGGTATCGTCCGATCTCGACACTTGCAGTTGCTTTCTCGCCGGCTCACCTCTATAGGACGGCCGATGCGGAGACGCCGCGCAGTCAAGGCAGGCATGTCAGGGAGAGGTCTTATGTGGCAGTATTTTCTGCTCGTGTGCATGTTTCTGGAAGGTGCGGTGGCCTGGGCAGATCATGACAAGCCGATTTCCAAGTCGCCTTTGATTACCCGCACGTACCGCGTGGCCGACCTTGTGGTGCCCATCGATACGGAGCGGTTGCCGGACGCCTCGTTCGACAGCCCCCTGCGCTACCTGTATCGGCTGCGGCCGTCAACGCCGAGCGCTCGCTTCAACCGGGCCGCCGCGCCGCTCTGCCTTTCCGAACCGCTCATCGAGCTGATCCGGTCACGGGTCGCGCCGGCAAGCTGGGAAGGCAGGGGCGGACGGGGCGCCATCTCGTTTGTTCCCGAAAACATGTCGCTGCAAATCCAGCAAAGCGAAGACGGGCACCAGGCAATCGACGCATTGCTGTCCGAGCTACACCGCCAGGTCGATCTCCAGGTTTCAGTGCAGCTTCGCTTGCTCGTGCTGCCCGCCGGCAGCCAGCAAGTGCCCGCGAGCGGCGGCTTCCTGTCGTTCGACGACCAGGAGTTGCGCAGGTTTTTGACTCGGTCGCAAAGCCGTCCGGACGCCGTAACAATACAGTTGCCGCGCATCACCCTGGCCAACGCCCAGGCCGGAACGCTGACCATCGACAGCTCGACGGCAGATCTCCAATGCAGCGTGCAGCCCGTTGTGTCGGGCGATGGTCACCATGTATCGCTGCGTGTCACGTATGCTGCGCGCCACTTCCAGAATGCCGTGGAGACGGTCGTCCTGCGCCAGGATCAGGCCTCGACGCCGGCGAAGCCGCAAGTGCTCAGGCTGGCGGCGAAGTTCACTGTCCCCGACGGCCGCACGGCTGTGCTGCCGGTCAAGGGCCCCGACCATCAGGTTCTGCTGCTGGTAACCCCGCGAGTCTGCCATTGAACGTGTGCTCCGACCGGTTGCTCCGTCGAAGCGAGTCGTAGCGGTCTGAGTCCATTGCTTTTCCATGCAAGCCTGATAAATCCTCAGCATGGACGCGCATGAACTGATCTTGCTGAGCCCGTACACGTATCCAGGACAGAACTCGTTGATGCTCGGCAAGGAGGACATGGCTTGCTGGCTGAACGGCTACAGCGCGCTATGGCATCCCGCGTCCTTATGGGGCGCGAGCCGGCCGCCGCGCTGCGAGGTTTCCTACGATCACGAGCAGCCGCGATCCGGCGTGGTCTATGCCCTGCCCGAGTTTCCACCGATGATCCTGCCGGACGACTGGGATGAGCGCGTCCGCGCTGCCGGGTCCGTCGCGTTCCGCGCCAGCGCCGATCGCAATGCCACGCTCGCCAACCTCTTCGAGACCTTGAGAAGCCGCAGCGCCGCGCCGGAGGGCGCGGATCGCCTCCTGCAAACGCCGATGGAGCAGGCGATGACCTTCTTCGGTCTCGGCCTCGGTCACCTGTTGCTGGCCACGCTCAGTGAGGCGATGGAGCACGAGAACCTGCTCGATCACGACGCCTTCTGGGAGCACGTGCAGCATGCGGTGGCACTGGTGGCCGGACTGCCGTACACGCCGGCGCAATCTTCCACGACCTTCGACGAGCCGACCGGGGCCGACTATCCTTCGGACTTCGAGGAATACCCGGCGACTTCAGCATCACCCGAGGATGAGGGCGCGGGCTCGCCGGTTGATTTCGAGCATGGACCGCCGGGGGACGACTGGGACCGTCCGGGCGAGCCGCCGCCGGGCGAATCGCCGCCGGGCGAGCCGGGAGTGTCCAGCGAGGTGGACGACGCATCGGCAAGCGCGGATCCGCCGTGGTACGCCCAGCTCCGCTTCGCTGCCGAGAAGCTGCAAACGGCACGCGAGGTCCTGTACCCGGTGGCGATCCACCTCGTTGACCTGTTGCTGCCGCAAGACGACACGCTGGCCGCGCCATGGCCGGCCACCTTTCAACATGGGTTGCCGCTGAACGTCGTCCTCAGCGGATGCCAGCTCGAAAAGCTTGCCGCCGAGCAACCGCAACGCCTGGAAGAACTGGCGACTCGCTTCCAGGCCGAGCAGGTGGAGGTCTGCGGCGGCGGTTACCTGGAGCGCGAGGATGCGCTCCTCTCCGTCGATTCCCAGCTCTGGAACCTGCTGGAAGGCCAGGCGACGGCGCGCACGCATCTCGGTGGCGAGCTGCGCGTCTATGCTCGGAAGCGTTTCGGATTCCATCCTCAGTTGCCGTTGCTGCTGAGCACGACGGGCATGACACGTGCCGTGTTGTTGAGCTTCGACGAAGGAGCGGTGCCGCACTATCAGACGTGCACGGTGAGCTGGCCGTCGCCGGACGGCAAGCCGATCGAGGCCTTCGTCCGCCAGCCGCATCCCGCGGATGACTCGCAGACCTTCTTCAACCTGGGACATTATCTCTTCAAGACGACGCGCGAGGACCATACGGCAACGCTGGCGTTTGTTCACAAGGGCGCTGAGCCGGCGCCCTGGTACCAGGATTTCGTCGAGCTGACACGGCTGGCGCCGTTGCCTGGCTCCTGGACGACGCTATCACGCTATCTCGGCGAGGCGGTCTCGGGCGAATATGCCTCGTCGGTGTCGGCGGATGAGTTTCACTTCGACTACCTGCGCGAGCGTCTGCAACGGCCGGACCCGGTGAGCGGCTTTGCGGCGCATGCACGTCTGCGGCGGCGCATCGACGGCTGCTGGACGCTGGCCGCGCTGCATCGCGCCCTGGCCGGTGCCGGCGACGCTCTCGACGTGCATGACACGCTGCAGGATCTTGAGAAGCAGCTCGAGAGTGCGGAGCCGTTCGTGGGCAGCGCCGGCGTGAATGTCGCACAGCTAGATACGCTGGAGCAGCGCATTGCCGCCGCACTCGCCGAGCGCTTGCAGAGCCGCGCCGTGCCGGACCGTCCCGGTTACCTGATCCTGAACCCGTGCAGCTTCCTGCGCCGGCTGGCGCTGGAACTGGATGCGGACGGCGGGCCCTTGCCCATCGACGGGCCTGTGAAAGCGTGCCAGCGCGATGCCGACAAGCTACGCGTGGTCGTGGAGATTCCGGCACTCGGCTTCGCCTGGATCGACCGCGGCGGACCGGGCAACGCAGTGCAGCCGGCCACGCGCATGCGGCTCGCCGAGCGCACCACGATTCGCAATGAATTCTTCGAGGCGGAAGTCGATCCGGATAGCGGCGGCCTGCGCGCCATCCGCGATCATCGTACCCGGCTCAATCGCCTGGGCCAGCGGCTGGTCTTCAACCCTGGCAGCATGATGCGGGCCAGTCATGTCAAGATCACGTCGAGCGGCCCGGCCCTGGGCGAGATTGTCAGCGAGGGCGTGTTGCTGGGCGAGCAGGAGCAAGTGCTGGCCCGTTTCCGGCAGCGCTTTCGCGCCTGGCTCGGCAGGCCGTTGCTTGATCTGCGCATCGAGATCGAGCCGGCGCAGCCCGCGGCCGGCTACCCCTGGCATGCCTATTTCGGCGCACGCTTTGCCTGGCGCGACGAGCGCGCCGTGCTGTTACGCGGCGTCAACGGCACCGGCTTCATCTCCACGCACAACCGCCCGCAAACGCCCGATTTTCTCGAGATTCGCCTGGCCCGGCAAAGCACGGTCATTCTCCCGGGCGGACTGCCGTTCCATCAGCGCGTCGAGGGCCGCATGGCGGACGTCATCCTGATTCCGGAGGGAGAGAAGGCGACGACCTTCGACATCGGCATCGGCCTGGACCGCGAACATCCGATGCAGACGGCGCTTGGCCTGATGAGTCCGCCGGTGGTCGTGCCGACGACCAAGGGGCCGCCGCACATCGGCGCCAGCGGTTGGCTGTTTCATCTGGACGCGCCGAACCTGCTGCTGTCGCGCATGCAACCCGGCGCCATGCAGCGCGACGAGGAGGAGCCCGAGCCCGGCCGGCGCGACGCTGTCACCGCGCGCTTGCTCGAATGCGCCGCGCACAGCGGCCTCGCAGAGTTCCGCTGCGTTCGCAATCCAGCCCGTGCCGCGCTCCTCGATGCCCGCGGCGGCTTTCTCCTCGAACCAACCATCACCGGCGACGCCGTGCTGCTGGAAGTCTCCCCCGGCGATCTCGTGCATCTTCAGGTCGATTTTACATGACCCCTGCGCCATCCCTTGATAACGTCGGCGCAGCGGACGCGCCAGGCAGCAAGCATGGCGGCAACAGAATCAAGGGAGCGTTGACTCAGTCGTGCACGGTACGCTCATCGAATCCCTCCGGCTCTATCTGGATGGTTACGTGGTCGATTCCAAACCGCTGGTGCATGGCATCGCGCAGGTTCTGCAGACGAGTGGCATGCACCTGTCCAGTGGCGCTGACGACATGCGCCGACAGGCAATTCAGTCCGCTTGTAATGGACCACACATGCAGGTCATGCACGGCCAATACGCCCGGAACGGTTTTTAGCGTCCGGCGAACGTCGTCCACATCGATCCCTTTCGGAGCGCTTTCGAGCAAAACCGACACGGACGCGCCCAGCAGCCAGCATGACGAATAGACCACCAGCAGCCCAATCAGGATCGAGGCGACGGGATCCGCCCACTCCCAACCGAAGGCCAGGATCAAGCCGCCGGCAACAATCGCCCCGACACTACCCAGCGCATCGGTCAGAACGTGCAACCACGCCCCATGCACGTTCAAGCTTTCCCCTCGCCCCCCGTGCAGCAGCCACAGGCCGATCAGATTCACGACCAGCCCGCCAACAGCGATAACGAACATTCCGGCTCCAAGTACGTCCGGAGGCTGCCAGAGCCGATGATACGCCTCGACGAAGATCAATATCGATATGACGATGAGAGTCGCCCCATTTGCCAGTGCCGCCAGTATCTCGGCACGGAGATACCCGTACGTTTGCCGGGGCGTCGGCGGACGTTCGGCAATCCAGATGGCAAAGAGGCTCAGGCTCAGCGCCGCCACGTCGGACAGCATGTGTCCCGCATCGGCGAGCAGGGCCAAGGAGTTGGTCAGCAATCCGCCGGCGAACTCGGCAATCATGTAGCCGGAAGCAAGTACCAGGGTGATGCTGATGCGCCGCCGTTTGGCTGTACGACTACCTCGCCGGTGATCGTGGTCGTGTGTCATGGATCGCCCCGACTTGCCTTGCCGCTTCGAGATTCTCGCCAGGAATGGGATCAATGCCCCGGCAGCCTGATCTCGATGCCATACCTCGGTGCAATTGCCAGCAGTTTCTCGATCTCCTCCTTTGTCGGTCGAGCGGCAGTCGTGGCATTCGAGGCAAGCGGAACGCCGAACTCGAAGAACATTTTCTCAAGGCCCGCAGGCGCGACTGAAATCAGCATTCTGGCAGGCTTGCCGCTTTCGTTCTTGAAGGAATGCGGCGTCCCGACAGGCATGTTGGCGAACATTCCCGCCTTCGCCACAATGCGCTCGGCGTCGAGCTGGAAGGTCATCTCGCCCTCCAGGATGTAAAAGCCCTCTTCTTCACGGCTATGGACGTGCGGGGGCGGACCGCCGCCCGGAGGCACAATGGCTTCCCACAGGGCATACTTGCCGTTGGTGTCTTCGCCGGTTGCCAGGAAACGATAAATGTCACCCACGACCGCAATGGTGCGGCCTTCCGTCGGCGCTCGCCATGTAGGCATGTTCATGGTCGTTTTCTCCTTTCCGCGCAGCGGGTGAACGGCACGACGTCGCGATACCACCCGGTTGCCCAGGGAATTATTGAATGGCCATCGAGCATTGCGGCCAGGATCTGACTCAAGACGCCGTTAGAAGTGAGGCGGGATCTCCGTTTGACCATCGGGGCAGAAGCGGAAGGCGAAGGAATTGAATCCTCACGACCTTGCCGCAGCCTAGCGGACTGGCCCGCTGTCAGTTGCAGAGGTCCGGCCGGGGGTCGAACCCGGTCTTCCGCGCTTACCAGGGCGGCGTGCGGCCTCAACACTTCCAGACCTTCGAGTTGCGGAGGCCGGATTGAGAAGGCGTCGAACGGCTTATGAGACCGTGCTGGCAACCAGGCTCCAGTCCACTCCGCAATTTTCCGCAGTACCCCCGGCAGGACTCGAACCTGCGTTGATCGCCTCTTTGTAAGAGAGGTGCCGTCGCCGCTGGGCCACGGGGGTAAAAGTAGTCGGGCCGGCAGGAGTCGAACCTGCCAAGAACCGCGTATCAGACGGTCGCCGCGCCGCTTGGCTTCGGCCCGATCGTAAGCGCCTGTTGTCAGCGCCCTGTACGGGAATCGAACCCGTCTCACCTGTTCGACAGACAGGCTGGCACACCAGCGTCATCACAGAGCGAAAGCACAGCGCCTGGCGGGAGTCGAACCCACCTGTCCACCTGGGCGGGGTGGTGCCTGGACCGCTCGGCCACAGACGCATGTTCACGAACAACCACGAACAGCAAGGGCGGAAGGAGTCGAACCCTCTGCGTGCGGGTTGGAGCCGCATTGCTCTCCCAGGAGCACGCCCTTGTCAAACAGCGGAAGGGACAGGATTCGAACCTGCAAGGGCTGTTCGCCTCGCCCGGCTTCCAACCGGGTGCCATCATGCCTGTTGGCTCGCCCTTCCCAAGCTGTCCCGGCAGGGCTCGAACCTGCAACCGTCTGGTTAACAGCCAGCCGCACCACCGTTGTGCTACGGGACAATGAATCAGTCAGGATGGCCGGACTTTCCCACATCCTGAACCAGTTCCGGCGGCTGGGCTCGAACCAGCGGCCTTCGCGGTTTCAGCGCGACGCTCTGACCACCTGAGCTACACCGGAATTCAAGAGACGCCGGCAGGAGTCGAACCTGCTTCGATGTCGGGTTGCAACCGACCGCCTGGCCGTCCGGCCCCGGCGTCATCACCAAACAAGAGCCGGCGGTGGGACTCGAACCCACTTGGACCGCGTTACGAGGGCGGTGCCCGACCTGTCGAGCATCGCCGGCATTTCAAGTCTTGAGCAGCCAGTGCTGGTGTCGAACCAACTCGACCGAAGTTCAGAGCCTCAGTCCCCTGCCGAGGGCCTGGCCAGGAGTAGGTCGTGCAGGAGTCGAACCTGCCAACCGGGCTTCGTAGACCCAGCGCTCGATATCCGCGAGACAACCCACAGCACCCCATGCTGGAGTCGAACCAGCCAGCCAGCCTTCGGAGAGCCGGCGCTTGAAGCCGCAAGACAGGGCAGCGCTAGCAGGGTGTTCGGGGGGAGTTGAACCCGCCGCCTCGACCTTCACAGGGTCGCATGCTTGCCAGTTACACCACAAACACCATCGCGCACCAAACAGTGACCAGGGAGGGACTTGAACCCTCACGCCACGGTGGGCACGGCCTTCTGAGGACCGCGTGTCTGCCATTCCACCACCTGGCCAATTGCGAACAGTGGACCGTGGAGGGAGTTGAACCCTCATCTGCCGGGTGCAAGCCGACCGTCTTCCCGTTAGACGACACGCCCAGAAAGTAGCAGTGGCCCCGGTGGGAATCGAACCCACAGCCCCCTGTTTAAGAGACAGGTGCTCCGCCAGTTGAGCTACAAGGCCTTTGTCCTCGAAAGTGTGTCGGGCAGGAGTTGAACCTGCACAGCGATTGCGGGTGGGTTACAGCCACTTGGGCTCGCCGATGCCCAGCCGACACAATTCCTCTCACCCCCTCTCCCCCGAGGGGCGAGGGGCGAATTGAAGAAGTACCCTGCATGGGATTTGACCCCATGCTCTTCACTGTGAGAGAGTGACGACCACTCCGGACTGGTCCGCCAGGGCAAATAGAGTGGCCCAGGGGGGAGTTGAACCCCCAGCATCCCTCCTTCTCGAAGAGGGTGGTCTGCCGGTTGCCTACCGGGCCATAATCGTCCGCCGTGTTGTCAAAGAACACTCGGTCAAAGTGTCCGGCGGGAGTCGAACCCGCCTGTCCGGTTTGGAAGACCGACGCCTGTGCCGCTCGGCCACGGACACGTGTTTCAGCGGACACGTCACATAGCGGAAGGAGAGGGAGTCGAACCCTCAAGGCTGATCGCTCGTCCGGGTTCAGGCCGGGTGCCGTCGCCAGTTGGCTTGCCCTTCCGTTTTCAGTCTGGATGGCTGGATTTGAACCAGCGTGGTCCGGCTTCCGGGGCCGGCGGATGATGCCAGGCTCTCCTACATCCAGATTCGTTGCCCCTACCCAACAAAAAAAGCCAGGGGTCGCGTGACACCTGGCCTGCTTGGGGTTCACCCAGTTGGGTCGAGTGACACAGTCGCAGAGGATCCATCGCGAGCGCCGAGCGCAGCCAATGGGCCTGGGCCGATGTTGGCCTGTGATTACACCAGAAACACACGCACTTGCGCTGCACGATGTCCCCTACTTCGCCCGTCGCCGACCGATGTCAGTATCGCTCGTCGCGGACAATCCAATAGACGCCTGCACCTGGATCCGGGTTCACGCAATTAGCCAAGTTTTTTGGGCAAGGCACCGAAGTAGCTCGGGTGGAGTGAAAACTGGACCCGCTACTAAAGCTGAGGCACACCCTGCAAATGCTGCGGGGATGCTCGACTCTTGAAGGAGAGAATGGAAAGAGGCCCCTCCCGGATTTGAACCGGGGATGGCGGATTTGCAATCCGCTGCCTTACCGCTTGGCTAAGGGGCCACAAGAGGGGGCGATGTTAGCCGGTCGCGCTGATTGTGTCAATCGGACCTGGCTTGGATTCTCGACATCCCTTGTCCTTGCCCATCTCTCTATTTCTATCCATGTTGCCGCCGCAAAGCAATGAATCTCGCCAGGCTTCGATCAAATCGGTCAAGAACCAGGTCTGCGCGGGCAAATGACGCGACACAAAAACACGGACGCTTTGCTTGTCAGCCTCGTCCCTGAGGTACTCGACCGGGGACTTGCCGTCGATGCGGGCGAGCAGCAACATCAGGAGCAGCCTGGCGACGCGCGCGTCGAGACCGACATGCATGGATGGCTCCGATTCAGCCAGATAGGCTTGCCAGGCTCGCGCTGGCAGTTCGAGAAATGGCCCAGGCGAGTCGCGAAACAGCAGGGCCTTGAGGAACAGATGGTTGAGGAGAAATGCGATGTCGAAGGCCGGGTCTCCGAACCAGGCAACTTCGCAGTCGATCAGCACCATGCTCCCCGGAGTCGCGGGGGCAATCATGATGTTCTTGGGACTGAAGTCGCCATGCACCAGGCACAGCGAGGTGGCGGCCAGGCGGCAGGCCTCGGCCTCGAACATGGGCTGCAAGGACGGATGCCGCTGACCGGCCGTGAGCAGATAGGGCTCGATGCGGAGTTGCTGGAAGTTCGCGAGACTTTGAAAGCGCTGCCGCGCCTCAGGATCATTCCAGGAGCGGCGATGGATCGTCGCCAGCAAGCGACCGGCCCGGACAGCGTGATCCTCGACGACGGAATTCTGCATGAGCAGGGATTTCCAGGTGACATGACCGGCCAGATACTCCATTGCGAACAGGCCATGCTCGCGGTTGGCGTGCAGCACGCGCGGCACGGTGCCGGGGAGAAAAGCGCCCACATATGCGAGGAATTCCTGCTCGAAGCGATTGCGCGAGACATCGGCGAACCATTCGCCGGGCACGTCCAGCCTCGGCCGGGCCCGCTTGACGACGAAAGGCGCCGCGTGCGTGGCCTGCTGTTCCACGAGCCAGATATCGGACGAGACACCGCCGCGCAAAGGCGTGAATCGAACATTGCCGCACGTCGTCAGCCCACGCCGGCTCAGGTAGTCCCGGAGGTCGTCGTCGCTGGCACTCACATGGTTCGCGCTCACATCGTTTGCGCTCACGTCTGCGGCGGTCACTTCTTGGCCTGGTTGCGTTCAACTAGCTTCAGGGCTGCGGAGTTCATGCAATAGCGCAATCCCGTCGGGGCCGGACCATCGTTGAAGACGTGACCGAGGTGGGCGTCGCAGCGGCTGCACACGACTTCAGTGCGGCGGGCAAACCAGCTGTTGTCTGCGTGCTGCGACACGCAATTGTCATCAATGGGAGCCCAGAAGCTCGGCCAGCCGGTGCCGGAGTCGAACTTTGTCTGGCTGTCAAACAGCGGCTGACCGCAGCAGATGCATTCGAATACGCCTTCTTTCTTGGTGTTCGCGTATTCGCCGGTGAAGGCGCGCTCGGTCCCTTTCTGGCGCGTGACGCGGTATTGTTCCTCGGTAAGCTGCTGACGCCATTCTGCATCGGATTTCGTGATCTTCTCACCCACGGGTCTGCCCTTTCTTTCCGCCACGGCGCCGCTTCGATCCAGCAACGCGGGACCGAAGACCAGCCCCACGATCAGGGTCGCAACGAGGCCAACTGTGATCAGTCTTCGTTTATGCATGTCCAGTTCCCGGGCCATGGAATCATATCCGTCGGGAAAGCTCGCGCAACTTGCCGATCAGCTAGTTTCGCTTCTTGCTCAACCACTCACGCCAGTGCCTTGCGGCGTCGGAGCGGGCGGCGCTGCCCGCCGTCTCGTCCGGGCCGAAGTCCTGACCGGTGAGCCTCACCAGCGCCTGGCGGGCGGCCTGGGAGACGCGCGAATCGGTGTCGGCAACAAGGTTCGCGAGCTGGCTGCCGTATGGCAGCTTCTTGTCGCCAACGCTGCCGGCGGCCACGGCACGCACCTCGGCGCGTTCATCTTGCAGCAACTTTTTCAGATTTGCGGGCGACTGCCGACTGACATGCTTCTTCAACAACATTTCCGCCAGATCCTGAATCTCCTTGTCCGCATTGGTGGATTCGCGGGCGAGAATGTCGAGTACCTGGAGACCTTGCCGCTTCTCGACTTCCGTGAGAGCCGCCTTCAGACGCGGCCCTTTCTCTTTCTCGGCGGCGGCGACGAGGTCCTTGAGCGGCATGGCTGCGAAAGACCGGGCCGGCGACGTGCCGGCCGGACTACCGCCTGCTTTCAGCACGGCTGTCCTGCGCAACATGCATTCCAGACGCAGCTTGCCGATGGTAGCCCGATGCCGCACGGTCTTGACGCCGGCGCCGATGTTCTCGCGCGCGAACTCGAGCAGTTCCGGATCGCGGCTGACGCGCAACAGCCGCGACAGCTTCTCACCGATGAGGACCGCCGGGCAACTATGCTCCAGCGTTGCCGCTCGGTTCAATCCCTCGATGAGCGGCGGGATCGCTTCCGGACCCAGCGCCTTGAAGTCGTCCAGTGCCTTCCGCCCCGCTACGCCTTTCAGCTTGCCGATGTCGTACTGGATGAAGCGTTCAATGATCTCGTCGATCTCGGCATATTCCTTGTCGGTGAGCTGCGGCAAGCTCGGCGCCAGCTGGCTCGGTTTCCGCTCCGTGCCTCGATACTTCAATCCCTGGGCACCCTGGGCAGGCAATGCGGTCAAGGCGGCGGCTAGAAACATCGCGGACATGACACGACCTCGGCAGAACTGGGATAACGACTTCATTGTCAGTTGTCGAAGGTGATTTGTCAATGAACTATCGTCCATCAATCGACGCCGAGGTCCTCGGTGAAATTGGTTGATGGGTAGATTTGGCGGTAATTCACGCCGAGATTGTGGGCCACGATTCGTCGAACACGCAACGCCACCTGTGGATTGGTCCCGGCGGAACAGCGCGCCAAGAATCCCGCATCCGAGATCGGAGGAAAGCGCTCGTTGAAGCGAGCCGCTTGCTCTTTTACCTGCGACACGAGATAGGAAATCAGGACGATGAGCAAGGCTGTCATGAGGAGCGAAACTGGCAGCATGGCAGCGTCCTTTCAGTCCAATGGCTACGGCGTCTGGCGGGCGTAGCCGGACGCATCACGCGCGGCCCCGGGCACGCCGCGGCCGAGCAGCTTGTTCATGTCGCCGCCGGTCCCCTTGAACCAGTCGAAGAGGATGCAGACATCGGTGCCGATGCAGAAGTGCGTGACCCCCATGTCGAGATAGCGTTTCGCTTCCTCCGGGCGCGAGATTTCCGCGCGCGGGGCGATGCCCATCTTGAGAGCGGTCTCGATGACGAACCGTTCCGCCTCCAGCACGCGCGGGTGCTTGAACTGCCCGGTGAGGCCGATGCTCATCGAATAGTCGGCCGGGCCGAACTGCACCATGTCCACGCCCTTGACGGACAGCAGCGCCTCCAGGTTCTCGACGGCCGGCGCCTTCTCGATCATGAGAGCGATGACAGCATCATCCAGCGCCGCCGCAAACGCCGGCTGGCCGGCCTCGAGCAGAAAGCCGACATCGCGGCGCATGCCGACGCCATGCCTGCCCCTGGCCTGCGGCGTCTCGGCCCGGACGGCGCGGACGCATTCCTCGACATCCGCCACCGTGCGCGGATCGGCGAACAGCACGTTTTGGATGCCGGAGCCGATGGCCCGCACCGTCAAATACGTCCGCGGTTCCTGCTCGATCTTCATCATCGCCGACATGTGCGGAAACAGGTCCACCGCCCGCCCCAGGTTGTCGAGCGAGAAGAGGTCGTAGGGCGCGTACTCGGCGACGAATTCGACATAGTCGAACATGCCGGAATGACCGACCAGCTCGATGATCGATGGCCACGAGCTATGGATGTGCGTGCCCAGCGTCGGCTGGCCGGCGTTGAGAAGTTCGCGAAGGCGGTTATGGCGCATGGAGGGAATCCTTGTCACAGCGGGAAATAGGTCACGAGATCTCACACCTCGTCGGCAGAACAGCACTCGATAGCCAGCACCAGTTCCTCGATTGCTTGACCAATGGGCATCGACTTGGCGACGAGGAAAACTCCCGGCATTGGGAGTGTCGCGCGGACGCGGTCGTGGCAAATCCAGGGAGGGTGTTCACATCGTGCGTCAGGACGATTCGGTCGTCATCGGCTGCGTGCTCAAGGAACTCTGGATCGTCAACTCGATCCAGGCCCAGGTCCAGAGCACGGATCAGAGCCAGTTCCGGCAATCGGCGGCGCAGACCGCGGAGGATACGACCATTGAAGTTCTGGTCGCTAATCAGCCGCAGCATTCGCTGCCTCCCTGGCCTTGGCACGCGCCATCAACATGGCTCGAAGATCCTGTCGCGGAGGTTGCGCTGCTTCGATCTTCTCGCGCACCTGTCGCGCTTCCTGTTCCCGGCCGCGAAGATAGGCATCGATCGGCTCGCGATTCCGCATGTAGTAGCTGCGCACCGCGTAAACGTCGCCAAGACTCAGTGCATCGTAGGACTCGACAATTTCCTCCGGCGTGGCGCCGTTGTGGAATTCGTGGATTACCAGGTCGAGGAGAACGCGTGTGTCGCCGACTCGAATGGCGCCGTGCTCGTCTTGGCGCAACGGAACCGCGATCGATCCAAATGTCATGGGTTTGCTCCGGATAACTTGACGTCTGCTTGCCTGAGCTATTGTATCCTGGCGAGCGCATTGGCGAAAGAGCCGCACCTGGACATCCTCAAGCCATGAACTAGCGCACCTTGTCGCGCTTCGGCGGACATTGATTCACTGCAGTAAGGGCGGGCCGAGCGGAGTCCCTCTTACTTGGACCTTGGGCAGGGCCTGCCTGAGTCGTTCAACCCCCTCGGAGGTCACTCTCGTATTGTCCAGGCTGAGCCCCTTCAGCTTCTTTTGTTCGTGAAGGTTGGCCAAGCCTGCGTCCGTGACCTTGGTGTCATCCAGGAACAGCGACTCAAGTTCCTTTAGCTGCTTGACATGCAGCAGTGCTGTATCCGAGATCTGCGTTTGCCTCAGATTCAAGTGGCGCAATTGCCTGAATTCCTTCAGGCCAGCCAACCCCGCGTCCTTAACTGGGGTGTTCGCGAGATCGAGCTCTTGGATACTCTTTAGACTCGCGAGGTGGTTCAGCGCTGCATCCGTGACCTGCGTATTGGGAAGAGCGAGTTCCACGAGTTGCTTGAGTACCTTGAGATGGGTCATTCCCTTGTCCGTCACCTGCGTCCCGCGGAGGTTCAACTTCTTGAGCTGCTTCTGCAGCCCTTTGAGATGGACTAGCCCTGCATCTGTGACCTTGTTGCCACCCAAATCGAGGTCCTCAACTCGCGTCATGCTGCTCAGGTAGACCAGACCTTCGTCCGTGATTTGTGTGCGACTGAGGTTAAGGCTTTCCAGTTGCTTCAGTTCCTTGAGGCGAGCCAATCCGCGGTCCGAGATCGAAGTATGGCCCAGATCAAGCCGCTCTAACTGCTCCGCCTCCTTGAGCCGAGCCAAGCCATCGTCGGTCACGCGCGTCGCAGCGAGATGCAGCTTGCGTAAGTGTTTCAATTGTTTCAGTAGGCCGAGTCCTTTGTTGGTGATCTTTGTTTTGGTGAGGACCAGTTCGTGCAGTTGCTCCAAGCCTTTGAGGTTAACGAGGCCGGTATCCGTAACATCCGTGCCCCACAGTGAAAGCCGCTTGAGCTGCTTTAGATGATCAAGCCGAGCCAAACCTTCATCCGTCACTTTCGTCCCACCGAGCCACAGGACCTCCAAGGTTCCGTGCTTCTTGAGGTGAGCGAGTCCAGCGTCCGTGATTCTCGTATCAGTCAACGACAACGAGCGGAGTTTCTTCAAGTGGTCGAGCTTAGCCAATCCTGTGTCCGTGACATTGGTGTAGCTCAACGTTACGTCCCGAAGGTGTTCTAGGTCTTCAAGGTGGACCAACCCGGCATCCGTAACCGACTTGAAGGAAAGGTCTAATTCCTGGAGCATTTTCAGGCCCTTCACGTTGGCAAGGCCATCTTCGGTCACGTGAACCCCCCAGATGGATAGTCTCTGATCTGAAGGTTCTTGAAAGTTCTCAGATTGGCAAGATCTATGTCTTTCGCCTTGTACAACTTGACAGCAATCACAGTTTTCTCGTCACCGTCTCGATTGACCGTCCCGCCGAGCTTTTCGATTGCCGCGACAGGTCCCTCCTCACTCCGCAAGCACGTGACAAACCCCGCGAGAACTGCCGTCAGTCCGACGACCGACATGGCCATCGACCATTTCTTGGCTTTGCGGTACATGAGATCTTCCGATGGAGCAGCCAAAGTTTCGTTACCCTTCGCTCCATGTCAGCACCACCTTGCCGGATTCGCCGCTGAGCATGGCGTCGAAGCCTTTCTGGAAGTCCGTGTAGGGCAGGCGATGGGTGATGACGGGGCTGATGTCGAGGCCGGATTGCAGCATGACGGTCATCTTGTACCACGTCTCATACATCTCGCGGCCATAGATGCCGCGGATGGTCAGCATGTTGAAGATGACCAGGTTCCAGTCGATGGCAGTTTGCTTCTCGGGAATGCCGAGCATGGCGATCTTGCCGCCGTGGGCCATGTTGGCGAGCATGTCGCGGAACGCCTGATCGTTGCCAGACATCTCAAGACCAACGTCGAAGCCCTCTTTCATGCCGAGCTTTTTTTGGGCGTCGCTGATCGTCTCGTGACGGACGTCGATGGCCAGGGAAGCGCCCATGCGGCGAGCCAGGTCGAGACGAAACGGATTGACGTCGGTGACGACGACGTGCCGGGCGCCGGCATGGCGGACCACGCCGGCGGCCATCACGCCGATGGGCCCGGCCCCGGTGATGAGCACATCCTCTCCGAGCACGTCGAAGGCGAGCGCGGTATGCACGGCGTTGCCGAAGGGGTCGAAGATGGCCTGCACGTTGCGCGGGATGTTCGGATCGTGCAGCCAGACGTTGGTCATGGGCAGGGCGAGAAACTCGGCGAAGGCGCCGGGACGGTTGACGCCGACGCCCCTGGTGTCCTTGCACAGGTGCCGTCGGCCGGCGAGGCAATTGCGGCACCGGCCGCAGACCACGTGTCCCTCGCCGCTGACGATCTCGCCTTCATGAAAGTCCTTGACGTTGGAACCGACCTCGACAATCCGGCCGACGAACTCGTGCCCGACCGCCATCGGCACCGGAATCGTGCGCCGTGCCCATTCGTCCCAGCGGTAGATGTGCACGTCCGTACCGCAGATGCCGGTACGTAGCACCTGAATGAGGACATCGTTGATGCCGATGGTTGGAACGGGGATTTCTTCCAACCACAGTCCCGGCTCAGCCTTCTTCTTGACCAGGGCCTTCATGAAGCGCGTACCTTTGCCACGGCGCGAAGAGACTCCCACTTCTCAAGAAGAAAGATATGGAATCCGTCGCCGGCGAGGCTAGCGCAACTGCACCGGCAGCGCCAGACGCTTGCCCGCGCGGATGATGTTGAGGGTGACGCGGTCGCCGATGAGAAAATTCTGGCGGACGTGGCCGAGAAACTCTTGAACGGTCATGTCCAGACGGCGGTTGTCGATGCCGGTGATGATGTCACCCTCGCGGACGCCCATCGCCTGCGCCTCGGAGTGAACCGGCTTCTGCTGGCGGAAAGCGAGTTGCTTGCCGCCCAGCCCCAGAGCTTTTCGCTCCCTGGCACTGAGATCGACGCCATAGACTTGTAGCGACGGCAGCAAGTAGAGCAGCGACGGCCGCCAGGTGATGTTGGTCTTCTTCCAGCCGTCAGCCAGTTGCAGCCTGGCTTCGAGAGTTTCCGTGCCGCGGCGCCATTCGATGGCGATATCACCCCTGGCGGGAGCGCGGTGCAAGGCGTATTGCAGATCGGCGAACGACTGGACCGGCGAGCCGTTGACGGATTCGAGTACGTCGCCGGCGCGAATTCCGGCGTGGCTAGCTGGAGACGCAGTGACGATCGCTTTCACGACGTTGCCGCGATCCTTGTCCAGCGTGATGCCGACGTTCTCCGGCAGTGGATAAACCCAGACCTCGTCGCGTTTCCAGGTTCCTGCCTTGACCTTCTCGTCGCGCAATATTTCCCTGACCTGATGGCAATGGATGCAGCCGCGATAGGTCGATGCCGACGGCACGCGCTGGATGTAGAGCGGCTCCTTGGCGGCCGGGGCTGCGGCGCGCGGATCGCGTGCATGCGCCGCCAGCGCGGCGCGCATGGCGTGCTTCAGGCCCGGCAAGGTGTTACGCGTGTCCGGACCGTCGGCATCGCGCCCGCCGTACCGCCCGAGCACTCTTTCATTGCCGTTCACGAAGAACGCCATCCAGGTGACGTCGAAGTCGAAGTCGTAGATGCTCAGATCCACGCCGTTGATGTTGAGCTGCCGCACGCGCACGAAGTCCCTGGCCACATCGGCGATGTGCTCGAGACGAACAACCTGTTCGTCGAACTTGCGGCAGTCCGTTCAGGGGCCGCAGCGGAACACAACCATCATCGGCTTGCCGGTCTTGCGCGCCAGATCCCGGGCAGCGATGTAGTCGGTGTGCCAGCCTTTTTCGTTCTTGTCGCCCGTATCTTGCGCGGCAGCGACGCCGGGCAACGCGGGGATAAGACCTGCGAGAAGAATCCAGCCCTTCATTAGCACCTCGGTCTTGGGGGCAGCCGCTCGCAGCCAGCGAAGCTTTCGGCGTAGCTGCTTGCGGCGACCCGCGTCAATCCTTGGGTTCTTCCTTCTTGGTTTCTTGCAAGACCTTGACCTTGACGGCGCGGAGCCGCTCTTCAAAGATCCATTCGACCTCGACGCGGCTGCCGACCTTGAGGGCGCGAAATGTCTTGAGCATGGTCTTGTCGAGACCGCCTCCGTCAGCGGGGAGACCGCCGATCCAGCGCGGCACATACTTGCGTCCCTTCACCTCGCCGTCCGCCTTGACCTCGATGAAGTTGTCCTTCTTGGCGGTCAAGACGCCGATGGTGCGGCCTTTCTTGAGCTTGTCCTTCTTCTCCTGGGCCGCCAGGGCGTCGCCGGCGCTGGGCCAGATCGGGCTGAGAAGGCCGCAGACCGCGAACGCCCCTAATAAAGTCCACACGCTGCACCTGGTTGAATCTCTCATGGCGTGCTCCTCGAGTTAAGGTCTTTCAGAGAGATTTAAGCAGCGCACGTCGCGATGGTCAAGTGTGCAGAGCGATTCGTGTGCAGAGTGGTCCGTGTGCAGAGTGTGGCGGTGCAACCCAGCGAATTGCGACAGCGGCGACCCGACTTGACGCGCCCAGTGTGTTCTTCTAGACTCGATTCTCGATTGCCTTTCCTGCTTCTGACACGGAGATCCAGCCATGTGCCGTCGTATTCTGACTGTGTGCGGCATCGTCGTGGTGGTCCTTGGTTTGCTGGCCGTCCCGCTGTCCAGCGCTGACGACGACAAAAAACCCGGCGATAACAAACCCGGCGACAAGAAGCCCCGCGACAAGAAGTCCGGCGACAGGAAGGGGCCGGTTGAGAAGAAGGTGGCGCACATCCGGCTGGCGGGCAATCTCGACGAAGCGCCCGTCTCGCCCGATCCACTCTTCGGCGGCGGCGAGAACTTCAAGTCGCGTCTTGATCGCATCAACAAGGCGGCCAGGGACCAGAGTGTGCAAGCGCTCATTGTTCAGCTTGACGGCGTCCAGGTCGGCTGGGCCAAGCTCGAGGAGTTGCGCGCTGCTCTCGCCCATTTCCGCAAGACCGGCAGGAAGGTTTACGCCTATCTCGACTCCGGCGAGACCAAGGATTACCTCATCGCCGTTGGCTGCGACCACATCGCCTTGCCCGAGTCCGGCTGGCTGATGCTCACGGGCCTGCGGGCCGAGTTGACCTTCTTCAAGGAACTGCTCGAGAAGCTCGGCATCCGCGCCGACTTCCTGCAAATGGGCGTGTACAAGTCCGCCGTCGAGCAGCTCACGCGCAGCAAGATGAGCGCCGAGGCACGTTCGCAGCTCAAGCTGGTTCTCGACGATTTCTTCGATAACTGCCTGGTTCGCCCCATCTCGCGTGGACGCAGCCGCAGCGCCAAGAAACTGTCCAGCGACGATGTGAGCCGGCTCATCGACGAGGGCCCGTACACCGCCAAGCGAGCCGCCGCAGCCGGGCTCGTCGATCGCATCGCCTATGACGCCGACTTCGAGAAGCTCATTCAAAAGGACCTGCATGCCGAGAAGATCAAGATCGTCCGCGACTACGGCAAGGACACCTCGAAAGACATCGACTTCTCCAACCCGTTCAGCATCCTGAAGCTGCTGAGTCCACCCAAGAGCACGCTCGGCACCAAGAAGGACCGCATTGCCCTCATCTATGCCGTGGGCGCCATCGTCACCGGCAAGGGAGGCTCGTCGTTCCTCATGGGCGACACCGTCGGCTCGACGACGATGATCGAAGCCATTCGCCAGGCCGACAAGGATCCGAAGGTGAAGGCCATCGTTCTGCGCATCGACAGCCCCGGCGGCTCGGCGCTGGCCAGCGACCTCATCTGGAACGAGCTCAAGCGTTGCAAGAAGCCGGTCATTGCCAGCATGTCAGACGTGGCGGCCAGCGGCGGCTACTACATCGCCATGGGCGCCAAGAAGGTCTACGCCCAGCCCGGCACGCTCACCGGCTCCATCGGCGTCTTTGGCGGCAAGATCGCCCTGAAGGGACTGTATGACAAAGTCGGCATCACCACCGACGTCATCAGCCGCGGCGCCAATGCCGGCATTCTCTCCAGCACCGAGCCGTTTACCAAGAGCGAACGCAAGGCGATGGAAGGCCTGATGGCCGAGATCTACGATCAGTTCCTGTCGCGCGTGCAGGAGAATCGCGCTGCGGTCGGCAAGATGTTCACGCGCAAGGAGATGCTGAAGCTGGCCGAGGGACGCATCTGGACCGGCAAGCAAGCCCTGGACCGAGGTCTGGTGGACGCGCTCGGTTCGCTCGACGACGCCGTCGCCGAGGCGAAAGCGATGGGCGGCCTGGCCCGCGACGCCGACACCGACTTCCTGATCCTGCCCAAGCCGCGCAGCTTTCTCGACTCGCTTTTGGAAGGCAAGCTGGGGGCCGATGCCAGCCTCGCAACCGTCCTCGGCAAGGCCCGCGAGTTCCGCGAGCTGGCCCAGCACCTGCAAGCCATCGAGACGCTGGTGCAGCTGCGCAGCGAGCCGGCCTGGCTGATGCTGCCGCATGGGTTGCGGATTCAGCCGTGAGCAAGATACTGCGCACGAAACCGCCGAGCGTGGCGACGACGCCTGTCCGTCATTTACGCTGCAACTTGGCGCGCACTATCTCCACCACGCTGTCCCGGTCCGCCATGGCGCCGACGCCGACATCGTCACAGGCTAGTTTCTTGGTCTGTGGATAAAGAATGTGCAGGCTGGCACATTCCGTGTTCATCCAATCCACAAATCCCGGCAGATCGCCGGCCTCAACCGGTCGACTGTCCAAAAAAACTAACTCGCACCTGGCAGGATGTGGATTGTGATCCGCTGCAAGCAGGCACAATTGCCGAAGAGTGGCGGGATGCTCCCACATGAGCGTGTTCATGGCCGGGGCGAGAATCATGGGCCGGGTGCGGTCCCAGGCCCGGGCCACGCACGTCAGGCAGTTGTCCGCCATGCCATGAGCGAGCTTGGCAAGCGTGTTGGCGTCCAGCGGCGCGATCACGAGCACGTCGGCCCAGCGGCGCAGCTCGATGTGCAGCACCGGGTCGCTACGCTGATAGAAACGGCCACGCTCCTGTCCCGGCCACTCGTCTTCATCCAGGATCACGATATCTGGATTGCGCTTGCCTGAGAGCGGCTCGATGGCTGCTGGATCGAAGAAGTAGCAAGCCGCGTCCGTGGCGACCACCTTGACCTGATAACCGGCTTGTTTCAACGCGCGAAACAACTCGGGAGTGTGGATGGCCGCCACCGAGCCGGTAACACCAAGGAGAACGTTAGCCATGCATCGCCTCCTTGTGCCGTGCTTCAATCTCTTCCAGCAACCGTCGCGGCAACTCCGGTCGCGCGATGCGCTGGTAAGCGCCGTCAAGCGGTCCCAGCCAGGCACAGTCCGCCGCGCCTTCCAGCGTGTTGGCGACCATGAGATCGGCTGCCGATTGGCTGCGTGAGTGCTCGGCCACGTTCAGCAATTCCTCGTCGCTCAAACCGACTTCCAGCTTGAACTTCACCAGCAGCCCGCGAAATTTCCAGTCGCTGCGAATTCGGTCGATGAGCTTCGGAGCGCGGACCAGGCGCAGCCAGAGCTCCGGCTCGTCGCTCTTGACCTTGCCGGCCGAACGGTCGTCAAGCGCGGGCGCGCCGGCGGTTGCGTGCCAGGTCTGATCTTCATTGTGAAAGCGCGTACCGGCACGCGGGGCGAAGATGCCGTCGGCGTGATAGTCGCTGACTGCCGCGCAGTGGAGAACGGCATTCAGCTTGCCTGGCGCGATGTGCTGCGCCATCAGGTCCTGCAAGTCGTCGAAGGTGCGATAGGTTTCTACGGCGACGCCGCTGGCGTTCCGCACCGTATCAGGATGCGATGTCAGCAAGGTGACGCCGTGGCCGCGGCCGTGCGCTGCCAGGGCGATCGCGGCTCCGGTGCGGCCGGTGAAGACATTGGTGAGGCAGCGCACCCGGTCGATCGGGACCTGCGTGTTACCGGCGGTGACGAGAATCTCCATGCGGGGCCTCTCCTCAACTATACCATTGCCATGTAACAAGATCATCCCCTCGCCTTGACCCACGGTGCGTTTCCAAAGAGAATCCACAAGCGACATGCAATTGGAGAGATTGATGCGTCTAGCTCTACTCTTCGCAATTGGCGTCCTTGCCGCAATCGCGCAGCAAACGCTGCGAGCGCAGCCGGTTCTCGCGCCCCGTGTCGCCGAGCTATTCGAGGACGACGCCGAGGAGTTGCTGAAGAAGCTGACCAATCCGACCGGCGACTCTGGCGAGGGGCGGGTCGAGAAGGCCGTCGTTTTCTCCGGCAAGACCAGCATCAAGATCATCCCGATGCAGCGTTTCCACCCGCAGATCCCTGGCTGGAAATACCGCATCGCCAAGGCGCCCAAGGCCGGCGAGTTTCGCTATCTTCGCTTTGCCTGGAAGGCGGACGGTTGCGCCGGCATCATGATCCAGCTTCACGACGAAAAGGACTGGTTCATCCGCTACACAGCCGGCATCGATCAGTTCAACTGGGGGACGCGCTTCGTGGCCGCCAAGCCCTCAGCAGACTGGAAGCTGGTCACCTGCGATCTCTACAAGGACTTCGGCGAGCGTACCATCACCGGCATGGCCTTGACGGTGTTCGGCGGTCAGGCGGGCTACTTCGATCACATCTATCTTGGCCGCGAGGTGGACGACCTGGACCGCATCGACGCCACCGGCCTGCGCCGCGGCACGCCGCCCGCACCGTCCGCCGCCGACCTCGACCGGCTCTGGCAGCAACTGGCCGACGGTGATCACGCGGCTGCGTATCGCGCCTACTGGACGCTGGTCGCGGCCTCGAAGCAAAGCATCCCATTCTTGAAAGGCAAGCTGGCCGGGCCACCGGCGAAAGTGGCGTCGCAACAGCTGCGTCGCTGGATCGCCGAACTCGGCGACGAGCAGTTTGCGGCGCGCGAGCAAGCGACACGCATGCTGGCACAGCACGTCGATGCCGCCGCCCCGCTGCTCGAGCAGGAACTGACGCGCAAGCCGTCGCCGGAAGTGCGGACGCGCATCGGCTTGCTTCTGAAGGGCCGCAAGGGACTGGACGAGGACCGTCAGCGAATCACCAGGGCGATTCGCGCACTGACTTACATCAGCACCGCCGAGGCGCGGGCCGCACTGGAGGAACTGGCGCGCGGCGACGGGCCAGCCGCCGCCGAGATTCGCGCCGCCTTGACGACACTCAATCGTTCCAATTAAAGATAGGTCAGTGGCGTTCGCGACTGGCTTGACAACAATCCGAGGTGAGACGCATGCGAATCCAGTTCCTCTCCCTGCTGACGTTATGGACACTGGCCGGAAGCGTTTCCGCCCTGGAGAAATCGCTGTCCATCACGCTGACAGCCGGCAAGCACGATCTCAAGGATGTGCCGGTGTGCGTGCCGCTCAGCTTACCCAAGGAGCAAGCCAAGCATGGCGACGCCGAGGTTTCCGCTGGCGAGGCGATGCTTGTCGGGCAACTCACGCCGCCGAGCATCACCACGGAAGACGTCAGACCGGCGAAGGACGGCCTGGTGCGGCGCGATCTCCATTTTCGCGTGCCAGCGCTCATGGCGGGCCAATCGATCACCGTGACGGTCAAGACCCGGGCCTTGACGCCGGTGCCGGATCCCACAGTCCTGAAGTGGCTCGGGGAATCGCGGGGTACAGAGCTGGTTCTCGCCGCTCGCACGCGGGACAAGCGGCGCCCCATCCTGCGCTACATGAACCAGGCATACGACAAGTCCACGCCCGACCGCCGCGACCGCACCTACAAGGTTTTTCATCATCTCTATGATCTTGCCGGCAAGGGCTTCGTCACCAACGGTGGCGAAAACGACCTGAAATCGGGCGAGAAGAAGAAGCTGCTGTACCCGCATCATCGCGGCCTCATGTTTGCTTTCAACCGCATCAGCTACGGCGACAAGCAGCAGGCGGACACCTGGCACTGCAACAAAGGGGAACATCAGTCACACGTCAGGTTCTTGAACGAGGAAGCTGGCCAGGTTTTGGGGCGGCATCGAGCACTCATCGACTGGCATGGCCGCGACGATGCTGTGTTCGCCAAGGAGGAACGTGAGTTGACCGTGTATAACATGGCTGGCGGCACGCTGGTCGAGTTCGCCGCCCGGCTCAGGACGGCGAACGGGCCGATCAAACTGGATGGCGACCCGCAGCATGCCGGCTTTCAGTTCCGCGCCGCCAACGAGGTCGCTGCGACGACTGCCGCCCAGACGTATTACTTGCGGCCTGACGGCAAGGACGAACCCGGCAAGACACGCAACTGGCCGGAGGTCAAGACGCACATCAACTTGCCGTGGAATGCCATGAGCTTCGTCCTGGGCGGCAAGCGCTACACGGCGGTGTACCTGAATCATCCGCGAAATCCCGGCGAGTCGCGCTGGAGCGAACGCGACTATGGCAGGTTTGGCTGCTACTTCGCGTACGAGTTGACCGCGGAACGCCCGCTGGTGGTGAACTATCGTATCTGGCTGCAGAATGGTGAGATGACTGGGGAACAGGCAACAGCGCTGAGCAACGCATTCGTCGCCCCGCCAACTTCCAAGTAGTCCGCGTTTTGCCTACGGAGCTCGCATGAAACCCTGGTTGCGTACCGGGCTGCTGGAAGGACTGGGGACGTTTGCCCTGGTCTTCTTCGCCGCGGGTGCAGTGTGCGTCAACACCATGACCACGCCGGACGGCCAGAGGATCGACCATTCGCCGCAAACTGCCATGCAGCCAGGCCTGATCGGCGTGGCCCTCGCTCAGGGGATTATCCTGGCGTTGATGCTGGAATTGACGGCCATGTCGCCGGGCGGCTATTTCAATCCGGCGATCACCATTGTCCTGTGGGTGTTCAATCGGCTGTCGACACGGCCGCTGCTCGGCTTGATCGCTAGCCAGCTTGCCGGCGCGCTGCTTGCCGGCGGGACGATGTTGCTCATCTTCAGCACCGAGGTATCGGCGAGCGCGCGTCTGGGAACGCCGCACCTCAACGCCCTGGCCAATCTCGAATCGATAAGCCGCGCAGGCCACCGGCGCCGGCGTCGAACTCATCTTGACCTTTTTCCTTGTCCTGGCCATCTTCTGGTCTGCTGGCAACGAGCGCAAACCGGGACGGACCTCCGGGCCGCAGCTTGGCTCTGCCCTGGCGGGAGCCACGCTGGTCGCCTGCGTGCTGGTGGGGTTGCCGCTGACAGGCGCGGCCATGAACCCGGCGCGCTACCTTGGTCCCGCCGCCTGGGAAGCAACCTTGTCGCGGGCGCCTGGTCTGGCAGGGCCGTTCGCGGACACGTTCGTCTACGTGGCCGGCCCCATCCTGGGCGCCCTGGCCGCCGCAGTTGTTGCCTTCAAGATCATGGACGAAAAGAAGTAGCCGCTGTTCTGGCTCGCCAGGTTCAAAGCGGCTCGCGAGGATTGCCATGGCGCCATTGACGCTGGACGACCTGTTGCCGCTGGAAGAGTATATGGTCAAGCGGCGCGAGTTCTTCGATTCGCATTGCCGTTACCTGGATCGATATCGGCGGGTTCGCATCGGGCCACGGCTGACGCTGGTATTCGAGAATCGTCAGACCCTGTGGTTTCGTGTGCAGGAGATCGCGCGCGTGGCCCGGCTTGCCGACGCCGAGACCCTGCAGCAAGAGCTGAATCTGTTCAACTCGCTGTTGCCAGGTCTCAATCAGCTACAAGCCGCACTGCTCATCGAGATTGACGATCCCAGCAAGATCGCAGCGGAACTATCCGCCTGGCGCAACATAGACGGCGCCGATTTACGCCTCCGCCTGGGAGAGCGGTCATACCCGGCGACGCTGATCACCTGCCGGCCTGAGGACCGCTGCGCCGGCACGTCCCACTGGGTGCAGTTCCATCTTGATGACGCCGCCCGCGCGATCCTGGCCAGTGCCCAGCAGCAAGCGTTCGTGGAGTTCGGCAACGCTTCACGCAACTTTTACCGCCATCAGAGCGCGCCCATGAGCGACGACATCCGCCAGAGCCTGCTTGACGATCTCAAGCTTTCGGATCGTGATGCGCACAAGGCACGTGCCAGAAGTGCATGACAGGCAAGTGTGACGTCATTGCGGGCGTGTGACTTGCATGCTGCGGGCGATGCGTTGCACGTCGCGCTGCAGGTCGGCCAGATCTCGAGTGAGAAGCCGCGCCGCGATGGTGACTCCTCCCTGGGCTTGCCGCAGGACAAAGTATTCCAGGCGGACGTTCTGTTTTTCGACGATGGCATCGAAGCCGAAATTCTCCAGGTGATTGGGGGCAGCGGACAAGACCCTGGGTGAATCGCTGCGCAGGATCTTCACTTTTTGTTGTGTCAACCAGTTGCGTGACTCCTCGAGATACTGGGCGGCAGTCGGCAGACGCTTGAGTGTTTCCACGGTGAGAAGCAGGCCGCTGCCATTGCTCTCGTCGATGCCCAGCTGCTGCCCCTTGCTGCCCGCCACGCGCCAGCGGCGCGGGTACAGGAAGCGGAGACCAAAATCCGGGTTGTCGAAGAGCAGCAGCGTATTGTCGTCGTTGGGCTCGAGGGTCAGGCCGCGCAACGCGTCGTCAGCCAGCGTTTCAATGCGGTTCCGCGGTTGCCGGGTCAGCACGAATGTCCCCTCGACCTTGCCCGCGTCCTTGCCGTCCTTGTCGAGCATGAAGTGGATGCCCTTCATCGACAGGTAGCCGAGGTGGTTCGATTCCATGTCAAAGAGCACGAAGCCGTCAAGCTGGTGCCGCGCGGGGCCGTCCTCACCGAGGCCACGAATCGTCCCGCTGAAGGAGATGCGGGCATGCTGGCGCTTGCCGAGGGCCGAGATCGATTCCAGTCGGCACTCGAGGCTGCCGTCCTGGACGCGATCCAGATCGGTCAGTTCTTGCACGGAGGCACGGGAAGCCGGCCAGCGGTCGCCGACGCGCACCGACTTGTCGGGCAGCAGACCGGCCAGCGCCGGCGTGAAAACGTCGGTGCGCACCATGTCGATCTCGCCCCATGTAAGTGGACCGATCGGCGAGAATGGGACTTCCATCTGCTTGAAGCGAATGAGCACCAGCTTGCTCGCTTCCTGCCGCAGACTATTGGCCTGTACCTGGTCGCCTACCTTGCGATCGAAGTCCATGCGCCCATAATGGCGGATCGTCTTCGAGACATTGCGGTCCTTGTCCAGCGCGAGGATGCGCTCGTCGTACTCAATAGCGCTTTGCCCGTTGACATCGATGGTCTGCGGCGCAGTCTTGCCTTTGTCTGGCGGCAGCGCAAGCTTGCCAGATAGCTGTACACGGCAGCTTACATGATACTGGTAGCCGGCGTCGATGTTCTCGCGCAGGACGATGGCTTCCTGGGCCAGCGCCGGGTGTGCTGCCAGCATGACAACGACAACGATGAGACCTCGAAACGTGTTCATGGGAAAGTCCATACGTTGAGATCGGTTGCGTGTGAACCGCTTGCCGTTTCGCGCCTTTTGGCGCGAGCCGTTGCGTGCCAGCCGCAAGCGCTGGGCACGCAACGGTACTCAATTCTAGTCGCTTTCGCGTTCGACGAAGCGCGCAAGTCCGACGCCTCAAGTGGTTTCTTCCATGGAGAGAGGAATGGCGCCGTTGCGGCAAGCAAGAACGATTGCGCCGAGTTTTCGCGGCGGGCAAACCTTTCGGGCGGATAATTGCAATCCGCGGGAAGCGAATTGGAGCTTCTCTCCACAAAAAGGGACAGCCGACCTTGCATTATTGAACACTACATGTGTAAATTAGTCCAGTATAAGATTGTGAGTGCAGGCGATCCTGATCGCCACGTGTCGACGCAACTCATTGATGGAATGGATGTTATGGATTAGCACGCCAAGCTGACGTCCGATTGCGTCGCGCCCGGCACATCCTTTGCTCGAACTTTAACAGCTTAGTAATGGCCGTGTCGACGCGACGAAATACTCTCGGACCAACGACTGCTGCGGCACGGTTTGGACACGAAGCCACAAGATCGGAAAAACTGATTTCCATGAACCCACACACACGAACAGCGTCTCTAACAGGTAGTGAATATGTCAACCGTCCGCGGTTGACCGCGCTTGGCTAGGAGCCTGGCGGCAGATGACCGGCGAAAACGAAATTCGTTTGAGCGATTCCGCCGGACCGAACGTAAGAGAACTAGCGTGACTGGAACAGGGATGGAAAGAAGGTTGCACGGACGCAAAAGGATTGACATCAGGGAGTCAGCATGGCCGGCTCATCGGCCGTCGCGACTCCTGACCCGCCTCGAGCAACACTGCGAGGCGGAGCAAAGGAGATGAGCCGTGAAATCGTATCGCCATCCGGTCTTGAAGGAGTTGACTGACCAGCAGGTGCGTTTCGCGCCACCGGCCCGCCGCCTGGAGCAAATGCGCCGCGCTGAGAGCCTGCTTGCCGAGGTCGAGACGGACAAGCAGTATCCGTATCAGTTCGTTTGCTATCGCATCACCGATTTTCGCCCGGACGCGTATCCCGAGCTGTTGATCGACGGCAAGGATCTCGGTCATGACCTGGGCATGATGATCGCCGAACTGGCCGGCTCCATGCCAGCGTTGCCTGCCGAGAGCATGTCCGAGCCGGTGCTGACGCTGGGCGAGTTCAGCCGCAAGTTGAACGTCACTCCCAAGACGATCAATCGCTGGCGGAAGCGCGGCTTGATCGGCCTGCCCATTCTTTTCAATGGCCGCAAGCAAGTCGGCTTCTTGCCGTCACTGGTCGATCCGTTCCTCATGGCCAATCAGTCGCAAGTCGAGCGCAGCGGCCGCTTCACGCAGCTGACCGAGCCGGAGAAGGAAGACATCTTGCGCCGGGCCCGTCGGCTGGCGCGGATGTCGCAGGGCACGTTGACAGAGATCAGCCGTCGCGTGGCCCGGCGCCTCGGCCGTTCCGCCGAGACGGTTCGCTACACCATCAAGAACTTCGATCGAGACTTTCCGGAGCAGGCTCTGTTTCCGGACTTGACCGGCCCGTTCGACGATGCCACCAAGCAAGCCATTTACAGCGCCTTTCGCAGGGGGATGTCCTTGGAAACACTCGCCAAGCGCTATCACCGCACTCGTTCCGCAATGTATCGCGTGGTCAACGATATCCGGGCTCAGCGGCTACTCGAGCAGCCTCTCGGCTACATTCATAACGAGAGCTTTGACGACCCGACCCAGGCCGACGCTATCATGGCGGCCATGCCGGAGGCTGAGGCGTTCGAGGACCATCGCCGCTCCATGCGAGCGCCGAAGGACGCTTTGCCGGAACTGGCCTCGCTGTACGAAGTGCCGCTTCTCAAGAAGGAACAGGAGCAGCACCTGTTCCGCAAGATGAACTACTTGAAGCACAAGGCCAGTCAGCTGCGCAAGCGGCTGAGCTTACCGACCGGGAAGATCAACTCCGCCCGCGTCCGCGTGCATGATCTGGACCAGATCGAGGAACTGCTGGACCAGGCGCAGGCGATCAAGGACTTGCTTGTCAGCTGCAACATGCGACTGGTGGTTTCGATTGCCAAGAAGCACGCCGGTCAGGGAGACAATTTCTTCGAGCTGCTTTCGGACGGCAACGTATCGTTGCTCCGTGCGGTCGAGAAGTTCGACTACGCTCGCGGCAACAAGTTCAGCACGTACGCCAGCTGGGCCATCATGAAGAATTTCGCCCGCAGCATCCCGGACGAGAAGCACCACCGCGAACGTTATGTCACAGGTCACGAGGACGTCTTCGATGCCGCTCCGGACACCCGAACCGACGAGAAGGAGTGCCTTGCCAGCGCCGAGCAGGCCAGCCACAAGGTGAACCGACTGCTGGAATACCTCGACCCACGCGAGCGGCAGATCATCCGGATGCGGGCCGGCCTCGACAATGCCGAGGGCATGACCCTGGAAATGATCGGCGAGCAGCTTGGCATCACCAAGGAGCGCGTTCGCCAGCTCAACCTGCGGGCCATGAAAAAGCTCCGCACTCTCGCCGGTGGCGACCGCGAGGAAGAGCTTTCCTAGCCGCCTGGCTCATTGACTCTCCGAAGGGTGTGCATGCTGTCAAGGCAGTCTGCACACCCTTCGCGTTTTTTAGTCTGCGATTGCAAAGATTACTTGCCGCCTGGCCCGAGTACGATGCCGTTCGAGAAGGGTGCCGGTCAGCGTCTTGTCGTCCTAAACACCTGGATCAGTGAAGTAGAGGCCACCTGCAGAGAGTCAAGTGATTGCATGCCATACCAATCACCTTGCCGCGGACAACAAGATGCAACACGGCGTGATGGCTGGCGTCGCAGACCGAGTGTGCAGATTCTTGCAGGCCGGCAGCCGACCGCGGCTACGGCTCGTCGTCGGGAATGTAGAAGCGTACGATCCAGCGTGTGCCGTGCTGAAAGCAGCGATCGACGACGACATGAGATTTCAATTCGGGGTGCAGGCCGGTCCAGACCTCCAGGCACGTACCAGGGGCGAGGGGCCAGCTGCCGGTGAGATTCAGGTTCCGGTAGAGCCGCTTTATCGGCTTGCCGTCTGCGCCTGGACCTTCCCATTGCACCTCGGAAATAATGAGCTTGGTGGAAGGCGGGCCCATGAGACGCGTATTCGATGCCTGGTGCAGCGTCTCCTCTTGAACGTAGCAATCGTCGGCCGATCCGGCCGGTTTTACTTGCCCCATGCCAAGCAAGCGTTCCATCTCCTCCTCGCTCAGCGGACTGACCAGCACACAGCCGAGCAGCCACTTGTCGTCCCAGCGAGTGGCGTGTACGACCCGGCACAGCAGCGTATCACCGGGGTAGGCATCGGTTTCCGGTACTTCGATGGCCAGGCCGGTGCCCGGCTCAAAACGACGGTTGAGGAGGATGCCCATACCAGCCTGCGACAGATCGCGAATCTGGGCGGGCCAGGCGAACTCACTGCCGCCGCGCGCCGCGACGGGTTGACAGGTCGTCGTCAAGCCGCACGGAAAGCGCTCCCAGGAACGATTCTCTGTAGTCGTTTCTGAAGCGCCGCGTGCCCCCAAGAAAGCGGAAATTGCCGCGCGCATGAACATGGACCCTGGACGGGGAAGTTCTGCGCGAA
>Ga0194132_10002550_pt1 | contig 33854 bp, 22 predicted proteins | sample TA2KigOf80mmetaG_FD_148612 | JGI IMG/M metagenome (GOLD analysis project Ga0194132, IMG submission 148612) | Freshwater microbial communities from Lake Tanganyika, Tanzania - TA2015054 Kigoma Offshore 80m | ecosystem: Environmental > Aquatic > Freshwater > Lake | place: Tanzania: Lake... | reverse complement strand
CGAAAACCGCTCCTCGAACTCCTGGATGGTTCGCGGGTAGTCCTCCACAGTCCAAATCTACAGGTTGGGGTCGGCTGAGTCAAGGGGATACCCAGTTGAGTAGAAATTGCCGATGACCTTGTGAGGCGGATGGCGATCGCGGCGAGAATGATGCGCCCGCTATGCGTGATGCCTACCGTATCACAGCTAAAACCGGTAGTGAAGGCCGAGCTGGATGATCCTCGCCTGGTTGCCGCCGGCCAAGGTGCTGATGCGCCCAAACGCCGCGTTTCCGCGATTGCCGTTCGGCAGGGCGAAGTTGGCGTGGTTGATGAAATTCAACATCTCGCAACGAAACTGGAGCTTGTGTCCTTCCCAGGGGAAGGAGAAGTCCTTGAGGATGGATAGGTCGCCGATTGCCGCTCCAGGGCCAGCGGCAATGGTCCTGCCGAGAGTTCCAAAGGTCAATGCGGGCGGGGCGGTGAATACGGCGGTGTTGAAGTAGGGCTGGGCGAGCACATTCCCACGCCAGTTCCCGTTCCGGCTATAGGGTCCGGTCGCATTTGAACGGACGGCGGAGGCTGTCGGGTAGATCGCGGCCGCGTTCTGCTCGACCACGCCGAACGGCGGCCCGGTGCGGAACTCGAGAATCACGCCAGTGGACCAGCCGCCGATGACTGCGTCGAGGGCGGGATTGGAGATCGCGACTGCCTTCCCCTTGCCCACGGGCACATCCCATACGGTGTGGCCGATAAACCGGTGGCCGACATGGCTTCCGCCAAGCCCACGGTCGGCCCGCCGGTTGTACACATCCGCGATCGCGGCCGCGCCGCCAAGCTCGTTCCGCGCGTTGACATCGTCGATCAGCTTCGACCAGGTGTAGTTCATGCCGAACTGGAGCCCGCGTGAGTACCGCTTCTCCAGCCGGAAGTTGACCCCGTGGTAGTTTGAGTTGCCGATCGTCGGTGAGTGCTCACGGACGTCAGAGAACTGCGGGAACGGGCGCAGCACCTGGACGTTTCCGGTGCGGATGCGCGCTGGCTCCACCTGATTGATGGTAACCGTGCCCGGAACGGTCAACTTATGAGCCAGCGTGGCGAGGTAGCCGGCTTCGAACATCATGCTGCCCGGCAATTGCCGTTGGAGATTCAAGTTGAACGTCTCCATATAGGGGATCCGCCGCCGCCCCGGATCGAAGAACTCGACGCTCAGCCGCGGGTTCTGTCCGATGGGCACGGCTCCGAATCCTGGGACCAGCAGCGCCTCGGAGGGCGCCGCGACAGCGGGCAATCCATCACGGAATAGAATCGCCGGGGTCCGGCCACCGTCGGGCGACACCGGACTCACCTGGGTGCTGAAACCGGCGCGAACGGCGAGTGGAGTGGCCTGGTCATATTGGCCGACGTAGACGAGGGATCCGCCGCCGCGCACCACCCACTTGTCCCTTACGCGCCAGGCGAATCCAACACGAGGGCCGAAGTTGTTGCGGTCGAACTGGCTGGCATACCGGCTTAAGCCGTTGCGGCCGCTCCAGGTGACCGCGCCGGGACAGTTGCACGCCGGATTCACGGCTGCCCTGTCGAAGGAGTTCTGCTGGTTGGTGGACTCCCAGCGCGGGATGTCGAGATCATAACGGATACCCAAGTTCACGGTGAGAGCCGGCGTCACCTTCCAATCGGTCTGGGCGAAGAAGCCCCAAGTGGCTCCGTTCGAGATGATCTGTCTCGACTCATCCCGCGATGCGCTGGCCACATGTCCGAGAAGAAGAGCGGCAACCGGATCCCCGGGTCCGACATTGGTGAAGTTGAACACGCCCCCGGCGCTGCCAAGGGGAAGGTCGGCATTGCGCGACTTGCGGTGTTCAACGCCGTACTTCAACGTGTGTTTGCCGGAGACGCGGGTGAGGCTGCCCTGGTAGTGATCCCCGCGGATCGGCGTCTGTACACGCTCATGCTCTCCGCGGCCGAAGGGTTCGAGGCCGGTGAGGGTCACGCGCGGGAAATACAGCGGATTGGTGCCCTTGAGTCCGATCTTTTCCGGAATCCCGAGACCCCGGCTGGCCGTTTTGGGGTGGAACTTGCGCTTGTCATAGGAGTAGCGGCCCTCAATGACGGTGACTGGCGACAGGGTGAAGGTCCAGGTGGGCGAAAAGCTGAAGTAACCGCCGTCGATGCGCTCGCCGTACTGGTCGGCGCTGTCGCGGAAGACAGGTTCCTGGGTCTGCGGATTGATGTTGTGCAGGTAGCGCGCATAGAAGCGGTGGCGCGAGGTCTGGGTATGGTCGACACGCACGACCAGCACATTGGTGTCGTTCAGGCCGCCGTTGTTCATCAGAAAATTGTTGTTCCGGGCTGGGCGGCCAGCGACATTGGGCGCCGGATAGTACGCGGCAACCGCGCGGCCGACCGGGTCCTGGCGCGACACCGGAATCGTGTTCCCGGCAAACGGGGCGAAGTTGGCCTGCGGATCGAACACGGGGAAGGCGAATCCGCCGCTGATTTCGGCCTGGGACGGAATGTTGAGCAGCCGGGTCGTCTGGCGGCGCTGGATGATCTCCTCCATGTTGGTGAAGAAGAATGAGCGGTTGCGTTTGATGGGGCCGCTGAAGCTGCCGCCGAACTGATTGTAGCGGAGCACCGGCTTTCCGGCGGAGAAGAAGTTGCGGGCGTCAAACTTGTCATTCCGCACGAACTCGTAGGCGGTGCCGTGCCACTTGTTGGTTCCCGACCGGGTGGTCATCTGGACCACGCCGCCGCCACTGCGTCCCAGCTCAGCCTTGAAGTTCGACAACTCGACGTTGAATTCTTCGAGCGAGTCGATTGGTGGATCGAAGTTGAGGGTCGCGACACCGAGCAGGATGTTCTGGGCGTTGCCGCCGTCGATGGTGAAGTTCGAGTTGTCAGCCCGTCCGCCTGCCATGGCGAAGTTGGCGCCGGTGCCATTCTGGACCACGAATCCGTTGAGGCGTGCGAGACCCGCCGCACGGCGTCCCACGAGCGGCATGTTGGCGATGGTCTCGCGCCGGATCACGCTTCCAACCGAGGAGGAGTCGGTCCTGAGGAGTGGGGCTTCGGCGGAGACGGTCACCTGCTCCGCGGTTCCGCCAACCTCAAGTGGTGCGTCCGCACGGGCGGCTTGGCCGGTTTCGAGGATAATGCCCGTGCGGCGGTACTGTTTGAATCCCGGGGCCTCGACGGCGAGGTCGTACTGGCCGGGGCGGAGTGATGGGATGGTGTACACGCCTGCGGCGTTGGACAAGGAGTCGTAGGATTCGCCGGTGAGCGTGTTGGATAGCCGGATCTGGGCGTTGCCAATCACGGCGCCGGAGGGGTCAGTGACGGTTCCGGTGAGTGAGGCGGTTTGCTGGGCGGCGAGGACTGAGGCCAAGGCAAGGAAAGCGAGGGGGCGCATGGTGTCCCACAGCATAGCACGGGGCATGAGCGAAGTCGGCTCACATTTTATGCGCAGATATATTGACAACATCACGCTAAGATTTTATACTTTGGTTGTAGGCTATAGCGTCACACGATTGGCGTGACGCTCAATCGCCGCTGCCGACATAATTCAGTCAAAGGAGAAAACTCACAATGCTCGCAAAATATCGTCATTTCAACGACTTCGACCGCGGTTTGGACATGTTCGGCGACTCCCTCGCCCGCTTCTTCGGAGAGGGCGGAGCTGCCAAACCCTGGACGCCGCCGGTTGACATCTTCGAGACCGAGCACGAACTCGTGCTCAAGGCCGACGTCCCCGAGATGAGGCCAGAGGACCTTGAGGTCCACTTCGAGAACGGCACGCTGACCATGAAGGGGAAGCGGGAATTCGAAAAGAAGGAAGAGGGCAAGGGCTACCACCGGATCGAGCGCAGCTACGGCAGCTTCGTGCGCGCCTTCTCGCTTCCGGATACGGTGGACCCGGAGAAGCTCAACGCCAGCTACAACAACGGGACGCTGACCGTGACGGTGGGCAAGAAGGAAGTGGCCAAGCCAAAATCGGTGAAAGTCAACGTAGCCGCCTGACGGCTGGCTGCATCCAACTAGAGGGAGGGTCGAGGGGCCGGGCTCGTGTCCGGCCCCTCTTTCCGCGTAGAATAGAAGTGCGAGGGAAAACTCCATGAACTCACTCAAGACCGTGTTTCTGCTGGGGCTGCTGTCGAGCATCCTGCTTGTGGGCGGGCGTGCGATCGCGGGAGAGCAGGGTCTCATTCTCGGCCTGGTGCTAGCCCTGGTGATGAACTTTGCCAGCTACTTCTTCTCGGAGAAGATTGCGCTGTCGATGTACCAGGCCCAGCCGGTGTCGCCGTCGGAGAATCCGCACATTTGGGCGCGGATCGGTCCGATGACCCAGGAACTGTGCCGGCGAATGGAGCTGCCGATGCCGCGGCTGTGGGTGATCCCCGAGCATTCGCCGAATGCGTTCGCCACGGGGCGGAATCCTCAGCATTCCTCGGTCGCGGTGACCGCCGGGATTCTGGAGCTGATGGACGACCGCGAAGTGGCGGGTGTGATCGCGCACGAGCTGGGCCATGTGAAGAACCGCGACATCCTGGTGAGCTCAATCGCGGCGATGATCGGAGCGGCAATCTCGAGCGTGGCGCACCTTGGCTTTTTCTTCGGCGGGCGCCACTCCGATGACGAAGAGGGCGGGTCGAGCCCGGTTGCCGCGATCCTGATGATGATGGTGGCGCCGATCGCGGCCATGGTGATCCAGATGGCGATCTCCCGCACCCGCGAATTCGGAGCCGACGCGGCGGCCGCCAAGTACACCGGATCACCCGACGGGTTGATGTCAGCGCTGCGGAAGCTTGAGACCTGGAAGGAGCGCATCCCGATGGAGGCGAGTCCGGCGACGGCGCACATGTTCATCATTCCTCCTTCGATTGGCGGTTTCCTGGCTGGTTTGTTCTCGACGCACCCGCGAACGGAAGACCGGATCGCCGCGCTCAGCCGGCTTCGATGATCCGGGTCGAGGTGACCCGGCGGGGGGCCGCGCGGATCGCCTCAGGCCATCCATGGGTGTTCCGGAGCGACGTCGCCGGCACCGGTGAGGCAGCAGGCGGCGAGGCGGTTGTCGTCGTAGGTCCACGGGGGCAGGTGCTGGGTACGGCGCACTATAGCGGGGCCTCCCAGATCGCGTTGCGGATGCTCAGCCGGAAGGTGGCAGAGCCGGACCTGGCGTTCTACCGGGACCGGATCGGCGGGGCGCTCGCACTGCGGCGGCGATGGTATCCGGACGAAGAGGCATACCGGGTGGTCCATGCCGAGGCGGACTTTCTGCCTGGGCTGGTGGTGGACCGCTATGGTCCAGCGGTCGCGGTGCAGTTCTTGAGCCAGGGCATGGACAGCGCCGGTCCGCTGATCCGCGCGGCGCTTACGGAGTTACTGGAGCCGCGGTTGATTGTGGCGCGTCATGATGCCGCCGTACGGGATCTGGAGAAGCTGCCGCGGGAGAAGCGGGTGCTCGATGGAGTATCCGAGGGTCCGGTGACGGTGCGGATGAATGGCCTGCTGTGGCGCGTCGACCTTTTGGAAGGCCAGAAGACCGGCGTGTACCTGGATCAGCGGGAGAACTACATGGCGGCGGCGCGCCTGGCCCGTGGCGCCGCGCTCGACTGCTTTACCTCGACGGGGGGATTCGCGCTGCATCTGGCCCGGCGGTGTCCGTCAGTTGAGGCGGTGGACAGCTCGGCGCAGGCGCTGGCCTCGGCGCAGGCCAATGCGGAGGCGAACGGGATCACCAACGTCCGGTTTCGCGAGGCGGACGTGTTCACGCTGCTGGCGGCGTACGGCACGGCGCGGCGGAGCTTTGACACGGTGGTCCTCGATCCGCCGGGGTTCGCCAAGTCGAAGGGGAGTGTTGAGGCGGCGTTGCGGGGCTACCGGGAGATCAACCAGAGGGCGTTGCGGCTGTTGGGTCCTGGCGGCGTGTTGGTGACGTGCTCCTGTTCGCAGGCGGTGAGCGAAGCGGCGTTGATCGAGGTGCTGGGGCAGGCAGGTGCGGACGCCGGGAGGCCGTTGCGGATTCTGGAGCGGCGGACACAGGGGCTGGATCATCCGGTGCTGTTGGGGGTCCCGGAAACGCTGTACCTGAAGTGTGTCATCGCGCAGGTGTGTCCGCTGTATAAGGTATGATCATCAACACACTTCGATGAGAACCCTTCCAGTTGCGATCGTGCTGATCACCAGCGCCACCGCGTTGTACGGCCAAGGCACAACCGGTCAAATTACCGGATCCGTGACCGACGCCTCCGGCGCGGTGATTCCCGGAGCCACCGTAGCGGCGGTCAACGACGGTACCGGATTGAAGCGGGAGGCTGTCACGAATGAGCAAGGCAATTACCTGCTCCCGCTGCTGCCCCCCGGTCTCTACCGGGTCAGCATTACCAAGACGGGCTTCCGCCCGCTCGCGCGGACGAACCTGACGTTGGCGGTGGATCAGACCGTCCGCATGGACGCCGCACTCGAACTCGGGACGGTCAGCGAAACCGTGGAGGTGAGCGCGAACGCCGCTCAAGTCGATCAGGACACGTCGGCTCTCGGCCAGGTGATCGACGGAGCGAAAGTGCTGAACATGCCGCTCAACGGAAGAAGCCCGCTCCGCCTCACCCAGTTGACTCCGAACGTTGCCGTCGCGCCCACTGGCAACGGCCAATTCCAGGACATCCCGGTGAATATGATGGACGACTCGATGATCTCCATCAACGGCGGGCGCGCCCGTTCGAACGAAGTGCTGGTGGATGGGATCCCGACGACCACAGGGTTCGTGAACGTAATGACAACGGTCCCCAACGTGGACAGCACACACGAGTTCAAGGTGCAGAGCAACAACCTGTCCGCCGAGTGGGGCCGGTTCGGAGGCGGCGTCATCAACGTTTCGACGCGCAGCGGCACCAACGAACTGCACGGGGCGCTGTTCGAGTTCCTTCGCAACGACGCCTTTGACGCGAACGAGTTCTTCAACCGCGGGGCGGGGCGTGCAATCCCTCCGTTCCGGATGAACCAGTTCGGCTACGCCGTGGGCGGACCGATTTTTCTACCCAAGCTCTACGATGGCCGGAACCGGTCCTTCTTCTTCACTGATTACCAGGGGAGCCGCTGGAGGCGCGGGCAGACCTTCCGGGCGACGGTACCTACCGCTCTGCAGAGCCGTGGGGATTTTTCAGGCACGCTCGCACAGAACGGGCAGACGATCCTCGTTTACGATCCGGTCACCACGCGGCCCAATCCGGCGCAGGCGGGCCGTTTCCTGCGCGATGCGTTTCCGGGCAACGTGATTCCCGCCAGCCGCTTCGATCCGGTGGCAAGAGCCATGAACGGGTATTACCCCGCGCCCAACACACCCGGGGATCCACTCACGCAAAACAACAACTACATCAGCAACGCGCCGATCCGGATCGATCAGGCGAACGTGGGAAACCGTCTGGATCATTACTTCAACCAGGCGTGGCGGATGTTCGGACGGGTCTCGCTGCACCGCTCCACGATCGGCCAACCCGATACGTTCGGCAACATCGGTACACCGGGCGGGCTGAAAGGCGTGGGGCTCAACAATGCCTCCGCCGGAATGGATCACACCGTGACGTTGAACGCGTCGTCGGTGTTTAACGTGCGGGCCGGGTTCGCCCGCTTCTTCTGGACCCGCCAACTCTTCAGTGAAGGTTTTGACGCCACGCAGCTCGGGCTGCCCGCGAGCCTGGTGCGCGCGTTCACGACTCCACTCCTGCCGGAGGCAAACATCGAGGGCTTCGCCTCTTTAAGCGGAAGCGGCATGTTGCGGTCCGGCCAGAACGGCTACTCGCTGCTCACGTCTTATTCGCGGCTCGCTGGCCGGCACAGTTGGAAGACCGGATTCGAGGGCCGTGCGCAGCGGCTGAACGTGTTCAATCTCTCGTCAAGTTCGGGAACGTTCGGATTCACCCGGGCGATGACACGCGGGCCGGACCCGAACGTTGTGGTGCAGAACGCGGGTGTGGGCTTTGGCAGTTTCCTGCTGGGCGCGGCCAGCACGGGCCAGGTCAATATCGCGAGCGGCCACACGCTTCAGAACTTCTACTACGCCGGGTATGTTCAAGACGACATCCGTGTGAACCGGAAGCTGACCCTGAACCTGGGTTTCCGGTATGAGACTGAGACCCCGTTCACCGAGAAGCGGAACCAGTTCCATCTCTTTGACCCGGCATTGCCGAGCCCGGTACGCAATGCGGCGTTTCCGAATCTCAACGGTGGATTGGTATACGCGGGAAAGGACAATCGCCAGGTCTACCGCCGGGATGGCAACAACTTCGCTCCTCGTTTCGGATTTGCCTTTTCGCCCTTCGACCGGACTGTGATCCGGGGCGGCGGCGGCCTGTTCTTCGCGCCGTTCGGAACTGGGGGCGACGGAACGAACGGGGCCGTGCCCGACGCCGGCTTCAGCTCAACCTCTCCGATGGTTGCGTCTCTGGATGGTCTGACACCGTTCCGTTTCCTGCGCGATCCGTTTCCGGATGGCTTGACACTTCCGACGCGTGAGAGCCTGGGCGCGCGCACGTTCCTGGGTCAATCCGTGAATCAATGGGACCCGGTTGCCGTCACCCCGTACACGGTGCAGTGGAACCTGGACATCCAACGGGCGTTTGGCAAGGACCTCATTCTGGATGCGGCCTATTCGGCGAATCGCGGTGTGAAGTTGAACCAGGTCCGGCAGGCCAACGCGCTTTCGCCGGAACATCTCAGCCTCGGCACTGGTTTGCAGACGCTGGTGAACAATCCGTTCTTCCCGAACATCAATGCCGGCGGGCTCAGCCGTCCGACAGTGGCCCGGCAGCAATTGCTTCTCCCGTACCCTCAGTACACCGGAGTTTCCACCTTCAACTCGAGCTCGGGAAATTCGATCTACCATTCCCTTGCGGTGAAGCTGGAGAAGCGGGCGTCGAACGGCGTCGGGTTCCTGTTGGCGTACACCTTGTCGAAGTCGATTGCCGATGTCCGCAATTCGGTCGGCGCCAACGGGAATGCGCAGAACGTGGGATTGAACACCACGGTGCAGGACTGGTACAACTTGCGGGCAGAGCGCGCCATCTCCGAGATCGACGCCACGCACGCCTTCGCCGCCAGCGTGGTGGCCGAGCTCCCGTTCGGTCCGAACCGGCGGTTTTTCTCCGGCTCCCGAGGAATGGCGGGCAGAGTCATCGGAGGTTGGCAACTGTCCGGCGTGTCGCGGAGCCGCAGTGGCTATCCTCTCGTCATGACGGCCACCATCCCGAACGGCGGCAACCGGCCCAACTCGACAGGGCGCAGCGCTGCGATGCCCGGCGGGCGGGCGCGGAACGAACAGGTGGCCAAGTGGTTCGATACTGGCGCCTTCACGCAGCCCGCGCCCTTCACGTTCGGCAATGTCTCCCGCACGCTGCCGGACGTGCGCGGACCAGGGAGCTGGCTGGTGGATCTCTCGCTGGTCAAGGACACCGCTATTGGGGAACGTTGGAAGCTGCAGTTCCGGGCGGAGTCGTTCAATGTCATGAATCGCGCGAATTTCTGGATGCCGAACACGCTGGTGAACAGCACTCAGTTCGGGCAGCTTGTGACCACCACTGGGCTGCCGCGAGTGAACCAAGTGGCGCTTAAATTGATCTTTTGACGCGGAATCGCTGGCGGAGAGAGAGGGATTCGAACCCTCGATAGAGTTTCCCCTATACACGCTTTCCAAGCGTGCGCCTTCAACCACTCGGCCATCTCTCCGCTGGGGAAACGGGCGCCTGGGCTGGGTGCCTCTTTCTTATTCTACCGCGAGCGGAGGTAGTTAAAGAAGCGCCGGGCGAAGGGGCTGGCGTCCTCAATGGGGCCGCTCGAGAGGCGTCCGAGGATCTCGAAGCCCTGGCGTTTGTTTTTCGAGTACGGTCCCGCACCAGACTTTTCGACGCATCGTCGATAGCCTTGAGCACCTGGTCCTTCGGAATAGCTTCAAGAGGCTGTTGCCTCTTCGGAAGGGCTGCGCGGCGAAAGCGCCTGCCGAAGTGTTCCTCGATAACGTCGGGTTGACTCAAGAACCACGCTTCCATGACCTGAACCATCAGGTGGATGCGCGGGTCATGCTTCGGAGACCGCCATTCTTTCCTGGAGTGTAGCTGCCGCAGCGTTGTCTCCTTCAACTGGGCCCTCGCTGTCGACCAACAGCACCGCTTCGAAGCCCTGATCGATGGCGTGCATGAAGCCGCGGATAGCATTCGTGCGGCCTCCGGCGGCGATGACGCGCGGGAGCCGCCCAGTTAGCCGTGCGCTTTCAAAGAGCTTGTGAAACGCTTCCCGCACACGACGCTGCAGTTCCCGGGTATCACCGCCTCCCTCCACGAAGAGCTGGATCACCAACGGTTTCCTCCGATTGCACCCATGCTCCAGACTTGGCCGAGCGACTTGCCACCGTCCTGCCACATCCGGACCTCTTCGGGAGCGAGCCGCTTCAGGCTGGTCTCTCCGCGGAATTTCTCGCAGACCACAACCGTCTCGGGACATGAAGTGAGCGAATCGACAAGCACCTCGGAATGAGTCGTCACGATCAACTGTGTGCGCGCGGACGCCTCCATCAGCAGCTTCGCGAGGTCCGTGAGCACGTCGGGGTGAAGACCGTTTTCCGGCTCCTCAATACAGATGAGTTTCGGAGGAGCGGGATGTAACAGGATGGCCGCCAGGGACAGGAGTTGCAGAACTCCCTTTGACAGCCGCGCCGCCGGAGCCGGGGTGAGGAGTTGCCGCTCAACAACGAAGAGCTGGATCCCTCCTGCTTGGGTGAGAGTCTTGACGCCAGTGGCGCTCGGGTCGGCCAGTTGGACGAATCTGAGGATCTCGCTTTCGAGGCCGTGAAAAATCAGGTCACCGATCACAATCGCCAAATTGCCCGCATCCTCGGCGAGGAAATCACTCGGCATGTCTGCGTACGAGGAATACCGTGCGCCGGATTTCCATCCGAACTGCCAGTCCTGGAAGATCCGTATCGAGGCCAGGGACTCCGATGTGTACGCGAGTTCCGGATACTGGCTCTTGATCCATCGATGGGACATGGACATCCGTCCGGGCTCGACCGGCTCTTTCATCGGCTTCCCGTTCCGCAAGACATGGGCGTGCTCTTCCCCCTTCCAGTGGTAGAAGGGTCTGGATCTGCCGCCGGGATCGAGCCTCTCCTCCAGCAACAGAAAGCGGTTGGCTTCTTCTCGAAAGGCCAAGCTGTAGTACAGTGACCCGGAGCCCACAGGACGGGCGATGGCGACGCCCAGTTCGGCACTGACCGGATCCTGCGCGCCCTTCCAGAGCCATTCGCGAGCCCCGCCGCCCGTGCTGATGACGTCCGTGATCTTACCTGCCGTGCTCGCCGTCGCGCCACGAAGGAGGGAGAACAAGGAGACGAGGTTCGATTTTCCGCTGCTGTTCGGCCCGATAATGACGTTCAGGTCTTGAAGCTCGAAGTCGATCCCTGGGTCCCCAAAGGACAGCAGGTTCTTCGCTCTGACCGATTTGACGAATCGCACCCAACGCCAGTATAACTGGTTGTGCCATGACTCCCACCGAACTCCGCCAGTCCTACGGCCCCGCACTTGAACGGGCCAAGCTCAAGTCGCTTCGCAAGCTGGACCGGCATTGCCGCGCCTTCATCGAACTCTCGCCGTTCCTGTGCCTGGGCACCCAGGGCGATGCGGGCGCCGACGTCTCGCCCCGGGGTGACAGTCCCGGATTCGTGCAGGTGCTCGACGACCAGACGATTGCCATTCCCGACTGGCCCGGCAACAACCGGCTGGACTCGCTGTCCAACATCGCCTCCAATCCCCAGGTCGGGCTGCTGTTTCTGGTCCCCGGGGTGGATGAGTCGCTGCGCATCAACGGAACGGCGCGCCTGTCGGTCGATCCCGAGCTGCTCGCCCGCTGGAACGTGGGCGGCAAGCAGCCGCGATCGGTGATGGTTGTCACGATTGGCGAGGCGTTCCTGCACTGCGGCAAGGCGCTGATCCGGTCCAAGCTGTGGCAGCCCGACTACAAGGTCGAGCGCGGCTCGCTGCCCTCCTATGGAAGCATGCTCAAGGACCAGATCGACGTCGCCGATAGCGCGGAGCAGATCGAGGCGTCGGTCGCCGAGTCCTACGCCAAGCGTCTGTATTGATCAAAAGCCGCAGGCCTTGAGCAGCACTTCCTGGGTCATCAGGTCGTGCCTTGCGCTGTAGGACGGCTGTGCGCCCTCGCGGATCACGCGGGCCATCTCCAGGAAGTCCGGGGTGTAGGAGCGGGCTTCAGCGGCGAAGGTGTGCTCTTTCCTGCCGGCTGGATAGGGTCCGGCGGCCTCCTTCAGGTGGCTGGCCAGCCGGAGCGGAGCGAACGGGGTGACGGTCATCGAGCCGTTGGTGCCGGTGATGGCGAAAGTGCGGTAGGAGTTGCCGTTGGGGTCCATCGCCGCGACGTGGATCTCCGCCATCGCCCGCGGATACTCCAGGACCGCCTTGGTGTTGTCGGCCAACTTGTCCGGGGCCGAGCTGTGATGCCACAGGTATGCAGTCACGCGAGTGGGCTTGCCGAGCAGGTCTGTGACGCGGTCCACCAGGTGGCAGCCGAGCTCGAACATCATCCCGCCGCGGAACAGGGCCAACTGTGCGCGTTCGGCCGCCGGGATCGGCTTGTCGATCGAGGCACGGACATGGTGGACCTCACCCAGCCAGCCCTTGCGGGCCGCCTCGATGGCCGCGTTCATCGCCGGGTGATAGCGCCACTGGTAGCCCAATTGCACAATCCGCTGGCGGCGTCCGGCATCGTGCAGGATCCTGCCAAAGGCGGCCAGGTCCTCGCCCGGCGCCTTGTCCAGGTGGACGAACTTTCCGGCATCCACCGCGGCGCGCGCGTAGGCCAGGTTCTCCTGGACCCGGGACTCGACCGCGATCAGCTCAATCGACGCGTCATCGAGCATCTCGCGCTCGGTGAGCCAGCGGACTCCCTCCACGGCCTGGTGTTTGGGGCGCGGCAGCAGCGGCTCGCATACTCCCACCAGGCTGTAGCGGCCTTCGAGTGAACGCAACGCCTGGATTTTGCCCATGGCGTGCGCGTGTCCGGTACCGTAGACCGCGGCACGGATGGGCTTGCCGTTGGCCCAGGCAGCCGCACTTGGGGCGAGAATCAGACTTCTACGGGTCATGATGATTGGCAGCTTATCACCTTCGCCGCTACAATGGGATATCCCGAACGCATGAGGATCGCCCTCGGCCAGATCAATACAACCGTTGGCGACATGGCCGGCAATGCCGCAAAGATCGCCGATTTTGCCAGCCAGGCCGCCGCCTGCGGCGCGCAAATCGCCGCGTTCCCGGAGCTCGCGATATGCGGTTATCCGCCGCGCGACCTGATCGAGCGGCCCGCGTTTGTCGCGAGCGCCGAGGTCGAGTTGACGAAGCTCGCCGAGAAAACGGCGCACCTTCCGATCACGATTGTGACGGGGACCGTCGCCGCGGCCCGTGCGGACTCCGGGAAGCAGGCGGTAAACGCCGCCGCCGTCCTGCGCGGAGGAAAAGAGATCTTCCGGCAGACGAAAATGCTGCTTCCCACCTACGACGTGTTCGACGAGGGCCGCTACTTCCTGCCCGGAAAAAAGCAGGTTCCTTTCGAGGATGTTGGGATCACCGTTTGCGAGGATGCCTGGAACGACAAGCACTACTGGCGCCATCCGCTCTACCAGCGCGATCCGGTGGACGAGCTTGTCGCTGATGGCGCCAAACTCCTGATCAGCATCAACGCCTCGCCCTACCACATGGGCAAGCGGGCGCAGCGGACCCAGATGTTCCAGGCGCTGGCGTGCCGCCACGCGATCCCGGTGCTCTACGTCAACCAGGTCGGCGGCAACGACCAGTTGGTGTTCGATGGATCGAGCTTCGCGATGAGCGCGCACGGCGAGTTGATCGCGCAGGCGGCATCGTTCCAGGAGGACCTGGTGATCGTCGACACCGAGTCTCCTACCGTCCAGTACAATCGCACGTTCGCCAACGAGAGCGAGGCGGTGTATGAGGCGCTGGTCTTGGGAACACGGGACTACCTCACCAAGTGCGGATTCAAGCGGGTGCTGATCGGGCTTTCCGGGGGCATCGACTCCTCGCTCACCGCTGTGGTGGCCGTCGATGCCGTGGGACGGGAAAATGTCACGGGCATCGCGATGCCCGGTCCGTTTTCGAGCGATCACTCGGTGGCGGATGCGCGCGCGATGGCTGAGCGGCTGGGGATCCGGTTCGAGATCATCCCGATCACGGAAGGTTATGGCAAGATGCTCGATGGCCTGGATCCGGTATTCGGGCCGGACAACAAGCGCGACGTGACCGAGGAGAACATTCAGGCCCGTCTCCGCGGGCTGACTCTGATGGCGCTTTCGAACAAGTGGGGCGCGCTGGTGTTGACCACGGGGAACAAGAGCGAGCTGGCGGTCGGCTACTGTACGCTCTACGGCGACATGTGCGGTGGACTGGCCGTGATCAGCGACGTGCCCAAGACCCTTGTTTACGAACTGTCGCGGATTGGCAGCCAGCGCCACGGCGGCGCGATCCCCGAGAGCGTCTTCACCAAGCCTCCGTCGGCGGAACTGCGGCCAGATCAAAAGGACAGCGACTCGCTTCCGGAGTACGATGTCCTCGACGCTATCCTGCGGTTGTACGTGGAAGAGATGCAGCCCCCGCCGCGGATCGCCGCGGACCTGGGACTTCCTTTGGATCTGGTGCGGGACATCGCGCGGAAGGTGGACCGCAACGAATACAAGCGCCAGCAAGCCGCCCCCGGGCTTAAAGTGACCACCAAGGCGTTTGGAATCGGGCGGCGGTTCCCCATTGCACAGAGGTTTACTGAATAATGAAGCGCGCAATCTGGGCCGCGGCGCTGACAGTGGGCGCGGCAGTAGTACTCGTGTCCCAATCCGGCCGGATCCGGCAGCAGCCCGGACCGCTCCCCGGCGGCGGACACCTGGTCAACACAGGGTGGACGGTCAAGCCGGCGGGGAAACAAATCCCGCTCGACACGTTTCCGATGAACTCGCTGGTTTCGCCGGACAAGAAGTTCTTGGTGGTGATGAACGCGGGCTACAATCCGCCTTCGCTGTCGGTGATCGACATTGCGAGCGAGAGGGTGGTGAGCAGCGCTCCGGTTCCCGATGCCTGGCTCGGGATGCAGTTCACGCGGAATGGCCGGATTCTGTATGTGAGCGGCGGATCGCGGGCGGCGGTCTATGAGTTCACGTTTTCACCTGAGGGAGCGCTGCGGCTGAATCGCACGTTCGGCGTTGTTGAGGAGGCCGATCGCAAGCACACCGATTTTCTCGGCGATCTGGCACTGACGCCGGATGACCGGATGCTGTACGTCAACGCGCTGTTCCGCGACGAGACGCTGGTGATCAATCCGCAGTCGGGCCGTGTGATCGAGCGGTACAAGACGAGCCGCCGCCCGTACCGGATCCTGTTCCATCCGAATGGCAAGACGTATTTCGTGACAAGCTGGGCCGACGGCACGCTCTCGCAGTATGAAACGGACTCCGGGAAGCGGGTCAACATGCTGCGTCTCGGCGCCCACGCCACCGACATCATCGTGCGGGACAAGATCACGATGAACGAAGAGGATCAGCCCACACCGTTCAAGCTGCGGTTGTTTGTGACGGCGTCGAACACGAACCGGGTGTACTCGGTTGGTGTGGGCGAGACGAGCGAGTTGCGGCTGCTGGAGACCCTCAACGTCTCCCTCACGCCGCGCCAACCGCTGGGCATGACGCCGTCGGCGCTCGAATTGAGCGAGGACCTGAGCCGGTTGTTCGTGGTCTGCTCGGACGCGAATGCGGTGGCGATGGTGGATGTGACCGGATCGCGGTCGCGCGTCATGGGATTCCTACCGTCGGGCTGGTATCCGTCGTCGGCGCGCGTGCTGCCGAACGGGAAACTGGTAATCCTCAATGGGCGCGGGCTGCGCAGCTTTCCCAACGCAGAGAATGGACCGAATCCCACGGTCCGGCCCTCGCCTGTCCATCAGGGCGTGAACGCCGTCCGCTACGTGGGACGGCTGCAGACCGGAACGGCATCGGTGGTCGCGCCGCCGTTCGACGACATCACGATGCGTGGCTACACAACCCAGGTGATGGCGAACACTCCCTACCGCGATACGCAACTGGACCGGCTGCAGATTCCGGACGGGAATCCGGTGCCCGCGTCGCCGGGCGGCAAGTCGCCGGTGGAACACGTGATCTACATCGTGAAGGAGAACCGGACGTTCGACCAGGTGCTGGGGGATCTCGGCCGCGGCAACGTGGATCCGTCGCTTTGCCTGTTCCCGGAGCGCGTGTCGCCGAATCACCACAAGCTGGCGCGTGAATTCGTGCTGTTCGACAACTTCTACGTCTCGGCCGACGTGAGCGCCGACGGGCACAACTGGAGCACCGCCGCAATCGCGCCGGACTACGTCCAGCGCATGTGGCCCAACAGCTACGGCGGAAGGCGGCGGCACTACGACTACGAAGGAGGCGAGCCGGCGGCGTCGCCACCGGCGGGCTACCTCTGGAACCAAGTGGCTCAGGCTGGTCTGTCGCTGCGCAACTACGGCTACTTCGCGACCAACTTCCCGAAGGCCGCGCCGGCGGGCGAGCGCCAGATCTCGGCCGTGCGCGACGCCGTTCTCGCGCCCCACACCAACGTGAACTACCGCGCGTTCGACATGGATTATCCGGATGTGGACCGGGCGCAGGTGTTCCTGCGGGATCTCGCCGGATTCGAGCAGAGCGGCACCATGCCGCGGTTCATCATCGTGCGGCTGGGTAACGATCATACTTCGGGAACCGCAGCGGGCAAGATCGCGCCGCTGTCGGCGATGGCGGACAACGACTACGCGCTGGGGATGATCGTCGAGGCGCTGTCGAAGTCGAAGTTCTGGGCGAAGATGGCGATCTTCGTGCTCGAGGACGACGCGCAGAACGGGCCGGACCACGTGGATTCGCACCGGTCTCCCGCTTATGTGCTGTCCCCGTACACCCGCCGCCCCGGCGTGATCGATTCCACGTTCTACAACACGACTTCGATGCTGCGAACCATGGAGCTGATCCTCGGGCTGCAACCGATGACGACCTTTGACGCGGCGGCGCAGCCGATGTGGAACGCGTTTGCCTCGACGGCGGACACAACGCCGTATGTCGCCGAGAAGCCGCGGATTTCGCTTACGGACCGGAACCTGGCGGCGGCCGCCGGAGCCCGAAGATCCGGACAGATGGACTTCACCGAAGCGGACCGCATCGACGATGACGAGTTGAACGAGATCCTCTGGGCCGCGTTGCGTGGCGGAGAGCCGCCCGTGCCGGTACGCAGCCTGTTTGGCCGCTAATTCAATGCCCCGCATCTACTTGACGTTCGTCTGGCACATGCACCAGCCGTTCTACAAGGATCTGGTGACGGGCGAGTATCACCTGCCCTGGACGCGCCTTCACGCGCTCAAAGATTACTACGGGATGGTGAAGATCCTCGAGGACTTCCCGCAGGTCCGGCAGACGTTCAACCTGGTTCCATCGATGATGGTGCAGATCCAGGAGTACGCGGAGGGAAAGGCGGCGGATCCGTTCCTCCGGACAGCCCTCGCTCCCGCTGAAGTCCTGAGCCTGGAGCAGCAGGCGTTCCTGTTGCGCTATTTCTTCCAGGCGCATCCGGGACACATGATCTACCGCTTTCCCCGTTACGGTGAGCTGTACGATGCCTGGTGCGGCGTGAACAAGAATCCGCGGAAGGCGCGGCCCTTCTTCCCGCCGGAGGCTCTGCGCGACGTGCAGGTGCTGTCGCAACTTGCCTGGTTCGACGAGGAGTTCCTCGAAGGGGACCCCGAGGTGGCGGAACTGGTGGCCAAAGAGCGGGACTACACGCTCGAGGACCAGGAGTGGATGGGCCGCAAACAATTGGAGATTATCAACCGTGTGATGCCCGCCTACCGCGACTTCGCCGCGTCGGGACAGGTGGAGATCTCGACCACGCCCTACTACCATCCAATCCTGCCGCTGCTGTGCGACAGCAACATCGCCGCGGTGTCGCATCCCTACGTTGCGCTTCCGCCGCAGTTCTCCTATCCCGAAGATGCCCGCCACCAGTTGCGGACCGCGCGCGAGTACACCGCGCGGGAGTTCGGCGCGGCCCCCGCCGGCTTGTGGCCCTCGGAGGGGTCGGTGTCGGACGCGGCGTTCCGGATCGCGGCTGAGGAGGGCTTCCGGTGGGCGGCCACCGACAACGGAGTCCTGGCGCGGACGCTGCACCGTGAGGCGGGCTGCGTGGAAACGTACCGGCCATACTGGTGGGAGCAGCAAGGGCAGTCGATGCACGTGCTGTTCCGCGATCATCATCTGAGCGACCTGGTGGGATTCGTGTACTCCAAGATGGAAGCGGAACAGGCGGCGCAGCACTTCCTCGATACGATCTACGGCAATTGCGCGCCGATTCTGTCGGCGGGGCGCGATGCGCTGGTGCCGGTCATTCTGGACGGAGAGAACGCCTGGGAGCATTATCACCGGAATGGACGTCCGTTCCTGCGCGCGCTCTACAAGAAGATCAGCGAGGCGCCCGGAATGGAGGCGGTCACGGTGAGTGAGGCGCTGGAGCGGGTGCCCGCGGAGCCGCTTGGCCACATCTTCCCAGGGTCGTGGATCAATGCGAACTTTGATGTCTGGATCGGGGCTTCGGAGGACAACCATGCCTGGGATATGGTTCTGCGGGCGCGCCAGGCGTACGAAGCGGCAGCCGAGTCCGACGGGTTGACTGAAGCACAGCGCGCGCTTGCCTACGAAGAGCTGCTCATCGCCGAGGGCAGCGACTGGTGCTGGTGGTACGGCCCGGAACACTATTCCGAGAATCGCGCTGAGTTCGACGAGTTGTTCCGGCGCCACGTGGCCAATGTCTACCGGGCGCTCAATATCCCGCCTCCGGACGATCTATCGCGGCCAATCATCAAAGTCCACTTTTCGGGACATCATCAGACTCCCTCGTCGCGCCTGGATCCGGTGATTGACGGCGATGTCACGTTCTTTGAGTGGCTGGGCGCGGGCAAGTACAGTATCGACGCGCGCTCCGGAGCGATGCATGAGCAGCGGTCCTTGATCCGGGAGCTTCACTATGGGGCAGGCAGAACACACCTGTTCCTGCGCATCGATTTCGAACAGGACCCTGGAGAGGCGCGTCTGTGCCTGGCGTTTCCTGAGATCCAGTGGAACGTGCTGCTGTCGGCCGCCGGAGCGCGGATTGCTGAAGATGGCGCCCCGGTCCAAGCCGCGTTTCGCAAGGTGCTCGAGGTAGCGGTTCCGTTCGAAGCGATCGGCGCCGCCGGAGCCGACCTAATCCGGGTCAAAATGTCGTTGTGGCAGGGAGCCCTCCCGGCGGACTCCCTGCCACGTGACGGTTGGTTAGAGTTGGTTGTTTCCGACCCAGCGGACTGGGGCGTTTAGAACGTGTAGCGCAGCACCAATTGGAGAGTCCGGCTGTTGGACTGGAACGCCAGATCAGGCCGCATGAACACGGCGTTGGCGACCGACGGACGGCTGGAGGCGCCTTGCGTTCCGGCCAGCAACAGGTTCGTCGCGGACGCCGTGGTGCGCGACCGTGCCGCAGCGGTGTTGGGGAATCCGGGCGTGTACTGCGAGTTGTTGAGCAGGTTGTAGGTTTCCAGCCGGAACTCGACCGCGTGCCGCTCCGTCACGGAGATGCGCTTGCCGAAGTTCACATCGAAGTTGTTGATGCCCGGAAGGCGGAGTGTGTTGCGCCCCGCGTTCGGGAAGCTGCCCTGTCCGGCGAGGATGTAGCGGGCGTTCGGGTCGTCGGCCACCCAGCCAACGATGCGGGCCCGGTCGGCGCCCACCGCCGGATCGCAGGTTCCGCCGCCGCGGCACAGAGCGCGGACACCGGAAGCGAGCAGGGGATTGCCGGACGGATTGACGATGGTGCGGTCGCCCGCGTTGTCGCCGTTGAAGTTGGAGTCGACGCCGGAGCGCACGGTCCCCCAGGCGCCGGTCTCGGCGGTGTAGATTCCCGTGAAGGTCCAGTTGCCGAGCAGGTTCTTCTTCATCCAATTGCCGTCCTTGAACCACGGCGTGTCGTAGATCCAGGCGATAGTCATCCGGTGGCGCCGGTCGAGGGCCGAGTCAGCGCGCTCCGGACGGAGGTTGAAGAAGTCCTGCGGGCGGCGCGGCGTCAGCACAGTGCTGTTGAGCGCGGCGGTGGAGTCGTCGATGTTGTGCGACCAGGTGTAGGCGAGGTTCATCTGCAGGCCGCGCGAGAAGCGCCGGGTGAGTTGCGCCGCCAGTCCGTGGTAGGAGGAGTTGCCGAGCGGGTAGAACGCGGTGATCGTCGAGGCGAATCCCTGCGCGGCGAGGGTGTTCGTGTTGAACGTCAACAGATCGGCAAGAGACGTGCGAAGACCATCGACTTCTCCCTGGCTCGGGCGCTGCAGGTAGGTGGGCAGCACGGAGCCGGAGGCCGCGGTCACCGCCGCCGCCCGGTTCGGCTGGATCTGGAATGGAAGATGGATGCCGCGGCTGCCGAGGTAGCGGACCTCCGCCGTGTAGTCCTGCGCGAACACGCGCTGGACTCCGAGGGTCCACTGGATGCTGTAGGGCCGGGTCTGATCGGGAATGTACGACGAAGTCAGCCGGCGCGCTGTCGCCGGGTCAGTAACCGGAGCCGCGATGTTTTGGACTCCGCCGGCGCCCAGGAAGTTCGATCCATTGGCCCGCGTGATATGAGCGTCGACGGTTGAGAAGAACTGGGGCGGAAGGGACACTGTGCCCAGGTTCTGATAGACCTGATCGTAGCCCAACCCGAATCCGGCGCGGACCGAAGTCCTGCCGTCATTGCCGGGCGACCACGCCAAGCCAACTCGCGGGGCGAAGTCCCTCTTGGTCGGCAGCGGCTCGCCAATCGGGAACTGCGGCACGCTGGCGACCGAGTTCAGGCGCTGGAGTTTGGCGCCCGCCGGCACGTCGACGAACTCATAACGGAGTCCGAGGTTGAGCGTTACGTTCGGCTTGATCTTCCAGTCGTCGTTGATGTAGAGGTAGTGCGAGAGCAGGTTTCCGGCGAACGGGAAGCCGCCCACGGAACGTTGCGCGAACTCGGGGGTAATGTCGTTCAGGAACCGCTCGAACGTCTGATAGATATAGTCGCCACGGGCGCGTTGGACGAAGAACGAACTCCGGTTCAGCTTGCGTCCGTCGTAGCCCATCTTGAGTGTGTGAGCGCCCTTGATCCAGCTCAGGTTCTCGATCAACTGAAAGGAGTTGGCGGCGTCGCTCTGGGGAAAGTTTTGGTTCGGACCGATGTTGATCCCCAGGTCCGCCATCGTGAGGTTCGGAAACGCATCCAGGCCCGGATAGCTGTAGGCATCGAGCGGGAAATCCGCGACGCGGCGCGTGTAGGCCAGCCGGAGCTCGTTGGTGACGCGCGGGGAGAACGTATGGAAATGCGATACCGAAGCCAGGTGCGCACGCTCCTGGACCGGGGAAAAGAAGGCGGGCAGGTCGGCAGCCGTATCGATACTATCGATGCGGCGGTGCAGGTAACGGACGCGGATCTGGTCCCGCTCCGACAGGTTGTAATCGCCGTTAGCGGTGTAGCTGTGGATGTTCTCGAAAGAAGGTCCGGTCACTGACAAGGCGCCGAGCGGGATCTGCACGCCACGGACGGAAGTGAAGCGGTTCGCTGTTGCCGTTGCGGCGGCCGGAACCCAACGCTTGAACTGGTCCAGGTTGGCCTTGCTGATCCCCTGAAGCCCGTCGAGAATCCGGATTCCGTCAGCCGTGGGGACGAAGATCGCGCCCTTGGCGGTGGAGGCCTGGCCGGTCGGGCTGTAGTCGTAATTGAAGAAGAAGAACGCTTTGTCTCTCAAGATCGGACCGCCGATATTGCCGCCGATCCGGTTGCTGTCAAAACGCGGAGCTTTGTTGCGGAATCCGGCGCGCTTGAACTGCTCGTCGATCGCGTTGAGATTACGGTTCTGGTGATAGCCAAAAGCCGCTCCATGGAAGGCGTTCGAGCCGCTCTTCATCACCGTGTTGAACTGGCCGCCGGTGGAGTGTCCGAACTCGGCGGAAAACTGGTCTGCAGCAAGGAGAACTCGGCCACCGCTTCGTTGGACGGCCGCAGAATCGGACCAGTAACAGAACGGTTGTTGTTGTCGATGCCGTCGATCATGAAATTATTGTTCGTCGGACGCTGGCCGCCCACTGAGGGTCCGGTTCCGTAGCCGACACCGCCGCCGGAGCTGACGCCCGCGCTGAGCAGGCTCAAGTTGATCACGCCGAGAGTGCTGATTCCGGTGAGCGGAAGCATCTGGGCATGACGCTGATCAAAAACGGACTGCACTTGGGCCGTGGTGGTATCGATGAGTGCCGCGGCTTCCGTGACCGTAACGGTTTCGGTCACGGCTCCCACGTCAAGCGTGAAGTTCGCCGTTGAAGTGCGGTTTAACTGGATCGCGAGGTTCGCAAGCGACGCGGTCCTGAAGCCGGCTTTCGAAACGCTCAGCCGGTAGGCGCCGACCGGAATATTGCTGAAGCGGTATTGGCCAATTCCGTCGGATTTGGTTGCGGACTTGACGTTGGTGGCCGGGTTGAGCAGTTCGATGGATGCGTCGCCGACCGCGGCGCCGCTGCTATCCGTGATGAGACCGACGAGGTTCCCGTCGGTTGCTTGACCGAAGAGAGAGATGGACCCGAGCAGACCCACGGTTAGGATCTGCCAAGCCCGAGGCTTTGTTGGTGACATTTTCTGACCCCAGACTGAAGAATTGGGGAAGGAGCGGAAGCGAATCGGCCGCGCCCTGACACACAACGAGCCATCCTGAAAGGCGGAATCCGCCTACACCCTTACCCTGCTTCCAGGCTAACGCAGGGGCTGGAGATTCGCAAATATTTGCCCTGGAGGACCGCGAATAGGGGTGGCGAACCGGACTTAATCGGGGGCGAACCGGCGGTGCTACGCCAGCAATTCGCGCACCAGGTGTCCGTGAACGTCGGTCAACCGCCGGTTTAGCCCGTTGTGATAGTAGGTCAGGCGCGTATGGTCGAGCCCCATCAGATGCAGCATCGTCGCGTGCAGGTCGTACAAAGTCACGGGATTTTCGGCCGCCTTGTAGCCCAACTCGTCGGTCGACCCGTAGGCAAAGCCGCGCTTGAATCCGCCGCCGCAAACGAACGCCGTAAAGCCCTCCGGGTTGTGGTCGCGCCCGCCCTCGCCGAGTCCCTGGCTGATGGGCAGACGGCCGAATTCGGTGGTGAACAGCAGGATCGTGTCGTCGAACAGGCCGCGCTGCTTCAGATCGCGGATCAGTGCGGCGGTCGGCTTATCGAGCACACGCGCCAGCTTGCCGTGGTTGATTTCGAGGTTCTCGTGCGCGTCCCAGTTCACCCGTGGCGAGCCGAAATGGGCGCCGTTGAACAACTGGACGCAACGGACACCGCGCTCGATGAGCCGCCGGGTGAGGAGGCAGTTGTAGGCGTAGGGGCGCAGTTCCGGATCGTTGAGTCCATAGGCCTCGCGCACCGTGTCCGTCTCGCCGGCAACCGAGGTAACCTCGGGAGCGCTCAACTGCATGCGCGCGGCAAGCTCGTAGGCCTTGATCCGGGCGTCGAGTGCGTCTTCATTGGCGTGTGCTTCGAGGTGCGCGCGGTTCATGTCGCCCAGGAGACGGAACGTGGCTTCCTGGGCACGCCCGCTGATGGGGCCGGTGGGACGCAGGTCGGCGATTGGCTCCTTCTCTCCGCCGAACACGACGCCCTGGTGGGCGGCGGGCAGGAATCCGTTGCCCCAGTGCGCGACCCCTCCGGGCGGCATCCCCCGATGGTCCGGCAGAGCGACAAAGGCGGGCAGGTTCGAGTTCTCCGAACCAAGTCCGTAGCTGATCCAGGATCCGATCGAGGGGAAGCCTTGGAAGATGGATCCGGTTGACATCTGGAACAGCGCGGGTCCATGCGTGTTCGATCGCGTGACCATCGAGTGGATGAACGTGAGATCGTCCACGCATCCGGAGAGATGCGGCAGGATGTTCGACACCCACTGTCCCGTCTTTCCGTAGCGCTGGAACGAGAACGGACTTCGCATCACGGTCCCGCGCTTGCCAAAGAACGGAGTGATGGTGTTGGCGCCCTTGGTCTCCTTGCCGTGGTGCTTTTCGAGCTCCGGCTTGTGATCGAAGGTGTCCACCTGGCTGATTCCGCCGGGACAGAACAGCAGGATCAGGCGCTTGGCCTTGGCGGGGAAATGCGTCTTTCCTCCGGCGGCCAACTGCGCCAGGGCGAGCCCGGCGAGTCCGCCCCCAGCGTGGAACAGCCAGTCGCGGCGGCTACGGTACATAGACAAACTCGTTGGAATTGAGCAGAGCGCGGCAGTAGAGCGCGAAGCCGTGCTGCTCGATGAATTCGTCCGCCTGGGTACGCTCGTTGGCGGAAGGGTCGCGGCTGAACAGCAATTGGAAGGCGCGGGTGACGCGTGCCGGACCGGCGGATTCCTTTTCAATCCGTGCAGCCAGGAGGCCCGCCTGCCGCAGCACGAACGCGTTGTTGAGTAGCGTCAGCGCCTGCACGGGCGTGTTCGACTCAGACCGGCGCGGAGTCGCCACCGACGGATCCGGGCAATCGAAGCCGTCCATGAACACGCGCTCCCCGCCGCGCGCCGCGAACTTGTACACCGAGCGCCGCCAGACCGCCGGACCGTCATTGTCGAGCGCGCGGTATAGATACGACCCGCGTGCCTCCTTCTTTTGCAGCAGGAAGCTCGGACCGCCGTGTTCCGGATTCAGGGATCCAGCAGCGGCCAGGATCGAATCGCGCAGGGTCTCGGCGTCCATGCGGCGGACCGGCATCCGCCAGAGCAGGCGGTTGGCGCCATCGACAGCGTGCGCCTTCGCATTCATCAGAGACGACTGCTGATAGACGCGCGAGGACAGGATCAGCCGCTGCAGCCAGCGGATGTCCCAACCGTTTTCCATGAACGACACGGCAAGCCAGTCGAGCAGTTCCGGATGCGAAGGCCGGTCGCCGTTGAATCCAAAGTCGGAAGGCGTGTTCACGATGCCAGCGCCGAAATGAAGCTGCCAGATGCGATTGACGATGACGCGCGCCGTCAGCGGATTCTTCGGGCTGGTCAGCCAATCAGCCAGGGCGAGGCGGCGCTCAGCGTCGGATCCGGCGGGAAGTTTCGAATCGAGCTGCCGGATGGCGGTCAGCGCGCCAGGGCGGACTTCGTCCTTCGGCTGGCTGACACTGCCGCGATCGAGGATGAAAGCGGGCAGCATCTTGGGCTCGAGCTTGGCCGCATGCACCGTTTGCAATGGCGGCACGGCGTCGATCCGCGCTTGCAGGTCCTTGATCGCTTGCGTCAACTCGCGGCGGCGGGCTCGCGATGATTCCGGGATCGCCGCTTCGAGTTGGGCATCCGTGACTTCAGGCAGCGCGACCTCGGCGGGAACTTCGTGGTCGAGCATGGAACCCGCAATCTTCCAGCCGGAGTCATCAAAATACTCGAAGCGGTAAACGCGGATGGCCCCGTCCTTGACGCCCCTCATCCGGTCCGATGACCAGCGGATCTCGTTGACCATGGCCGGTGCGTCCAGCGCGATTTCGAGAATCTGTGGCGCGTCGTCGGTGGCAGCTTTCGATCCGGTCCAGTCCGTTACGCTCTTGCCCGAGGGAAGCAGTTCGAGGTGGTCGATCTTTGGCGGGACATTCACTTGGTTCGAAGTCACCACGAAACGGAATTTCGACGCGGTCACGGGAGCGAACCGGTTGCGATTGAACACCGGATTCACCTGCAGGTGCTTGGCTCCGGCCTGGCGCGGCATCTCGATCTCGCGGTAGCGGGCCGCGAGCAGCGCGGTGCGCTTCCCGTCTTCGATGTCGCCGAGTTCGCGCTTGAGACCGTCTTGTTCCTTCCGCAGTGGCGCGATCAGATCATCACGCTCCTTGCGTTGCTCACCGGTCGACACGTCGCGCTCCCCGAATGTGATCCCGTGGAAGGCGGCGGTCAACTGGTAGTAGTCGCGCGTGGGAATCGGATCGAACTTGTGGTCATGGCAGCGCGCACAATTGACGGTGAGTCCCTGGAAGGTGGCAAACGTCGTGGTCACCATGTCGTCGAGCTCATCCTGCCGACCCATCCTGCGGAACGTCTCATCGCGGTTGGTGATCTTGGTGACCGAGTCCCAGGGGCCGCACACCAGGAATCCGGTGGCGGCGGTGAGCTTGGGGTCGCCGGGCGCGAGCAGGTCGCCTGCTACCTGTTCGCGGATGAAATCGGTGTACGGCTTGCCGGAGTTGAACGCGCCGATCACGTAGTCGCGGTACTTCCAAGCAGTCATGCGCTCGTTGTTGTGCTCGCCGCCATCGGATTCGCCGAAGCGGACCACGTCAAGCCAGTAACGCGCCAGCCGCTCACCGTAGTGCGGGGACCGCATGAGGCGGCCGAGCGTCTCCTCATAGGCGGCGGAGAGATCGCCGGGACTGGCGGGTAGCCCGGTGAGATCGAAATGCAGGCGGCGGATCAGCGTGCGGTGATCCGCGCGGGAACTCAGGTCCAGGCCCTTTTCCTTGAGCCGTGCCAGAACAAACGCGTCTACCGGATGCTCCGCTCCAGCGGGAACGGGCGGCTTCACGGGCGATTGCAGCGACCACCAGTCGAGCCCCGCGCGAGGACGGGCGGACACCAGCTTCTCCTCGCTGCCCCACGGCGCACCGGCGGAAATCCAGCTCTTGATCTCGGCGACATCGGCGGATTCGAGCGGTTTGCCCGGTGGCATCTTGCCCGCGCTGACGTATTGGAACAGCTTGCTTGCGGCCGGGTCGCCCGGCGCCACCACGCGCAGCGCGGACTGGCGGGTGGACAGGTCCAGCCCCGCGACCCTCGATTCGCTGTTGTGACAAGCGAGACATTTCGCCGCGAGAATTGGAACCGCAGCCGCGAGCAGCATTGCCGTTACTCCTGCGCCTTGAGCATCCTCATGAACTCGGCCATGAAGAGGTGGTTGTCGTGCCAGGTCCGCCCGCTGACCATGTTGCCGTCGCGGACACAGCCTTCGTTGACGAACGTCGCGCCGCAGATCTCGACATCGAACCGGCACTTCGGAACCGTGGCGATGCGCTTGCCACGGATCACGTCGGCCGTGGCCACGATTTCAGCGCCATGGCAGACCACCGCGACGGGCTTGCCCGTGTCGAAGAAATGGCGCGTGATGCGCATCAGGTCCTGGTCATAGCGCAGATATTCCGGGGCGCGGCCGCCGGTGATGAACATACCACAGTATTCATCGGGATTCACGTCACGGAAGGCGATGTCGGACGCCAGGTGGTAGCTTGGCCCTTCGCGCGTGAGATCCCATCCCGGGGGAATCTCGTGCATCACCAGATGGTAAACGCGCTTTTCGGGTCCGGCGACAACGGCCTGGTAGCCGTCCTCGCGGACGCGGAAGAAGGGGTACAGCGTGTCGAGCGCCTCGGCGGCATCGCCGATGATGATCAGAACTTTTTTGGACATGTGTGAGAAGGGGCTAACGAGATTTTACATCGGAGCGGACCGCCCGATACAATTGGTCCGCATGACCCGCCGTGGATTCCTTCCCGCCGTGGCCGCTCCCGCTGTCTTGCGTGGGCAGCGAAAGCGCCCGAATATCGTGATGTGCCTCGCCGACAACTTCTCCTGGGAGCATCTGCGTGCCTACGGCTGTGACGTGATCCGCACCCCGGCGTTCGACCGCGTGGTGCGGGAAGGGGTGCTGTTCCGCCATGCCTTTTGCAATGCACCATCCTGCGCACCATCGCGGGCCGCGATTCTCACCGGCCAGGACATCTGGCGGCTCGAAGAAGGCGGGAGCCTGTGGGGCTCGCTTCCACAGAAGTTTCCCATCTATCCGGAGCTGCTCGAACAGGCGGGCTATTGGTCCGGCCACGCGGGCAAGGGATACTTGCCGTCCTCCGATGCAGCAGCGGGACGCACCCGGAACCCATGCGGCGTGAAGTTCAAGAACTTCGCCGAGTTCCTCCAACAGCGTCCCGCCGGAACACCGTTCGCCTTCTGGCACGGGAACCAGTACTCCAACCCGCTGGGCAAGCCAGTGGTCACCGACGGCGTACAGCTTGACCGGCTGCGCGTACCCGCCTTCCTGCCTGAGTGCGACGGGCTCCGCAAAGACTTCTACTACTACTTCCAGCGGCTCCGTGCGTTTGACGCTGAGCTCTCGACGATCCTCAGCCTGCTGGAAAAGGCGGGTGAACTCGACAACACGCTGTTGGTTGCCGCAAGCGACAACGGCATGGACTTTCCGAGGGGATATCCGAACCTGTACGAGCACGGCATCCGGGAGTTCCTGGCGATCCGGTGGCCCGGAGCCGCACCAGGCGGACGCACAGTGGACGACTTCGTCAAGCTGTCCGATCTCGCTCCGACGTTCCTGGCCGCTGCCGGAGTCAACATTCCTTCGTCGATGAACGCACGGAGCCTCATGCCGGTTCTCGAATCGCGCCGTTCAGGCCGCATCGAACCCCAGCGCAACTTTGCCGTCACGGGCCGTGAGCGTCACGCCATGGCGCGGCGCGACCAGAGCGGATATCCGATGCGCGCCCTCCGCACGGAGAAGTTCCACTACATCCGGAACTATGCGCCAGACCGATGGCCCGCGGGCGACCCGGATTTCGCCCACTACTCACAAGGGATCTATGGCGATATCGACCGCTGCGAAACCAAGTGGTTCATGCACAAGCAGCGTGAGGATCCAAAGATCCGCCCACTGTTCGACCTGGCCTTCGGCAAGCGTCCGCCGGAAGAGATGTACGATGTCAAAGCGGATCCTGACCAGATCCGCAACCTCGCCGCCGATCCCAGGCACCGGTCTGGCCTCGGCAAGCTCCGCGCGCAACTCACTGCGCACCTGCGGGAAACTGGGGATCCCCGCGAGACCGGAAAGCCGGCGCAATGGGATCAGTTTCCCTATCACGCGCCGTATTGGAAAGCGGCTACAACCGCCGGATTCTGATGTTGCGGAACCAGGTCTCGTCGTTGTGGTTCTGCAGCGAGATGGGACAGTTCCGCTTGGGAGCTTCCGTCAGCAGCCGGTAGACCGGCGACTCCGTGCCCCACCGCTTGGCCAGCGTTTCCTTGACCGCCGGGACATCAAGGGCCGTGTCTACCACCTTGACGCCGTTCAGCCAGTGCTCAGCCCGGTTGCCGCGGACCACGATCCGCGCCTGGTTGAACTCACCCACCGGCTTGGCGGCGGGCTTCGCCGGACCCACCATGCTGTAGAGCGATCCCGCCTGGTAGAGTCCACCGCGGCGCGCGTCGGCGTGTCCGCCATCGTCGATCACCTGGTACTCGAAGCCCACTGAATAGATCTGGCTGTCGTCCCCGGGAGCGAGCTTCTTGCGGTCCGACAGCTTGTTGTTCAGCACATGGTCGACCCAGCGCTCGAACTTGGGCAGGTTTGGCGGCTTGTTCGCTTTGGTCAGGACGGCGAAATCCTGGATGCGGTACTTGACGCCGCTGTTGGCCTTGGCCAGCACCCGCCATTCGAATTCGAGCTCGAAGTCGGTGAACGACTCACGGGAGACCAGATCCTCGCGCATTTTCGGATGGGAGCGCGCCTTGATGCAGCCGTCGGCGATCTCCCACGAATCGCCCGGCGGGCTCAGTTTGGCGGGGTCGATCCACCCGTTGAAGGATTTCCCGTCGAACAGCGAGATCCATTCACCGGCCAGGGCGGCGGACGCGGCGGCCAACAGAAGCAGGCAACGGAAGGTCATTGCAAAAGTGTAGCGCAGAAGCCACACCGATTCTAAGGTGTGGCTGTGGAGCCACGGTCTGTAAAAATTGATGTCCTTTCGCTTCAACTAGTTGCATCGCTCAGGGGCTCGGGCATATCTTTAAGGGATACTGCTCAATGCGATTTGAGACGACGGTTCAACGTCCGGTTGAAGTCTCTGGGGTGGGGCTTCACTCGGGAGTGCCGGTCACCATCCGGATTCTGCCCGCGCCGCCGTCGACCGGCATTGTCTTTCTCCGCACGGACCTGCAGCATTTCGCCATACCTGCGTCCTACCGGTACGTGGCCAAGGTCAGCTACGCCACCAGCCTGATGCGCCAGGGCGTGCTCATTTCGACCACGGAGCACCTGCTGAGTTCGTTGTACAGCATGGGGATCGACAACGCGTTCATCGAGATCAACAACCTCGAGGTGCCGATCCTGGATGGCTCGGGGCTGCCTTTTGTCGAGTTGATCCAGCGTGCCGGATGCCGGGTCTACCGGAGGCGGAGGCGGTATATGCGGATCCGTAAGCCGGTGTCGGTTGAGGGCGACGGCAAACGGATTACGATTCTGCCAGCGGACAGTTTCCGGCTTACGTGCGACGTTTTCTTCGGCCATCCGATGGTCGGACGGCAGGTGCTCGACATCGAGGTAAGTCCGGAAAGCTACGCACGGTGCATCGCCCCGGCGCGGACCTTCGGATTCGAGCATGAGCTGGACCAGATGCGGAACATGGGATTGATCCGCGGAGCGACTCTCGAAAGCGCAGTTTGCTTCACGCGCGACGGGGTCCTGAATCCGGGCGGACTCCGGTTCGCGGACGAATGCTGCCGCCACAAGGCGCTCGATCTGATCGGTGACCTGGCGCTGACTGGCAAGCCGCTCATCGGACAAGTGATCGCAGAGCGCGCGGGCCATGCCATGCACGTAGCGCTGGTGGCCAAGATCATGGCCGATCCATCGTTGTACGAGCTAGTGAACGTCGAACGGATGGCCGCGGAGATGGTGGAAGCGCTGGTTTCCTAGTCCGGTGCGGCACCTTCCGACTCTACTTTCCGTGCTCCGGCTGCTGGCCGCTGCGCCCGCGGCCTGGCTGATTCTCGCGCGGCGATACGGCGAAGCGTTTCCGCTGGTCTGGATCGCCGGCTGGACGGACTACTTCGACGGCTACCTGGCCCGGCGCTTCGGCTGGATGTCCAGGACCGGGGCGTGGATGGATCCGCTCGCGGACAAGGCGCTGATGTCGGCCATCTTCGCAAGTCTGGCTTGGAACGGCGAGATTCCCGTGTGGTTCGCGGCGCTCGTGCTCGGGCGTGACCTGATGATTCTGGCGATGGCGGGTTACGCAGTGGCGTTCACCAGCCTGCGCTACTTTCCACCATCGTTGTGGGGCAAGGTAAGCACGGCGATTCAGATCCTCGTGGCGGCGTTGTACTTGATGAATCTCGCCGGAGTTCTGGGAGGGCTGGAATTCTGGTGCCGGGCGGCGCTTTGGGCGTCCACCGCCATGACAGCCTGGTCTGGGGTACACTATTTTTACACCGCCATCTGCAAATTAAGATCCCTTCAGGCGTAAGGCAATTGACGTAGCCATGGCGGGCATGTAGTCTATAGACAGGTGACCCGGTACATTCCATCCCGGAACTACCTCACCGCCGGTATTGTGGCGGCTGGACTGGCGGTGTTGTCCGCATGTTTCGCCTTGCAGTGGACGCCGGCATCGATCCCGGCGGTTCTGTTCGCCATCAGCGGCCTGCTGCTGTTCTTCCTGGCCTTCCGCCCGGTGATCGAGATCCATCCGCATCATCTGCGAATCGGAGACAAGGTGATCCCATGGCAGGACATCCAGCGCGTGGACCGGACGGGTTGGGTTTCGCCGTTGATCGTGCACCTGACGATGCTCGATAGCCGGCGCCTGCTGGTCATCCATCCGGGTGACTACGACAGTTCGAACCAGCTCCTGCGGCACTTGCGGCGAGCGGCGACCAGCGCGCTGATTGACGGCCAGCCCTACGGGCAGTTCTGGAGCGAGCCCGCCGCGATCCAAATCGAGGATGACGAACCCGGGACCGTGCTGCCTCCTCCCAACTCGCGCCGCTATCCGCTGCTGCGTCCGGAAGATGAGGCAGACATCGAGCGGCTCTATCAACGGCTGAAGGCTGTCGGCCGTCTGGATCCTAAAGACGAAGGCTGACCAGCGGCCTCAATGAAACGGGTCCTCGCGGTTACGTGGCCCTTGATCCGGCCACACAAGCGGGCGGCGGCGATGGGATTGGGCGCGCTCGTGCTGAAGGATGTCTTCACCGCGCTGCAGCCGCTGGTCCTCAAGCACGGAGTGGATGCCGTGGCGGGCGGCGCGGCTCTCTCGTCGTTGCTATGGGCGGGCGTGGCGCTGCTGGCGCTGTCAGCCATCAAGGGATTCTTCCAGTACTGGATGCGGGTGCTGGTCATTGGTGTCTCGCGCGAGGCTGAGTATGACCTGCGGAGGCGCCTGTTCGCCCACTTACAGACGCTCGATCGCGCCTACTACGACAATGCCCGCACCGGCGATGTCATCTCGCGGGCAACGAGCGACCTGACCAACGTGCGGGCGATGCTGGGCCCGGGGTTGATGTATTGGGTGGAGACGGGGATCACAGCGGTCCTGATCGCCGCGGTCATGTTGTGGACGGACTGGAAGCTCGCAATCGCGGCACTGGCGCCGGCACCGCTGGTGAGCATCGCCGTGATCTACCTGGGCCGCCAGATCCACGCGCGCACCGAGAAAGTCCAGGCGCTTTTCGGCGAGATCTCCGCGCGGCTGCAGGAGCATCTGGCGGGCGTACGCGTGGTTCGGGCCTACGCGCAGGAAGAGGCGGAGACGAAGGCTTTCGAGGAGGTCAACCGGTCCTACGTCAACCAGAGCCTGAAGCTCGGCCTCACTTCGGGGATGTTGTGGCCCGTGCTCGAGGGCATGATGGGCATCACGTTCCTGGTGGTGCTGTGGGTGGGCGGCTACCGGCTGATCCACGGCGAGATCACGGTGGGCAGCTTCCTGATGTTCAACTTCTGTATGGGAGTGCTCACCTGGCCGATGATCGCGCTTGGATACGTGATCAACCTGATGGAGCGCGGACTGGCGTCGTGGGGGAGGATCAACGAGTTGTTCGCGGTGCGGCCGGCAATCGCGGCTCCCGCGAACCCGAAGCGGTTCGAGGGTCCGGTGCGTGGCGAAATTGAATTCGATCGCGTGACAGTGGCCTACAGCCAGGGCGTGGCGTTGCGCGATGTTTCGATCCGGATTCCGGCGGGCACCACGGCGGCGATTGTCGGCCATACCGGATGCGGCAAGAGCACGCTCGCAAGTCTGGTGCCGAGGCTGCTCGATCCGACATCCGGGACGGTGCGGATCGACGGGGTTGATTTGCGGGACTTGGATCCGGCGGAGGTGCGTGAGGCGATCGGCTATGTTCCGCAGGAGACGTTCCTGTTCTCAGCAACGCTCGGGGAGAACATCGGAATCGGCGCGGATGCGTCGGCGAAGGATCAGATCCGGGAGGCAGCGGAGGCAGCGGGGCTCGGTCCGGATATTCAGGGATTCCCGGACGGGCTCGACACCAAGGTCGGAGAGCGGGGCTTGACCCTGTCGGGCGGACAGAAGCAGCGGACCGCAATCGCCCGCGCTCTGCTTCGCAAGGCGCCGGTGCTGATCCTGGACGATGCGTTGTCAAGCGTCGACACGATCACCGAGGAACGGATCCTGGGCCACCTGACTGAGCTGATGCACGGCCGGACGGCGATCGTCATCTCGCACCGGGTGTCAACCGTGCGCGGCTGCGACCGGATTTTCGTATTGGAACATGGACGGCTGGCCGAGGAAGGAACGCACGAGGAATTGATCGCCCGTGGCGGATACTACGCCGGACTCCATCAGAAGCAGTTGCTCGAAGAGGAGCTGCAGACCGCCTAGCGGGAAGATGATGGAATCCTAATCCTGCGCGCCGTAACTTCGCCCAGCAGGTATGCGTTAGCCCAAGTTCGTCACCTGAAGGGGTAAGAAGGCGGCAAGCCCTTTAGAATCAGTCTAGGCAGTGGCCGAGTCTACACTACATTCGCCGTGGGCTC